>Ga0255057_10001108_pt1 | contig 15419 bp, 14 predicted proteins | sample Cases_109_6_MG_FD_189022 | JGI IMG/M metagenome (GOLD analysis project Ga0255057, IMG submission 189022) | Seawater microbial communities from Amundsen Gulf, Northwest Territories, Canada - Cases_109_6 | ecosystem: Environmental > Aquatic > Marine > Gulf | place: Canada: Northwest Territories... | reverse complement strand
TCCACGGTGGCCGCATCCATGTGCTGGGCGGAGAGTCGACCGGGGCGACCTTTGATGCCAACGAAGCATATGACCCTGAGACGCGACGGTGGCTGTCCATGGAACCGTTTCCCACCGCGCGACACGGCCTCGGAGCGGCAGTCGTCGACGGCCGACTGTTCGTGATCGGTGGTGGACCCGAGCCGGGTCTGTCGGTGACCGGGGCGAACGAGGTTCTCCTCCCGTGATGACCCGCGTCTCGATTGACAGCCACTGGTCACGTTCCTAAGCTACCCGTCACCGTCCCGCCCTTAGATATCCTACGATCGTTGAAAGGAGACCGTCGCATGATGTGGAACCGGTCGCGTGATCGGCTAGCGGTCATTCTCGCCCTGTGCGTAATCGGACTGACCTGCGGTAAGGAGAACGCGGTCGAGGCCGAGGTGCCCGAAGGGGTGGAGACGAAAGCCGTTGCCATGGCGCTCCCAGCTGGCGCCCAGGTGGTCGTTTCCGGCTACGATGTCGAGAGCTTCTGGTCGCGCCTCAAGGCGACTCGTCTGTATGCCGAATTGACTGCGATCGAAAGTGCCGCCGATGGGCTGGCCGGGATGCAGCGCAAATTCCTCGAGGAGACCGGGTTGCCGCTCGACGAAACGACGGTCCTATCGGTGTTCGGCCGCAAGTTCGATCTTGGTTATTACGGGCCGTTGTCTGACGACCATGCGGATATAGCTCTCATTGCGGAGGTGCAGGACGAGGGACGGGTCAGGGAGATCTTGGCCGCTGTCGAGCAGCAAGTCGCTGAGGAAGAGGGGGCGACGTTCCGCGACATCGACTACGAGGGGACGACCGTCCGCGTAGCGACCAGCGAGGAGCAACAAGACGTCCTGTTCCACGCGCTCGTCGACAACCGACTCGTCATGAGCACGACCGAGAGTCGCCTGAAGGAAACGATGGATCTGGCCGCCGATCGGGGCGGCGTATCGACGATGGGCGACGACCAGGACTACATGACGGTGCTCGGCAAGCTGCCAGCGGCCGACATCACCGTGTTCGTCGACCAGCGCGCGATGCAGGAAACCGCGATTCGTGCAGCCGAAGAGCAGGCGGGCTTGGATCCGGGTGAGGCCGAACGGGTGCGCGCCGCCACGTCCGCTTTTCAGGATTTTAACTACGCGCGGGCCTTTGCTGCCGGCGTTTATTGGACCGATTTAGGCATCCGTTCCTCCACGTACACGCTGCTGGAACCCGGACCTCGACGCGGGTTCGCGCGGATCATGGGCACCTCGTCCGAGCCAGCCCGAACGCTCGACCTCCAGCCCGGCGCCACGCTGCTCTATTTCGCGCTCAACACGCTCGTTCCGGAGGCGATCCACGAGGAGCTCATGAGCTTCGCGATCAATGCGACTCGTGTCCAGATGGACGTGGTTGGAAAGCCCGATTCGTTGCGCGCGAACGAGGCCGTGGCGGAAAAGATCGCCGAGTTCGAACGCGAGGTCGGCATCAGCATCGAGGACGACATTCTATCGTGGTTCGACGATGAAGCATCGTTGTCGATCACCGGTGTCGATCGCAGCGGCTTCTTCCCGCTGCCTGAGGTATCGATCGTGTTGACGTCCAAGGACGCCGTTCGAGCGCGGACGCTGTTCGCCAAGCTGGAGACGCAGCTCGCGGACGCCGCGCTCGCCCGGGCCTCGATCCCCGTCGTCTGGCAGAGCGAGGAGTATGCTGGCAACACGATTCGCTACGCGGCGACGCCGGTCGCGCAGGTGGCGTATGTTGTCACCGACGAGTTCGCGATGATCGGCTCGAGCAGCGGGCTTGTGAAGCGGATGCTGGACGCGAAGGGCGGTCAGGCTGAAGCCCTACCCGCCAGTGCGGCCTACCAGGCGTTGGGCGACTTCTACGCCGAAGACGTGAGCGGCATCGGTTATATCGATCTCGAACGCACGCTGACCGAGGTCGAAAGCCTGCTGGAGACGTTCGGCCCGATGGCCGGCGCCTCGGTTGCCGACTCGACGTCCACCGGTCGGCAGGTTCTGAAGGCGTTCAAGAACATCAGCCGGATGGGGTTCTACTCTGAGGCCGAAGAAGAGGGCTTTCTCGGCCACGTCCTGCTCGAGGTCCAGTAAGCCGCGTCGTTCGGCGGTTGTCAGCCTATGTCGAGCGGTATCGAAGCCCAGATCGAAGCGTGGGAGGGCGAAGCGGTTGTTACCCGGTTCGACCGGGCGACTTCAACCTGGATCTTCATCGCCATCCACAACACGACGCTTGGCCCCGCTGCCGGTGGCACACGCATGCGAACGTATGCGAACCCAGCAGCTGGTCTCACCGACGCGATGCGGTTGGCCGCAGGCATGACCGCCAAGTGGGCGGTGATCGGGCTGCCTTTCGGTGGCGGCAAAGCGGTGCTGGCGGTTCCTGAGCCGCTGTCCGGCGACGCCCGGACTGGACTGCTTCGCGTCTACGGCGCTTTACTGACATCGCTTCACGGATCCTTCCAAACCGGTGTCGATTTGGGCACGACGTCAGAGGACATGCGGATCGTGGCCGGCACGACGCGGTATGTGCACGGCGTCGATCCGGTTACGGGGACGACCGAGGACCCCGGTCCGTTTACCGCTCGGGGCGTCGTGCGCGGGATCGAGGCTGCGCTGGCGGTTGCGTTCGGTAGCGACGTTCTCAACGGTCGGAGCGTGCTGATTCAGGGAGTTGGCGACGTGGGTCATCCCTTGGCCCGGATGCTCTCTGATGCTGGGGCCCGGGTTCTGGTGAGCGACATCGATGAAGATCGAGCCCGCCAAGTCGCGGCTGAAGTCGGTGGGGAGATCGTTGAACCGGCAGCGACGTTCAGCACGCCGTGCGATGTGTTCGCGCCCTGTGCAGTGACCGGCGTGCTCAATCAGGAAACGATCCAGCAGCTCGCCTGCCGCGTGGTGGCTGGCTCGGCCAATGCGCAGCTTGGCGAGCCGGACGACGCCGACCGCCTACATCAGCGCGGCATTCTTTACGCGCCTGACTACGTCATCAATGCGGGTGGAGCAACGGCGCTCGGGCTTATGGCGACCGGTGTCGATGACAATCAGGAACTAAAGGCTCGCATAGACGACATCCGGCCGACGCTCGAGGCGATCTTCGCCGAGGCAGGGGAGCGTAACGAGTCACCATTTGCAGCTTCACGTCGCAGGGTGGAGACGCTGCTGGCGAGGAGCTAGTTCCTACCGGCCGAGCTCGCGTCGCTTGCGGTTATGCTCGGCAAACGTCTCGCTAAACGTGTGCTGCCCCCCGACCCCGGTGGCGAAGAAGTAGAGATACGGCACCGAGTCGGGGTACAGCGTCGCTTCCAATGCCGCTTTGCCGGGGCTCGAGATCGGTCCCGGCGGAAGACCGACGTTGCGATAGGTGTTGTACGGCGAATCGACCTCGAGATCGCGAAAGAGGACTCGCGGCCGATGGCCACCTAGTGAGTACTGCACGGTCGGGTCGGCTTCGAGCTTCATCCCGCGGTTCAACCGATTCCAGAAGACGCCCGCGATGAGTGGGCGTTCGCTCGCCACGCGCGCTTCTTCCTCGACGATCGAGGCTAGTGTCACGATCTCGTGCACCGAGCGGCCGAGCGAGTCGGCCCGCGCCCGCCACTCGGGCGTGAACACCTGGTCGAATTGGTTCACCAGGTGAAGCGCGAGTTCACGCGGCCCGGTCGTCGGATTGACGTGGTAGGTCTCAGGGAACAGGTAGCCCTCGAGTGTGGCGGCTGGAAGCCCGAGCGAATCGGTCAGTAGCGAGTCAGTGGCGACGGTCGCGAAAGCCACCGAGTCGATCCCCAGTTCGTGAGCCACCGCCCCGGCAGTTTCCTCGAGTCGCAAACCTTCTGGCACGGTGACGGTGACCAGCAGCGTTCGACCGTCTATCAACATGTCGATGATCACGTCGAGCGGCTGATTGCGAGGCAGATCATAGGTGCCGGCTTGGATTCGGCCCGCATCGTCGCGGGCCCGCAGCCTGAGCTCGAACAGGAGCAGGCTTCGGATGACACCGCGGTCTGCGAGCTGGTGACCCAGCGCACGGACCGTCGTCCCGTGTTCGACCTCCAGCAGCACCGATGTGGTCTCTGCTGTCGGAGCGCGGTTGGCCGAGAGTGCCCACGTGCCGGCGATCGCCACGGCGACGATCGCCACGACCGCCAGACCGACACCCACCATGCGCCACCGCCCGCCTAGCATTCGGTGTTTTCTTCGCGATGGGCTTGCAATCGCAGGTACCCTTCCAGCATCAAGACCGCGCTTAGCTGATCGATCTTGGTGCGGATCGCGCGCTCGTCGTGACCGGCTTCGCGAAGCGCCCGACGGGCGGCTTCTGACGTCAACCGCTCGTCCCACTCGTCGACCGGCAGGGCGATCCGCTGAGCGAGGTCATCAGCGAAGCTCCGGACCTGTCGAGCGGCCGGGCCCTCCGTGCCCTTGAGCGTGATAGGGATACCGATCACGATCCGGTCGATCGCCTCGTCGCCCACGATCTGGGCGATCGCTTTGAGCAGCGATGTCTTGATCTCACGACGATCGATGGTTGGCAACCCGCGCACGAAACCGTAGCTCGGGTCTGACACCGCCAGGCCCACGCGCCGCTCGCCGTGGTCGATCGCCAAGACGCGCTCACCTGGAGTCATCGTAGTAAGGAGTGGAAGCTGTTAGTCGCCGGACATGGAGGCCAGGAACTCGGTGTTGGTATCCGTCCTCTTTACCTTCTCAATCAAGAACTCCATGGCGTCGGAGGGATTCATGTCGTTGAGGAACTTCCGCAGCAGCCAAATGCGCTGCAGATCATCCTCGGGGATCAGCAGCTCTTCGTGGCGGGTCCCCGACCGGTTGATATCGATAGCGGGATAGATCCTGCGATCGGACAGCGTGCGGTCGAGCACCAACTCCATGTTGCCAGTGCCCTTGAATTCCTCGAAAATGACCTCGTCCATCCGGCTGCCGGTGTCGATCAAGGCGGTGGCGACGATCGTCAGCGAGCCGCCTTCCTCAATGTTGCGCGCGGCGCCGAAGAACCGCTTCGGCTTGTGCAACGCGTGGGCATCGACGCCACCCGACAGGATCTTGCCCGAGTGCGGCACGACGACGTTCTGAGCCCGCGCCAACCGGGTGATCGAGTCCAGCAGAATCACGACGTCGTGACCGTTCTCGACCAATCGCTTGGCTTTTTCGATCACCATGTCGGCGACCTGGACGTGGCGATCAGCCGGCTCGTCGAACGTCGAGGCGATGACCTCGCCGTCTACCGAGCGCTCCATGTCGGTGACCTCTTCGGGCCGCTCGTCGATCAACAGCACGATCAGCTTGATCTCGGGATCATTCTCGGTGATCGAGTTGGCGATCTTCTGGAGTAGCATCGTCTTACCAGCCTTGGGCGGGGAGACGATCAACCCGCGTTGACCTTTGCCGATCGGCGAGAACAGATCCATGATTCGCATCGACAGATCGCCATCCGAGCGCTCCAGTTGGATCGCTTCCTCTGGGTAGAGCGGTCGCAGGTTGTCGAAGAAGACGTTGTGTTTGGCCGCTTCGGGGTCTTTGTAATTGACCGTCTCGACCTTGAGCAGTGCTAGATAGCGCTCGCCTTCCTTTGGCGGGCGAACCTGGCCCTGAATGGTGTCACCGGTCTTGAGGTCGAAGCGCTTGATCTGGCTCGGCGACACATAGATGTCGTCGGGCCCATACAGGTAGTTCCAATCGGGGCTCCGAAGGAATCCATAGCCCTCCGGCAGAATCTCGAGCACGCCCTCACCTCGTAGAACGGTGTCGTGGTCGAGCAAGTTCTGCTCGATCTTGAAGATCAAGTCCTGCTTGCGAAGGCCGGCGTAGTTCTCAATGCCGAGCTCCTCCGCCGTCTCGTGGAGCTCGGGGATCGACTTGGACTTGATCTCGCCGATGTCCAGGATGGTTGCGTCTTCGCTTGGCGTCGGTGGTCGCTGGTGATGTCGTGCGCGAGGAGCGCGAGAACGGGAACGGTTCAAGTGGGTTACCTCTGTTGCGGTGAGAAGGGGAACGACCGCTGGGCCGTGTCCGGTTGCCTTTGTAAAAGGAATACGGGGATTCGAGGCGGAGATTTGCTCTCGGTTGGGCATACTACCACGGCCAGCCCTAGCGTGTCAAGCAGGCCCCGGTACGCCCATTGTAGGGATAAACGCTAGGTCGGTACATTCTCATGTCTATGAAGCAAGCGAGTTTGCTACAACCAACGGCCGGATTGACGGCCGTCGTGCAACGGCTCAAGGCGGCTGATCACCCGGCCTACGCCGTGGGCGGCGCGGTGCGTGACAGCCTGCGAGGCGGGCTGATCGGCGACTGGGACGTTGCCACCGCGGCGCACCCGGAAGTCGTCCAGTCGCTGTTCCCGGTCACCTTCCCGATCGGGGTCGAACACGGGACGGTGGGCGTCCGAATCGAGGGCGAGACGATCGAAGTGACGACCTTCCGGACCGACATCGCGACGGACGGGCGCCACGCCGAGGTGCGCTTCGGGGCGACACTCGAGGAGGACCTGGCGCGTCGCGACTTCACCGTGAACGCGATCGCTTGGGATCCGGAGAGCGACACGCTCGTCGATCCATTCGGTGGACGCGCCGATCTCGAAGCCGGAGTTCTGCGAGCGGTCGGTGACCCCGATCTGCGGTTCCCGGAGGACTATCTGCGGGTGTTGCGCGGGTTCCGGTTCGCCATCCGATTGGAGTTGCGGGTCGATCCTGACACCGAGCGCGCGCTCGAGCGTCACGCCACTGGCGTCGTCCGGCTGTCCGGGGAGCGGGTTCGGGACGAGCTGCTGAAGACGCTCACTGAATGTCGCTCGGCGTCGGCGGTTCTCGGCATGTGGCGCCGGTACGGCGTGATGGCGTTGCTGTTCCCCGAGCTGGCGGTGTGCTTTGGCGTCGAGCAGAATGCTTACCACGCGGATGACGTCGGCACGCATACGCTGTTGGTGGCCGACAATGTTCACCCCCGGCGGCCTTTCCTGCGGGTGGTCGCGCTGTGCCACGATCTCGGCAAGCCGATGGCGCGCGAGGTTCATCCCGAGACTGGGGACTGGACGTTTCCGCAACACGAGGTGACGGGCGCGCGGTTGACGCGACAGGCGCTTCGACGGTTGAAGTTCTCGCGCCGCGAGGTCGTTCGCGCCGAGCACCTAGTCCGGATGCATATGGATCTGCCTCCGCCTGACGTCTCAGACGCCGCGATTCGGCGCTGGATTCGCCGGGTGGGTGAGGAGCATCTGTGGGATCTGTATCGTCTGCACCTCGCCGACTGGCGTGGGAACCGCAAACGCGCCGAGCGGCCGCCCACACCGATCGTCGACCTGTACCATCACGCGCGCCGCGTTCTCAAGCAGCAGACAGCGCTGCGGGTTGAAGATCTAGCCATCGATGGCAACGATTTGGCCGCGATCGGGCTCGCACCCGGGCCGAAGCTGGGCCAAACACTGGACTGGCTGCTCGAACAGGTCGTGGAGGATCCCGCACTCAACACCCGTGACATTCTGTTGGAGATGGTTCGCGCGTGAGCCGGCTGGGGCGCGACTACTACGATCGTGACACGTTGGAGGTCGCGCGTGAACTATTGGGGTGCACGCTCGTCCACGATGGACCCGACGGTGTGGCCAGCGGTCGAATCGTCGAGGTCGAGGTGTACCAGGGCGAAGACGATCCGGCGTGCCACGCGGCCGCGGGGAGGACCAAACGCACCGAGCCGTTGTACAGCCGGCCGGGGCACGCTTACATCTACTTAATCTACGGGATGTACTATTGTTTGAACGCGGTGACTCGAGCCGAGGGGATGCCGTCGGCGGTTCTGATCCGGGCGCTGGAGCCACTCGATGGCTTGGATCGCATGCGCAGTCGTCGCGCCGCGCGTGCGAGGCGACGCACGCCGGTCGCCGATCTTGATCTGGCGAACGGACCTGGCAAGCTGTGCGACGCCTTGGGGCTGACGCTCGACCACAACCGCCTCGACCTGATTGGCGACACATTGTGGATCGAGCCCGGGGCGCCACCGGCCGAGGTGGCGTGGACGCCGCGTGTGGGGATCAAGGTCGGCACCGATCGTCTCTGGCGGTGCTTCGACTCTGAATCGCCGTATGTTTCTAGGACGCGGCTCAACCATGAAGCGGCATCCGAGCCGAGCCAGCTATGAGCTGACATCATCAAATGGAGATGGCACATCCAATGAACAAGAGTTTTGTCGATCATTTGCAGTTGTTGCCGATGCCGTCGCGGCGTGGTGTGCGACAGCCGGATGGGGAGCACCGGCCCGGTGGGCTGGGGCTACCCACACTCGCTGACCGTCTCGGCCCCTTGGGGTGGACGGCTCGCGTCGAGGACTTCGGTTTCGAGAAGCCAGTGGCGGAGGCGCGGATCACCGAGGCGTACGCGCGCGCGATAGGCGACGCGGTGTTGTCCGCGTGGGACCGGAGCCGTTTTCCGGTTGTGTTGAGCCTCGTCAACGCGTGCGCGCTGGGGGTAGTCGATGGATTTGGATCTCGTATCGGCGTGTTGTGGTTCTCGCCGCGGGCCGACTACGCGAAAGGCGGGTTCCTCCGCCGCCCGCAGCTGGACCGGACGACGTTGGCGATGATCACCGGTCGCCAACAACGCGACAGCATGGCCGTCAAGCCGTGTCAGCTCGCGGGTCGGAACGTGATCGTGGTCGGCGCGCAGAAAGTCGACGCTGACGAGTCCCGGGCGTTGGACGACGCCGGGCTTCGAATCATCGGCCCGGACGTGCTCTCAAGCTTGCCAGCCGCGGTGGCGGATACCGACGTTGACGGTTGGTATGTGCACATCGACACCACGGTGCTTGAGCCAGACGCGGTGCCGGCGGCGAACGAAGCGGTGGAGAATGGGTTGGCTGTTTCCGAGGTCGTAACGGCGATCGAAAGCGCGCTTGCGAACTTACCGATTCGCTGTCTGGGCTTGACCCGTTACGATCTGAATCAGGACATCGGTGGTGTCACCGCCGAGACGCTGGCCGAGCTGCTCGACCGCACGATCGTCCTCGCCGGTGGCCAACCCGACCCCGAGAAGCGGGAGACGGCGCGAGCCAGTTAATGGACCTCTTTGAACAGCTGGCCGGCGAACGGTTGGATGCTGCCGCGCCGCTGGCGGATCGGCTACGCCCAAGATCGTTGGAGGAGTTCGTCGGTCAGGAACATCTGGTCGGGTTGGGTGCGGTCCTGCGCCGCATGATCGAGGCCGACGAGATCCACTCGCTCGTTTTCTGGGGTCCGCCGGGCACCGGCAAGACGACGTTGGCGAGGGTCATCGCCGAGTCGACCGGGTCACGGTTCGCGTGGTTCAGCGCAGTGACGATGGGTGTTGCAGACGTCAAGCGCATCGTCGCTGAGGCTCGCGAGACGATCGGTACCACCGGTCAGCGCACGATCCTCTTCTGCGACGAGATCCATCGCTTCAACAAGGCTCAGCAGGACGCCTTTTTGCCACACGTCGAGAAGGGCGTCGTCACGTTGATCGGCGCCACGACCGAGAACCCATCGTTCGAGATCAACTCGGCGCTCCTGTCTCGACTTCGGGTCTACACGCTTGAGTCACTGACCCCTGAGCAGATCGCAGTGTTGGTCGATCGCGCGCTGGACGACGCCGACAGGGGCCTCGGCGATCGAGGCCTGACGCTCGACGATGCCGCGCGCGATTTCGTTTGTGAGAGTGCTCAGGGTGACGCGCGAATCGCGCTATCGACACTGGAGCTGGCGGCATCACTGGCCTCCGACGGAGCGACCATTACCCGCGACCAGGTTGAGGCTGCACTTCAGCGCAAGGCCCTTCGTTACGACAAGGCGGGTGAAGAGCATTACAACATCATCTCCGCGTTGCATAAGTCGCTGCGCGATTCCGATCCGCACGCTGGGCTTTACTGGCTGGCGCGGATGCTCGAAGCGGGTGAGGATCCGCTGTACGTGGCTCGGCGCCTGGTGCGCTTTGCGTCCGAGGACATCGGGCTGGCCGATCCGCATGCGCTGCCACAAGCGGTCGCCGCCCAGCAAGCGGTCCACTTCATTGGCATGCCCGAGGGCGCGCTGGCACTGGCCCAAGCAACGGTCTACCTGGCGATGGTACCCAAGTCGAACGCCATCTACCGCGGGTATCAACGGGCCGCCGCCGCCGCTCGTGAGACCGAGCGCGAGCCGGTCCCGCTACACTTGAGAAACGCCCCGACCCAGCTTATGAAGGATTTCGGCTACGGCGCTGGCTATCAATACGCGCACGATTACGACAATGCGGTCGTCGAACAGCAACACCTGCCGGAGTCGCTCGCCGGTCGCACCTATTACGAGCCCACCGACCGCGGGTTCGAGTCACGGTTGAAGAAACGCATGGCGGAAGAAGAATGACCTACCGCGTGACGCCACCCTCGGAGCCCGAACGGGTCGTGTTGGTAGCGGTCAGTGGCCCGGTCGCCAACGACGATGGCGTCAAGTGGTCGGAACAGACGTTGCTCGAGGAGCTCCACGCGCTCGCCATCTCGGCCGGCGGCGAGGTCGTGGGCCAGGTGGTCCAGCGACGTCAAGCTCCGGACAAGCGGTTCTACATCGGGCGCGGCAAGGCGACCGAGCTAAAGGACGAGGTGATCGCCAGCGGCGCGGAGTTGGTGTTGTTCGATAACGATCTGTCGCCGGCGCAGGGGAAGAACCTCGAAGATCTGGTCGGCGTCCGGGTCCTCGATCGTTCCGAGCTCATACTCGACATCTTCGCCGACCATGCCCGCACCAACGAGGCCAAGCTCCAGGTCGAGCTGGCCCAGCTACAGTATCTGTTGCCGCGGTTGAGGCGGATGTGGACGCACTTGTCGCGGATCCGTGGCGGCATCGGCCTGAGGGGACCCGGTGAGACACAGCTCGAGGTTGACCGACGGGTGATCCGTCACCGCATCGGCGTGTTGAAAGGAAAGCTGTCGCACATCGAGGAGCGTCGAAGCCTGCAGCGCAAAAGCCGTCGCGACGCCTGGAATCTGGCGTTGGTCGGGTATACGAACGTCGGTAAATCGACGATCATGAACCGCTTGTCGGGTGAGCGACTCAAGGTCGAGGACAAGGTGTTCGCCACGCTGGATGCCACGACCCGACGGATCGATCTTGTCGGCGACGAGGAGATTCTGCTGACCGATACGGTTGGGTTTATCCGCAACTTGCCTCACCACTTGGTGGCATCGTTCCGGGCCACGCTTGAGGAAGTGCTCCATGCCGACCTGTTGCTTCACGTCGTCGATGTATCCGATTCTCATTACGCCGACCAGATGAGGGTCGTGCGTGACGTGCTGACCGACCTGGGGGCCGATGATGCGCCCATGATTCACATCTTTAACAAGTTTGACCGCGTGCCGGCGGGGGAGCGAGCGAGCTTACGGGCGCAGGTCATGGCCGAGTACCAAGACGCGGTAATGGCGTCGGCCATTGAACTGCGGGGGCTGGAGGCGCTGACCGATGCGCTGACCGAGTTTTTCAAGGCGCGAAGAGCGCGCGTTGTGGTTACGTTGCCGCTGAGCGATACACGTTCGCTAGCACGACTCCACGAGCTTGGCGAGGTGCTGGCGCGCCGCTACACCGACTCCGTGGTCGAGGTCGAGCTCGAGACGCGGCCCGAGGTGGTGGCTCGCATCCAGCAGAGTGGGCTTTCGGTTGAGGAGGTTGAGTGAGCAGCAAAGCACCGTCGGTGTTTATCTATGGTGCCGGCCGGGTCGGGTTGGCGATCGCCAGTCTGGCACGCGAGCGGGGCGTCGATGTCGTTGGGCTTTGGAACCCGCATCCACTCAAGCCGAGACGGGCGGCACTGGCCGAGGGTTTCGATCTCGCGGTCAACGCCCAACCACCAGCGATTCGCGCCGATTTGTGGTTGATCGGGGTACCAGACGACGCGATCGTCGCCACCGCCGAGCGGCTGGCTTCTGCCGTGGGTCCACGACCCGCCGTCGTGGCCCACTGTGCTGGCGCTCATCCGGCCAGCCTCTTGCAGTCGTTATCGGGGGACGGCGTGGCTTGCGGCTCGTGGCACCCGGCGATGACGTTCCGCGGTGCGGAGACGGACCCGGCTGCGCTGGCGGGAGCGGTCGTCGCAATCGAAGGCGAGGATGCGGCGGTCGCGCCGCTCGAAGCCTTCACCGAAGCACTCGGGTTGCGCTTCATCCACGTCCCGGCGAAGAGCAAGCCGCAGTACCATGCCGCGCTGGTGCTGGTGGCCAACGGACGGGTGGCGCTCGATGCGGCCGCGGCACGACTTCTGCTATCAGCGGGTATTGATGCTGAGACAGCGCGCGATGTGATCGCCCCGCTCGTCGGTCGGACCGACGAGAACCTGGCGATCAAACTGCCCGACAAGGCATTGACCGGACCGGTGGCCCGGGGCGACGTCAAGACCGTTCGGGAACAGCTCGATGCCCTGGCGCCGTTCCCGAAGATGTGCCAGCTGTACCGAGCGCTGGGCGCGGTCGCGCTAGAGTTGGTTCCCGAGCGTGTCCGCGGCGAGAGCCATCGTCAGGTGGCCGAGCTCATTGCAGACCATAAGGATGAGAGAGAGGAAGTGCATGCTCACGCTAGCCGACATTCGAGATAACGCGGAGATCAGCCACTACCTGGATCGTGCCGATGGCGTTCTCGAGTCGATCGGTTATACCGAGCACGGTCGGCGTCACGCCAACGTCACCGCGCAGCGCGCCAAGGCGGTAGTCGAGGCGCTCGAGCGGCCGCCCAGGCAGTGCGAGTTGGCCGGGATTGCCGCCTACCTCCACGACATCGGCAACATCGTAAACCGTGATCATCACGCCCAGTCCGGTGCGGCGATCGTGCACGGGCTCTTGCGTGAAGCCGGGCTGTCGATCGAAGAGACGATCGAGGTCGTGACCGCGATCGGTCACCACCATGAGACCGATGGGGCGCCGGTCAGCGACATCGCAGCGGCGTTGATCCTGGCCGACAAGTCCGACGTTCACCGCTCGCGCGTCCGCGACAAGGCGATGATCCACTTGGACATCCACGACCGCGTCAACTACGCGGTCAGCCGCTCGTCACTCAAGGTCGTCGGGCCGCACGCCGCCAAAGAGCTGAAGGGCGAGCGCGGGAACGGCAACGACTCGGGCGAGATGAACTCGAACCCCGGTGGTGCGACGCACGATGTTGCCCAGTTCACAGCATCGGATTACGACGAGGGCGAGACCGCCGAAACGAAGCCCACCGTCACATTGGCGCTGACGATCGATACCAAGATCTCGCCAGTTATGGAGTACTTCGAGATCTTCCTGCCGCGAATGATCCTATCGAATCGGGCCGCAGACAGGTTGGGGGCTGTCTATAAGCTCGTTATCAACGAAACCCAACTGATGTAGTCACCCCTTGAATTCCTGAGCCCCACCGCACGGTATTGCTAGCATGCACAAGCAGTGGAAGATCTGGGTCGGGTTCGCCATTTCGGCGGCGGCGATCGTCTACGTCGTGCGGGGAGTGCACTGGGACGAGGTCGGCTGGTCCCTGAGGCGGGCCGATCTCGGGCTTCTCGCGATCGTGTTTGTGGTGAACCCCATTCTTAACGTCATCACGCGTGCCATCCGCTGGAAAATCCTGCTCAAGCCGTATGGTAGCGTACCACTGGTCGGATGCGTCAGCGCGACCGCGATCGGGCTCATGGCGAATAACGTTTTGCCGGCGCGTATCGGGGAGTTTGTGCGCGCCTACGCGCTGAGCCGCCGCGAGCGAGTCCCCACCGGAACGGCGTTCGGAAGCTTGTTTGTCGAGCGGATGCTCGACGGGTTCGCAGTGCTCACGGTTCTGTTCCTTCTCACACTGAGCTATCCCTTTCCGGATTGGGTCAACACCGTCGTACGGGTTTCGCTCTATGTCTTTGTCGGCTTTTTCGTCTTCCAAGCGGTGCTCGCGTTTCACCCGCAGGCGTTCATTCGGGCATCGAAATGGCTTACGCGCAACATGCTGGGTGGTCGATTCGAGGAATCGATAGAACGCGCGCTGGTGACGTTCGCCGATGGGTTCCAACTGCTTCGCCAGCCGGTTTGGGTCGTGGTGAGCTTTGTCCTAGCGTTTGTCCAATGGGTGCTGATATCGACGATATACGTGCTCGGGTTGCAAGCGTTCGAGCTGGGGCGAGTCGGATGGATCGGAGCGTTCTTTACCAGTTCTGTTGCCACGCTTGGCGTAGCCGCTCCGTCGGGGCCCGGCTTCGTGGGTACTTATCAAGCGTTCATCGTCAAGGGTCTCGAAGTATTTGCCGTGGATCGAACGACCGCGTTCTCGTTCTCGGTCGGTTTTCATGCCGTGACTTGGCTTGGGGTCACGCTGGTAGGGCTGTTCTTCTTCTTCCGAGAAGGGTTGTCGTGGCGTGAGATCGAGCGGTCTGAACAAGAGATGGGGAAGGAGCTCGAAGCCGAGTACGAAGCGGTGATCGAGCCGGAGATCGAAGCCTCGGATCGATGATGTCGAGTGAGATCTGGCAGGCACCGGCCAAGATCAATCTGTACCTGGAGATTACCGGACGCCGCGAGGACGGCTACCACACCGTCGATACCGCCTATCAATCGATCGATCTCTCGGATACCGTAGTGCTGCAACCGGCGCAGGGATCCGAGGTTACGTGTGAGGTCGTCGGGGAGTGGGCCGAACACGTACCGCAGGGCGAAGACAACCTGGCCACGCGCGCAGCACGGTTGATCGGTGCGCATACCGGTCGCGAACCGCGTGTCGCGATTACGATCGAGAAGCGGATCCCGGTTGGTGCCGGTCTCGGCGGTGGTTCGAGCGATGCGGCCGCGGTATTGATAGCGCTCGCCCGTCGTTTCGCCGTACCCGACCCCGAACACACGCTGATTGACGTCGCCCGCGAGCTGGGCGCCGACGTACCGTACTTCTTGCAGGGCGGAACGCGGCGGGGCACCGGCGTCGGCGAACGGTTGGAAGCGATGGATCCGCCGGCCGAGCGGTGGGGGATTCTCGTCTATCCCGGAGTGCGGGTGTCGACCGGTTGGGCGTACGACGCGTATGACGCGGCTGACACGGGGTCGTCCGGCAACGCACTCGAGTCGGTTGTGGTGGAGAAGTATCCGGTTGTGGGTCAAGCTCTGGAACTGCTGCGGAGTGGACCTGCCGCGATTACCCAGATGTCAGGGAGCGGGAGCGCAGTCTTCGCGCTTTACGAGAATGCCGGCGAACGCGACGCGGACATCGATCGAGTGAACAGCGGCGTCGGGGAGCTTGCCGACGCGCGAGTGTGGCCCTTCGAGTGCGTCGGCCACGGTGTCAAGCAGCTAGCGGACTCGATCACCCCGGCCTAGAATTGCCACACCTGCCCGCCGTTGGGCCCTAGTTTAATGGCAGAACATCGGCCTTTGGAGCCGAGAGTCCAGGTTCGAATCCTGGGGGCCCAACCAGTGTAA
>Ga0255057_10001106_pt1 | contig 15430 bp, 17 predicted proteins | sample Cases_109_6_MG_FD_189022 | JGI IMG/M metagenome (GOLD analysis project Ga0255057, IMG submission 189022) | Seawater microbial communities from Amundsen Gulf, Northwest Territories, Canada - Cases_109_6 | ecosystem: Environmental > Aquatic > Marine > Gulf | place: Canada: Northwest Territories... | reverse complement strand
CGGGCGGTGTTTCCCAGGGAGACGGCGGTGAAGACTCAGTACGCAATGCTTGTTCTCATGATCGGCTTGACAGTCCGGTCCGAAGGTCGAGGTCGATCGAGCGGTCGCCACCGTCACCCGCATCGCCGCTGCTCTTCTCCACGAGTCAACGGACATATGCTTTCACGGAGTGTCTGGCCTCAATTCGGGTTATCGTTCCAGGCAAAGGGAGGGGCTCGGCAATGGCGGTTTTCGTCTCGTTCTCTTGCATGCTGGAGGGTGACGGCTCTGCTCGGCAGCCGCCAGACTCATCGCTCGACCGGACACCGAGAACCAAGTGAGTATTCGAAAGCACGGTACGTTGCTTGGGGGGCTCATTCTGGGCCTCGTGGCGTTGTCTAACCCTGTTTTCGCGCACACCGATTTGAAGGAGTCCGAACCTCTCAAGGGCCAGACCGTGCGCAAGGCAGTCGATCGGGTCGACCTCGTGTTCTGGTCTCCCTTCTCCGACCCGGCGATCGACGTCGTCGGGCCCGACGGCGAGGCGATCGTAGGTCAAACGAGCCAGGTGGACAACGTCACGGCACGCTTCGCCATGGATCATCCGGTGACCCAGGAGGGCGAATACCTGGTCCGTTATCAGGTTCGCTCGAGCGATGCTGATTTGTCGAACGGAGAGTTCGCGTTTGTGTACGCCCCGGACTCGGCGTCCGGGTCGGGCCGCGCCTCGGCGGGTCTCATAGCTGTTGTCGCCGGCGCTGCCGTCGTGGTGGGTTGGTGGCTCGTCGCTCGTATCAGGGCCCAACGGCCTAGTCCCCCGGAACCCGTCTAGTCAGTGGGGCGGGCGGCCTGATGCAGGCCCCAGAATATCCGGGTCGAGCCAGGCGCTGGTGAGCGTGCCCGAGTGCGTGGCCTGCCTGAGCTACACGCGCACATATCGGCACATATAGAGCGGTTTCAGGCCACTCGAATCGCCTGTCTGAGGCGCTCGATAATGCCGGTTATCGAGGAGGATGATGACGCCGATGTTTGTCGGTTTGGCTTTTTGACTCCAGAGGGTTCGACTGAAGTCGAACCTAGCAAACAGGGCCATTTTTCGCGCTGTCGCCAATCCTGTGGGTAGCAATTTGGGTAGCAATTCGAGTTTCAGCCCTCAACCGGCCGCACTTGCAAAAAGGGAAAACCCTACTAGTTACGGGGTTTTCTGCGTATCGAAGAGAGCCTGATCCAAGTAACCGCCACTAACCGACCAGTATTGGATCGTGGCTGAGCTCCCATCGTCGGCCGACGTTGTCATCGTCGGTGGAGGAATGACCGGAACCAGCGCCCTCTACTACCTGGCGCGATCCGGGGTGCCGGCCACGCTTCTGGAGCGAGATCTTCTCTCCTCAGGATCCACCTCCAAAGCCGCCGGAGGGTTTCGAGCCCAGTTTTCGGACAAGCTCAACATCAAGATCATGGTCGAGGCAATTCGGCGGCTCGAGCGGTTTGATGAGGAACCTGGAGCCGATATCGACCTCAAACAGTGGGGTTATCTCTTCCTGCTCAAGGAGGATCAGCTGGGTTCTTTTGAGGAGTCGGTTGCTCTCCAAAAGGACCACGGTGTGGACGTCCGCATGGTCTCGCCGGCCGAGGCCCTCGACATCGTCCCCGGCCTGAATGTTGAAGACGTTGCCGGAGGCACCTTTAGCCCCACAGACGGATACGCCACTCCGGCGGCGGCGGTCCAGGGCTATGCGATGGCAGCTCGCAAGCTCGGCGCCACCATCGTGGAGGATTGTGAGGTGCACGCCATAGATGTGGCGGCGGGCCGGGTGAGCGGCGTGGTCACTTCTCGAGGAGTCCTTAGCACCGCTAAGGTCATCTGTGCTGGTGGCATCTGGACAAACGACCTTCTGGTGCCTTTAGGGATCGAGCTTCCGGTAACCCCCGAGCAGCGTTTCGTCTTTCTGTCAGAGCCGGGCGACCCTCTCCCCCACCGGCTGCCCCTGACGGTGGACTACTCCACCGGGTTCTACTTTCACCGGGAGGGAAACGGGCTGGTCATCGCCGGCCGGGAAACCACCATGGAGGATCTGGCGCCCGCTGCCGTGCATCGTCTGCCGTTCCTGGCTGAGACCGGTGTGCGGCCGGGCTGGTCAGGCTTCTACGCCGTCACCCCGGATCACAACGCCGTTCTCGGACGGGCATCGGAGCCGGAGGGCTTGTTCTATGCGACCGGGTTCTCGGGGCACGGCTTCATGCAGGGGCCGGTGGTCGGTGAGTATCTGGCCAACCTGGCAACCGACACTGAGCCGATCATGGATCTGAGTGCGTTTTCGGCCGATCGCTTCGCGGCGGGAAACCAACGGCCCGAGCTGCGGGTAATTTAGTTCGGCGCTACGTGAGATCCACGGTCGTCACCACATCGGCGAATTCGCCCTGCAAGTTGGCGGCCGTAACTCGCGCCAGCTCATCTGCGGTTATCTCGCTCCCATCAGCGGCCGTCAAGTCGTATGTGTGTGTGGCGTCGAGTACGAATAAGGTCTCGTATCCGAGATTGCCCGCCATTCGGGCGGTGGACTCGCAGCAGTAGTTGGTCTGGATACCACAGATAACGATCGTGCCGATGTCCCTCTCTTGCAGCCATGCGTGGAGGTCCGGCTCACCGAAGAATGCTGAATTGACATTCTTGGTGACCAGGAGGTCGGGTTCTCCTTTCACCTCGGGCTTGAAATCGTTGCCGGGCTGACCGGGGCGGAGAGGCGATGTCTCCAGCACCGAGTCGTGTCTCACAAAAACCAGAGGTCGCTTGTGCCGTTGCCAGGTCTCAATGAGGCGGGCCACGTTGGCCTCAGATTCGGAGTTGTTACGGTTTCCCCACGCCGGGTCGTCGAACCCCTGCTGCACGTCGATCACAATCAATGCGGTGTTGTCGAAGTCCCTAGGCACGGGAAAAGCCTACCGACTTAGTTGAACTGTGGATTATCGGGGAAGTTGGCGTACATCGATACGCGGCCCGGCTGGCGGCGCACGACCCGACGCCACAGCTCCCGGGGTTCGTCGGTGAAGACATCCCCGGGTTCCGCTCGTGCAACGATCCAGCCGCCCTGGATGAGCTCAGCTTCCAACTGTTGTGGTCCCCAACCGGCATACCCGGCGAAAATCCGCACAGCAACCGCCGGCTCGCCCGGCTCAGAAGACAGGTCCACCACGCGTACCCCGTTGACGCCCGATTCGTCATCGGCTGCGGCCAGGCCCACAGCGGCGTCCGGCTCAACCGGGCCGCCCAGGAAGACCACCGCGGGTAGTGCCACCAGGTCGGCCCAGGCCGGCAAGTCGTCAAAGGGGCTGAGCTCGCTCGGCCGGTTGAGGACAACGCCCACCGCGCCACCGGCATCGTGCTCCAGCACCAGAAGCACGGTACGGCTGAAGTTGGGGTCGGTCAGATCCGGCATGGCGATCAAGAGCGATCCGGCAAGAGGCATCATGAGTCGATTCTGCCCGGAGAGGCCCTGCGACGCCATCGCTAGGGTCTCAGTCATGGATATTCACAAGGTACGAGCTCAGTTTCCGGCCCTGTTACGCCGCCAGGACGGTAAGCCCGTTATCCACCTGGATGGTCCCGGTGGAACCCAGGTTCCCCAAACGGTGATAGATGCCATGAGCCGCCCTTTGGCCGAGGGGCAAAGCAATCTCGGGGGCCCGTTCTCCTCGAGTGCCGAAAGCGACCAGGTGGTGGCCGATGCCCGCGGCGCGGTGGCCGACCTGCTCAACGCCAATTCGGATGAGGTTGCATTCGGGCAGAACATGACCAGCCTCACCTTCGCTGTCAGCAGGGCAATCGCCTCCACCTGGCAGCCGGGCGATGAAATCGTCCTGACCAGGCTGGATCACGACGCCAACGTCGCCCCGTGGCTTCGGGCCGCGGAGGAGAGGGGCGTAACAGTGAAGTGGGTAGGTGTTCAAGACTTCGGGATCAACTGGGACGACCTCGATGCTGCCATCGGCTCTTCCACCCGGTTGGTGGCCGTCACGGCCGCTTCCAACGCCCTCGGCAGCGTGGTTGACGTGGCCGAGGTGGCTCGCCGCGCCCATGATGTGGGGGCCCTGGTATACGTTGACGGTGTCCACTATGTTCCGCACGAGTCGACCGACGTCGCTGCCTTCGGCGCTGATTTCTTTGTCTGTTCTGCCTACAAGTTCTACGGGCCCCACATCGGGCTCCTGTACGGCAAGCGGGAGCATTTGCGGACGCTCCCCGCCTACAAGGTGCGTCCGGCTCCAGATACCGGTCCCGGCAGATGGGAGACGGGCACACAGAGTTTCGAGAGCATCGCCGGCGTTGTCGCCACCGTCGACTACCTGGCGGCGTTCGGGGAAGGTCACGACCGGCGCCAGAAGCTCGTATCGGCGTATGAAAAGATTGGCCAACATGAGCGCCGGCTCAGTGATCGCTTTCTTTCGGGCCTGGCCGAGCTGGATGGGATCAAGCTGCATGGCCGTCGGGAAGGCAGGCGCACTCCGACATTTGCGCTGGAATTCCCCCGGCAAAAACCTCGAGACGTGGCGGTCGAGCTCGCTCGGCAAGGCATTTATGTGACCGACGGCGATTATTACGCGGTTGAAGTGATGAGAAGCCTGGGCCAGGCGGATTCCGGTGGACTGGTGCGAATTGGATTCGTCCACTACAGCACGGAAGAAGAGGTCGACCAGACCCTCAACGCGCTAGATCGGCTCAGTTAAGCCTGGCGGAATGCTGCCCGGCCCACGACGAACAACGTAGCTGCGGCCAGATATTGCGCCACCAACCACGCGCCGGTGTGGCCGCCAAGCGAGCACAGTGCGGCTGCGGTCAACATGACGCCGGCGGCCCCCATTGAGACCAGGAGACCCCAGCGCCGGAGTGCCAGGAGCCCTGCCAGCGTACCCATGAGCGCCAACTCGAACATGACGGAAACGGTCACGGCTACTGCCGTCGGGTCACCAACAGGCTCGGGGGCGATGCTGAAGACAAGTCCAACCAGGACGACCCACAGTATTCCCACCGCCAGCGCGATCCGGACAGAGATGACGTCACCCAGTTGCCGACGCTGGATCACGGAGGCTTTGGTTCGCAGATGGGTGAGGGTCATATCTTCTTCCTCCCGAGGAGCCACCTATTGTAGTTGTCTCCGGGAGACACGATCAGTTTTCTCCCTTTTCAGCTACTACCCGTGCTAACTGCAGATTCTGACGGGCCGCATTGGAATCGCGGCGGCCAAGTCCGCAAGAGGCAGCTACATCGATGTTCCGCTCGAGAATGTGCTCGAGCTCGTCGCAGATCATGAGTAGTTCTTCCACAGAGCGCCTTTCGTGGATGAAACCCCCGATGAATCGCACCTCAGGGGGGATCCACACGGTCTTGAGTGGTGCGTAGTAATCGGGATCGAGAGCCGGCGGTTCTGAGCCGGCGGCCAGGCCGACATGGACGTACTCGAGACTTCGTCCCGGCGGCCAATCAGCCATGATGGCATTCGCCAGCAACACGGCAGGTCCGGTATTTTGCGGGTTGGCCAAAGCTCGCTGGTTGAGGTCCCCCAGGCAAACGTGGAGGCCGAAACGCGCTCCCCGGGGAGCAGTCTGCACCAGTCGCAGCACTTCGGAAGCCAGCCGGGAAGCCACCAGGCCACGAGCCCCAAGCGGGAGACGCGAGATGGTGGCCACTTCGATCGGGAGCTCCAATTGGAACACAACCTCCCCCCCGGTTCGAGTGTGCATGGCCGATATCTCTCGAATGGTCGCCTCGCGAAACGCGGCCAGATTGGGGGCGGCCCGGGGCGGGCTCATCCCGAACGTGACATAGGCCAGCCCGGCCGGGCTCGGAATGCCTACCTGCAATTTCCGATTTCCTCCAGTGTTGAACTCAACGAAGTCAGGCCAACTCCGCTCGAGGGCGGCGAAATAGTCCAGGTCCAGCCACCGCAGCCGGCGTCCCTTTCTGACACGAAAAGCCGGGATATCGGTGTAGTCACTCCAGGCACCGTCCCGCACCAGCTCGAGGGCGGGATGGCTGCGGAGACCCTCGACAATTCGGTATATCCAGTTGCGTCGGTTCCCCGTCTGTCCGTCGGGCACGGTGGGCCCAAGGCGCTCACCCAACTCCTCGCGTAAGAGGCCGAGGGCGTCCTTGGTGGAGTCGGCAGGAACGCTGCCGACGACGTGAACCGTTCGAGCGGGGGGCGGAGCCATCATGATGAGTATGTCGGTGGCTGCTCTCGCTGGCAAACGGTCGCAGAGCTGCCACTTTGGCTACTGTCGATACCGATGAGAGAGACACCGTTTTACGAACGCCTGGCGCCAATCAATTCCACCCACCGGTGGAACAACTGGGCCGGCTACCTGGTGGCCGAGCGCTACCAACACTCCGCCACCGCCGAGTATTTTGCCACCCGAAATTCGGTAACCGTCTTCGACACTTCGCCGCTCTTCAAGTATCGGATCTCCGGACCGGATGCGACCGACTTCTTGGCCGGAGTGCTCGCCAGGGACGTCAGATCTTGTGACGTTGGTCAAGCCCAATACACAATCTGGTGTGAGGACGCCGGGTTCCTCCTCGAAGATGGAGTGGTCCTCCGTACCGGTGAGAGTGAGTACTGGCTCACCTCGGCCGAGCCCAACCTGGCCTATTTCTCCGGGTTGATCGGCAACCGCAAGGTCGAAGTGGCCGATGTGTCTGAGGACTATGGGCTCCTGGCGGTTCAGGGCCCCCATGCGTTGAACGTCGTGGCAAGGCTTGTGCCGGACGCCCGGGATCTCCCCTACTTCGGCGTTACGTCGGCTGATGCATCCGGTAGGCCGCTCACCGTGTCACGGACGGGATTCACGGGCGATCTGGGCTATGAGATCTGGGTGCGAAGGGACGACGCCCTCAGTGTCTGGGATGACCTCGCCGAGGCCGGGGCCGATTACAGGATGACGCCGATGGGAATGCGAGCGTTGCAGATGGCGCGGCTCGACGCCGGGCTGCTGCTCATCGACGTCGACTATTCGTCGGCCCGCTTTGCATGGACTGACGCTCAAAGAGAGACTCCAAGTGAGCTGGGTCTGGGGTGGATGCTGGATCGAGCCGGGGATCGACCGTTCATCGGTCATTCGGCAATCCAGCGCGAACTTGCTAATGGGGCCTCTCGCTGGCGCACAGTCGGCATCCAAGTTGATGCCGATGCCTATGAGCAGCTCTACAACTCGGAAGGCGTAGTTGCTCCCAAAGAAGGCGTCTACGTCGACCAGGCTCAGAGCCTGTACGACCGGGATTTCAGCGTCAATTCCGATGCTTCCTATGTGGGATACCTGACGAGCTTCATGTTCTCCCCCGTCCTCAAGCGTCACATCGGCCTCGCCAAAGTGCCGCCGGCGAGCGCAGGTCCGGGGTCCCGGGTCTACCTGGAGTTGATGGTTTCGAATCGCCCCAAGTACGTGCCGGCCCGGGTAGTCAAGACGCCTTTCTATCAACCCGAGCGTAAGACCTCGTCGCACCGGGGGATCCGGGAATGACAACTCCGGCAGGCTATGACGCGATTGTGATCGGCGGGGGCCACAACGGGCTGGTCAACGCTGCTTACCTGGCTAAGGCCGGCCTCAGCACCCTGGTACTGGAACGACGCTACGTCATCGGCGGGGCGGCAGTCACCGAGGAGTTGTACCCCGGCTTTCACTTCACCACGTTCTCCTACGCGATAAGTCTTCTCCGCCCCGAGATCGTCCATGATCTCGACCTGGTCAAGCACGGGATGCTGGTCATACCCATGACGACATCTTTCGCTCCCATGGACAACGGTGACTACCTCCACCTGGGGGCCGACTCGGAAGAGAATTATCACGAGGTCGCCCGCCACTCCAGGAAAGACGCCGAGGCACTGCGGGACTACCGCAATCTCATGGGACGGGTAGCCCACGCCGTGAAGCCTCTACTCGACGAGATCCCGCCCAATGTTGTGAGCCAGGAGCCGGATGAGGTTGCCCATCTGGCCGACGTCGCCGGTTACTTACGCGACCTCGACCCCAGGGTCCTCAACATGCTGGTGAGACTGGTGGGCGGAAGCGCCTCCGACATCCTCGACGAGTACTTCGAGTCAGACATAGTCAAGGGCCTCCTGGCTTCGAGCGGCATCATCGGCTCGCGGGTCGGCCCCAGGTCACACGGCTCGGGCCTGGTCCTGCTCTATCACATGATGGGAGAGATAGATGGTGTGTTCGGCAAGTGGGGATTCCACAAGGGAGGCAACGGCGGCTTCACCCAGGCTGTCGGCAGGGCGGCCCAGGCCTTCGGAGCCGAGATCCGCCTCAACACCGGTGTGTCCAGCGTTATTACCAAGAACGGAACCGCACTCGGGGTGGCGCTGGAGAGTGGGGAGGAGATATACGCCTCAACTATTGTCAGTGCCCTCGACCCGCGGCGGACTTTTCTTCAGTTTGTCGAGCCGCGTGATCTTCCAAGCGACCTGGTGGATGCAATTGAGGCTTACAAGTTCCAAGGCACTTCGGCCAAGGTCAACTTTGCCCTCGACGCGCCGCCTCGTTACCCGGCTCTAGGGAATCGCACCGACATGTTTCATGGGATGATCAACATCGCCCCCTCCATCGACTACCTGGAGCAGGCGTTCGATGATGCCGAGGGCGGCACTTTCAGCCGCCGTCCCTACATAGATGGGGCAGTGCAATCCATCCTCGATCCTGACATGGCGCCTCCGGGCAAGCACATCCTGTCCTGCTTCATCCAATACACCCCATACGAGCTGGCCGACAGCGATTGGGATAGCGAACGAGAAGACTTGGGCGATACAGTCCAGGCCACCCTGGAGTCGTATTTTCCCGGCTTCGGAAATCTCATCCTGTATCGGGACGTGGTGACTCCCCTCGACATCGAGCGCAAGATCGGGCTCAGCGAAGGCAACATTTTCGCCGGAGAGTTCCTGACTCCCCAGATGTACCTTTTTCGGCCCGCGCCGGGGTGGAATCAGTATCGGACTCCAATCAACGGCTATTACCAATGTGGATCCGGCACCCACCCCGGCGGGTGCGTGATGGGAGCGCCGGGAAGGCTGGCGGCACGCCAGATCCTCGGCGATCTCTCGCCCAACGGCCGGTCGGCCTGACTAGCCGTACCTCTCGATACCCGCGCCGACGGCGAGAGTTGCCGAAAAGTGGGGGTGCTAGTGGCCTGGTCGGGGCACTAGTGGCTGATGCCCATCTTGTCGAAGTACTGCTGGTGGTACTCCTCAGCCCGGTAGAAGTCGCCGACGGGCACAACCTCGGTAACCACGGGACGGGAAAAGGTCCCCTCTTTGGCCGCGATTGATTCCTTGGCTGCAGCCTCCTGGCTCTCGTTGTGGAAGAAGATCGCTGATCGATATTGTGTGCCAACATCCGGTCCTTGCCGATTCAGCTGGGTGGGATCGTGTGAGCTCCAAAAAACCTCGAGCAACTGGTCATAGCCCACCTTCTCCGGGTCGTAGGCGACCTCGACGACCTCGGCGTGACCTGTGTCGCCCCGGCAAACATCCTTGTACGTCGGCTCGGGCACCCCGCCACCCGTGAAGCCCACCTGGGTTGAAATCACACCGGGCAGCTTACGGAAGTCGGCCTCCACGCCCCAAAAACAGCCGGCTCCGAATGTTGCTCGCTCCATCTTCTCTCCTTTGTACAGCACCTATAACGCTGCTCGCTGGGGATTCGTTCCGGAATGGTAGTTCGGTGGCGGCTCTCGTCTATTCGTTGAGCCAGGCCCGGAAGAAGGCTACGGCCTGGCTCCGCAACCGCTCACGATCGTCATCGAGTTCCCCCTGGAATGCTGAGGGATCGAGCCCGGCTTCGCTCAGGTCGTCGGTCCCCTCCTGATCCGTCCAAACTTCCCACAGTTCCGGTGTGACTTCGGGGTGAAACTGCACACCAAGGGCCGAGCCATAGCGAAAGGCGTGGGGATAGCCATCGGTGCGGGCGAGGACCCGGGCGTCGGGCGGCAGGTCGAAAGTGTCGCCGTGCCAGGCGGCGACGGGCCCAGTGATCTCGGCCAGGCTGAAATCAGTGGCACCGTCCGGCGTCATATCTAGCGATACGAGACCGACCTCCGTATCGGCCGCCTGGTAGGCGCGGCCTCCGATCACGTCGGCGATGAGCTGCGAGTCCAGACAGATTCCAAGCACCGGCGTATTGGCCTCCAGGTTCTGCCGGATGTACTTCTTCTCGCCCACCAGCCACGGGTACTCGGCTTCGTCATAAGCTCCCATGTGGCCTCCAAGGACCACGACCTTGTCGAACCTGTGGTCGGGTAGTTCGCCGCCCTGGGCTAGATCCACCTCGGTGGCCTCTGCTCCGACCTCGTCGAGAGCATCGGCTAGCCACCCCGGCTGGATCTCCGCGCCGTGAGCGATGACTAAGACCTTCACTGGTAGGACTCGATCGGTGGGCAGGAGCACATGATGTTGCGGTCACCGTAGATGTGGTCGACGCGGGCCACCGGGGGCCAATATTTGTCGGTCTTGAGCCCGGCCACCGGGAAGGCTGCTTCCTCTCTCGAGTACGGGTGGTCCCACTCGGAGGCGATATGAATTGCGGTGTGGGGGGCGTGCCGGAGCGGGCTGTCCTCGATGGATATGTCTCCATCCTCGACCCGTTGGATCTCACGGCGGATCGAGATCATGGCGTCGCAGAACCGATCCAGCTCGGCCTTGCTCTCGGACTCGGTGGGCTCGACCATCAGCGTCCCTGCCACCGGGAACGACATGGTGGGGGCGTGGAACCCGTAGTCCATCAGGCGTTTGGCGATGTCGTCGACAGTGACACCGCTGCTGTTGCGAAGCGGCCGAACGTCAATGATGCACTCGTGCGCCACCAGACCACTGCTCCCGGTGTATAGGACCGGGAAGTGGGGATCGAGCCTGCGGGCGATGTAGTTGGCGCTGAGAATCGCAACGGCGGTTGCCCGGCGCAGACCGTCTGGCCCCATCATGGCGATGAATGCCCACGAGATCGGCAAGATTCCCGCCGAGCCCCACGGCGCAGCCGAGACTGCGCCCGGCCCTGTCTGATCTTCTAGCGGGTGAGATGGCAGGTAAGGGGCGAGGTGGGCTTTGACGCCAATCGGCCCAACACCTGGCCCACCTCCTCCATGGGGGATACAAAACGTCTTGTGCAGATTCAAATGGGAGACGTCGGCTCCGAACTCGCCCGGCTTGGCGACACCGAGCATGGCGTTGAGGTTGGCCCCGTCAAGGTAAACCTGGCCGCCGTGCTGGTGCACCAGGGCACAAATATCGTGGATCTCAGTTTCAAAAACGCCATGGGTCGAGGGGTAGGTAACCATGAGCGCCGCCAGTCGATCGGAGTATTCAACCGCCTTCACGCCCAGGTCCTCCAGGTCGACATTTCCCCGATCGTCGATGCCGACGACCACCACTTTCATACCCGCCATCACGGCGCTGGCAGGATTGGTGCCGTGGGCAGAAGCGGGTATCAAGCAAACGTCGCGCTGATCATCGCCGCGGCTGCGATGGTAACCGGCAATCGCCAGCAGTCCGGCAAATTCCCCCTGCGACCCAGCGTTGGGCTGCAGAGAAACAGCGTCATATCCGGTCAGTTCCGCCAACCAGGCCTCCAGCTCACCAAATAGCTCCAGATAGCCTGCAGCCTGGTCGAGAGGAGCGAAGGGATGGATGTCGCCGAACTCCGGCCATGTGATCGGGATCATCTCGGTGGTCGCGTTTAGCTTCATCGTGCAGGACCCGAGGGGGATCATCGATCGATCCAGGGCGATGTCCCTATCTGCCAACCAGCGCAGATAACGAAGCATCTCGGTTTCGCTGTGGTAGCTGTGAAACACCTCGTGGGTGAGAAACTCGCTCGTGCGTCGTAGTTCATCCGGCAGGCCGGCAGCGGGATCTCCGTCGAGCGCATCAACGTCTACGGCAATTCCGAAGGCTCTGCCGAGAGCTTCGATTTCGGTTCGCGACGTCGTCTCATCAACGGACACCCCGACCGTGTCGTCATCGACCAGGCGCAGGTTGATCCCGTTCTCGAGGGCAGCCGCAATGACCCGGCCAGCCTTGCCGGGGACAGAGACGGTGAGCGTGTCGAAGAACGTCTCATTGCGTACCTCAACACCGCCTTTACTGAGCGCGGTAGCGAGAATCGCTGTCAGGCGATAAACCCGCTCGGCAATCGTCGTTAGACCGGCCGGTCCGTGATAGGCGGCGTAGAGGCCGGCCATCACCGCCAGGAGGACCTGGGCGGTGCAGATGTTGCTTGTGGCTTTCTGCCGTCTGATGTGCTGCTCTCTCGTCTGCAGCGTCAGGCGATAAGCCAGGCCACCGTCGGCATCAACCGAGGCCCCGACCAGACGACCCGGCATGGACCGGGTGTGTTCCTGGCGGGTTGCCAGAAAAGCGGCATGAGGGCCGCCGAAGCCGAGCGGAACTCCGAAGCGCTGAGCGGAACCGACCACCACGTCGGCGTCAAGCTCACCAGGTGGAGTCAGGAGCACCAGCGAAAGCAGGTCGGCGGCGACAGCTACCAATCCCCCGCTGTCGTGAACGGCCTCAATCAGAGGGCCCAGATCGGGGATCGATCCACTCGACCCCGGGTACTGGATTAGAGCCCCGAAAACGGGACTGTTACCAGCCTCAGCCGCCTCGCCGTAGAGGAGGTTGATTCCGAGGGGCTTCGCCCGGGTCTCGAGCACGGCTCGCGTCTGTGGATGGCAATCATTGTCGACAAAGAAGTGGGTCGAGGCTCCGTCGCTGAGCCGGCGGCACAGAGTCATGGCTTCGGCTGCGGCGGTGGCTTCGTCGAGCAAAGAGGCGTTGGCGATCTCCATCCCGGTCAGGTCGGCGACCATGTGTTGAAAGTTGAGGAGGGCTTCGAGGCGACCTTGCGAGATTTCAGGTTGGTACGGCGTGTATGCCGTGTACCAGGCCGGGTCCTCTAAGACGTTGCGCAGGATCACCGGTGGCGTGATAGATCGGTAGTAACCCATTCCGATCATTGACGAAACAACCTGATTGGCCGAGGCGAACTCCCGGAGGCGAGCCAGCGCCCCGGTCTCTGACAAGGGCTCAGGAAGGTCGAGCTTGTCGTCGGAGCGGATGGTCTTTGGCACCGCCCGGTCGATTAGATCGCTCAATGATGCAATGCCCAGGTATTCGAGCATCTCGTCCTGGCTCGCGGGGTCCGGGCCGATATGTCTGTTTACGAACTCAGCCTGGTTTTCGAGGTCCTTCAGGTTTCGCCTCATTGCCTCTCCTCGGACGCGTGTCGCTACTCCGACCGCTCCCCCTCTGTCGTCCTACCTGAGAGATTCGCCGCCTGAGGCGGCTTGCACCTTCGGTGAGGCCTCGCGACCTGCTCTCCAGAGTTGCCGACTGTCGACGGTTCTGGTGCCTGAGAGATTCCGGGGGAGTTGCTCCTTCGGCGCCCGGCAAGCCGGGTCTCTTCCGTTCACAGTCTTTGGCCGTCACCGCCGCGATCACGCCGATGACCCTCTCAGATTACTCGTGTCGTGAGCCGTAAGCCTGTGCTGAGATTCCGTACATGATTTGCGGTCGGCACACTTGATGGCGGGTGAGTAATTCATCGAATGGGGCCGCCAGGGCCAATAGACTCGGCTCATGACTAGTTGGAAGTTCGACCTGTCGGTTAGCGACGGCGCCGCCCAGCTCGTTGCCCGCAAGGGCGGCATTGTGGCGTTGGATTTCGTCCCCCCGATCAGCTGAGGGGGCAATCCCGAGGTGTCGGTCGACACTCATCTCAAGGGTAAGAACATCACCAAATACCGGCGATTCCAGGAGAAGGGGATCGAGATCCTGGTCGCCCATAGCCTGATGAGTTGGGCCTACGGCGTACAGCTAGATCAGCAGCAGTTCCTCTTCTGGAACCGGATCAAGCCGATCGTGGAACACAAGCACCGGCCCACCTGACGCCATTGACAGGTCGCCCCGTGAGGGCGCCACGAATTAGTCGAAGAACCGCTCAGGGCTCAATGAAGATGCACTCGCCCGGGCACTCCTCGGCGGCCTCGACGGTTATGTCCTCCATGCCTTCCGGCACCCGGGCCAAGCCGGAAGCCCCTTCCGGCCCATGACCCTCGCCCTCGGCACCATCGAAAACTGTCGCGGAACCAAAATGTTTGGCATCCTCTTTGACCACCCACAGGCCGTCGTCCCGACCCAAGAAAACATCGGGGGCAATCTCCTCGCACAAACCATCGCCGGTGCAGAGATCCTGGTCGATCCAAACCTTCATCTATTCGTTCCTTCCGACGGCGCGTAGTTTAGGCAAGTGCTTCCCGGTATTTCGCCTCGGCGACGGGACGTTTCATTTCTTCTCGAGAAGCTCAAATCTGATGCGCCGAAATGCCTTCCCCTTCGACTCCACCTTGGTGATCTCCACTCGTCCCACCTCGTCGGTCCGGTGCACGTGCGTCCCTCCATCCGCCTGCCGGTCAAGACCAACGATGTCGATCACCCTTACCTCGGTCAGGTCCTTGGGTAGCAAGCTCACTTTGGTGCGTATGAGGCTGGGGTCGGCATCCGCCTCGTCTCTCGGCAGGAACGAAACCGTGACTTCGAGAGCCTTGGCAAGCTGGCGATTGAGCTCCTCCTCCATCGGGAACTTATGGGCCGAATCCCAATCGGGAAGCTCGAAGTCGAGGCGTCCCTCCCCTTCTTTCATATTGCCGCCCGTTACCGGGCTCTGATATCTTTCCCAGACCACCCCACACATGGCGTGCATAGCAGTGTGCGTTCGCATCAGCGTGTAGCGACGGTCCCAGTCGAGTTGAGCGCGAACCGCGGTCCCGACAGCCGGAAGGTCTCCGGCAATCCAATGCCAGACATCGCCCCGGTCGGAAGTCACCCGGTCCACTTGTATGGGATCGTCTCCGACCCACAGCGCGCCGGTATCGTGCGGCTGGCCGCCGCCTCCCGGATAGAAGACGGTGGTGTCGAGCAGGACCCTGCCGTCAACGTCATCGACTTCGACGACCGTGGCCGCTACCTCCCGAGCATAGGAATCAATTGAGTAGACGTTCCGCGCCATGAGGCAACCGTAGCGACGCCAGGCTTCCCTTGCTCAGACACCCTCAACCTTTGCTTCCCGGTCGGTCGGACACTGTGACCGGCGTGGACAGCGTTGACTGCAGGTAGCGGGTTCGACGTCCTATTCCCAGCGTTCGGCGGCTCTTGACGAGATTACCGTGCAAACGGATGACTTTGCTCCCGGCGATATGACGCGGCCAAGGCGCGAAAGCTTTGCTTGTTTCATATGGGACGCGACTCGGGGCCGCAACGCGGGTAGCGTTGCTGGATGGAGCTCCGGACCGCCAATCGACACGACCTGCTGGAGATCGGACGACTAGCGCACGAGGCGTGGTGGGAGGCTTACTCTGGCCTGGTAAGTGATGTGACCATCAATCGTGCCCTTGCGGCCAACTACACGC
>Ga0255057_10001105_pt1 | contig 15447 bp, 16 predicted proteins | sample Cases_109_6_MG_FD_189022 | JGI IMG/M metagenome (GOLD analysis project Ga0255057, IMG submission 189022) | Seawater microbial communities from Amundsen Gulf, Northwest Territories, Canada - Cases_109_6 | ecosystem: Environmental > Aquatic > Marine > Gulf | place: Canada: Northwest Territories... | reverse complement strand
CTGAATGGGGCATCACGTTCCCGTTGGCGACGAGGAGGATGATGCCGATGCTTATCCGGTTTGGCTTCGACTCCAGGGGGTTCGACTAGATCCGAAGCTAGCAAACGGGGCTACTTTTGGCGTTGTCATCGGGTGGGGCCACTTCCTCGCGCCGAATCCCCTCAAATCTTCACCAGCTCGCACGAGAAAACACGATCAGCTCCAGAGGGCTGAATGACATCACGTCCTTGGAGTAGGGGGGATGATGCCGATGTTTGTCGGTTTGGCTTTTGACTCCAGGGGGTTCGACTAGATCCGACGCTAGCAAACAGTCAGCTCTCATGAAGCTCGATCAGTTGCGATGGTTCGACGGTGATACGGACGCGGTCTCCGTTCTCGTCAGTCCACAAGAAGATATAGAAGTGAATGATGCCACCATCGCCATTCGCATCAGGCCAGCGCGCCGAGGCTTTACCCAAGTATGTCGCGTTCTCGAAGTCAAGGCGTTCATCGTCGGGCACGTTCATGGAGAAGTCGTAGGAGTGGTCCCGACGTAATCCGGCTGGGTCCATAGGCCCGAACTTACCGTCTGATTCGGTCGACGGCACAGCCCGGACGCGACGAGTTAAGGATTTTTTTGGCACTCTGAGGAACGACGGGTGACACAAGGTCAAGAAAGTTACTTCATCGACCACCCACTCGGAATGTCCGGAAAGGAGACTCCGGGTCCCTTCACGTTCAAGGGTGATAATGCAACACCTGGGCGTCGGGGGGGCTGATTACCAATGTCGTTGAAACCCGAACCCACATGCCGGACGCTTCTTTCCCCAACCATTCCCCAACCAGACCCCTTGGCGGCATCGCCTCGACCCTCAAAGACCCCAATAACCCCCTTACCCATTGACTTTTACGGGTCCTTGTAAGGGAAGCGCTCTCCCAGACTGAGCTAAACGCCCTCTCTCTCAGAAACCTAGATTCTAAGTGGCTCTCATGGGCAGCTCGGGTGGAGAATGCCCTTTCCCGTGTGCTGCCCTGGGGATCAGCGCTCGTGAAACGCTTGCGGAGGGATTGAACATTCGCTACGTGGGAAGTGATGAGGAAACCTTCCTCTGGGGGAGGTCGTTGCTACTGCGTGCCCTAACGGCGGCAGTGGACCTCGTGAAGGATGGGGCAGCTTTACCACAATCCATTGAACCCGAGCGGTTGTGGTCTCGGCAGGTTTTCGTGGTCCACGGCCACGACGAGTCGGCCACGAACAATCTGGAGAGCTTTCTCACCGAGACAGGGCTGGAGCCGATAGTTCTCCATCGGCAGCCGGACTAGGGCGTGACCGTGATCGAGAAGTTTGAGGCAACCTTGGACGTTGGCTTCGTTTTCGTACTCCTCGCTCCCGACGAGGTCGCCTACCTCGCAACCAAGGCGGGGCTCGACAAGCCGAGCGAACCACTGAGAGACGTGCGAGACCGAATGTCATCTTTGAAGAGCAAGGGTCTGCTGCCTCTACGAGGTGTAGAAATAGCCACCGACGTTTCGGACCTTTTCTACATGCGATACGACGAGTCCGTTGATGAGGTCCGTTACCAGCTGGTCAAGAACCTCAAGGCCTAGGTGGGTTGTTGTTCGGACATATGGCGCAGGCGTCACTCCAATGCGAGCTTCGCTCGCGCGGTTTCTGTCTATTCGGCTTTCCGACGAGAGGGGGCCCATTGGACGCTCGGGCACCTGCCGAAAGGATGCTGTGCACCACGGCGCCTTCCGTGCAGGCAGCGTATTCTTGACGCCGTAGGTCTTGCCGATCGGGCTTGTGCTGCGGAAGTTTGAGAACCCGCCCCAACCTGCTCTTCGTAAGCGGCGCCCTGCCTTACTGGTGAGGATTCGGTCCGAGGCACCATGGATTCGGTCGAAGGTGAATGATCCCGAGATTTCGAAACTCCCCATCTTGTGATATGGTCGACCCTCGGCCACTCTGAGAGACCGACATCACCGATCAACGCGCTGGCGATCGGCCGCCACATTTACCCCGTGTCAAGACGGAAGGCGACTTCCTGTCCCAGACATCGCTCCGCAACGCCGTAGGCACGATTGCCAAGGCCACGAATCTGCGACGCGCCTCAGGGTTGGTCGGTACGATCCTCCGCCAGACGGGGAGGATGAATCTCGAGCGCCGAGACCCCCTCAACCATGAAGAGCGTCGGCGCGTAATCGACAGTCTGTTCCACGAGGGCCTCAGGGCGCGACCGTTCAATGCCAGATTTACTTCCTTGATGTCGTTATCGGCAGCGATCGCCACCCTCGCAGTCATTGCAGACTCTACGGCCGTCGTGATAGGCGCGATGCTTATCGCACCACTGATGGGTCCAGTGCTCGGGGTGGCTGCGGCGATGGTGATGGGGTGGCCGCGGCGAATCGTTCGACAGTCCGCACTGGTCGTCACCGGAGCGGCCCTCGCGGTTGGGTTGGCCGCTGCGATCTCCTTCGCGGTGCCCGGTGCTACGCGTCCTCTACCGGGTGAGTTGATCGCGCGAACGTCCCCGAACCTGCTGGATCTTGGCATCGCCCTCGCCGCCGGGGCGGCAGGAGCCTATGGCCAAGTGCGCCGCCAGGCGAGCGATGCACTCCCCGGAGTGGCCGTCGCGGTAGCCCTGGTTCCGCCACTGGCAGTTATCGGTATAGCGCTCCAGCTCACCGAATGGCAATTGGCACTGGGAGCGTTCCTGCTTTTCCTCGTCAATGTCGTCGGAATCGTCGGCAGCGCAGCGATTACCTTTATCGCTGCCGGCTTCGTACCAGGACGCCGGCTGCTCAGCGGAAACACCTCGATTGCCTCAGGGCTGCGTTGGGCTTCTGTGGCAATGATCATCGTCGTGCTGCCAATGCAATTCGGCCGAGGCAGCGTGCTGCCCCCTACCGATCAGACGGCGCAGGCAATTCAGGCAGTTGAGGATTTCGTAGAGGCCAACGCTGCTAACGCGGAGGTTGTGAACGTAACAGTGGAAGTGGACGAGGGTGTCACCGATATCGAGGTGGTGGTGGCCAGCTCCACTTCATCCCCGCCGGTCACTTCCCTGGCGCTGTACCTGGCGGACGAACTGAACACACCAGTCGAATTGAGCCTCCACGTCGTGGAAACGGAAACAGAGCGAGCCATCGTGACCGACCCCGAGCGCTACCCCGAGCGCTACCCCTACCCGTAATCGGTTCGCCCGCCTTCGTGAGCGCGGACCAATTCTAACGTGCGAGGTTCCCGAGCGGTCCGTGGTGGGGCAAGGGGGACCTCCTACCTCGGGTTCACGGCCAACACTTGTTCCGGGATGGCGGTAACTGGGGTCGGACCGATTTTCGCGTCGTGTTCTGCCCAAAAGAGCAGGATCTCTATGGGGTCAGAATCCCCCTCGGAACGTGGCCGTTTGATTAGGCCTTCGTAGGACACATTGGTGTAGTTGAGACGCATGCCCCACGGTCCCACTATCGATAGGTCGTATCTAGCACCGCTTATCAGGTCGCGAACGTTCATCGGTCGGATAATACTGGGGAGACCTTTCAGCCGCTATCGGTTCTTTCGCGTTGTGCCTTCTCGAGCACGAAGAGGGCCGTTCGGAGGCCCACTTCGTCAGCTTCGAAAGAATGCCCCCGTCTGGGGAGTGGCGCTGGCGTGCCCAGGGAGCGATTATCTTCCTTGGGCCTTGCCCCCACTTCTATCGATCACCGAGGTCAATTTGAAAGGCAACGAGGGCGCCCAACAATCCTCCCAGTGCGGCTCCCTCTATCAATCGCGAGCTGATCAACGCTATCGAACCACCCTCGGCTAACGCGAAGATGCCACCGACTGCCGCTGCCCCCAGGATGAAGAACCACTGGAGCGCGGTAAAGGGACCACGTCGCAAGCCCCGCACCATTCCGAGAACCAACGCGGCACCCAGTGCCGACAGCGTCTCTGGCGAGGATAGTTCCACGGACGCAGATTACCTTCGGCGCTATCAACTCCGATCTAGCGCGCGAGTCGCCCGCGTGACGTGCCGGCCGCCGGGGGTCGATAATTACTACGATCCGATCGCTTGGGCTCAAGGATCATTGATCATGGCTCCGCTGGTTGTCGCTTCGACGACCTGGAGCTTCACGTTGACAGGCGTGTTGAGCCTTTCGGCTAAGAAGTGGGCCAGGGCTGTGACGGGCGGCCCTGACGTCGGGCTTGCCACGACCACATCGATATTGGTTATTCCGTCTTGCACCGCGATCGAGACATTGACCACGTCCGCCGAGGAACTGGCGAAACCTACGAATTCTTCGACCGCGGCGGCCGCTTGGGCCGTCTGATCGGTCGGAGGAAGCACCCTGCCCCGACCAAGCTGGAGGGGCAATACAACGACGATCACCGCCACGGCAGTCCATCGTAGGCCTGAAGCAATGGCGGAATTGCCCGTCAGCAGGCGCCGCCCGGGCACGAAGCCACACGCAATAAACGTGAGTGCGGCGCTGATGACAATACCCACGACGTTGACGAGGAAGAGCATGAACGCCCCGAGAGCCATTTGCCATTCGGCCAGTTGGACTGTGATCCCGGTGACCGCCAGCGGTGGGACTAACGCAACTGCTACGGCCACGCCGGGCAGGGCACCACTTGCTTGGCGACGAACCTGACCATAGGCCCCGGCCGCTCCAGCTGCTAGAGCAATTCCCATGTCTAGAAGGTTGGGTGACGTTCTCGCCAACAATTCAGCCGGGAGTGGATACGCATCGCCGGGTAGGATCAGAGAAATGAGTGACGCGAGGCCGATTGCCAAGACGGCTCCTCCTGCGACGAGAGCGGCCTGGCGGAAGGCACGCAGGGGCCATGCCATGACCACAGCAGCGGCCATGCCGATAACGGGACCCATCAGGGGAGCGACCAGCATGGCGCCGATTACCACTGCTGTGGAGTTCGAGACGATGCCCAGGCTGGCAATCGTCACTGACAGCGCCATCAACCACATGAAGCGTGCGACGAACGGGCGTAGTCGGGCGCGTTCGTGAAAGAGGCTATTGATCACTCGCTTGCGTTCGTTGTGGTCAAGGGCATCGCGAGATTCCAGGCGGAGCCCGATCTTGAGCAACAGCACTCCGAAAAGACCCGAAACGCGGTGAACCTGAGTAGTAATGCCCGCCTCAAGCTCTCTCACTAAGGCTACGACAGGTAGGCCTGTCTCCACCTCATTAGCGTCGTGCGCCCGATCGTGTTCTTTCTGATCGGACATACCTACTCTTCTAGGTCGTCGATTTGTGAAACTACTACCGAGAGTGGGTTTCGGCAGGCGCGAAACGCGTCATTTCGACATAGTCCCATAAGTTCTTGCCCGATTTAGCTGAGTGGACCGTACCGAACTGGTCTTTCTCCATTGTCTAGAACCAGAGCAACGGGAAGCCGAAACCGCACCAACATTCACGATGCGGGCTGATTCGTCGAGCCTCGAATCTCGTGACGATCGGAAACCGGACAACCTGAAACCCGAGGCCGGTTACAGGCTCAACACGGTGGGTCCGCCTCAGGGTAGGCCTCGACGGCCTCGGTCTGTGGGTCCTAGTCCTGCGGGTCGTAGCCTCGTGGAGTTGCGGTTCGATTTCGAAGCCAGGCAATGATCCTTGACCAAACGGCGCCGAGCGGCGTCATGGCGTTACGGCCTGCATCGTTTGGAATCCCCGACCGTGATGTTCCGATAGTCGGCTGCAAAGAGTGGCGATCTGGCCCTCCTGGAACGGCTGCACCTCCTGCCATAAGCACGACCCCCACCTTCGCCAATAGCACCAGGTACAACATGGTGACGAAACGAATACGACCGTTTGACCTTCCAATTTGATTGCGATGGGTGTTGACAAGAAACGTCACTTTTGATCCCGCTCCCTCGATCTTTTCTCGACTATTATTTGATATAGTTATCATATCAGTTACTTGACCTTTTGTCAAATTTTTCTTATGATAATATTCGTGAAAGATGGTGCAACCCACAAGATGACACATCATGACAACACAGCACTCCGAAGAGCAGCGGCTCAGGCGACGCAGTCGGGCTAAGACCCGCCAGCTCATGCTCCTCGCCGGCGCCCTCCTCGCCGAGGCGTACGCCATGGGTGAGCCCCCCTACCGCCCGCAAACTGCGCTATCTCATATCCGCTTCGATGAGGTGCTCGAGCTCGCTACCAAGCTTCAGTTGTACTTTGAGGCCGAGGACAAGCACGTCGGCGACGCCGACTTCGACCCTCTCGAGTTTGCACGGGAGCACATGGACGACGTCGAGACCGTCGAGATCGAAAACGTCAAAGCGATCAGCAAGGGCTCGGCCTACTTCGCATTCGATGACGAGGGGGACTACCGGTCCAAGCTCGCCGCCTATCTGCTCGGCGGAGAGCGGTGGCCTGACGTGGGTGTATGGCAAAGCGCATTCTCCGAGTTGCAGGAGCATCATGGTGGGCACTTGCCACCCTTCGCCGAGGCAATGCGGGCGATGGCCCGGGCGTCATTTGAGCATTGGGCGAACCGCCCAGAGCCGCTTGTCGAGATGGCGCTTGCCCAGTTCGCCTTGGATCCCGAGCTTGCCGACATGCTCGAGGAGACGGCAACCCGGAGGCGGCGCGGCACGGCCGACGAGCCGGGATTGAACGGCTGGTTTGCAGAAATGCTCGACCGATACGGCAGAGTACTGAAACCCGGGATCGACATAGATCGGCTCACCACCATGGTGATGTGTCTCACCTACGGTTTCCTGTTCGGATCACGCGGCGCCACCCGAGCCGTTTCGGAGCCCATTGAGTGGTACGGGGCCGATACGTCGATGTATGAGGTAGCCGTCGAAGCCCTGTTCTCGCACCTCACCAGGCTCGGCGACCACTCGTCGGAGTCTGAGGGCAGCGAGCCCTCGGATGCTCGCGGGGAGTGAGAGCAAACTGATGAAGAGAGGTCGGTGTATCACACCCGGCCTCCTCCACCACATACCTCAAGCGACCACCGGCAACGGTCGAAACAACAGGGGACGGCACGCAACTTTGGAGGAGCCGAACCACTTATGGCACGACCGCGTTTCCAGGATGGCTGGGATCCGATGGTCAAGCAATACCTCGATGAAATCGGCGCCTACGAGCTTCTCGATGGGCCCGGCGAGGTGGAGCTGGCCAAACTGATCGAAGAAGGCGAAGCAGCCCAGCAATCCCTTGCGCGGGCCCGCTCCGGCGCCCGCCGAGCGGAACTCGAAGAAAAGGTCTCTGCCGGCGGGGACGCCAAGGCGAAGTTCATCCAGGCCAACCTGCGCCTCGTCGTGTCGATCGCCAAGCGCTACACCGGCTCGGGGCTCCCCTTCCTCGACCTCATTCAGGACGGCAACCTCGGCCTCATCAGGGCAGTTGAAAAGTTCGACTGGTCGAAAGGCTTCAAGTTCTCCACCTATGCCACCTGGTGGATTCGCCAGGCCATTAACCGGGCCATCGCCGACAAAGGCCGCACCATCCGGGCCCCGGTGCACATGACCGACACCATCTCTCGAATGCAGCGGGCCGAAGCCAACGTGTTCTCCAGACTGGGGCGCAACGCCACCATCGAAGAACTGATGGAAGAGACCGGCATAGAGCGCCGCAAGATCGAGAAAGCCATCAAGGTGGCCCCGGAGCCGATTTCCATTTTCGATCCGGTGGGCGATGACGGGGCCACCGTAGGCGACTTCATCGAAGATCACGAAGCCCTCAGCCCCTTCGAGTTCGCCGCCGGCAATCAACGAAAGCAGGTCCTCGGCCAACTTCTCAGCAACCTCAACGAACGCGAACAGCGGGTGCTGTCGCTGCGTTTCGGCCTCGACGACGGCATTCCCCGCACCCTCGACCAGGTCGGGCAGGAGTTCCGCCTCACCCGGGAGCGCATCCGGCAGATTGAAGGCAAAGCGATGGCAAAGCTGCGCCATCCGGCCAATCCCGGAGAGATGAAAGCGCTGGTCTCGCTAAAGGACTGAGTGGGGCTCAGTACACGCCGAAAAGTAACGGCATTGGTCGGCAGGCTCCTCGAAGGCCTAGTCGTCGACCCACCAGTGGTCCCCGGTGGAATGGGGGAGGCTAAGTGATCGCGGCGGACCCCAGGTTCCGGAGGCGTAGCGCTCCGGAACTGGAGGATTGTCGAGAATCGGCTGATAGAGCCGCCAGGCTTCTTCCACCTCGTCGGCCCGTACGAAGAGCGTCTGGTCGCCCATGAGGATGTCCTCCACCAGAGTCTCGTAAGCGCCCGGCAGTGTCCCGAACTCATCGGCGTATCGAAACTCCAGCGGCAGAGTCTTCAGCTGCATGTCCGCGGCCGGGGTCTTCACGTCGAAGTAGAGCTCGAACCCCTCATCTGGTTGCAGAGTGATGACGATGGCATCCGAGCGAACCTCAGAGGCTGCGCTGGGGTCAAAAAGAGACACGGGGGGCTCTCGGAACCGCACCGCAATCTGGGTGAGGCGCTCCGGGAACCGCTTCCCGGTCCTGAGGTAGAAGGGGACCCCCTGCCAACGCCAGTTATCGATGTAGAGGCGCAACGCCACCGAAGTTTCGGTGGCAGAGTAGTCGGCCACATCAGGCTCCTCGACGTAGCTCTCGACGATCTCGTCGTCCACAGTGCCGCCGGCGTACTGGCCAAAAACGACGTCGTCGGGCGAGATCGGGAGTACCGAGCGAAGCACTTTGACCTTCTCGTTGCGGATGGAATCGGCGTCCAGCTTCACCGGCGGTTCCATCGCCACCAGCGACATCACCTGAGTGACATGGTTCTGGATCATGTCACGCATGGCACCGGCGCTGTCGTAGTACCCGGCGCGACCCTCCAACCCGAGGCCCTCGGCCACGGTGATCTCGACGCTCTTGACCCGCTCCCGATTCCACGACGACTCAAAAAGGACATTGGCAAAGCGGAAGACCAGCAGGTTCTGGACTGTCTCCTTGCCCAGATAATGGTCGATGCGATAGACCTGGCCCTCGTCGAAGTGCTCGTGGACCGCCTGGTTGAGCTCCTGGGCCGATTCCAGGTCTCGCCCGAAGGGCTTCTCAACCACCAGCCGGGTGTAGCCGGGGGAGAGGTTCAGACCGACGTCGCCCAGGCCTTCGATTACATCAGGAACGGCCCTCGGGGGAATGGCCAGGTAGAAGACCCGGTTTCCGGGCAGCCCGTGCTGCGATTCGATCTGGTTGATCTTGTCTTCCACCGCCTTCCACCCGCCGGCGTCATCGGACGAAGACTGAAAATGCAGACATTCCCGACACCATTGGGCGATGTCCTCCGCGGGCAGGCCGGCAAGCTCCAAACCCTCGCGGGCCCACTGGCGATAGTCCTCATCGGTGTAGTCCTTGCGGCCGACCGCTAGAACATGAAACTGCTTCTGGATCGCTCTGTGGGCGACGAGCCGGGCGACAGCAGGAAGCAACTTGCGCCGGGCGAGGTCTCCCCGGCCGCCCACTATGACAAAGATTGCCGCTTCGATGCCCGCAGCCATCAGTCTTCCTTCTTTATCGCGTGCCCACCGAACCTGTTGCGCATGGCCGACAGAACCCGGTCGGAGAACTCCACTTCGTCACGTGAGCCGATCCGTCGCATCAGCGCCAGGGTGATCACGGGAGCGGCAACGTTCAGTTCGATCGCTTCGGCCACGGTCCACCGGCCCTCGCCGGAGTCGGGCACGTAGGGAGCTATGCCGGCCAGCGTCGGATTCTCCTCGAGCGCCTCGATGGTGAGATCGAGTAACCAGGATCGGACCACACTGCCGTGTTGCCAGACGCGGCCGATGTTGCCAAGGTCGAGATCGAATTCCTCCTTGTTTTGCATGATGGCGAAGCCCTCGGCGTAGGACTGCATCATTCCGTATTCGATGCCGTTGTGGATCATCTTCACGAAATGCCCGGAGCTCACCGGGCCCATGCGGTCCCATCCTCTATCCCGGGCCGGCGCCAGAGTCTCAAAAATGGGTCGCAGCGACTCCACAGTGTCGAGGTCTCCCCCCACCATCATGCTGTAGCCCTCGGCCAGGCCCCAAATGCCGCCGGAGACCCCAACATCCACCAGATGGATGCCCTTGGCGGCCAGCTTGGCAGCCGTCGCCTGGGTGTCTTTGTAGAAAGAGTTCCCGCCGTCGATGGCGGTGCATCCAGGCTCGAGGAGATCGGCGAGGGCATCGAGCGTTGAGTTGGTGGGCTCCCCGGCAGGGACCATCACCCAGACATACTTGGGAGTCGCAAGCTGACCGACCAGATCTTCGAGGGAATCCGCCCCCCCGGCACCTTTTTCCACAGCTTGCTCGACGGCTTCGGGATTGTGGTCGTAAGCCACGACGTCGTGTCCACCATTGACGAGGCGCTCTGTCATGTTGGCGCCCATCTTGCCCAGCCCGATCATTCCCAGTTCCACTCGCTACTCCTCTATTTCGATCCCGAGGGCTATCAACTCTTTTCTGAGTTGCCCGGCGTTCAAATAGTGAATCGTGTGCATCCCCTCTGTGACGGCGCACTCCAGGTTCAGATCCCGGTCGTCTACAAAGACGCACTCCTCGGGCCGACGCTGTGTGAGCTGCAACGCCATACGGTAGATCGCCTGGTCGGGCTTTTTGACCCCCAGGAAACCCGAGCTGAGAAAGAACTCAAAGTACCGGTCGAGTTGGAACCTCTCGATCCTTGCTTCGTTGAGCTCCCGCGACTCATTGTTGAGGGTTGCCAGGAGGTAGCTGCCGGAGCCGGCTAGGTCGGCCACTACCTGCAAGGAGTCGGGATAGGGCTGGGACTCGGCCACCATGGCTTCCAGAAAATCCTCGATAGTGAAGTCCCGCGCCCGGTAGAAGATGGTTCGTTCGAGGTACTCATCGATTGTCAGGCGGCCGGTTTCGAAGGCATCGGCGACAAATTCGTGCCGGTCCCGGAACTCTTCGAAATCGAGCCCGAATGATTCGACGCAGTGGCGGCGGCTGTTGCGGTCCCAACCGTTGGTGAGCAACACTCCGCCAATATCGAAGAAGAGCGTGGAGATCTCAGACAAGTGAGCTCACCGAATCGATGAGAGTTTCCAGGCCGAGGTCGGAATCTTGACCAAGCTGGACTCTCAGAACCTGCTGGCCGCGCTCCTGCAGGGCACGGTAATCCCCTTCCGCCTGAGCGGCGATGAGATTCCCAAAGGCGTAATCGGTCTCGGGGACCGGCAGATCTTCGGCAGGCTCTGTGACGAGTTGCATGAAGATTGCCTTGCTGGGCCCGCCCTTGTGGAGCTGACCGGTGGAGTGCAGAAAACGAGGACCGAAGCCGACCGTGGTGGCGGCAGTAGTCGCGTCGCGCAGGTGAAGCCGCAGCGCCTGAAGCAGCTCGGTGGTGGTGGCGGTCATGGGCGCATAGGCCTGCAGGCCGATGTATCCACCCACGGGCAAGGAACCGAGCCAGGTCATCAGCTCGTTGGCGTTCGCCGGGCTGACGGCGCCAATCGGAGCGCCTCCGTTGAGGTCGCCGGCCATCGCCTGGCGGGCCAGCTCTTTTGCCAGCTGAACATCTGGCTGATTGAAGGGGTGAATCCCCAGCACGGCCCCGGCGGCGGCGGTGGCGAACTCGGCCCGGAAGATCTCGCCTCCCAGATCCTCCAGCTGCGCTAACTCGATTGTGACCACGGGATGTCCGGTTTTAGCGAGGGCAGCCAGCTCGGAGTCGGCACCATTCTCCCCTGCCAATCGATAACGAACGAACAACCGATCATCGGCATAGCCCTCCGGCGGGGCCAGGTCCTCCCCTGCCACCGGAACAATTCCGGTTCCGTCCTTGCCGGTGCTCTCGGCGATTAGCTGCTCGAGCCAGTTGGGAAACGCCGTCAGGCTGGGAGACACCACGAATGTGACTTTGTCGCGTCCCGCCAGCGCGGCCTCTCCCCAGATGGCTCCTAACACAAGGCCGGGGTTTTCGGCGGCGGGGGTGGCGGCCGAGCAGGCGGCAGCGACTGAGGCCGCGCTCGCCAGGATCTGGTCCACGTCGGCTCCGATGAGGGCAGCCGGAACCAATCCGAATGCAGTGAGGGCCGAATAGCGGCCCCCCACCTCGGGGGGCGTTTCGAACACCCGGCGGAACCGTCTGGTCTCGGCCAGTTCCGCCAGCTGGCTGCCGGGATCGGTGAGCGCGATGAAGTGATCGCCCTGGGCCAGGCCGGCTGCTCCCAGGCGGGCCCAGAAGTATTGAAAGAAGCTCATCGTCTCGAGGGTGGTGCCCGATTTCGAAGCGATCACGAACAGTGTGGTGGCCAGATCGATCCGGTCGTCGATGCTCCGCACGGCGTCGGGGTGGGTGCTGTCGAGCACTATGAGCTCCGGGTAGCCCTCTGCATTGCCGAGCGTGGCCTGGAAGACCTCGGGGGCGAGGCTGGATCCACCCATCCCTGCCAGCACCACATGGGTCATGCTTCCCTCGGCCACCGTCGAAGCAAAACCCTTCAATTCCTCCAGCTGCGCGGCCATTTCTCCGGGGAGAGTGAGCCAACCGAGGCGGTCGCTCAGCTCTGGAAGGTCGGTCTCTGCCCAAACGGTCGGGTCGCGGTCCCAGATGCGCCGGCCTATCCCCTCGGCCTCCCACTCCGCCAAACGCCGGTCGACGGCGGGGGCGAGCTTTCCCAGCTCAAAGGTCATCTCAGCCGGCATCAACCAGCCCGCGCTTCTCGGTCAAGCTGCTCATCAACCCTTGGAAGGCGGCCGCGAAGGAGTCAACCCCCTTCACCTGCAGGTCGGCGGTGATCGCATCGAAGTCGACCCCGACTTCGGCCAGGCCGGCGATGACCGCGTCGGCCTCACCCCAGGCCTGAGTGATGGTGGCGCCACGCACCTCGCCATGGTCCCGAAATGCATCGAGAGTGTGGGGTGGCACGGTGTTGACGGTGTTGGGCCCGACGAGCTCTTCGACATAGAGGACATCTGAGTACTCAGCGTTCTTGGTGCCGGTACTTGCCCACAGGAGGCGCTGGGGACGGCCGTTGAGGTGCCCGAAATTCTCGACGCCGAAAAGATCCTCGTAGAGCCGATAAGCCTGCTTGGAGTTGGCAATCCCCGCCTTACCCCGCAGCTGTAACGCTGCATCGCTCCCGATCTGGATGAGAGCATTGTCCGTGTCGGTATCCACCCGACTTACGAAGAAGGAGGCCACCGAAGCGATCCGCGATGGGTCCTCTGCTTGCTCGAGGCCGCGAATGTAGGCCCGGGCGATGGCCTCGTAGTGAGCCAGCGAGAAAATGAGGGTGACGTTGACGTTGATGCCCTCGCTGATGAGCGTCTCGATCGCCGGGACCCCCTCGTCGGTGGCCGGGACCTTGATCAAGAGGTTGGGGCGGTCCACCGCCGCCCACAGGCGCCGGGCCTCTTCGACGGTGGCGGCCGTGTCAGAGGCGAGCAGGGGCGACACCTCCAGGCTGACGAAGCCGTCGGCAGCGTCTGACTCGTCGTACACCCCCCGCAGGGTGTCGGCCGCGCCGCGGATGTCTTCGATGGCGAACGACTCGTAGAGGTCGTTCACCGAGCAGTCGGGATTCTTGCCCAAAGCCTGTCGGATGTCGTCGTCGTACTCGGTGCTCTCGGCTATCGCCTTCTCGAAGATCGAAGGATTCGACGTGACTCCACGGATGCCTTCAGCCACCAGGTCCGCCAGGACGCCATCCTCGAGCAGATCTCGCCTGATGAAATCGAACCAGAGGGACGTTCCGGCCTGGTGCACCTCTTTGAACTTGCTCATGACTCCTCATTTCGAACTAGCGGACGACAGCGACCTGGTACTCGGAGCCGTCCCATTGGTTGGTTTCTTCCCATCGAAAGGTGAAACGTACGTGATCGCCCCTCTCATTCCCGGGCGCCAGGTCGACGTACCAGATTCCGACCCCGGTGCCGCTGGCAGAAGCAGTGTTATCGGTCCCCCACCCATCGAAGCTCCAGCGGAGCGTGAAGTCGCGGGGCGCCAGCACCCGGAGAAGCATCCCGGCCCCCACGTGTTGCACCTGGCGGTTCAGCTTCCAAACCTCGACGGACTGGCACTCTTCGTGAGGGAGGTAACGGGCCGCGACTTCCGGCACCAGATCGAACACCCGACCGTCCCGTTTGGTGCGGAGCAGCTTGATGTACTCGGCGTGCGCCCACATGAGCGGCATGGCTGCCCCCGTGGGTTTGCCAAACTCGAGATGGTGGCCGGGGATGTCCTCGCCGTCCCACACCTGCTCGGGAAGCAACCCGGTGCCGTAGGCGAAGCCCTCTAATGCCCGGATATAGGTGTCGATGGGCCGCCCGGCGGCAAACTCGTAGTGTCCCCGCTCGCCTGTGAGCAGCGGCCAGGCCCGCCCAACGCCGTAGCCCATATAGGGGCTGCCGTCTGCCTGTTCACCGTAGCCATCGTGGTTATAACGGTGCCAGACCGGGCCCACCGCGGTGTCCACTTTTAGAACGTGATCGATCACGCGTAGCGAATCCTCAATCAGCGGATCGTCCGGGCGGCGAATCCCGTAACGCACAAACTCGAGAAACCCGGCGTCGACCACGGCTCGAGCCGGGAACTCGAACTGCTCGCCGGGGCCTCGATTGGCTATGACCAGTTGGCTGGCATCAACGTCACCCGAGGGAATGGGGTCGGCCGGATCGTCGGGATTGATGCGGATGTAATGGCGCGACACATCGGGATGCAAAGTCCCCTGGTTGGTAACGGTCCACTGCTCGATATGGCAATCGAGAAAGTCAGCGTAAGCCTGGAGGAAGTCGGCAGTGTGGTCGTCGCCCCGCCGGCGCATGAACAGAGCTGCACAGGTGAGGGCGGTGATGTTCGAGGCCAGAGTCGAAGGCGAATAGCCGGCCGCTTCCTCCCACCTTTCCTGTGGTGTGGCCGGCCCGTTGCGGATTAGGTATCCGGCTGCCCGGCTGACAAGGTCAAAGGGATCAAAGTCGGCCAGGGCGTCGAGATCGTGCAGCCGCCAGGCAAGGATGATGGGAAACGCCACTTCGTCCAGTTGGATGCCGTGCCAGTAGGGCTCTCCTGAGATCCAGAAGTTCTGATAAAAGCCCCCATCGGGCAGCTGGGAAGCAGCCAGGTAGATGAGGGCTCGCAGGGGCGTCACCGTGTCCCCGGCGGCCAGCAAACCGGTGGCACTGTTGACCATGTCACGGCTCCACACCAGGTGGTACCCGCCAAGTTCGTGGTCGCCTTTGGCCTCTCCCCACGGGATCGACAGCGAGGCGATGATGGCACCCGGATAGAGCTTGTCTTCGTGTGCCAGCAGCAGCGCCCGGCTGCGGCGATACAGCACGCCCTGATCGCTCGAGAACGGCTCCAGGTCGGCAAGGGTTGAACCCACCTCCTGCCAGCCTTCGATGAACCGGCGCCGGTAATGCTCGAAGGGCAAGCCCAAAGCCTGCAGCAAGGCGGTGACGCAGCCGTGCCGCCAGTCTGAGAAAGACATGGCAACGGTGAACTCGCCGTCGATCGGCACCTCCACCTCGGCGGTCA
>Ga0255057_10001103_pt1 | contig 15464 bp, 17 predicted proteins | sample Cases_109_6_MG_FD_189022 | JGI IMG/M metagenome (GOLD analysis project Ga0255057, IMG submission 189022) | Seawater microbial communities from Amundsen Gulf, Northwest Territories, Canada - Cases_109_6 | ecosystem: Environmental > Aquatic > Marine > Gulf | place: Canada: Northwest Territories... | reverse complement strand
CCTCGAAACTCTTTTGCCGGGCGAAGTAGCCGGGCGGATACTTCTCCTTGAACTCGGCTCGCGTAGACGCGCCGTTGGCGCTGGCGGTCGCGGTATTGGAGAAGATTCTCCAGGCGGCCCTGCGATCCGCCTTTTTCTCCTCGTCGGCCCAGGCCTGATACGACTCCGGGTTGACGTAGCGATAATCCCGCATCAGGTTCATCACTTCGTGGTTGCCGAGCAGAACGTGGACCCTGCCGCCGGCGGCCTCACTCTCGGGCTGTAGCCGCCGAAAGATATCCATCAGTGCCCGGTCACCCTCGCCACGGTCGACAAAATCACCCACCACCACCAGGTGCTGTTCACCACCAATCCAATGCCGATCTTCATCCAGGAGCTCCGCGGCCTTGAGAAGTCGAATCGCCTTGTCGTAGCTGCCGTGGAGATCCCCGACGGCGATGACCTTGGGCACACCGGTCCAGATTCCGGGATCTCGCATCTCGGCCGCCAAGGCTACGCCCTCGAGCGCCACCACCTGCAGCGTCAGAACGGCTACGAGAGTGAACAGCGTTCTGTGAATCATCCGTCGATCGCCCCTCATAGTCCACGAATCATACCTGCCAAACCCAATCGGTTGAAGACGAGGTGTCATCTTCGGCCACTAGATCGGTCCAGGCCTGGGGTCGATGTGCCTTCCTGCGGGAGCTGGTGGAGCCGCGACATCGGCGGCTATCGTTGTGGTAACATCGGTCAGTAAGTGCCTCAAACATCAATGTACGACCGGGTCCAATCCCGGGAACCGGAGGTTTCTATGCGCAAGAAGATTTTTTACTCATGCATCTGCCTGACCCTGCTCGTTAGCGGGCTGGCCCTGGCCGGCGACAAAGAGAAGATGATCACCAGTGCACTAAGCGCCGGTCCTACCTGGGTCACCGCCGATGCCACCATCAAGGCGCCCGACGGCGCGGTTCTGCGAAAGGGCACGAACAGCTACACCTGCTATCCGCAGCAGGACATCATCGGTCCGATGTGCAACGAGCCGGTCTGGGACGACCTGATCGGTGCCATGCTGAACAAGAAAGCCTTCCAGTCCGACAAATTCAGCGTGTCCTACATGTTGGCAGGTGAAGGCACCGCTATCGGTGTGAGTAACAGCGACCCATATGCGACCGATCCCAAGTCGAGCAAAGACTGGGTCAAGGAAGGTCCGCATCTGATGATCGTGGTGCCGGACCGAGCGGCCCTCGAGGGGCTCTCCCGGGATCCCGACGACCCGGTCTACGTGATGTGGGGCGACACTCCGTATGCCCACATCATGGTGAAGGTGGCGGACGAGTAGTCCCGGAGCTCGATGCGGCACGACCCTGAAAGGGGTTGGCCAAACGAACGAAAGAAACCAACTTCAGATTTCTCGCCAACACGGTGTGGACCACCGAGCAGGCCCGAGCGGCGATGGTCAAGGCTGGTGAGAACTAGCGCACCGACCCGATAGATCTGTAGTTGCAGCACCGGCGCCCGAACCGGAAGCGGTTCGGGCGCCACCCCTTATGGTGACATTACACGATTCCTCGAGCACCCAGTACCGATCCGCCACGTGGCCCTGGTTCGAGTGTGCTTGCTAGCGCGGATTGTTGGGGGTTCACCTACGCGGTCCTCACTACCCACCCCAACAGGCTGGTAGAATCTAGCCCAACCAGGCCGATTGCCCTGTTATCAGGACACCAAACACCCGACACCAAAGCTCGGAGCCGGGGCCTTGAAAAGGGATTTCCTTGTATATCGTCTCTCCAGTCAGGAGAGACGACAGCGACGACAGGTGTCAGGAAGCGGTGGCTAGGCGGGACTCCCTCGGAAAAGACAGCGCGAAGTGCAGCAAAAAGGCTGCGGCCAGGACGACACCCAACATCTTCGTTGGCACCGCCGCGTAATTTTCACTCACATCCACAACCTTTCTTGGTTCTTGGGTTTAAGACAAGGATGACCTTGACCCGGTTTGATGGACGGCTCAGGCCGGTGCGCAAAGCAAGACGATCCCCGCCAGGGCCAGCACTGACCCTGCCGGGAGGAGCAGGCAGACAGCGTAGCCCCACCACCGAGCGGGCTCGCCAGGCTCCCGAGCCACGATCGTCTGGGCGACGATGTCGAGTGCCCGCTGGCGCTTGCGGGTAAACGGAATGAAGAGAGAGTCGAGCATCAGGACGTCGAAGTAGAGCGACAGTCGCCGCACGAAGGCCTCACCGAGGCTGATCGGAGCTCCGCTCTCGCGAACCACTCGGATCCGCAGCAGGTGCTTGCCGGGCGTCTTGCCGAATCGCGCCTCGAGGAGTGGGAAGTAGAAAACGAGGATGCCGACCACCGCCACTCCCAGCGCAGCAAGTGCGATGGTCGAGCCCGTGGACGGCGTGTCCGGCGAGACCACACGCGCATCCAGAAAGACTGCCAGGCTCAAAGGGGGCAGGGCCACCGCTAGCAGGAGTCCGCAGTCGCCGCCAAAGGCGAAGACTCGCTTCCAGAAACCGGCGTATCGGATTTGGCGTTCGGCATTGAAGGCGGCCGCAACCTCCTCGGGCCTGCCTAGACCGTCGATGATCCTGCCGACGGGCTCGCCCTTCGCCTCGGCCTCAGCAAAGTGCGCACGCAGATCGGCTTCGAGCCTCTCTCTGTCCGCCGGTGCGGCGAAGACATTGCGCATCACGTCGTTGACGTAGCGATCCACGGGTTTCATGTTTCCTCCTTTTCGGGGTCGGCAACCATGAGGATGGCGTCGACGTCGGCCGCGAAGCTCCGCCAGGCAGCCGTCAACTCCTCGACACGCTCCTTCCCTGCCTTCGTCAACCGATAAATCTTGCGGGGCACACCACGAGCCGGTGGGTCCCACTCCGGCATGATCAGTCCGGCGTCCTCCAGTCGGTAGAGCACCGGGTAGAGCGTCCCCTCCTTGAGGTGGAACCGACCGTCGCTGCGCTGGCTCAAACGGCTCACGAGCTCGTACCCGTAAGTCGGCTCGTCGGCCAGAATCCGCAGCAGTAGCAGCTCCAGGGTGCCGCGTCTCAGCTCTCTCTGTAGGTCTTTCATCGGAATATCCTGGTACAACCATGTCTACGGCAACACAAGGTACTTTGTTTCACTAGGTATCTGGAAATACGTCTCAAAGTGCTTGGCTATTCCGCTTGCGCCCTACCTGCTACTACTGTGTGGCGCGCTCATAGCATTGCCACTGAAACGGGAGCAAGAGGCTGATGGGTCGGGACCGCACGCTTCGAGGCACTCTGGTCAATCTTGCCGTTCTGGCAGCGACGGTAGGTGTGATCTTCGGCGTTGATCGAGGGCTTCTCCGCGTCTATGGCCATCCGCTCTGGACCTTCGACCCTGTTCTTCACTACAAGCACAGCCCGGGCACTCGACTCGAGTGGCCCGATAAATACGGCAACAAGCCGATTCTGATCAACCGCCACGGCCATCACGACGGCGATTTTCCGGAGAAAAAGCCCGAGGGCGAGCTCCGCATCCTCGTGCTGGGCTGCTCCGCAGCCCATCGCTGCACCATGAATCGCATCGTGCGCCCCGAACGGGGTGTAGACTTTGATCAGCGGTTAGCTTCCAGAACCTCGTCGCAATCTGAGCCGCTGGTGGTGCCGGTGAGTTTAAAACCCATCAGGCGGCGGCACGGGCCCCCATGTCCATCTCGCTGAAACGTGCCTACGAAACCCCGTCAGGATCGGATGGCTGCCGCATTCTTGTCGAACGGCTGTGGCCTCGCGGTCTCTTGAAGCAGGACGCCAAGATCGACCTTTGGCCAAAGGAGGCTGCTCCGTCCACCGAATTGCGGCGTTGGTTCAACCACGAACCGGACAAGTGGGTGGAATTCAAACGCCGATACTTCAAGGAGTTGCGCACCCGGCGTAAGTCGCTGGAGCCCATTCTCGAGCGCGTCCGAGCTGGTCGGGTGACCTTTGTCTTTGCCTCGCGAGAGTCTCGGTTCAACAACGCCGTCGCTCTAAAAGAGTACCTGGAAAGCACAACCTGAGCGAATCTGCTGCACCGCCGTGGCGGGCCGCTTCCTAGCATCTGACATGAACAAGGAATCGACGCAAGCGCGAGATCGACAAAGTCATCCTGGCTGGAATGTCAGCCAACCTCTGTGTCGAGGCGCATCTGCGCGAACTGCTGGAGCAGGGCTTCGAGGTAGCGGTCGTGCGCGATGCGACAGCGGCGGCTCAAACGCCCGACACTAAAGCTGGGAGCCGGGGCCTTGACAAATACGGGACACTATTCGGCTATCCGGCCGAGTAAGTGCTCCAGGGGTAGGCCCTGGATCTATCGGGGATGCCGGCTCGCACCGAATTGAGGGGATGTAGCGCACCAAGGACTGGAGTGCAGCATCGGTGCTTATCAAGGACGCCCGGTAAAGGCGCTCAAAAACCGCTCGAAGACCTGTCGATCACTCTCGGCCAGGAAGATCGGCTGGAGGTCGTGACCGCGAGTGATGAAGTGATAGGAGGCTCCACCGTTGTGTTGTCTCGTTGTCCGGCCCACACACTAGAAGACGCGAAACGAACTTCTGAACTTGCATCTTGCAGGCCTGGCACCCACAAAACTGTCCGACAATTGGGGTCCACCTCTGGCGTCAGAGGCCGAGGTGAAGCCGAAGTGCGTCTTCGAGGTCGGAGACTAGAGAAGCGGGAAGCTGTCCAACGCACCGGCCGACTCTCTCCACGGCTATGGAGCGCACTTGCTCAGCCTGGGCCTTGGAATCCCTGGGTAGGCCGCATTTCGCGGCCGGTAGCATTATCTGAAACGGGTAGATGCGTGCCACGTTCGAAGTCACTGGTACGACGGTGATCACTCCGCGCTGGAGTCGAGCCGCGGTAGTGTTGGCACCGTCGTTGCTGACGATAACCGCGGGTCGGCGCTTGCTCGCTTCCGAGCCTCGAACCGGATCGAGATCAACCATGCGGATCTCACCTCGAAGCACTAGTCATCCTCGTGATTGTCGAGCCCATCGCCACTCACCGACTCCCAGACCTCAGAGTCACCGCCGGCTCCCCACTCCTGCCAAGCTTGAGCGTAGGCCGGTCCGAGCTCGGTCGCGCGCAGCAGGCGAACAGCCCGCTGGAGGACCGCCGACCGGGACCGCGCTCCAACGCTGCGGGCATACGCATCCAGGAACTCAATGTCTTCGTCTGGCAGGCTCACGCTGACCTTCATACTGTGATACTACCATTGGTAGCCAAGGAGTAGCAATGTCAGGGGAGAAGAGCGTCCCACTTTCAGTCAAAACCAAGGTGGAATCCGAGAACTAGCGGACCGACCCGATAGATCTGTAGTTGCAGTATCGGCGCCCGAGCCGGGAGCGGTTTGGGCGCCACCCCCTATGGCGCCATTACACGATTCCTCGAGCACCCAATACCGATCCACCTCCAGCCCGCTCCAGGCCTGCGTCCGGCCGGAGGGCCAGCGCACTTCGAGCCGCTCGACGCGGGTCGCGTCCCCCAGGCCGAAATGGACGCGGGGATCGTTCCCCGAGAGATACCCGGCCTGGGGCTGGAGTACCCGAACGAGGCTCCGGCCTGTGGTTTCCACCCGCAGATCGGCGCCGTTAGCAGTTCGCGGTCGACAGCCGCGGAGCTCGAACCCGACCCAGTGGTTGTCGAGGGAAGTGTCGTTTCTGAGCAGCGCGGCCCGGGCCTGATGGTCGAGATGGTTGACCACGATGTCCAGATCGCCGTCGTTGTCGAAATCCGCAAAGGCGGCGCCACGACCAGAGCGCTTGCCGGCAAAGTAGGGGCCGGCACCGGCCCTGGCGTCGGTGAACCTGCCGCTGCCGTCGTTGGTAGCCAGGGCCGGGGACTGCGGCACCAGGATGTGGGCTACACCGTTGGTAGTAAACAGATCGAGGTCGCCATCGAGGTCGAGGTCGTGGAGCCCGGCCCCCCACTGGCCCAACCCGTCCAGCAGCCGGCCGACCCCGCTCTCCCAGGTGACGTCTTCGAAGATCAAGGGTGCGGTCTGCCGGTAGAGACTGCCGTGACGCAGGTCCACCACCAGCAGATCCAGCAGCCCGTCGCCGTCGACATCCCCCGGCGAGCCGTGCATCGAGCCGGTGCCGAGACCCTGGTCGTTGACGGCGACACCGCTGGCGCCGGCGATCTCCTCGTAGGTACCGTCGCCGCGGGCCCGGAACATGAAGTTGGCCTGGTGGTCGTTGCCCTGGAAGATGTCGAGCCGGCCATTGCCGTCGAAATCCAGCACCGTGATCCCCATGCACTTGGACTCAGGTGCGAAGAGACCCGCCTCCCGGGTCACCTCGCTGAATCGTCCATCTTGCTGGAGATAGAGGAGGCTGGCCTGTCCCCTGTACTCCTTTGGCTCCGGCATCTCCCACTCGCGGCCCGTCACCAGCAGGCCGGGGTCGAAGGCCAGGAAGTTGCAGACCATCAGATCCAGATCGCCGTCGCTGTCGGCGTCGAACCAGGAGCCGCCGACACTCCACTTGACAAAGCCGTTGAGTGTGGCCGGTCCGACGAGACCGGTGGCAGCCGCCACATCCAGAAAGGTGCCGTCGCCGTTGTTGTGAAAGAGGCGATTCGGGCCATAGTTGGCGACAAACAGATCGACAAGACCGTCGTCGTCGAAGTCACCGGCAGATGCCGCCATGCTCCACAGTCGATCGCCGAGGCCCGAGCCGTGGGTGCAGTCGGAAAAGCGGCCACCGCTGTTGCAGAAGAGCCGGTTGACGGCCCGCTCGAGGCTTCTCCCCTTGGGATCGCTGATCCCCTCGAGGTAGACACCGTTGAGCAGGTAGAGGTCGAGGTCCCCGTCCCCGTCGTGGTCGAGCCAGAGGGCCCCCGAGCCGCTCGACTCCAGAATGTTGTCGTAGGCCCAGTCGCCAAAGGTGTAGCGAAAGTCGATCCCCAGAGCCTCACCCACCTCGGTAAACCTGAGCTTGGACTCGCTCCGCTCCATCGCTTCCGGTGGCGCCTGGAGGGTGGGGCTGATGACACAAAGGGCTGCCGCGGCAGCGATGGCTGGAGCCCTCCTCATGTCTTCATCCTGCCAAAAAAAGGGCGGTGTTCGCTAGACGGTCGAGGGTGGCGGGGCCTCGACGGGTGCGGCCAGCTCAGTGGCGGTGTAGACATAGCGCGAGCCACAGTAGGCACAGACCGCCTCGCAGAAGCCGTCGTCACCGATCAGCGCCTCGGGCTCCTGGCGGGCGAGAGGGAGAATCTGGCTGAGAAGGCTCTGCCGATTGCACCGGCAGCGGTACTCGAGCGGCTGTCTGTCGACGATCTCGCGGTCGAAGCCCTGGAGGACAGCCGTCACCAAAGCCGGTATGCCACCCCGCTGCAGACACGAGCTGACCCCTTCGAGGGTGCGGATGTTCTCTTCGAGTCGGTCGATGACCTCGTCCTCGGTTCCCGGGAGCGCTTCGACAAGTAGGCCCCCGGCGGCGGCGATGCCGATGGGGCGAGGCAGCACACCCAAGAGCACCGCCGAGCGGATCTGCTCGCTCTGCTCCAGATAGTGGGTGACATCGTCTCCCAGCTCACCACTGACCAGCTCGACCTGGCTGGAGTAGCGAGAGCGTTTCTCTTCGCGGGTGACCCGCATCACTCCGGAGCCGAGCAGCGGGGCGATTTTCATCTGCCCGTCGTCGGGAGTCGCCAACTGCGGGTTGCCCACCAGACCCCGAAGATGGCCGGCGCTGTCGGCCTCCGCAACTATTTTGCCCATCGGCCCGTCACCGATGATCTCGAGCACGATCCGGGCCGGCATCTTGAGGGAGATGCGCTGGATGACCGCCGCGGCGCTCAGCGAGCGACCCAGAGCCACAGCGGCGATGGGGGAGAGATCGAGCCGCCGCCGGGCCTCCTCCAGCACTAGGGTGATGTCGGCCGCCACCCAACGCAACGAGCCGAGGCTCGCCAACCCGCTTTCGAGATAGCTCGAGCCCGTCGAAGGGAAATGGTTGTCGCTTGCCACGAGGGTGGTGATGATATGCGATCACGGCACCATGCCGGTGAGCTCATGGATAATGTAGGCTGGGCTGGAGTCGAAAAGCTCGACGGCAGGACTCACGAAACCGACGACGAGGCACCGTCGCGCGGCTGTCTGCCGTGTGATGGTGAGAAATGGAGTTGTCATGAGACGCCTGAGCCTGGTTGCGGCTCTTCTCTTGATGATCGCCCCGGGGGCGGCTGCCAAACAGGTGGTGGAGTTCTCGGGGGCGTCCTGGATCATTGCCGGCGAGGTCGTCAAAACTGAGGACTTTCTGGGGCAGGAGGCTCTCCGCTTTCGCAGCGGTGTGGCCTATCTGTCCGATGTCGAGCTCGAGGATGGAACCATCGAGCTCGACGTGGCGACCACCGGTCACCGCTCCTTTGTGGGAGTGGTGTTCAGAGAGAGTGAGTCGACCCGCGAGTACGGAAACTTCTATCTGCGCCCTCACAACACGGGCCGATTCGACGCTCTCCAGTACACCCCGGTCTTCAACGGCATCTCGGCCTGGCAGCTCTACCCCGAGCACAACGCCGCGCTGGAAATCCCCCGGGACCGATGGCTGCACCTCAAGCTGGTGATCTCCGGCTCGCGACTGGAGGTCTTCTGCGACGGTGCCGACGTCCCCACCCTGGTGGTCGAGGACCTCGGGCTCGACAGTCGTCGAGGACGGCTTGGTCTGCGAGTCAATTTTCCGGCCGAGGGTATGCCCGAGGACTTCTTTCCCGCGGCCTTTGCCAATGTCTCGGTCGTCCCCGACCAGACCGCGGGCACCTACAGGGAGGTGGCCCCACCCGCTCCCGAGTCGGGTCTCATCGGCCAGTGGGCGATCTCACCGGCCTTTGCCGCCCCCGCGAGACCGCTCGAAGAGCTCCCCCGCGAGTGGATGGAGAGCGCGGGGTGGACAACAGCGGTCAGCGACACCCAGGGACGGGTCAACCTAGCCCGGTACTCTGGCCTACCCGAAGGCTCCCGCGGGGGAACCATCCTGGCCCGTCTGGTGATCGATTCGCAGGTCGCGCAGGTGAAAAGGCTCAATTTCGGCTTTAGCGACCGGGTAAGCGTGTTTCTCAACGGCAGTGTTCTGTTTACCGGCGACAACACCTACCGCTCGCGCTCGGAGCGCTATCTGGGGGTGATGACCGTCGACAACGATGCCCTGTTTCTATCCCTCAGGCGTGGCCAGAACGAGTTGGTCATTGCCGTCAGCGAGGCCTTTGGCGGCTGGGGCTTGATCGCGCGGTTGGAAAACCTCCTCGGGGTGAAGGTGACCGCGGCACCCCCGGCTCACAGCCCCTGAATTCCAACCTTCTGACCCGGCCGATCGTTTTGAACAACGAGAGCAAGGGCGACGGCTGATGGGCAGATCGACCCTCACGAAATCTCTGAATAGTCTGCTCCCCCGCTGTCGCCGGGGAGATCAGGAAGCATTTGTGGAGGTCTATCGAATGATCGGCTCATCGCTTTACGGCACCGCGCTCAGGCTGCTGACGAGGCCTCAAGAGGCGGAGGAGGCGGTCCAGGAGGCCTTTGTCAAGTTCTACCAGAAGGCGGAGAGCATCCAGACCGGCAACCTGAGCGGTTGGCTGCACCGGGTCACCGTCAACTTCTGTCTCGATCGGCTGCGATCCAAGGGCAGACAGGAGGAGTCGTTGCTCGAGGAGCCCGCTGGACGGGTTCCAGACTCGAGGCCCGGCGATCGGATCGATCTCTCCCGGGCCGTTGCCAGGCTCCCACGCCAAGCGCGTCTGGTCTTTCTGCTCCACGACCTCGAGGGCTACAAGCACCGGGAAGTGGCGGAGACCCTGGGCATCACCCAGGGGACCAGCAAATCGCAGCTCTTCCGGGCCCGCGAGATGCTGCGTGGGTGGCTCGGCGCGGCGGTGGAGGAGACGGCATGAGTTGTGGACAGTTCGATCTCTGGCTCGTCTCCGACGACCCGGCCGACCGCGAACGGGCCTTGATCCACGCCGCGGGCTGCCCCCGTTGTGGGGAGATCGCCCACGGTCAGGAGTGGTTGGCCGGCGAAGCGGTGGGCTGGCGGGAGAGTGCCGAGGCCCCGGCGGAGCTCGAAGACCGGATTCGGCTCGCTCTTGGCGGCGCCCTTGCCGAGCCCGACATCGTTGCCGAGGTGACCGCTGGCGGGGAGGAGTCGGCGTCGGGCCGCTGGTCGCTGGTGTGGGGCGCCTTGGCGGCGAGCTTCCTGGTGGGTGCGGGCATCGGGCTCTTCCAGTTTCGCCTGGCACCCAGCGCTCCGGAGGAGGCGCGGACTCTTTTGGTGGCGGACCAGTTGGACGCGGCCCGCGAGGTAGAGCGGGAGCAGGTGCGGGCCATCGCCACTCTCGAGCGGGCCGTGGCTCCCGTCCTCGCCCGGGCCCGCGATCCTCAGCTCACCTCTCGTCGGGCATCGCGGCTGTTCGAATATTCGGACCGGCTTGCCTTCCTGGACTCCACTATTGCCGATGCCCAGAGCTTTGTGAGCCAGAACCCCGGTCACGCCGGAGCCCGCAACGTGCTGCTGGCGGCCTACCGAGACAAAACGGATGTTTTGCGCGAGGTCCTCGCGCTCGAGGAGAGATCATGGACAAACGAGCATCGCGATTCCTGATTGTTTTCGTCTGTGTGATGGGGCTTGTCGGCGCCGTCTTGCCCGCCGGCGCGACCCCTGACAGCTCGTCTCCCCGCGCCAGCCGCGATCGAAGGATCGAGAAAACGGTGCCGGCCAAGGGTCGAGCCGTCTCCGTCGATACCTCGGCAAGCGACATCGTCGTCGAGCCCGCGGATGGCGATGATGTCCGCTTCGTGGTGGAGCTCGAGTACTGGTCGAGCAACGAAAGCTGGATGCAGGCCATCGAAGAGGAGTTCGATGTCGAGGTGCGCGAAACCGGGAGCGAGATCGTCTTCCGACCCTCGGCCATGCCGGAGTCGGGTCGGAGGGGGCTGCTGGGGAAGATCTTCGGCAGTGGGGAGATCTTCTACTCGGCGCAGATCACTCTTCGAGTACCGCGAGGAACCGAGATCAGCATCGACAACCGCTATGGTGACGTAACGGTGACGGAAATCGGCGGGCCGCTCAAGGTCAACAACTCCTCCGGGTCGGTGAAGGCCTCGAATATCCGCGACTTTGGAGAGATCGAGAACAGCTACGGGGATGTCGAGGTCACCGATGTCGAAGGCGATCTCGAGGTGGTGGTCTCGAGCGGAACGATTCGCATCGAACAGGTGAGTGGAGATGTGGAGGTGTCGAGTCGGTATGGCGAGGTCATTGTCGCCGGCGTTGGCGGCGACCTTGGCATCGAGAGCTCCAGCAGCAAGCTGGACGTCGAGCGCATCGGTGGCACGGCCGAGATCGAAGGTTCCTACGAGAATGCGGCGGTGCGCTCGGTGAAGGGGTTTCTGGAGATAGAGGTCAGCTCGGGCAACCTCGACCTGCGGGATTTGGAGGGTGGAGCGGATGTCGGGTCCTCCTACGGCAAGGTCGAGATCGAAAACGTGGCCGAGGGTCTGGAGCTGAGCTCGTCGGCCGGTTCGGCCGACATCCGTAATGTCCAGGGCCCGGTGCGGGTCGAGAACTCGTATGGAGCCGTAGTCCTACAGGAGATTCGCGGCTCAGTCGAGGTCACCAATCCGAGTGGGGGAGTGACCCTCGAGAAGGTGGACGGCGATGTGTCGATCCGCTCGAGCTACGAGGCGATCCGGGTGCGGGATATCGGTGGCACGCTGGATGTGTCGGCCTCGAGCGCCGGAGTCGACGCACAGAATATCGGGGGTGGGGTAGAGATCTCGACCAGCTACGCCGGCGTGATCGTCGAAGGTGTGGGTGGGGCCGTCGACATCCGCAACCAGAGCGGTAGGGTCGAGGTGAGTGATCTGACCGGCAAGGCCCTGACCGCCCAGCACCGGGTGGAGACTTCGTATGCCGACGTGGACTTTGCCTGGCCGGGCACCGCGCCGATGGCATTCGATCTCGAATCCAGCTACGGCAGCATCAACAGCGACTTTCCCGCCGTCTCGCGGGAGCGGGGCTCGCGCAGCTACGCCGAGGGAGCGGTGGGCCAGGACTCGGCAAACTCGGCCGCGCTGACCGTCTCGGTGCGCAACGGCAGCGTCAACCTCAGAAGGCGATAACCACCGGCTCACAAAAGACTACGAATTGGTGCTATCATGAGACCAGTTTAAAGGACTCTTGAAAGGACCTCTTGATGGCCATCAAATTCTCGGAAGACGTTATACCCCTGAAGGATCTCAAAGCCAATCCGGGTCGGGTCTTGAGACAGGTGGAGGAGACCCACCGACCGGCACTGCTGACGAGCCGGGGGCGGGGAGTCGCGGTCGTCCAGTCCTTGGGTGACTTCGAGAGCGCGGAGGAGGAGCGCGAATTCATGCGCGCCGTGGTTCAGGGGCTGTCGGATCTAGAGGCGGGCCGGGAGATTCCACTGGCCGAAGCGAAGAAGCGACTGGGTCTCGCCTAGCACCTGACCATGCAGGTCACGCTCTCTGACTCAGCGGTCGAGGACCTGGCGAGTGTCCTCGCCTACTACGAGGCGGAAGGAGTGCCCGACATGGGCCGGCGCCTGGTGGCGGAGGTTCTGTCACGGATCGAGGAGCTGCAGGTTAACCCCGACATCGGTCGAATCGTCCCCGAGTTTCGCACCTCTGCCCTGAGGGAGCTGATCCACCCACCCTTCCGGGTCGTCTACCGCCGTCAGCAGCAGCGGGCGCAGGTGGTCCGGGTCTGGAGGAGCGAGAGGGTGCTGCGGCTTCCACCCGGCAGCGAGTAGGGGATTAGGGGACGGTTCGGGGGGCATGGGAGAAGTCTACCGGGCGGCGTGCACGCGCATCGGCCTCACGAATGAAAAAGCTCAGGAGTCACGAGGCGAAGTCGGTGGGGCTCGCTCCCGGGAGTCGAGGCTGCCCTATTTGCTTGCCTCTGAATAGGCGGACCAGGATTGTAGCCGGAGATCTTCGACCGGGATGCCGACGGTGAAATGGTACAGAATCTGAAACTGGTTGTCCGTCAAACCCAACATGTCATGCACCCCGTCATCGAAGAAGCAACCGATCCCCGTCGAACGGGCACTCGCGGCCTCCGCTTCCAGGTACAAGATCTGTCCAATGACGCCTGCTTCCCAAAACAAATTGCGGTAGAACCAGGATCCGTGCCGACGTATTGGTTCGGCAAAATCGGCCAACATGCCGAGACTGAAGAATCCGTCGGACGCGACGTCTTGGTGACAACTCAGTGTACGGGCAGCATCTCGGCAATCGGCCTCGTGGAGCAAGTACAGCTGACGATCACAGTCCACGCCGGCGGGCGATTGCCAGACGAAGTCCGACCGCATGACGCGCTTGAGTACATCGAGTTTCGTGTGGTCGCGGACGAAGGCGTAAACGCCCGACTGCAGCCCCTCGACTCTGTGGACAAACAGCACAAGGTGAATGCACGGTTGCCAACAAACGGCATCCCAGGGTGGGTGGGGTCCTGGCATCGTGCGCCAGAGCATATTTAGAAAGGCTGTCAACGAAAGCGTGCTGTCTCCGTCGAGCCCCAGACAACTTCGGCGCTGTGAAATGATCGTCCGCGCATCAACGTTTCGGGCATCATGTGCGATCGGCGACTGGATATTGTTTTGGGAGTCAGCGAGTCGGGCGTCCTTCGGCATGGCCGTGGCGTTCGCGACCTCGACGATGACCGGCCACGGAACATGTTCCCTGCTCAGACGATTGGCTCGACCGTGCCAGGCCGCGTCGCGAATCTGATCCTGGACTCCTTTAGCAGGCGGCACGAAAACCAACTCATCTTGCGACGCAAGACCCGGCCCAACGATGCAAAGTAGCTCGGCCTCTTCACGTTCCTCATCGAAGAACTCGTCGCTTCGATCCAGGCCCAATAACATGGCGACATCGACGGTGGACCAACCCTGCACCAATTGCAGATCCCAGCCACACAGCACCGCTGAGAATCTCAAGGCCGCCAGGGCATGCCCGATGTCGTGCAGGCAATAGCGGAAAGCGCGTTCGCCATATTTCCACGCCTCGCGCCAAAGTATCGACGAGAGTCCAAGCAAGAACGAACCATCGGGAAGCGAATTCCTCAAGTGTTGCCACACTTCGTCGGCAAGAGACGCTCGCCGCTCCAGCGCATGCAATTCCGACACGTAATGACAGAGTGTCGGCGCGTCGCTGACGCCCGATAGCGGCGGCAGCAACGTGTAGGCTTCCGTGGGATGCAGGTTTCCACTCGATGGATTGATGCGCAGCGCCCAGCGGGATGAGCCGTATTGTTTCCAAGCCGAAAGCGCGAGGCTGTAACGAAAAAAGTCGGCCAGGGTCTCGAGATTTAGCGGCTGTGGCGGCAGGGCGTCTTTTTCGTATAGCCGATCGTAGGGCAAAGGCCGCGGTTGACGATGAGCGTCGAGCCTGGTTTGCAGCGCCCCTTCGTAATATCGAAACGGATTCGGTTGGCTCGCCCAATCCATGTAGCCCAGGGATCGCGCGTAACGATTGAAATGGTGCTTTGTCCGTTCGTGATAGGCAATGACGACTTCGTACGTGGCTTCATCCTCCACAATCGAGTGTTCGCACGCTGCGGTCATTGCTTCGCCCCAGCGTACCGCGGGGCTACCTCTTTCCAGTTGATGACGTGGAACCAGGCAGCTTTGTAGTCGAGCCGGCGATTCTGGTAGTTTAACTCCTCCGAGATGTCCGATCCCAGCCACGAATCGAGTTCCCGCGTTCTTCCCAGCGAACTTATTGACTGGCCGAAGCGGCTTGCCAAGGAGCAGACCCTGATGCTTCGGGTGCTGGCCGATGCTCCATCCAAGAGAGTGCTGGACCTGGGTTGCGGCACCGGCCAGCACGCGCGCTTCTTGGTAGACCAGGGCTGCGAGGTCGTGGCCATCGATTCCTCAGAGGCCGCCCTCGAGCGGGCGCAAGATGAACCCGTCCCCGCCGGCGTGCAGTTCCTCCTTGGCGACTTGGGCGCGGTCGAGAGAATCGTCCGGGGTCATTTTGGGGCGGCCTTTTGCCTCGGCAATACGCTTCCGCATTTGCTGTCGCCGGAGTCCCTGTCGCGCATGTTTGTCGGACTGAAGCGGCGGCTCTTGCCGCGAGCGCCGTTCCTTTTCCAAGTCCTCAATTACGACCGCATCTTTTTGGGCGAAGAACGCACCTTGCCCCTGGAGCTCATCCCCTCACCCCAGGGGGAGCTCATCGTCGTCCGGCTCGTTCAACCACGGGAGGACGGCATGGTGCTGCATGCGAGCTCGGTCCTGCGCTATCGGCCGGCGGGGCATCCGGCGATGGAAGTCGTCGACACAGACCAAAGTCACCTTCGCGGTTGGAGGCGAGCGGAGCTCGAAAGCATGTTGGATGTTGACCGCTTGTCGATCCGAGAGGTGTACGGAGATATGAGCACGGCCCCGTACGACCCTCACGAGTCGCAAGAACTGGTGATGGTCGTCAGCTAGTCGCGTGGAAAGCGGCCG
>Ga0255057_10001101_pt1 | contig 15500 bp, 13 predicted proteins | sample Cases_109_6_MG_FD_189022 | JGI IMG/M metagenome (GOLD analysis project Ga0255057, IMG submission 189022) | Seawater microbial communities from Amundsen Gulf, Northwest Territories, Canada - Cases_109_6 | ecosystem: Environmental > Aquatic > Marine > Gulf | place: Canada: Northwest Territories... | reverse complement strand
ACGCACCTGCGAGCTTGCGCTCTAAGCGATGTCGGCCAGAGACGGGCCGCCAACGAGGACCGCTACGCCCTGGCGAGCGATCTCGGACTGTACCTGGTGGCCGATGGCATGGGAGGGCACACCGCGGGCCAGGTGGCCGCCGAGCTGGCGGCCCAGGCCGCTGTGGACGCCATGCGCAACCTGGTGGACGCCTCGGCCAGCCTCGCGGAGAAGCTCCGCTATGCCGTGGCGGCGGCAAACCGTGAGATCTTCGCGACCGCCAAGGCGAAGCCGGCGCTCCAGGGCATGGGCACCACGCTGGTGGCCCTACTGGCGGGAGACGAGCGCATCGCCCTGGCCCACGTGGGTGACAGTCGCGCCTACCTGGTTCGCGGCAACCGCATCCGTCAGCTGACCGATGACCACTCGCTGGTGGCGGAGCTGGTGCGCCGGCGCGAGATCACGCCTCGAGCCGCGCGTGGACACCCCCACCGGCATGTGCTGACCCGCGCGCTCGGGGTGCGCCGCACGGTGGAGCCCGACCTGGCAGAGCTGACTCCGGCCGCGGGTGACACCTTCGTGCTCTGCTCGGACGGCCTCACCGGGCACGTCGGTGATGACGAGATCGCGCAGACCGTGCTCGCCGCCACGGATCTCGAGGAAGGCTGCGATCGCCTGATCGACCTCGCCAACTCGCGTGGTGGCGAGGACAACATCACGGTGCTGCTGGCTCGCTGCGACAAGGAAGACTGACAGTCGGGAAGTCGACCTCCCGGTCGACTTCCCTCCCCCCAGTCCTAGCGGTCGACGAGCGCCTTGAGCTTCGCGCGCAGGCGGAGTACCGCCTTGGTGTGGATCTGGCACACGCGCGACTCGGTGATGCCGAGGATCCCACCGATCTCCTTCATGTTGAGATCCTCGTAGTAGTAGAGCGAGACCACCAGGCGTTCCTTCTCGGGAAGGGTCGCGATCGTGGACGCGATCACCGTCTTCGTCTCCGACAGCTTGAAGGAGGCGAAGGGGTTCTCCGAGTGCACGTCCTCGACGATGTCGGCGAAGGTGCCGGCACGGTCCCCGTCGGCGTTGGTGCCGCGGATTTCCTCGAGGTTCACCAGCGAGATGCCGCGTACCTGGTTCAGAAGCTCATGGAACTTCTCGATCTGGAGACCCAGCGAGTCCGCCACCTCGTCTTCGCTGGCCGAGCGGCCGAGCCGCTGCTCGACCTCGCCGTAGGCCTTCTCCAGACGCCGGCTCTTCTGGCGGACGCTACGCGGTACCCAGTCCAGCGAGCGGAGCTGGTCGAGGATCGCACCCTTGATGCGAAACTCAGCGTAGGTCTTGAACTTGCAGTTCTTCTCCGGGTCGTACTTCTCGATCGCGTCCATCAGCCCGATGACACCCGTGTTGTGGAGGTCGTCGAGATCGATGTGGGACGGCAGCCGCACCGCGATCCGGTTCACGATGTACCGGATCAAGGGCGTGTGCTCGAGCACGATCTGCTCCTTGAGAGTCGGGGGGATCTCGGAGTACTTCTCCTTCGCCTCGCGGAGGAGGGATTCCATACCTGGCTCTCCTTGGGTCTTGTTCGGATCGGTGTCCGGGGCGTTGTCGGCCCTTGTTCTGCGCACGGGATGCGAGCAGAAGCACGGGCCATGCCAAGACGGCCCCGGCCGCCTGTCCGAGACCTCGGAGATCCGGCAGCAAGCCTGCAGGGCTCGCTGCGAGGTGGCGCATCATCCCGAACGGTGTGGGTTTTTCGGGGCGAGCTGCGCGCGGCTGCTGCGAAGAAAATTGCGTGGAGGGCCTGCCGCCCTGGGTTGCAGCAGCCTGGAGGCAGCGGCGAAAGCGTCGGAACCCCGACGTCCAGCGTCAGTTCGGGTTACCGATTCGTTCTTGCACGTCGCGGGCCCGCGGCTCGCTCTGCGCGTTCTGGGGCGGTGGGGGGGCTAGGAGCGTGACCCAAGATGCGACCAACCAAGGCAAGCCGCAGGCTTGCCTTGCCGGCAGGGCGGCGCTAGCCGGCCGATAGCCGGCCGAACTAGTCCGAAGGCCGGGAGGGGTCTAGCAACCCCTTCTTCTTGATCTTCTCCAGCAGCGTCGTGCGGTTCAGCCCCAGCAGGCGAGCCGCCTGGTTCTTGTTCCAGTGCGTCTGCTCCAGGGCCTGGACGATCAGGTCCGTCTCGAAGTCCTCCACGACGTGGCGGAAGGAGAGGCCTCCGGGCGGGAGTTGCGGCACAGCGACGCTGGGCGGCTCTCGGTCGTGGAAGCCACGGGGCAGGTCGCTCGGCTCGATGCGCCGCTCGGAGCACAGGATCACCAGCCGCTGCATCAGGTTCTCCAGCTCGCGCACGTTGCCGGGCCAGGAGTAGGCGCAGAGCAGGTCCATGGTCTCCGGCTGGATGCCCTCGACCTGCGCGACCCGGTTCGCGTTGGCCTGCTCCAGGAAGCGCTGCGCCAGCAGCGGGATGTCCTCTGCCCGTTCGCGGAGCGGCGGTACCTGGATCGGGAAGACATTGAGGCGGTAGAAGAGGTCCTCCCGGAAGCGTCGTTCCCGGATGGCCTGCTCGAGATTCTGGTTGGTTGCGGCCACCACCCGGACGTCGACCGACGTCGTCTTGGAGGATCCGACGGGCTCGAAGGTTCGTTCCTGGAGCACACGCAGCAGCTTCACCTGCAGGTTGGGGCTCATGTCGCCGATCTCGTCCAGGAAGATCGTGCCGCGGTCGGCCAGAGCGAAACGCCCCTCACGCTGGCCCACGGCGTTGGTAAAGGCGCCCTTGACGTGTCCGAAGAGCTCGGATTCGAGCAGCTCCTCGGGAATGGCCCCGCAATTGACCGTGACCAGGGTTCGTTCTGCCCGGGCGCTGCCGTAGTGCACGGCGCGAGCGATCAGCTCCTTGCCGGTGCCGCTCTCACCGGTGACGAGCACCGTGGCGTCGGAATCCGCCACCTTCGAGACGAGGTCGATGACTCCGCGCAACGCCTTGCTGTTGCCGACGATGTTCTCGAAGCGGTGCTGGCTCCGCAGCTGCTGCTGGAGCAGTCGATTCTCGGCCTTGAGGCGTCCGACCTCGATGGCCTGCTCCACCAGGCGTCGCACCACGTCGAGGTGGCCTTGGTCGAAGGGCTTCTCCAGGTACCAGAAGGCGCCCGCGCGCAGCGCCTCCACGGATTGCTCGGCGCCGCCGTAGCCGGTGATCACGATGCAGGGCAGGTCCGGGGCGACGTCGCGGATCTGACGGATCAGCTCGAGCCCGTTGATGCCGGGCATCTGGATGTCCGAGAGCACCAGGTCCACGGGCTGGGCCGTCACCACGCGCAGGGCCTCGGTGGCGTCGCGGGCCGTGACGACCTCGTGGCCTCCACGAGCGAGGATGCGCTCGAGAGCGCGTCGGTAGAGCTCCTCGTCGTCTACGACGAGAACAGTCGATTTTCTCAGGGGGACCCCTCCCTGCTACAGGGGGGGTATGGCCAATGTAGGCGCGTGCCCTGAGCGCTTCAAGAGCTGGCTGCGAGGACCGATAGGCTAGCCATGGCCAACCCGGGTGCGGTCGCGGTGCAGGACGCAGAGGACCACCGCGAGGACGCACCGGGGCTGGTGCTGCTGGTGGACGACGAGCCGCTGCTGCTGCGTTCCCTGCGCAGGATCCTCGAGGGCCGCGGTCACCACACCGCGCTGGCGGAGTCCGCAGAGGCCGCGGAGCCTCTGCTGGCCCACCCCGACCTGGCTGTGGTGCTGCTCGACCTCTTCCTGGGCTCCCAGAGCGGCCTCGACCTGCTGGATCGGCTGAAGCGCGAGCGCCCGGACGTCGAGGTGATCGTGATGACGGGACACGCCACGATCGAGAGCGCAGTGGGCTGCATGCGCCGCGGGGCCTTCGACTACCTGGCCAAGCCCTTCGACGACGTGCACAGGGTACACACGACGGTGGAAAGGGCACTGGAGCGCCAGCGTCTGGTGCGCCGCAACCGGCAGCTCGAAGACGAGCTCCGGGAGCGGGCCGGTGTTCCGGAGCTGGTGGGCCGTTCCGCCGCGATGCAGGCGCTCAAGCGCACCATCCACAGCCTGCGCCACAACGAGAGCCACGTGCTGGTGCAGGGCGAGAGCGGCACGGGCAAGGAGCTGGTGGCGCGCGCCATTCAGTTGAACAGCCCGCGCGGTACCGGAGCCTTCGTTCCGGTGGACTGCGGCGCGCTCCCCGAGACCATCATCGAGAGCGAGCTTTTCGGTCACCAGAAGGGCGCCTTCACGGGAGCCCTGGGGTCGCCGGGGCTCTTCCGCATGGCCGACGGCGGCAGCCTCTTCCTCGACGAAGTCGGAGAGATCCCCCCCGGCGTGCAGGCGAAGCTGCTGCGTGCCCTGCAGCACAAGGAGGTGCGGCCCGTGGGCTCCTCCAGCACCGTGCCCGTGGACATTCGGGTGATCGCTGCAACACACCGTGACTTGGCTGCGATGGTGAAGGAAGGCCGCTTCCGCACGGATCTCTTCTACCGGCTCAATGTCGTCAGAGTGGAGATCCCGCCGCTGCGCGACCGCCGCGAGGACATCCCGCTGCTGGTGCACCACTTCCTGCGCAAACACGCAGCGGAGGCCACGCGGGTGGAGGGAATCGAGGACGACGCCCTGGCGTTGCTGGTGGAGGCCGAGTGGCTCGGCAACGTGCGAGAGCTGGAGAACGCGGTCGAATCCGCGCTGGCGCTGGCTCCGGGTCCCCGACTGCGCCCCGCGGACCTGCGTCCGCTTCGGCGCAGCGGCGTGTCGGTGTCACCCCAGGCAGCGGAGCCGCTGCCGCTGAGCCTGGATGCCTACGAACGCGCCGCGCTGCAGCGCGCCCTCTGCGAGACCGGCGGCGATGCCAGCGGCGCTGCGCGCCAGCTGGGCATTGGCCGCAGCACCTTCTACCGCAAGGCGGCCCGTCACGGCGTTCGCCTGGGCCGCGGCGGGGGTGGTTCGAGCACTCCGATCGGGTAGATTGGGGCGACCCCCTGAACTCGATGGTCCCGTCCTGCTTGCCGCGGGGCGGGGACGCAGAGGGGGGTGCGTGAGCAGCGCAGCGGTCCACATCGTTCTCTTCGAGCCGGGTGAGGGGGAGCCGGGCTGGGCGGGGGCCCTGGGTCGCCTGGGCGGCGAAGCCCGGGTCGAGATCGCGCGCGATGCCGATGCGTGTCTCACCGTGGCCCGGGCACCCTCAGTCGACGTGGTCGTGGTCGGACCGGCCGCCGTGCAGGCGGCGCCTCCCGTAGTCGATTCCCTGTGCGGACTGGGGCTGCCCGTCGTCGTTGTGCTGGCGGCGCCGGGAGACGCCGAGGCTCTGGCCTGGTTCCGCCGGGGTGCTGCGGATTGCGTGGCACTCGCCGACAAGGACGATTCCGCCCTGGCACTCGCGGTGCGCGATCAGGTGAGTCGCCGCCGCGCGGCTCGCCAGCGGGACGCTGCCGAGCGGCGCATGCGGGCACTGGAGCTGGTCAGCGAGAGCGTGATCGAGAACATGAACAGCGCGGTCCTGGTGGTCGACGCGAAGGGTCGCGTGGTGGTCTGCAACGGGCCGGCGGGCCATATCCTGGGCCGGCCCGCGGAGTCACTGGTCGGACACGAGGCGCGTGACTGGTTTCCCGACGCCCGAGGGCGCGGGATGATCGCGCGCTCCCTGGATGAGGGCCTGCGCTTCAAGGGCGCCGAGAGCTGCTTTACCCGCGACGGCGCGAACGCCCCCATCGGCCTTTCCTGCGCACCCATGGTTGGGGGGGAGGGCCGAATCGAGGGCGCGGTGGCGACCTTCCAGGACCTGACCGAGATGCGTCAGCTCCAGCACCAGGTGCTTCAGAGCGAGAAGCTTGCCTCGATCGGGCAGCTTGCAGCAGGCGTCGCCCATGAGATCAACAATCCGATGGGCTTCATCCACGCCAACCTGTTCCAGATGGCCGAGTACGCCACGGATCTGCGCCAGGTCTGGCAGCGCCTCGAAGAGCTGCAGAAGGCTGTCGACGGGGGGGACGCCGAAGACGTCCGCCACGCCTCGGGGCGCCTGGCCGAGCTCTCGGCCGAGCTCGACGTTCCCTTCCTGCTGGCAGATCTGGCCAAGGCGGTGCGCGAATCCCAAGAGGGATCGGAGCGGATCCGTCACATCGTGGCCGATCTGCGCGAGTTCTCCCACCAGGACACAGGCGAGCCGGTCGTCTCCGACTTGAACCAGTGCCTGGATTCCACGGCCAACATCGTCTGGACCATGATGAAGCACATCGTGGTGCTCGAGCGGCACTACGAGGAGCTGCCGCCCCTGCGCTGCTATCCGATGCAGCTGAAGCAGGTCTTCATGAACCTGCTCGTCAATGCCTACCAGGCCATCGAGGAGAAGGTGGGGAGCTCGGGAGAGACCGGGCGTATCGCGTTGCGCACCCGCAGGCGCGAGCAGAGCATCGAGGTGTCGGTGTCGGACACCGGCGCCGGCATCGAGGCGGCCGACCTCGACCGCATCTTCGACCCCTTCTTCACCACCAAGGGCGTGGGTACCGGCACCGGGCTCGGCTTGTCCACCTCCTACGGGATCGTGCAGCGGCATGGGGGCACGCTGGAAGTCGAGAGTCGCCCGGACAAGGGCACCAGCTTCCACGTGCGTCTGCCCCTGGCTTCCGACGCCAGCGCGTGAGCTCGCGGGCTTTGGCGTCCACCAAGCCGCCGGTTCTGCTGATCGTCGACGACGAGGCGCGCATTCTCTCGGCGTTGAAGCGGGCGCTGCGTCGAGAGGGCTACGAGATCCTGACGGCCACCAGCCCCGCCGAAGCCCTCCAGATTCTCGAGCAACGCCCGGTCGACCTGGTGCTGTCGGACCACAAGATGCCCGGGATGAACGGAGACCAGCTGCTGGAGGAGGTGGCGCGCCGCTGCCCTGGGGTGGTGCGCATGCTGATCACTGGCTGGACCCAGGAGCTTTCACCTGGGCGCCTCGAAGAGCTCGGCGTTCGCGCCCTGATCACCAAGCCCTGGGACGATGCGAAGCTGAAGCAGACCCTGCGCCGCGCCATCGAAGACGCAGAGCGCTGACTAGTCCGGCCGGTTATCGGGCGGCGAAGCCGCCCTGCCGGCACGGCAAGCCTGCGGCTTGCCTCGGCATCCTTTGTCACACTCCTAACCCAGGTCCAGGCGGCTCAGGTACTCGAGGTCCTGCTTCTGGCTGGCCTTGCCGCCGACCTTGAGCACGCGGAAGGCGCGCTGCTTGCCGCGGGCGTAGTAGATGCGGCCCTTGCCGGCGAAGCCGAGCTCGAAGATGTGGAGATGGGAGGGCAGTCCTCCCACCTTGCGGCGTACGGCGGCCTGATCCGAGGCGTCGTCGAGACGCTTGAGGCTCTCCTCGGCGCGCAACCGCAGGCTCTCGTCGCCAAGGGCCACCATGTCCTGCAGGGCCCGATCGTCGACTTCTAGGTTCCGGTAGAGGGTCCGCATGCGTTTGCCGAGCTGCTCGGCGTTGCGCGACCGGCCTCCGCTCGGAGCCGTCTTGGCGGCGGTCTTGAGCCTCTCGTTGAGCGACGTGATCTCGTGGTCCTTCTGATCCAGGTCCTGAACGGCTTCGTCCAGCAGGTCCTCCAAGGCCCGGCGTTCGCGCTCCAGATCGCCGAAGCGGGCCGCCTTGTCGCGCAATGAGCGCTCGCGGTTGGTGAGGCCCTTGAGCCGGCGCTCCAGATCGGAGCGCTCGTGCTCGAGCTTCGCGATCTCGTCAGCGTGGGCTCGTTCGGCCGGCTCCAGGCGAGACAGTCGGCCCTGCACCTTCTCCAACTCCGTCTGAATCGAGCGAGCCCGTTCCAGGGTCGAGTCCCGGGCGGTGAGTGCCGCGTTGTAGAGGGCTTCCTCGCGCCGCGCCATTCGCCGTTGGTGGAGGAAGAGGAAGGGAATCAGGATGGTGCCGAGGCCCACCCAGATCCCGCCGGCCAGCAGGGAGTCCACCGGAACGTCCACCTGGACGTCCACATTGGCGGGCAGCAGCCGCTCGGCCTGCCGGAAATCTCCCAGGGAATCTCCCTGTGGGCTGGGGAGCGTGATGCCGACCAGGTAGATCGGTGTGCGCATGTCGGCACCGAGCACCAGCGGGCTCACCCGCACCCCACCCAGGCGGATCCAAGGAGAGCTGTCCAAGAGGCTGCGGATGCGGGCCTGGATCTGCGGCACGACCGGGCCGTTCGCGGGACTGACCAGGCTGGCCTGCTCGAGGGCCGTCTGGAAGTGGCCCTGGAGCAGGTTTTCCGAGATCTCGATGCTGGCGACCGCGATCAGCACGTACGCGAAGATTCCCGCGTAGACGATGCGGAACGACGCGAGCCGATCGAGGGGGCTCTGGGCCGGAGCTGCCGGCATCAGCGCAGGGTACCAGGTCTGGGGAGGTACCCGCTAAGGTAGGCGGCCATGCGGGTCGTCGATCTGGACCGGGACATGCGGGACGTCATTCCCACGGGTACGACGCGGGACAGTGAGTACCTGTTCAAGCGGATGACGGACGAGACCCTGGAGCAGGCTCGACCGGGCCCGGGGCGGCGCATCCTCGATGTGGCTGCTGGCCTGGGACAGGACGCCGTGGCGCTGGCCGAGCGCGGAGCCTGGGTGGTGGGGGCCGAGCCGTCCGCCCGCATGACCGCGCTCGCGCGCATGGCAGATCAGAGCGAGGGCGTGTCGCCGCTTTGGGTGCGCAGCTGGTCCGACGCGCTCCCCTTTGCCAGTGGGAGCTTCGACGGCGCCATCTGCAAGGGGGCCATCGACCACTTCGACCGACCGCGGCTCGCCATCGCGGAGATGGCGCGCGTGACCCGCCCCGACGGACACGTGGTGCTCGCCATTGCCAACTTCGATTCTGCGGCCTGCCGCTTTGCGCGTTCTCTCGATTCGGTGCGTGAGGTCTGGCTCGAGCGTTCGCTGCTGCGCGGCAGGCGACACTACGACGTGCCGCACGACCACTTCACTCGCTACGAGCTGGGGCTGATGCGCGAGCAGGCCTCGGAGTGGCTCGATCTCGACGCGGCCCTTGGGGTGTCGCTGGCCTGGTGCGTGCCGGGCTGGAGCCGAACCGTGCACAAGCTTCCCGAGGCCGCGGCTCAGGCGGCGCTTCGCGCACTCGACTGGCTGGCCCGGCGCGTGCCCGCCCTGTCCGATGTGGTGGTGCTGGCGGGCCGGCCGCGCCACTCGGCCGCCACCTCGGCGTAGACCTCCGCGGTGGCCCGCGCGATGCGCGGCCAGGAGTAGGCCTCGACGACGCCCTGGCGGCCGCGGGCACCGAGCTCGGCCCGCCGCTCGGGGGAGCTCAGCAGCCCGCTGATCCCCTCGGCCAGGGCGGGCGGGTCGTCCACCGGCACCAACAGGCCGCCACCGGCAGTGCTCACCACCTCGGGCAGCGCCCCCGCGGCGCAGGCGACCACGGCTGTCCCGCAGGCCATGGCCTCGGCCGCGGGCAGGCCGAAGCCCTCGTAGCGGGAGGGCACCGCCACCAGGGAGGCGCGCCGGTAGAGCGCGAGCAGCTGCTCGGTCGGTACGCGGCCCACCAGGTCGATGCGGTCCGCGATCCCGAGCTCCCGGGCGCGCAGCAGCGCGCTGTTGTTCGGATGCGGGTCGTCGACCAGGGTAAGACGCACCCGCGCGGGTAGCAGGGCCAATGCCTCGACGAGCGTGGCCACGCCCTTGTTCGGGTCGGCAGCGCGCCCCACGCAGAGGATCTCGTCCGCGTTGCGGGTGACCGCGGGGTCCGGCGAGTAGAGATCGGTGTCGACGCCATTGGCCACCATGCGGAGCTGCTCGGGACGCACCCGGAAGTCGCGCGTGATCTCGGCGGCGCTGGCCTGGGACGACGTGAAGATGCGCTCGATGCGCCGCGCCACCGCGGACTGCATGCCGACCGGGTAGAAGGCCATGGTTCCGAGGGCCTCGCGCAGATTGCGGTCGCGCACGAACGAGGCCCGCCGGTCCACCGTGAGGGGGTGATGGATCGTGCTCACCACCGGCAGGCCGAGGGCGCGAATTCCGAGGATGCCCCAGCCCAGGCACTGTACGTCGTGGACCACGTCCCAGCGGCAGCCGGCCGCGATGCGGGGCGCCAGGGTGCGTAGTGCGCGCAGGCTGAAGGCGAAGGGCTCCGGCAGGAAGCCCAGGTAGCTGGCGGCGAGCTCGTAGAAGTTCAGGGGCTCGAGGGCGCGCAGGGGCCGACCAGCGGGCAGCATGTCTGCCCGGTTCTCCGAGAACCAGCCGCCCCAGAACTGCTGATTCTGGATCTGCGTGACCGAGCCGGCGAAGGGCATTGGGTCCGGGTAGGGGGGCCCCACCAGGACGTCGACCTGGTGCCCCAGCGCTGCCAGCTCGCGCGCCAGGAACCACAGGTAGATACCTTGACCGCCGCAGCGCATGTTGCCGCGATAGGCCACGAAGCAGATGCGCAGCGGTCGCTCCTGCATCAGGCTGCCCGCGCCTCGACTGCCCGCTTCTCTGCGTAGAGGATCAGGCTCTTGGGGAAGCAGTGGTTGAGAACCCCCTCCAGGCGCTCCATGAAGGGTGACGCCGTGGCGCGGATCAGGAAGAGCCGATAAGCGCGCACCAGGGCGCTCTCGTCGGCGCCGGGCAGCCCAACGATGGAGCGCAGCACCCAGTAGGGCGTGTGCAGCGCGTGGGCGAAGCCCACGCCGGTGGTGGCGAGGCCGGCCTCCGCCAGGCCTCGTGCCAGCTGCCGCGGACGGAAGATGCGGATGTGTCCACCCAGGGACTCGAAGTAGTCGTCGCCCGCGCGCAGGTAGAGCTGTTCGCTGGTGGCGGTGGGAATCGTGACCGCCACCCTTCCGCCGGTGCGAGTGATGCGAGCCAGCTCGCGGGCGGCCGCGCGGTAGTCGTGGACGTGCTCCATCACCTCGGAGCAGATCACCCGATCGAAGCTGTCGTCGCGGAAGGGCAGGGTGAAGGTGTTGCCCTGGATCATCTCGCCCAGCGAGCCCAACTCGGCGGCGCGGCGCCGCAGACGGCGAGAGGACAGGCGCAGCGACTCGCGGTCGAGGTCCAGGCCGATCACGCGAGCCCCACGTTCGAGTGCGCCGAAGCAGTGGCGCCCCTCGCCGCAGCCGGCGTCGAGGACCCGGTCGCCCGGGCGAACGCTAAGCCGCTCGAGGTCGACGGTGAGCAGCATGGAGCGTCTCCCGGAACACCTCGACGAGCTCCGCCGCGGCCGTCTTCCACTGGAAGACGTGACGGATGCGTTCCCGCGCCGCGAGTCCCATGGCCTGGGTGCGGACCGGGTCGGAGAGCACGTCGGCGATGGCTTCAGCCATGGCGCGCGGATCCCTCGGCGGCACCAGGCGGCCTGTGCTGCCGTCCGTCCCCACGACTTCCGGCAGTGCCCCGGCGGCGTTGGCGACGACCGGGAGCCCGCAGGCCATGGCCTCGCTGGCCGGGAACCCGAAGCCCTCGAAGAAGGAGGGGACCACGGCGACCCTGGCGGTCGAGTACTGCTCCACCAGTTCGTCGATCTCGAGCATGCGTCGCACCAACTTCACTCGATGCTCGATGCGGTGGCGGCGCAGATAGCGCATCACCAGGCCGTCGTCGGGAATGCGGCCGTCGACGATCTTGAGCGTCACGTGCTCGGGCAGCAGCGAGATCGCCTCCAGCAGCGTGCCGACTCCCTTCTTGCGGTCCTCGGTGCGGCCGACGAAGAGCAGGTCGGCTTGCTTCTCCACCCAGGGGGCGGGGCGGAACAGCTCGGTGTCGGTCCCGTTGTAGACCACGGCCACCCGCTTCTCGGGGATGCCGAAGTAGCGTTCGATCTCGCGGCGCGACGCCTCGCTCACGGTCACGATCTTGTCCAGGCGCGGCGCCACGATCTGCTGCATCAGCAGCGGGAAGTAGAGCGTACGCTTGATCTTCTTGACGAGGCTCGGATCGATGGCGAAGTCGGCCTCGCGGTCGATGTGCAGAGGGTGGTGGATCACCGAGACCACTGGGACTCCGGCGGCTCGAATCCCGAGCAGTCCCCACGAGAGGCTCTGGTTGTCGAAGACCACGTCGAAGCGGTGGCGGTTCTGGAGCTGCCGCCAACGCTGCAGCAGCCGAATGCCGAAGGTCTGCATCTCGGGAAAGACGCCGAAGCGCGAGACGCCGAGCTCCCACAACGAGAGCGGCTTGAGCAGCGCAAAGGGGTCCTCGCGGGGCAGCCAGTCCGGGTGCTCCTGTCCGAAGACGTTCTCGTTGGGCATCACGTGCAGCGGAATGCCCGGCTCTACCTCGGGTAGCGGCGGCCCGGCGATTACGTGGACGTCGTGGCCGGCACGCTTCCACTCCCGCGCCAGATAAGCGGCGTAGATGCCCTGGCCGCCGCAATACATGTTTCCGCGATAGGTGAGAAGGGCGATGCGCATGGGCTGGAGGAGATCAGGCCGACGCGTCGGTTCGGTCGGTGGCGGACTCGGTGGCGGCCGGTGTGTCTTCGCCCTCGTCGAAGGGCTCGACCTGGATCGTCGCGATCGTGTAGCCGACCCAGAAGGTCAGGCCGAGTACGAACAGGACCAAAACGGCTACGGGAATGGCCAGTGCCCAGTAGCTCCCCTGGAGCAGCCCGAGCAGGAACCAGGCACCCACGATGACGACACCCACGCAGATGAGGCCGCCCTGGGTGCGCGAGGAGTCGTTCATGCTGTCCCCGTGAGGTGCTCGCCCCCGCACCAGGCGGGATGACCGCCGGAGTATTCGCGGCGTCGACCCGCGTGTCAACGCGGGTCGACCGGAGCCGAGGCGCCAGGACGCCGCCCGCCGAACTCGCGGCGCGCTTCACCTCGCTAAGCTCGCGCCGGTGCGGGTGATCGGTCTCATGTCCGGAACTTCGGCGGATGCGGTGGACGCCGCCCTGGTGGAATGGCCGGAAGGCCCGGGCGCGCGCCCCTTCCGGCTGCTGGCCTTTCGTGAGACGCGGCTGGACGCGGCGCTCCAGGGCCGGATCCACGAGCTGGCGGCGGGGCGCACGGCTCCGGGGGCCGCGCTGCGCGAGCTCGCAGCCCTCGATGTCGAGCTGGGCGAGCGCTTCGCCGCTGCGGCCTGCGACGTTGCGGAGGCGGCCGGCGTTCCGCTCGCCGAAGTCGCGGCGATCGCATCGCATGGCCAGACGGTGGCCCATCATCCGGAGCATCGGGCCACGCTCCAGATCGGCGACCCCTCGTTGATTGCGGAGCGGACGGGCTGCCGCACCGTTGCAGACTTCCGCGCTCGCGACCTGGCGGCCGGAGGAGAGGGCGCGCCGCTCGCCCCCTTCTTCCACTTCGCCGCCCTGGCCGATCCGGTGGAAGGGCGGCTGGTGCTCAACCTCGGCGGCATCGCCAACGTTACCTGGATACCCCGGGGAGCGGAGCCCGAGGCCGTCGTGGCCTTCGATGTGGGCCCGGCCAACTCCCTCCTGGACGGCGTGGTGCTGCACATAAGCGGCGGGCGCGAGCGCTGCGACCGCGATGGCGCCCGTGCGCGCCAGGGCCGCGTGGACGAGGCGTTGCTCGAGCGCCTGCTGGACGACGACTATCTGCGTCGGCCGCCGCCCAAGTCGACAGGCCGTGAGCGCTATGGCAGCGCCGAGGCCGACGCATTGGTGGCCGAGTGCGCCGGGGACTCGAACCGTGCGAACGATCTGATCGCGACCCTGGTCCGCTTCACGGCGCACACGGTGCGGCTGGCCGTGGATGAGCACCTGGAAGGTCTCTCCGCCCTCGACCGCGTGCTGGCGGGGGGCGGCGGCGTGCGCAACCCGGCCCTGATGGAAGCGCTGGCGGCCGAGCTGCCCGGTGTGGCCGTGCAGGCCATGGACGAGGCCGGAGTGCCCGCGGACGCGGCGGAGGCCATGGCCTTCTCGCTGATGGGACGCAATGCGCTGCTGGGGCTGCCCAACCATCTGCCGCGCTGCACTGGCGCCGCGCACGCCGCCGTGCTCGGCGAGATCGCCCCGGGAAGGCAGGGCGGCTCCGCCGCCCGCTAGTTCGGCCGGCTATCGCCGCCCTGCCGTCACGGCAACCCTGTGGCTTGCCTTGTTGGTTGGTCGCATCTTGGCTCAAGCGCCTAGATGCGGATCTTCGTGCCGTCGTCCGCGGTTTCGAAGGCGGCGCGTCCGCGCCGGTCAGACATCTCCGAGCCCAGATGCGTGAGCACCACGCGACCGCATTGGAACTCGTGTTTGTGCTCCACCAGCTGCTGGTGATTGAGGTGGAAGTCGAAGTCGAAGTCGTGATAGGTGCACTCGCAGATGAACAGATCGGCCTCGCCCACCCGCCGCGGTAGCTCGTCGAACCAGCCCGTATCCCCGGAGTAGGCGATCGACGCCTGACCGTCGCGCAGAACGACGCCGTGGGGCCGCGTGTGTTCCTGATGCAGCGTCTCGAAGGCCTCGACTCGCACTGGGCCAGCCTCCAGCAGGACGCCCGGGTGAAACTCATGGAAGTGGATCGGAAAGGTCCATTCCCGGTCTTCGATCCCGTAGCCCATGGCGTGCGCGAGCTCGCGAACCCGGGCCTCGATGCCGGGCGGCCCCACGATGCGCAGCGGGTGCTTGCGGTGGTCCTCGTAGAGTGCGGCCAGCAGCAGGGTGGGAATCCCGCCGTAGTGATCGCCGTGGAAGTGGGAGATGACGATGCTGTCGATCTCGTCGCGCTCGATGCGGAGCTCGTTGAGTCCGGTGCTGGTGGTGGCACCGCAATCGACCAGCACGCCCCCGTTCGCAAGCCGAAGCACGACTGCGGACTGGCGCCGTCCCCCGGAGCCGAAGGCGTCGCTCGTGCCGACGAAGACGACCTCGCTCATTTCCCCTCTTCGGCGCCACAGGGGTGGAAGGACCCCCCCGCGAACACCCCATCGCTGGCTTCCAGGCCGTCCGGCACGCTCTCGCCGCTCCACACCACCGCGCGACGCAGCCTAGCTCCCGCACCGAGTGTCGCGCCAGCACCGATCACCACATCGCCCTCGAAGCGCGTCCCCTCCCGCCTCGCAAGTGCATCGGCATCCAGATAGGAAAGCTGTGGCGGTTCGAGGTTGGCGCGCAGGTACTCGCCGGGCGTTCCCACCGGCTCCCAGCTGCAGTTTGTGGCGTCCATCACCTCGCCGCGGACGTCGCGGGCCCCGGCCGCGAGCAGCGGCGCGAGCCAGTCGTCCAGGTGACTGAAGGTCTCGCGATCGGGGAGCGCCTCCAGGGCGCGCGGAGACGCGGCGTTGGCCCACACGTAGAGCCCCGCGTCGACCTCCCCGCCGAGATCGAAGCGCTGGCCGATGCGCCGCACACAGCCCTCGGCGTCCACAGCGATGCTGCCGAATTGCTGCGCGCGCGGATCACGCAGCAGCAGCATGCTGAAAGCGTCGCCCCGGGCCCGGTGCCGGGCGACCAGCGATCCGAGATCCACGTCGAGGAGCATGTCGCCTCCGAGGATAAGGCATGGGTCGCTTCCTCGGAGGAACTCCGCCACGCGGCGGATGCCGCCGCCCGTATCGAGCAGCTCGTCCTCGTGAGAGAAGTGAAGTGTCAGGCCCGGAGGGCTGTAGC
>Ga0255057_10001100_pt1 | contig 15502 bp, 14 predicted proteins | sample Cases_109_6_MG_FD_189022 | JGI IMG/M metagenome (GOLD analysis project Ga0255057, IMG submission 189022) | Seawater microbial communities from Amundsen Gulf, Northwest Territories, Canada - Cases_109_6 | ecosystem: Environmental > Aquatic > Marine > Gulf | place: Canada: Northwest Territories... | reverse complement strand
GGGCTTTGCCAGCTCGGGAATGGTAGAGGAATTCGTCGTGGAGTGACCGCGGCCCGGGTAGCCGGAGCTAGGTACTCGTTACCCGGATCACTTTCTTGTAGGTTGCGGCGGGCACGAGCTGAGCTATGGGGGACCAATCTTCGTGCGGAACCGGCCTCCAGTCTCTACTTCGAACCCATTCTCCAGGACAATGCTGTTGCCGGCTCGGAAGAGCACCTTTCCGGTGCTCCCCACCACGAAGATACCGGCTCCTGCCCTCAGCTCGTTGCATGCTTCGAAGTCTCGAAGTTCGGTAACCGTCTGAGGTGAGAGATTCACTACCGATTCGCTGGTGCAGGGAGCAAAGTCTGCGGAGCAGGTCGTGTCGCCGACCATCACCACATTCCCATTCAAACAGTCGTCATCGCCTTCCCAGTCGACAAACTCGAAGTCGTAGTCCGGGACCGCCTGCTCTGGAGTCCTCGGCCTTCGCACCGCGCCCAGGATTTCGTCCAGCCGTGGCTTGTCGGGGTCTCCTTCCAGGAGCTCCTGAAGCGGATGGGCGACCAGGCCTTCGAGGCTGCCCGCGCTCGTGGGAAGTACATCTTTTACAACACCGGGCCGCTCACCGAATTCGGCATGCTCGATGTCATCGCCCTCGGGCGGACCCAGGAAGAGGCCGAAGCCGCAATGGAGGAGGATCTCCCGCACCTCTTGGGCGTTTGGTCCTAGATGCTCGTGACCCGGATCACTTCTTCGTAGGTCGTCGCTCCTTCGGCCAGTTTGCGCAGAGCCGATTGGCGCAGCGTCCGCATACCCTGGTTGACCGCCTCCCGTTTGATCTTGGGAGCGTCGGCCCCTTGCAGGATGAGCTGCTTGATGGCTTCGGTGATGGGTAGGACCTCGAAAATCCCGGTGCGGCCGAAGTAACCGGTGCTGCGGCACTCGAAGCAGCCTACGCCACGTCGGACTTTGATTTTCTTGCCCCGCGGCACGGCGAGGTTGAGGGTCGTGGCCTCGTCGTCGGTGAGATAGTCATCCTCCGCACAGTGAGCACAGACCTTGCGCACCAGACGCTGGGCCATGGCGCCCGCAAGAGTCGAGGTGATGAGATAGCGCTCGACCTCGAGATCGGCCAGGCGGGTGATCGAGGCGGCAGAATCGTTGGTGTGGAGCGTGGAGAACACCAAATGTCCGGTGAGGGCTGCCTGGATCGAGTATTGGGAGGTTTCGGGGTCGCGGATTTCTCCCACCATGATGATGTCGGGATCCTGACGCAGGATGGAGCGCAGAGCGGTGGCAAAAGTGACCCCGGCCTTGACATGTACCGCCGTTTGGTTGAACTCGGTCGAGACCATCTCGATGGGGTCTTCGATGGTGCAGATATTGAGCTCGCGGGTGGCTATAGTCTTGAGCGCCGAGTAGAGGGTCGTGGTCTTCCCCGAACCGGTGGGTCCGGTGACCAGAACGATCCCGTGCGGTCGATTGATGAAGTTGTTGAAGTGCTCCAGCTCGTCCTCATAGAAACCGAGGGACGCCAGATCCATCATCAGCACTTCGGGATCGAAAATTCGCAGCACCGCCTTCTCGCCAAAGGCCACGGGGAGCGTCGAGACCCGGAGCTCGATCTCCTTGTCTCCCCTCTTGGTCTTGATGCGTCCGTCCTGCGGGCGCCGCTTCTCGGCGATGTCGAGACGCGCCATGGTCTTGATCCGGCTGACGACTGCCCGATGCACGATCTTGGGCACCGTCTGGATGTCGTGGAGGACACCGTCGATACGAAAGCGGACCAGGCTCTCATCCCGCTTGGGCTCGATGTGGATGTCGCTGGATCTGGTGTCGTAGGCGTGTTGGAGCATGAACTCGACGGCGTTGACGATGTGCTGATCACTGGACTCGATCTCGGAGGCGTCCTTCATGCGGACCAGCGCTTCGAGATTGCCCAGGTCGATGCCGGCGGACAGGTCTCTTTCAGCGCGTTTGACCGAATGACGAAGTCCGTAAAACTCGTTGATGGCCTTCAGAATGTCGGGCTCGGAAGCCACCACCAACTCGATGTCCCGCTCGACGATACGGCGAAAAGAGTCGATGCTCTCGATGTCGTAGGGGTCGGCGCAGGCGACCCGGAGGCGGCCGTCTTCCATATTCAGCGGCAGCATCCGATGGCGCTTGGCAAAGGGGCGAGAGATTCGCGACTCGATGAGATCCGCATCCAGATCCAAGGGGTCGATGCGAACGAACTCGAGCTGGGCATCGCGGGCGATCGCCGTGGCGATTTCCACCTCGCTGAGCACCCCGGCCGGATTCTCGTCGCAGGGAAATTGGAGTCGCAGGACGAGGTCGTAGGCGATGGCCCGCTGTTCGTAGGCGCGGGCACTGCGCTCGCGGGTGGGTAGCGAACGCGCTTCTTTCTGCACCAGGTCCGCTTGATCCATGGTCAAGACCCCTTGGCGGACCAGGATCTTGATCAGTTGCTGTGCTTCGAGGCTCATCTCGGTCTGTTTAGCGCACGTCGGCGAGTCGCGGCGAGGAATGCCATCCCTCGCGCAAGTCTAGCAATAGATGCGCGGCGGGATTATGGAGGGTTCCACCGAATCCACCCCGAAGCGGCCGGCCTCCGTGCCGGCCGACGTGGGGGCTTGGTGGCTTGGGGTCTTGAGGGCGTGGGGGAACGTAGAGGCGGGGCTTGTCCCCGCCCTCGGGAGGGCACAAGGCCCTCCCCTACTTTCCCCTACGCCCTCTCCGGCCAGGCGCGTTGCTGAGCGAGCGTAGCCTCGAAATGCGCCCGTACCTCGGTCATCGAATCGCCACCCACCTTCTCCAGCAGTGCATCGGCCAGGACCAGGGCGACCATGGTTTCGGCGATGACCCCGGCCGCGGGCAACGCGGTGACATCGCTGCGCTCGTACTGGGAGAGACGGGGCTCGAGGGTGTCCAGATCTACCGACTGCATGCCCTGGCGCAGGGTGGAAATGGGTTTCTTGTAAGCGGTTACCACGACGTCGGCGCCGTTGGTCACCCCACCCTCCAGTCCACCGGCCCGGTTGGTGGGTCGCCGCCATTTCCCTTTGTCGTCCCGCTCGATCGGGTCGTGCGCTTGGCTGCCCGGTCCGCTGGCGGCAGCAAGAGCGCTGCCGATCTCCACGGCCTTGACCGCCGGCACCGACATCACCGCCTGGGTGAGCCGGCCGTCGAGTTTCTCGTCCCAGTGAACGTGGGAGCCCAGGCCGGCCGGGACACCATGGGCGATGATGGTCACCGCTCCACCCAGCGTGTCCCCAGCGTCTTTCATCTGCTCGACCAACGCGACCATCTGATCTTCGAGATCGTGATGGACCGCCCGCAGCGGCGACGCGTCATCTACCGTGAGAATTTCCTCCCAGGTCGGTGTCGGCCGCTCCATCCCGATGGGCCCGAGGGAACGCACTCCGCTACGGATCTCGATATGGAATTCGGCCAGCAGCAGCTTGGCAAAGGCCCCGGCCGCTACCCGGGCGACACTTTCGCGGGCCGAGGCGCGCTCGAGCACGTCGCGCAGGTCCCGACGCAGATACTTGAGCCCGCCGGCGAGGTCGGCGTGACCGGGTCGCGGCGAGCGCAAACGGCGCTGCTCGGATTTGACCGCGTCTATTTCGCCCGGATCCATCACCCCACGCCAGTTCTCGTAGTCGCGATTGGGGATCCAGAGGCCGATCGGCGAGCCGAGGGTCGAGCCGCCACGGACGCCGCCGCGGATCTCCACCTGGTCCTTCTCGATCTGCATCCGTCGACCGCGGCCAAAGCCGTGCTGACGCCGCGCGAGCTCGCGTTGGATAAAGTCGGTGTCGACCGCGAGTCCCGCCGGCAGACCCTGGAGGATGGCGGTCAGACCCGGTCCGTGGCTTTCGCCCGCCGTGGTCAAGCGGATGCGGCGCATTTCGCTTGGAGAATATCAGCCGGCCGGCACGGAGGTCGGCCGCTTCGTCTCTAGCCCATCCCCAAGACCTCGGGACCCACCTCCCTTGGAGCTTTGACATCTCTCCGTTCACCTCGACTGTTACCCGATCCACGGCAGCGGCTTGCCGCATCGGCCCTAATAAAGAGCAGTGACGCTTATCTTCCGTTCTCATTTGTTGGCTGGATTGTCGGCGCTGGTGCTCGCGCTGCTGGTGCCGAGTGGGCTGGCCGAGGCACAGGGTGCCGGCGGCCATATCTTCAGCGACGACTTCGAGACCGGTGACACTAGCCGCTGGGGCCAGGACTGGTCGTTTGTTCCTGAATGCGAGTCGCCGGAGCCGGGTTGGATCTGGTGCGATGACTTCGAGGCGGATCGGCTCGCTGGGTACTTCGAGTACGTCGACGACGATGGTGATTTCTTGCGTCTGGAGAGCGTCGGTGTGGACGGCTCCTACGGGATGCGGGTCCGCTTCCAGCAGGGAGAGGTCTCGGCCGGCGCGCTCCATCTGGCCTTTGGCAAGACCCCCTCTTCTTACATCGATCCGGTCGACGGGGGCACGGCTAAGTACCGCGAGATCTACTGGCGGATGTATCTCAGGCACCAGGCCGGGTGGGCCGGGGGCGGGGGAGACAAGCTGTCGAGAGCCACGGTCTTCGCCACTTCGAACTGGGCCCAAGCCATGATCGCCCATGTGTGGAGCGGGGGTCCGGGCAGCAACCATTTGCTTCTCGACCCGGCCTCGGGAACCGACACCGCCGGCAACCTCCAGACCACCACCTACAACGATTTTCCGAACCTGCGTTGGTTGGGCTACGAAGTCGGTGACACACCCCTGTTCGACGCCGACCATGTTGGGGAGTGGTACTGCGTCGAGGCCCGCGTCAAGCTCAACGACGCCGGCCAGTCGAACGGTGTGTTCGAGCTTTGGATCGACGGTCAACTCGACGCCCAGCGGACGGGTCTCAACTGGCTGGGGTCCTACAACGCCTATGGCATCAATGCCGTCTTTTTTGAGAACTACTGGAACTCGGGCTCGCCGGTGGCGCAGGAGCGGTACTGGGACAATATTGTGGTGAGCACGGCGCGGATTGGGTGTTGAGCCCCTAAGCCCTTCCTCCTCCCGCCAGATCCTCAAACGGCTCCCGCAGCTCCTCCGGCATCCGGCGAATCTTCCCCGTCTCCGCCTCCACCCAGACGTGCTCGGTGGCCCCGGTGGTCAGCAGCTCCTTTCCCCTTCGGGCTTCGTAGGCAAAGCGTAGACCCCGGCTGCTGAGTCGGTCGATCCAGCAGACAATCTGCACGGTGTCGCCATAGTGGGCGCCGCGCCGGTAGCCGACCTCGGCGCCGGTGACCATGAGGTGGTAGCCGAGCTTTTCGATATCGGCGTAGTGATAGCCCGAGCGGGCGCTGAGGCGGGTTCGGGCGAGCTCGAACCAGACCAGATAGTTGGCGTGGTGTACCACCCCCATCTGGTCGGTCTCGGCGTACCGCACCTCGACCTCGATCTGACTGCGAATCGGTTCGGACATCAGCCACTCCAACTGTAGCGCAGCACGGTCCACAGGATCTTGTAGCCGGCCATAAGGGTGCCCCGCAGAGTGCCGGTTATCTTGGACACACCGATCCGGCGGCGATAGCTGACCGGCACCTCGGTAACGCGAAGCCCTCGGCGCAGGGCCTTGACCTGCATCTCGGCGGTCCAGCCGAAATCGGGATCGGACATCTCCAGCTGCTCGAGGGCCTGCCAGCGGATGGCGCGAAAGGGACCCAGATCGGTGTAGCGATGGCGGTAGAGCAGGCGGATCAGCTGACAGGCAACCAGGTTGCCGACGCGTGCCTGTGGTAGCAGGGCCCCCGGCTCGTTCTCACCCAGGGCTCGCGAGCCGATAACCAGGTCGGCGCGGCCATCGAGAATCGGCGCCACGACCCGGGGGAGCTCGTCGGGATGATCGGAGTAGTCGGCGTCCAGAAATACGACGATGACGGGTGGATCGTGGTGGCGGAGATGGTCGAGTCCGCTCAGACAGGCGCTGCCGTAACCGGGTCTTTGCTCGCGTACGACAATGGCTCCGCCGGCGCCGGCGACACCGGCGGTATCGTCGGTGGAGTTATTGTCGACGACGACGATGCGCCTGACCGGTGGCCGTGGAATGTCGGTGAGAACCAGGGGCAGAGAGGTCTCTTCATTGAACGCCGGGATGACGACGTCGATGCTGTCGGAATCGGGTGGCGTGGCCATAGGCTCTCGCGTGGGCGCCGGTAAGTTATCATTGCGACGCCTCTGGACAGCCTGAAGAGGCTCGAACCGATCACCAGAAGGGACTGCGGACCGCGGATGCCACGAGCGATAAAGAGCGTCAAGGGAACGCGCGACTGTTTGCCCCCTGAGACCCGGCTCTGGTCGGCGGTCGAGGAGACAGCCCGTCGGGTCTTTGGTACCTACGGCTACAAGGAGATCCGCACGCCGATTCTGGAGGAGACCGATCTGTTTGTGCGAAGTGTCGGTGAGACCACCGACATCGTGGGCAAGGAGATGTACACCTTCCTCGACAAGAAGGGACGCAGCTTGACGCTGCGGCCGGAGAGTACGGCCTCGGTGGTGCGGGCTTTTGTCCAGCACGGACTGGCCAAACAGCCACTGCCGGTCAAGCTGTTCTACATCGGACCCCAGTTTCGCTACGAGCGGCCGCAGAAGGGCCGGTATCGTCAATTCCACCAGATCGGTGCCGAGCTCATCGGTGATCCAGGTCCGGAGACCGACGCCGAGCTGCTCCTCATGCTGCTGCGCTTTCTTGGCGAGCTGGGCTTCAGAGATCTGTTGGTGCAGCTCAACACCGTCGGTGACGATAAGTCACGGGCGGCCTATCGGGAAGGTCTAAAATCCTTCCTCGAGCCCCACCGGGAGGAGCTGGGCGAGGACAGCCGCCGCCGGCTCGACTCCAACCCGCTGCGGATCTTGGACACCAAGAGCCCCGAGGAGCGGGAGCTGCTCAGAGGAGCGCCCGAGCTGGCCGAGTTTCTCAGTCGGCAGAGCCGCGAGCACTTCGAGGGTCTGCGGCGGGCGCTGGACCGTTTTGGCGTGGCCTACGAGATCGATGCGCGGTTGGTAAGAGGACTCGACTATTACACTCGCACGGTCTTCGAGATCATCTCCGAGGGGCTCGGAGCCCAGGATGCCATCGTTGGCGGTGGCAGATATGACGGGCTGGTGGCCGAGCTGGGTGGCCCCGAGCTACCCGGGATCGGCTTCGCCATCGGCGAGGATCGGCTGATCGAGGTACTTCCCGAGCAGTTCTCCAGGGCGGTCGACAGCACCGAGCCGATCGCGGTCATCCCGGTGGGGGAGGTTGCGGCGGTGGAGGCTCTCGAGCTGGCCGAACGGCTGCGGGCAGCGGGACTGGCGGTGAGCGCCGAGCTCTCGGGACGCTCGGTGAAGTCGGCGCTCAAGAAGGCCGATCGGTCGGGGGCGCGGCTGGCGATCCTCATCGGCGAAGAGGAGCTGGGCGCAGGACTGGTGACGCTGCGCGACCTCGAGGCCGGAGACCAATTTACCGTCCCCCGGGCGGATGTCGTCGCTCGGGTGGAGGGGATCCTATGAAGCGACGTGCCGCCGGCACTCTGGGGCGGGCCGAGCTGGGGGAGCGGGTGCTGCTCAAGGGCTGGGTCCATCGGCGCCGGGACCTGGGTGGCTTGGTATTCATCGATCTGCGGGATCGGAGCGGGATAGTCCAGCTGGTTGTGCGGCCGGAAGAGCAGCCCGAGGTGTCGGCGATCGTCGATCCGGTACGCAACGAATGGGTCCTCGAGATCGAAGGGGAGGTGGCCGAGAGGGCAGCCGGCAATGTCAATCCGGATATGGCCACCGGCGGGATCGAGGTAAACACCGACCGGGCAGAAGTACTGGCGCGTTCAGAGGCCCTACCCATGGAAAGCGAAGCCGCCGAGGAGACGCGATTGCGCTATCGCTATCTCGATCTGCGCCGACCGGAGCTCCAACGCAACCTGATGCTGCGTCACCGGGTGACGATCGAGATCCTCGAGTACTTCGACGAGCATGGCTTTGTTCATGTCGAAACCCCCATCCTCACTCGATCGACTCCGGAAGGGGCGCGCGACTATCTGGTGCCCAGTCGTGTCCAGAAGAGCACCTTCTACGCCCTTCCTCAGTCGCCACAGCTGTTCAAGCAGATTCTCATGGTTGCCGGGCTAGAGCGGTATGTTCAGATCGCCCGCTGTTTCCGCGATGAAGATCTCAGGGCGGAGCGCCAGCCGGAGTTCACCCAGGTGGACGTGGAGATGTCTTTCCCCAGCGAAGACGAGCTCTTCGGGCTGATCGAGGGGTTGTTTGCCCGTATCTTTCCGCTGGTGGGTATCGAGCCCGCGCTGCCGTTTCCCCGTCTGCCCCATGCCGAGGCCATGTCGCGATTTGGTAGTGATCGACCGGACCTGCGGTTTGGGCTCGAGATCGTCGACCTGACCGAGATCCTCGGCGACAGTGAGTTCCGTGCCTTCCGCAACACGGTAGCCGACGGCGGGACGATTCGCGGCATCGGGGTACCGGGCGCCGCCGGAGCGAGCCGCAAACAGGTCGACAAATGGGCATCCCTGGCCCAGAGCCACGCGGCGGCGGGTGTCTTGACGCTCAAGCGGCAGAATGGAGAGACGACCTTCGGCGTCAAGGATGTGCTGAGCGAGGGTGAGCGCCAGAAGGCGGCCGAGCTTCTCGGCCTCGAGGAGGGGGGCCTGGGACTGTTGATAGCGGCCTCCGAGTCGGTGGTCGCCGCCTCGTTGGGAGCGCTACGGGGGGAGTTGGCCAGGCAGTACGAGCTCATCCCCAAGGACGAGCACGCTTTTCTTTGGGTTACCGATTTTCCCCTGGTGGAGTGGGACGAGAAGGCCGAGCGCTGGCTCTCCAGCAACCATCCGTTCACCACCCCCGATCCTCGAGACCTGCACCTTCTGGACTCCGACCCCGGGTCGGTTCGGGCACGGGCCTACGACGTGGTAATGGATGGGGTGGAGCTGGGTGGGGGATCGATCCGTATCCACGAGCGCGAACTCCAAGAGCAGATCTTCGAGCTGCTGGGGATCGGTCGCGAGGAGGGACAATCCAGGTTCGGTTTTCTCTTGGACGCCTTGCGCTTTGGGGCGCCGCCCCACGGCGGATTGGCGCTCGGGCTGGATCGGATCCTCATGCTGATGGTCGGCACCTCGTCGATCAGGGATGTCATCGCGTTCCCCAAGACGACGTCGGCGACCTGTCTGATGACCAATGCCCCGTCGGCGGTGGACTCTACCCAGCTCCGCGAGCTGGGCATCTCTCTGCTCGAGCCGGGCGCCGAGGACAAAGCGCAAAGTTAGGACTGCGGTGTCCGAAATCACCACTCTCACTCTCCATCATCCCCAGGGAGACATTCCGATTTATGTGGGAGCAGGGGCGCTGGCGGCATGCCGGCCGGACCTGGCAACCTGGATCGAGGGCCGGACGGTGTTTGTGGTGGCCAGCGCCAAGGTGCGGGCTCTTCACGGTGGCCTGCTGGAGGAGGCGATGGCCGGAGCCGCCCAGGGGCGTGGACTCGACGTTCCGGATGGGGAAGTGGCCAAAGAGCTGGGGGTGGCCCAACGCCTCTGGGCGGAGATGCTCTCCGGCGGCGGCAAGCGAGACAGCCGAGTCATCGCCTTTGGTGGCGGCAGCGTTGGAGACCTGACCGGTTTCGTCGCCGGCTGCTTTCTCCGCGGTGTCGAGTTCGTACAGGTCCCGACAACGCTGCTGGCCCAGGTGGATGCCGCCGTTGGCGGCAAGACCGGAATCAACCAACCGGCGGGAAAGAACACCATCGGCCTCTTCCACCACCCGCGAATGGTGGTGGTGGATACCGAGCTGCTCCGAACTCTGCCCGAACCGGAGATCCGATCGGGGCTGGTGGAGGTCCTCAAGATGGGGATTGTGTCGTCAATCGAGCTGTTCAACCGGTTGGAGGAGAAGCTGGGGGAGCTGCTGGCCGGCGATGCCAAGGCGCTGGCCCCGGTGGTGGCGGCGGCCATCCAGGGCAAGATCGAGATCGTGGAGCGAGACCCGACGGAACAAGGGGAGCGGCGCCTGTTGAATTTGGGCCACACCCTGGGTCACGCTCTGGAGACATCGATGGGTTATCGGGCGCTGCGGCACGGCGAGGCGGTGGCCTACGGCACTCTGTTTGCAATACGCCTGGCAAGCAGACGGGGAGAGCTCGACCGGGCCACCGCTGAGCGGATTCGCGGGTTGCTGTCCCGTTTCCGCTTGCCCGAGCTCCCCGAATTGGCGGCCGGCGAGCTCATGGAGATCATCGCACGCGACAAGAAGGCCCGTGAATCGGGCCTCTCCTGGATCCTCCCTCGGCAGCTGGGACAGTGTGAGATCGTTGCCAATATTGCGGAGTCCGAGGTGTTGCAGGAGCTCGAGCCGTTTCTGGCCGATCCATTTGTGGGATAGTTCGCTGCTTGGGACCTAGACAACCACTATAATTGGGGTGCGATTCTGGGCCGAGACGGGCCTCTCGCCAGGGAAGAGGTGTAAGCGCTCAGAGATCGCTTGATGGAGGTGTGGTCCGTTGAGTTTTTTCGCCCAGCTTAGGCTGCGGCACTTCCTGTTCCTGATGCTGGTCCTCTCCGGTCTGGTGCCGTTGGTGGTTAGCAGCAGCCTGCTCATCCGACAGAATCGCGAGATATTCGAGACCCAGGAAAAGAGTTATCTCACGCGGTCGGCCCGCTTTCTATCGGTGGAGCTGAACGGCTACCTGCTCTCCACGGGGCGCCAGCTGGGTCAGCTGGGTGCCATGGTGATGGTAGCCCCCTCGGCGGAGGGAGAGGAAGAGAAGCTCCGCCAGCCGTGGCTGGTCGAATACCTGCAGGATTTTCTCGCCTCCAACCCCAACCTGGTAGCCGTCCGCGTGCTGAACGCACAGGGCCGGGGTCCCTATTCGGCGTCAGCCCGGCTCTCGCAGCCGCTCCTAGCCGCCATGAATGACGCTTTTGTCGCGGTCCGCGAGCAACAGGGCGCGGTCTACAGCTTCCAGGTCATGGACGACTCCAACGACCCGGTTTCCATCTTGACCGTCGCCATTGCGCCGAGCTCGGTGGGCTCCGAGCTCTATGTTCAAGGGCTCAGTCGATTGCGTCAGATGGAAACCCTCTTCGAGCGAGAGTCGGCGGGAGAGGTCGCCGTTTTTCTGATCGACCATGATGGATCGATTTTGTGGGCGGGCGCGGCTTCGGAGGAGATGCAGCAGGCGGTTGGGGAATCCAGCCTGGTGCAGGATTTTGTTGCCACGCCCCTCAACATGACCCAGGAATACCCGCTGACAGTGGGCGGCAAGACAGTGACAATGCTCGGCCGCGTCAGCCCGGTTACCGAGACGGGTTGGGGGGTGGTGGTGCACAGGCCGGCCAAACTGGCCTTTGCAGCCGTGCGGGAGATGATCGTCAACACCGCGGTCTCCACCGCGCTGCTGGTGGCTCTGGCGTTGGCAGTCGCAATTTTCGCGGCGCGGAAGGTCAGCCAGCCGATCCAGAATCTGGCGGACACCACTCACCAAATCGCTGCCGGCAACTTCAGCAAGCGTCTCCCACGAATCGGTCCGGGCAAGGAGATTGGAGACCTGGCCGAGGACTTCAACCGCATGAGCGTTCACGTCGAGAGCTATGTGGACAGACTCCAAGACGCAGCACAGGAGAATCGCGAGCTTTTTATCGGCTCGATGCGGTCCTTTGTCGCTGCTATCGATGCCAAGGATCCCTACACCCGCGGGCATTCGGAGAGGGTAGCCACCTACAGCCGCATCATTTCGAAATCACTCGGGCTTTCAGAGACCGAGCAGCACAAGATCTGGGTGGGCGCGTTGCTCCACGACGTCGGCAAAATCGGCATCGAGGATCGCATCCTGACCAAAGGCGGCGTCCTGAGCGAGGAAGAGTACGAACAGATGAAGCTCCATCCGGTGATCGGCGCCCAAATCATGAGCCGGATCGAGCAGCTAAAGGAGATGATCCCGGCGATCCGCTGGCACCACGAGGCGTGGAACGGGAGCGGTTATCCAGACGGTCTGAAGGGTGAGCAGATTCCGCTGTCGGCGCGTATCGTGGGCGTGGCCGATTCGTTCGACGCGATCACCACCAATCGACCCTATCAGCGGGCCTACGAGCCCGATTTTGCGGTGGAGACCATCACCCGACTCGCCGGCACCCGGTTCGACGCCAAGGTGGTGACGGCTTTTCTCCAAGCCTTCGAAAGTGGTCAGATTCAAAAGCGGACAACGCCTCCACCCACTGCCGAGGAAGTGCACGCCGTGGCTTCCAGCTGATCTTTTCGTCTAGATCTGAAACTCGATGCCCTTTCAGTACGTTCTGGCGAATCTGCTGGCGGAGGACCCGGACACCATTGGCGTCCTGTTTCTGGACGACTCCGGCGAGACCATCGATCTCGTGTGTGCCGAGTACAGCCCTTTCGAAATGAGACTCGCCGGAGCTTATCTTGGCATCTACCTGCGGCGGATCGGGGAGATTCTAGAGTCGTCGAAGCTTGGCTCGACCCGCGAATTCCACATCGAGAGGGAGCGGCTCCATTTCCACGTCACAGCTCTTCCGGACGGCTACTATCTGGCGCTGGTTCAGCGCTGCCCGGCGGTTGTGGCACGAGCCAGGGAAAGGCTGCAGCATGCGGCCGCCGAGCTGAGAAGGGTCGTTTTCGAAGCCTGAACCCATGACTGAGAAGCAGTTTTTCGATCCCGCACCGGCCGCGGCGCCTGCGGCTCCGGACAAGAAGAGCTTTTGGGGCAAGCTCAAGAAGGGTCTTTTCATGACCCACACAGAGGTCCTCGAGCGCCTGGATGCGGCGATGTCGGGTCGGACGGTGCTGGACGAAGAGATGCTGGAGCACCTCGAAGAGATCCTCATCAGCACCGATCTGGGTGTCGAGACCACACTCGAGCTGATCGAAAAGACCAAGGAAAACGCCAGGGGCCTGGCAGGGGGAGATGTCGTCCGACTGCGTCAGATGCTGGTGGACGAGATGGCGATCCTCCTGCTCGATTCGCCACAGCCAGCGGCCCGCGGTGACACCACCTTGGTGACGTTGTTGGTGGGAGTAAACGGCTCGGGCAAGACGACTTCAGCGGCCAAGCTGGCGCGATGGTCCCAGGAGAGGAATGAGAAGGTGCTACTGGCCGCGGCGGACACCTTCCGCGCGGCGGCTACGGAGCAGCTCGATCTCTGGGGAGAACGCCTGGGTGTGGAGGTCATCAAGCAGGCTCCCGGAGCGGATCCTGGAGCCGTCGCCTTTGACGCGGTTCAGGCCGCGCGGGCCCGCGGTGTGGATCACCTGATCATCGACACCGCAGGCCGTCTCCACAACAAACAGCACTTGATGGCCGAGCTGGCCAAGATCAAGCGGGTAGTGGATCGCGAAGCCGCGGATTGGCTCCGCCAGACGATCCTGGTGCTCGACGCAACCACCGGGCAGAACGCTCTGGCACAAGCCAGGGAGTTCGCGCGTGTGGCCGATCTGGACGGTGTTCTGCTGGCCAAGATCGACGGCACGGCGAAAGGGGGAGTGGTGGTCGCCGTGGCGCGAGAGCTGAGGGTGCCGGTGGTCTATCTGGGAGTCGGCGAGTCGGCCGAGGATCTGATCGAATTCCGACCTCGCGAGTTTGCCGCGGCACTTCTCGGCTAGGAGCTAGGTGGGCGATGCCGGCACCGCGACTGAGTACTCAGCGGCCCGATCCGACCCGGCTCTGGGTGCGCTATTCGCTGCGTCCATGGCCCGGACCCGCTGGGTTCTGGACCGACTTGGCAGAGGCCGGGGTGGGTCGGGATGAGCGCGTAGACAGCATCGAACCGCCGGCAGCGGCGGAGCTCGACGATGTCTTCTATGTGCCGCCGGTGAGTGCCGAGATGTCCGCCAGCCGATCACGGCTTCTGCGGTCACTTGCCGGGCGGAACACACCCGTCCTGCTGCAGCTCCTGCCCGGCGAAGAGGAGCCGGAGGTGGCCGGCGGCAAGATCGTCTACGACCTGCTGCCGGCGCTGGTGGCCGGCGATGTGAGTGCCTTGGCAGAGCTCCCCGCCGACTCGAGTGTGATCTGGCCGCTCATCGCCGGCCTGACCGATCTGTCGGCGACGGTCGAGGCGGGCTTGGATCGGTTGGCCGCAGCCGGTGTCGGCTATGTCCGCGGGCTAGCTCTGGTTCTGCAGCCGGCGATTCGTCGGCGACTGGCAGAGCAAGGCGGTGAGGCGGTCTTCGACCGATTGTTCCACGGTCCGCCCCCCGCTGAGCGGTTGTTCGCGATTCGAGCAGCGGCTATCGGGCTGAAACCGTTCCTGGACCGACCCCTACCTGGCGATTCTCGGGCGCTGGCACACAACCGGTGGCTGGCCGGTGAATTGGCCATCATCGGCGAGCTGTGGCTGCGTATCGAGCGCTCCGAGAGTCGAGGGCAGGCTTTTTTTCGCGCCGCGCGCCTGATCGACGAGGCTGACCGGGATATCCAGGCGCTCTGCGGGGAAGGCAATCTCGGCGTCATCCCCTGGCTCGATCCACCGATCCGCGAGGTGATCGAGGAGCTGGTGGCCGACGGCCGGTCGTCGCTGCGAGAAGAGCTCGAAAAGGAGTATCTGTCCTAGCGGTCCATCAACCCGTGGGCAGCTTGGCCACCAGATCGATCTCGACCAGCGCTCCCTTGGGCAGCGCCGCCACCTGGACCGTAGAGCGGGCCGGGCGATGATCTCCCATGGCATCACCGTAAAGCGAGTTCAGGACGGGGAAGTGATCGAGATCGACCACATAGACCGTCGTCTTGACGATGTCGGCAAAGCTGCAGCCGGCACTGTCCAGAACCTGACGCAGGTTGGCCAGGACCTGCACGGCTTCGGCCTCGAAGCCGCCTTCGACGATCTCGCCGATGGCGGGATCGAGAGCGATCTGTCCGGAGGTGTAGAGCCAGCCGTCGACAGAGATGGCTTGCGAATAGGGTCCGATTGCCACGGGTGCGGAGTCGGTGTGGTGGAACTTCATCACTGCTCCTCCTCGAGTACCCCGATATAGGGAAGGTTTCGGTACCGCTCGTCGAAGTCGAGACCAAAGCCGACCACAAAGACGTTTTCGATGGGGAAACCGCAGTAGTCGATGGGGACTTCGACCTCTCTCGCTCCGGCCTTGTCCAGCAGCGCGCAGAGTTTGACGCTCTTGGCGCCGCGAAAGCGCAGCAGGTCGAGAATGGTTCTCAAGGTGTACCCGGTGTCCACGATGTCTTCGATCAGGAGTACGTCCCGACCGCGGATCGAGAGGTCCAGGTCCTTTTTTATCCGCACCTCTCCCGGAATCTTGGCACCCCCGTAGCTGGCGGTCTGAAAGAAGTCGACAGCCACCGGTGCGGTGACCCGCTTGAGCAGATCGACCATAAAGAACACCGAGCCCTTGAGAACGCCGACACATATCAGCAGGTCGGAATCCGCGTAGTCGCGGTTGATCTCACGCGCGATCTCGTCGATGCGACTCTGCAGCTCGCCTGCCGAGATCAAGGTTTTGGGTGTGGGTATGGAGGGGGCGGCTGG
>Ga0255057_10001099_pt1 | contig 15509 bp, 16 predicted proteins | sample Cases_109_6_MG_FD_189022 | JGI IMG/M metagenome (GOLD analysis project Ga0255057, IMG submission 189022) | Seawater microbial communities from Amundsen Gulf, Northwest Territories, Canada - Cases_109_6 | ecosystem: Environmental > Aquatic > Marine > Gulf | place: Canada: Northwest Territories... | reverse complement strand
GGGACGGCGAGCCAATCACCCACCGAATCACCTGGACGGCGCTCGACGACGGCCGGGTGAAGCAGCATTGGCAGGTTTCGCCCGATGGCGAGGAGTGGAAAGACGTCTTCGTCGGCCTCTACAACCGGGCCAGGTAGCCAAAAGGGAGCGAGGTAGGCTTTCGGCCCATGGACGAACTGATCTGCGTCAACGGCCATTCCAACCCGCCGGACCTGAAGTTCTGCGGTGAGTGCGGCACCGAGCTGGCACTGGTGTGCGTCAACGGTCACATCAACCCCCCGACGCAGAAGTTCTGCGGAGAGTGCGGCGAAACCCTGGGCGCCGCATCGCCGGCAGCCGCATCGGCCACCCCGACCGAGGACGCCGGAGAGCGACGGCTGGTCACCGCCCTATTCGCCGACCTCGTCGGCTTCACCCCGTTCACCGAGTCACGCGACCCCGAAGAGGTCCGGGCCATGCTCACCCGCTACTTCGAACGAGCCCAGACGATCGTCGAGCGCTTCGGTGGGGAAGTCGACAAGTTCATCGGCGACGCCGTCACCGCCTTCTGGGGCGCCCGCCAGGCCCAGGAAGATGACGCCGACCGGGCGGTGCGAGCCGCATTGGAGCTGGTCGACTCGGTCGCAGAGCTCGGCACGGATATCGGCGTGCCCGATCTAGCCCTCCGGGCCGGGGTGCTCACCGGTGAGACCTCGGTCGGGTCGGGCGGGAACGAGAAGGGGCTGGTCGTCGGCGACATCGTCAACACGGCGGCCCGGCTCCAGTCCGCAGCCGATCCGGGGTCGGTGTTTGTCGGAGAGTCCACCCAGGCCCTCACCGGCGACTCGATCCGTTACGAGCCGGTCGGCGAGCACGACCTGAAGGGAAAGAGCGTTCCGGTGACGGTGTGGCGGGCGGTCGACGTCGCCGCCGCGGTTGGGGGCGGCGGGCGCGCCGATGGCCTCGAGGCACCGTTCGTCGGAAGGGACGACGAACTCCGGCTCCTCAAGGATCAGATCCACGCCACGACCAGGGATCAGCGGGCGCACCTGGTGTCGATCGTCGGCGAAGCCGGGATCGGCAAGAGCCGGCTTTCGTGGGAGATGAAGAAGTACCTCGACGGGGTGACGGAGCTGTTCCTGTGGCACGAGGGCCGCTCCCCTGCCTACGGCGACGGGGTGACGTTCTGGGCCCTCGGCGAGATGGTCCGTCAGCGCGCCCGCATCGCCGAGACCGACGATCCACTCAAGTCTCGAACCAAGCTGCGCACGACGGTGGCCGAGTCCGTCCCGGACCCCGACGAGCAACGCTGGATCGAGCCCCGGCTCGCCGGCCTGCTCGGGCTCGACGACATGCCATCGGGCGACCGCAACGAGCTGTTTGCCGCGTTGCGCACGTTCTTCCAACGCCTCGCCGAGAGCGACCCGGTCATCCTCGTTTTCGAGGATCTGCACTGGGCCGACAGCGGGCTGCTCGATTTCATCGAGGAACTCGTCGAGTGGTCGACGCGCCATCCCATCCTGATCGTGACCCTCGCCCGGCCCGACCTGCTCGAACAACGCCCTGGCTGGGGATCGGGCAGGCGCAACACCCTCTCCACCCAGCTCGGCCCTCTTCCCGAGAGCGACATGGCCGAGCTCGTCGAAGGATTGGCACCCGGCATTCCCGAGAACGTCGTCTCGCTCATCGTGGATCGCGCCGAGGGGATCCCGCTGTATGCCGTCGAGTTCGTCCGCATGCTCGTCGGTTCCGGTGAACTGACCAGGAAAGGCGACCGGTTCGAGATGACCGGCACGGTCGAGGAGCTGGCCATCCCCGACTCGTTGCGATCGGTGATCGCGGCCCGCCTCGACCGGCTCGATGCCGATCAGCGTGCCCTCATTCAAGATGCTGCCGTGCTCGGATACTCATTCACCGCCGACCGGCTCGACATCTTCGGCGAGCGGACCGACATCGAAGAACAGCTGCGCGGGTTGATTCGCCTGGAGCTGCTCGAGTTCGAGGTCGACGAGCGCTCACCCGAACGAGGTCAATTCCGCTTCATCCAATCGGTGATCCGCGAGGTCGCCTACAGCCGCCTCGCCAAAGCCGAGCGACGGGACCGACACGTGCTGGTGGCCGAGTACTACGAGGGTCTCGGAGACGTCGAGGTATCGGCGATCGCGGCCAGCCACTACATCGACGCCTACGCCGCCGACCCTTCAGACGAGCTGGCGCTCGCCACGCGACTGGCACTGCAGCGTGCCGCCGAACGCGCCGCCGAGCTGCACTCGAATCAGCAGGTTCTTACCCTCGCCAGGCGGGCGATCGGCCTCACACCGCAAAGCGCCGACCTTGCCGCCTTGCACGGGCAGGCGGCAACCGCTGCCAAGGATCTTCTCGACTTCGAGACCGCAGAGAAGCACGCCACGACGGCGCTCGAGTGGTACCAGACCGAAGGCCTCGCCGCGGACACCACTGCCTCTGCAACGCTTCTCGGTTCGATTCACACCGACGCCACCCACCCGGTGCAGGCAATCGAGGCGATGAAGCCGTTCTACGACCCGGAGGCCGACACGGTCGAGCAGGCGATCCTCGCCGGCGCTCTTGCTCGCGCCTATTTCCTCAACGCCGAGAATGAGCAGAGCCTGCGGACCGTCGAACACGCCCTCGAGCTCGCAGAACGGCACCGCGACATGGCGACCCTCGCCGACGTCGTGGTGACCAAGGGCTCAGTGTTGCCCGAGTTCGGCAGGGTGCAGGAGGGGTTGCTCCTCCTCCGCGGTGCCATCGACTTCGCCGAGCACCATGACCTCGCCTTCACCGCCGGGCGCGCCATCAACAATCTCATGGTCAACTCTGAGATCGACGGGAATCTCGAGTTCGGCGAGTACGCCCGCCGCGGGATGGAGATGGGGGCGAGGGCGGGCGATGCCAACACGCTGCAGCGAATGGTCGGACAGCGCTACACCTGGCTGATGAACATGTACCGGTTCGACGAGGCAACCGAGCTGCTCGAGCAAGAGTTCGACCACGATTTGGAGGGCTTCGAAGTCCTGCCCGACTTCGTTCGCGGGTACATCGGGTGGGTGAGAACCGGTGATGCGGGAGCGCACGACGGGATTGATGGGGCTATCACTACCTGGCTCTCATCCGAGGAGCCGCAACAAAGAGAGGGAGGCAAAGACTGGCGGGCCAAGATCGCCTTTCTTGCCCGGAACTTCGGGTCGGCGCTCGAAGGGGCGCTCGAGGTGGAGTTCGCCGGACCATGGGCAGACTCCCCCGAGATCGCCCTCGGTGCCTCACTCATGCTTGGCGACGGGGAGGCATTCGAGCGGGCCACTGAGTACGCAGCCGGATGGCCGTATCCAGGACGGAGGGGGGACGCCCACCAGCTGCTCATCGATGCGGGCACAGCGACGTTGGACGGGCGAATCGACGGCGCCGTTGCAGCCTTCGCCGAGTTGACCCAGCTCTACGACGCTGCCTTCACGATCGATCGAGCAGTAAGCGTTCGCCTGCTCTTCGCCTCAGTCATTGGAGACGACGTCCCCCAGACGCGCACCGCTGCCAAATACGCCTACTCGGCGATGATGGAAGCCGGTGCCTACCACCTCCTGGAGCTGTGGAAGGACGCCCTTCCTCCGACCGTGGTCGAAGAAGCCGGCTGACCACGCCTTCCGAACTCGACCTGCCGCTTCGTGTGCTGCTGGCGGCCGCTTCCTGGATACCGACACGCCCGACGAGGCGGAGTGACAGTCGCCGATCCGTTAGTCGTCGGGGTCGGGGATCGGCGATGAAGTCGTGGTTGACGACGATGTGGTGGTCGGGGGCTCGGTAGTCGTCGATGACGAAGTCGTGGTCGACGACGAAGACGTAGTTGACCCCGCGGTCGTCGTGGTGGCAGAGGCTTCGGTCGTCGTCGTGGTCGATACCTCGGTAGTCGTGGTGGCTGACGGGTCCTCCGTCGTCGTGGTCGACGAGCCGGGAACCGTGGTTGTGGTGGTGGTGGCCTCGGTGGTGGTCGTCGTCGACTTGCTGCCGGCGGTCTTTGACGGTGCGGTCGTCGTCGCGGTGGAATTCTCGGTTGTCGAGGTCGGATCGGTGGTCGTCGTAACCCCAGCTTCGTAAAGCGTGGTGGTGGTCCGCTCCGGGAAGGTGGGCGGCGGCGACGTGCCTACGCTCGACGTGATCGCCTCGAGGCCGCCCCCGACGAAGAGGATCGCCCCGCCGCCGACCACGACCGTGAGCGCGATGATCTGGCCGACTAATGACATCCCCCTGAACGAGCCGATCAGATCGGCGATAAGACGCATTGCAGTCGCTCAACTTTCATGTACAGAGCGGGGAGGCCACACGCGACCGCCCCTTCAAGCCGCCAGCGTGCGCGGCGTGGCTCCAATGAGTATTTCGGCGCCTGCCGATCGAGAAGTGAGGCTTCCTCGGTTGCCCGGGGGGGCTATTCCCAGTAGCACCAAGTGATCAGACCGGTGGCTCCGGGTCGTATTGGATGTACCGCTTGACCTCACGGGCCCGGTCGGTCGAATGCAGCCGGGAGACGAGGTGCAGCGCCATGTCGATTCCGGCGGACACCCCCGCAGCGGTAATCACCTCGCCGTTGTCGACAAACCGGTCATCTGGTCGAACCTCGATGCCGGTTCCGAGACCGCCCAGTTGGTCGAGGTTCTCCCAATGTGTCGTAGCCGGAGCCCCGTCGAGCAGCCCGGCTGCCGCAAAGACGAGCGATCCGGTGCACACGCTCGTCATCAGCGTTCCGCTCTCCGCCAGACCGCGAAGCCATCCCAAGGTTTCTTCGTCGTCGAGTTGCGGACGGGTGCCGCGCCCACCGGGGTAGACGAGCACATCGAAGTCGGGTGCCGTCTCCCAGGTGTGGTCCGGGATGACCCGAATCCCTTTGGCCGACGTCACCGGGCCTTCCTTCTGGGCGACGGTGAAGACGTCGATGCGGTCATCAGGCCAACCCTGCGCCCATGCGGCGAGCACCTCCCAGGGCCCCGCCCAGTCCAACTCCTCGGCGCCATCGAACAAGGCAACCGCGATCGTTGTCGGGTCTCTCGAGCCTGTCTGCACAGCCCGATTATGGCCGTTTCTCACCGTGATCTCACCCACAGGAGCGAGAAATCGGTCGATGATGGAGAAATGCACAAGCTCACGCTCCCCGGCTTGGCTCTCGCAGTGACCCTCACCGCCTGTGCACCCGCGGACACAGCGCCCGAAGAGTCCTCGTCCTCGGCCCCTTCCAGCACCACCACGACGGCCGAATCCTCAGGCGACCCCGGGACGACACCGGCAGACGACCCCGCATTCGACCAGGCCGGCCTCAACATGGGGCCGGGACGCGCCTTCCCCGCTCTCGACGACCCACCGATGGTGCCCGGCGCCACCGCGGACTGGCTCGACGCCGACGACATCGTCCTCGGGATCATCAGTGGAGATGAGGCCCACGCCTTTCCTGCATCGCAGCTTGCCTACCACCACATCGTCAACACATCGATCGGCGGCGAGCCCTTCCTCGTCACCTACTGAATCGTTTGCTCATCCGGGGTCAGTTTCGATCCCGTCGTCGGTGAGACCCGATACACGTTCGACGTCGCTGGCCTGTACAACGGCGTCTTTGTCATGGAGGATCGCCAGACTGGCTCGGTGTGGACCCACTACGACGGCCAGGTGCTGACTGGGCCCCTCGCCGGGACGGGTGTCGAGCTCGAGATCCAGCCGATGGTGCACACGACCTGGGGAGACTGGGTCCAGCAGTACCCGACAAGCGAAGTGCTGGATTGGTACGACGAGTATTCATCGAACTACCGGGAGGTCAAGCCGGGGCGCGGGGGGATCGGACCTCAGTTCCAGGCGACCATCCTCAACTGGGACGACCGGCTCGAAGAGAACGAACTTGTCCTCGGCGTCGACACAGGAACCGCGGCCCGGGCCTATGTCATCGCAGAATTTCCGGTGGAGCGATCGGTGATCGCAGACGAGATCGATGGCAAGCCAATCGTCGTCTTCACAGACGGCGGCCCCGGCTTCGCCCTGGCATACTCGCCGGTCGTCGACGATGCGCACCTGGTGTTCTCGGCCACACCGGGGGGCTGGATGTCTAACGACGGCACCGTGTGGGACGGTGCGGGAGTCGCCGTCGCTGGGCCGTTGGCCGGCCGGCGCCTCGACTTCGTGACCTCGTTCGTTACCGAATGGTACGGCTGGGCCGCCTATCACCCTGACACCTCGATCTACGAGACGACCTGACTCCGCGCCGCACGCGAACCGAGGCACCAACGCGAACCCAGGGTTCGCACCGTCCTATACGACGTGGTCGTATACGACGTGGTGAGCCCACAGAATGGCGAGAGACTCCCACCATGGAGATCGACAGCTTCCTCGGGAAGCGCGGCGAGGACCCGAAAGCCGACTTCGGAGCTCACCTGGCGCGACTCAACCGGGCAATCTGATCTCGCGCCACACCTATCGTCGGGTGATCCATCGTCTCACCCGACGCCTGTGGCCGCTCCTCGCTCTGATGCTCGTCGCGTCCGCATGCACGGACACCTCAGTCGTGTCGACCACGACCACCAAGCTGGCAACGTCGACAACGACCCAGACCCCGGCGCAGACCACGTCGACCGCTGCACCGGCAACAGGGTCGACGACGACACCCGAGCCACTGTTCGAATGGGCGCTCGCTGTGTTCCCCGTTCCCGCAGGGTCCCGGCCCCACGATGTCGCCCCCGCCGATGACGGTGGGGTGTGGTACACCGCCCAGGGATCGGCCGAGCTGGGATGGCTCGACCCGAAGACCGGTGAGACCCGCCACATCTCCCTCGGGAGCGGATCGCGGCCCCACGGCGTGATCGTGGGTGCCGGCGGCACGGCGTGGATCACCGACAGTGGGAGGAACTCGATCATCGCCGTCGATCCGGCCACCTACGCGATCACCGAGTACCCACTGCCGGAGGACCGGCAGGATGCCAACCTCAATACGGCGGCCTTCTCCGCCGACGGCCGGCTCTGGTTCACCGGCCAGAGCGGCGTGTACGGGGTACTCGATCCGGCGACCGGTGCGATGCAGGTATTCGACGCACCGCGCGGCCGGGGTCCCTACGGAATCACGGCGACGCCATCGGGTGAGATCTACTATGCCTCACTCGCCGGCAGCTACGTGGGCCAGGTCGCCCCGGACGGATCGGTGACCGTGCTCGTGCCACCGACGCCGGCTCAGGGGGCGCGCCGGGTCTGGTCCGACTCGCAGGGCGCGATCTGGGTGAGTGAGTGGAACAGCGGGCAGCTGAGCCGCTACGAGCCGGACACCGAGACGTGGGCGACGTGGCCGTTGCCGGGCCCTCAGCCCCAGGCCTATGCCGTGTACGTCGACGAAGCCGACTTCGTGTGGGTGAGCGACTTCGGCGGCAACGCCGTCCACCGCTTCGACCCGTCTACGGAAACCTTCGACACCATCGAGCTGCCATCCAACCCGAGCAACGTCCGCCAGATCCTCGGGCGTCCCGGTGAGGTGTGGCTGCCCGAGTCCGCCGCCGACCAGCTCGTTGCCGTCTTATGGCCGGGTGGCTAGGAGGGTACTGGCCAATGACATGTGCCACGAGCCATTTACCAGCTATCCGCCGGATGATGTCAGGTCTTTTTGGCTCGCCTGTGGATTGTTCAGCACCCTCCTAGTGGATCTCGACGATCGCCTCGATCTCCACGGGCAGGTTCATCGGCAGCGACCCGACACCAATCGCCGATCGAGCGTGCCGACCCGCCTCGCCGAAGATCTCGAAGAAGAGTTCGCTGCACCCGTTGACGACGGCAGGCTGATCGCCGTAATCGCCGGTGCAGTTCACCATCCCCAGCACCTTGACCACCCGGGCGACCTCGTCGAGCGACCCAAGGTTGTTGCGCAACGTGGCCAGCAGCCCGAGACCGACGATTCGCGCCGCCTCGTTCGCCGCCTCGGTGTCGATGTCCTCCCCGACTCGCCCGGTGATCCATGTGCCGTCGGCACGCAGCGGCCCGTGGCCCGACGTGTAGCCGAGATTGCCGGTCCGAACGAAGGTGACATAGGAAGCGATCGGCTCCGGTGGCGACGGAAGCTCAAGACCGAGCTCTCTCAGGCGTTGTTCAGCGGACATCGTTCCTCCTCGACGGGTGGACCGGGGAGGCTACCGGCTGGCGTCCGAGCCTGGTATCGGGCGAGTTGCTCGAGATGGCTGCGATCCTTGGGGCGGCCGGCGATTCGCTTGTAGGCGGCCACGTGCTCGAGTCGGACGAACGGGATCGAATCGATCACCTCTGCGGTGTCGATCAGCTCGTCGATGTCGAAGTCGCCGATCGCCCACTCGGTGCCGATGGTGATGGCACCGTCGGACAGGCTGGCGATGGCCACTCCGAACTCGGGCAGATCGATGACCTCTCCGACTGCCGCGGCCATCGTCCAGGCCGGCCCCCGGCTGATGACGTCGAGGTCGTTGCCCGGCTCGATGATCCCGCGGACGATGAGCGGACCGCTCCCGAAAACGGCGAAGTCGCCGGCCGGGAGATCGAGCGAGCGCAGCTGATCGAAGAGAAGGCGCGACCGATCGTCCATACAGCGATCATATGACCCCCTTGTGGCAGCGCTGCAGACCGTCCGATAGGTTCCGTGCATGGCAGGGGAACAGCCGGGACCCATGGAGCTGACGCCCGAGGCGCTGGCCAAGGCAACGCCGGCGTCGCGGGACCGCTACGTCGACTTTGTCCGCGCCTTCAGCATCGTCGTGGTCGTCGTCGGCCATTGGACGATCGCGTTGATCCACTGGGAGGACGGACGGATCTTCGTCGACAACGTCGTGGGGCATCAGTCCGGGCTGTGGCTAGCCACGTGGGTCTTCCAGGTGATGCCGTTGTTCTTCTTCGTCGGCGGTTTCTCGAATTCGCGTGGCTGGCAATCGAGCCAGCGCCGCGGCGAGGGATACCGCGAGTTCATGAGGCGTCGGCTGATCAGGCTGCTCAAACCGACCGCGGTGTTCGTGGCGGTGTGGCTGCCCATCGAGATCGGGCTGCATCTCTTCGACATCGGCGCCCCCGGGCTATTCCGCGGGACGTTTCTCCCGTTTGGCCCCATGTGGTTCCTACTGGTGTACATGGTGCTGGTGGCGCTGACGCCGCTGACGCTCTCCTGGCACCAGCGCTGGGGTGTGGGAGCGGTGCTGTTCCTGGTTGCGGCGGTTGCCGTCGTCGAGGTGCTCCGCTTCGGATTCGATGTGGGCTGGGTGGGCTGGCTCAACCTGGCGACGGTGTGGCTTGCGGTCCATCAGGTCGGCTACTTCTACGCCGACGGCTCGCTCGTCGAAGCCGGGCCCCGCTTTTGGTGGAGCATGGTTGCCGCGGGCTTGATTGGCCTGATAGCGCTCACCAACCTCGAGCTGGCCACCGGTGAGCTGTGGTACCCGCGTTCGATGGTCGGTGTCGACATCGAGCCGGTGTCGAACATGTCCCCGCCCTCGTTTGCAATCGTGTGCCTGGCGACGTGGCAGATCGGCGCCGCCATGCTGCTACGCGAGCCGGTCAACCGCTGGCTGCAACGAGTCCGGGTGTGGGCTGGGGTGGTGTTCGTGAACTCGATCATCATGACGATCTTCCTGTGGCACCTGACCGCCCTGGTCATCGTCATCCTGGTGCTGTATCCGCTGGGGCTCGGCGAGCCGGTCGACGCCACCGCCCGGTGGTGGGCGGAACGCCTGTTGTGGATCACCGCACCCACAATCGTCCTGGCGGGTTTCGTGTTCGTGTTCGGCCGCTTCGAGCGCCCGACCCTGACCCCGGCCAAGGCCGAAGACGCCGCGTAAGAGTGTCATAGACCCGATCGCCGACGCGCCCGTCGCACGTGCATACAAACCCCCTCAGACTGCGTGTATGCACGCACGACCGTTTAGTGACTTGATCTTCGGGCCTCGCCGCAGCAATCTGCGACGAGCCAACGGAGACCCGGATGATCTACGACGCCATCGTTATCGGCACCGGAGGTGTGGGCAGCGCCGCGCTGTATCACCTGGCGAGACGTGGGGCGAGCGTCCTGGGCCTCGACCGCTTCTCGCCCGGCCACGATCGGGGAAGCTCGCACGGCCAGACCCGCATCATCCGCAAGGCCTACTTCGAGCACCCCGACTACGTGCCGCTCCTCGATCGAGCCTACGAATTGTGGGCCGAACTGGAACAGGGCAGGTCGGAGCCGCTGTATCACCAGACCGGGCTGTTGCAGGTCGGTCCCGCCGACGGTCTGGTGCTCCCCGGGGTCCTGGAGAGCGCCAGAGAGCACGACCTCCCCGTGGAGAGCCTTACCGCCGCTGAGGTCACCGAGCGGTTCCCGGGGTTTGTCGTCCCCGAAGCCCTCTCGGCCGTCTTCGAAGAGCAGGCCGGGTATCTGCTGGTTGAAGAAAGCGTTATGGCGCACATCGAACACGCCAGGCGACATGGGGCGGAGCTGCGAACCGGAAGGCCGGTCACCAGATGGCAGTCGTCGGGCGACACCGTGGTCGTCGAGACCGAGACCGACCGCTTCGAGGCACGCAACCTGATCGTGACCGCCGGGGCCTGGGCCGCCAGGCTGCTCGCCAACCTCGATCTGGAGCTCGAAGTGCAGCGAAAGCACCTGCATTGGTATGCCAACGCCGAGCCGAACTACCGAAGCGCCCGCGGTGCCCCGATCTTCCTGTATGAAGTGCCTGCGGGGATCTTCTACGGCTTCCCCCAGATCGACGATTTCGGCGTCAAGGTGGCGGAGCACACCGGTGGCGAGCCGGTCGCCGATCCTTCCAGCCTCGACCGGTCGCTCGACGAGCAGGATCAGCTTCGGGTGGAGCAGTTCCTCAAGTTCCACCTGCCGGGGGTCAGCGCGATCAGCACCCGTCACGAGGCGTGCATGTACACGATGTCGCCGGACGAGCACTTCATCGTCGATCGACACCCGCACCGGGACAATGTGCTGTTCGCCGCCGGGCTTTCGGGGCACGGATTCAAGTTCACGCCCGTGCTCGGCGAGATCTTGGCCGACCTGGCGCACGACGGCGAGACCAGCTATCCGTATGAGTTCTTGAAGCTGCACCGGTTCCGTCAGCCGGCGTGATCCCGGGTCAGACCGCCTGGTCGAGAACGCTGCGGATGAAACGCACCCGTTCCTCGATACTTCCCCGGGGCGCTTCGACGAGGTCATATCCGGTGGACGCATAGGCGCGAACCAGATGCCCGTGAAACACCTCGACGAGGTCGAAGCCCATGGTGCGCTCGTCGTCGGTGGTGTAGATGTCCTCCCACGGAGTCAGCAACACCACCGGCTCCGCATGCCGATAGCGGCCGGCTGCGTCGACGGCATCGGACGCATCCACGCCGAGATGCCAGGCATAGGCGGCACAATCCGGGATGCCCCGATCGAACACGGTCTGCGGGAGACCGCTGTGGGCCTCGTACTTCTCAATTGACCGCTGCAGCAGCAGCGGCACGAATTCCGCAGCCTCGATCTGCGAGTCGTCTCCACCGGCCCGCCGCTCGGCGAGGATCTCGCGAGCCGGCTCATCGACGGTGACCACGTCGTCGCCGAGCAGGCGCAGCAGCGTCGTCTTCCCCGTCCCCGGTGCACCGGTGAGCACATGCATGGGCAAGGCGAGCCTACGCGGTCTCGAAGGCGCGCTAGGCGCGCCAGCCAACCATGCTCGCCGCACGGTGCCCGTCACCACGGACCACCACCTCGCGCCGCGACTGCGGCTGAAAGAGTGCTCGGTCACGCCGGGTCTCCAGCGCGACGCTCAGCCGCTGTGTGAATGTAGTCATCGAAGCTCCCCCTCCGGTCAATCGTCGCCTCGGTTCGCCCGGCGGCGTGGCGACGCCTCTGGTGAGAGTTATCGATCCGCGAGCGCTCGATTCTTGACCGGTTTCTTGTCACGATCTGTCAGCGCGAAAAGGGAGCCCATCATTACTACTGTTGTCACCATGACCGACCACGAGGAGAGCGGGGCCACGTATTTGGGGTGGCTGATGCGGAGGCGAGGACTGTCCTCCCCGCGACTCGCCGATCTCACCGGTGAGGTCTCGGGATCGGCCATCCGCTACTACGTGCGAGGTGAGGCCATCCCGCGCGAAGACAAGGCCCAGGCGCTGGCCGTCCTATTCGGGCCGAATGACGGCGCGAAGCTGCTCCGCCTGTGGGGGCACGACGACCTGGCAGATGGCTTCGTCGAGGACTTCTCTGCCATGCTCCACGGCCACGAGGCCGCCGTCGAGGCGCTCCTGGCAAGGAACCGAATCGAGTATGACGGTGAGCCGTTGACGGAGGAGCAGGCCGCCGAGGCCGAGTTGTTCCTCGACTTCATCAGAGCTCGCGACAACGGCGCCTAGCCACCGCGTGAGCGCAATCACCGGTTCCCGACGTCTGGTCTTCGTGGGGCTGCTCTTCACCGCCATGGGAGCTGCGACCCTCGCCGCACCCTCGCTCGGGATCCTCGCCACCTTCATCATCGACGACTTGGAGATCTCGCGCAGCCTCCTCGGCTGGGTGATCGCCGCCAACGTGGTGCTCGCCGCCGTACTGTCACCACTCATCGGACGGGTCATCGACCACATCGGGGGCAAGATCGGCCTGGTCTTGGTCTTCGCCATCTCGGCCGTTGCCTTCGCCATCTTCGGCCTGGCGCCCGCGGTGGGCGTCCTCTTCGTGGCCTCGGCCATCGCCGCCATCGGCCAGTCGGGAGCCAATCCGTCGACCAACAAGCTGATCGGCGAGGACCTGCCGCCCGGCGAGCGCGGTGTGACTACCGGGATCAAGCAATCGGGAGTTCAGGGGTCCATCAGCGTCGCCGGCGTGGTTCTGCCGACCGCGGCGATCGCCTTCGGATGGAGGGGAGCGATGCTCCTCCTGGTGCTGCTGCCCGTAGTCGGCGCCGTCATAGCGCTCGTGGTCCTCCCGCCTTCCGAGCGAGCGGCGACCGCAGCACGCGATGCCTCAGCTCCGCTTCCGCGGTCGATCCCGTGGCTCGCCACCTACGGCCTGATAATCGGGTTCGCCGGGGCGGTCACCTTCTGGATTCCGCTCTATGCGGAGGAAACCCTCGGGCTGAGCCCGCGCATCGGCGGCCTCGCCGTGACGGTCGTGGCATTCACCGCCTTTGCGGCGCGCATCCTGTGGGCACGGACCGCCGAGCGGCGCCACGACTTTCTTGGGCCGCTCGGCACCATGGCGATACTTGCCGTATTTGGCTCGGCTCTATTGCTCGCTGCGACCGGGTGGACGTGGCTGCTTTGGCCGGGGGTGGTGCTCACCGGAGCCAGCTCTTCGGCGTGGAACTCGGTCGGGATGCTGGCGGTCATCGACGAGGCCGGCGCGGCGACGGGGCGAGCGTCGGGCATCGTGCTGCTCGGCTTCCTCACCGGGCTTGGGATCGGCCCGCCGCTGTACGGGGCGACGGTGGACGCCACCGGCAGCTACACGGCCATGTGGATCATCTCGATGGCGGCGGCAGCGGTCACGGTCGGACTTGTCTGGTTGTGGAGAAGAAGCCTCGCCGACGAGGGCTCGCCGGTCGCTCCCAACTAGCGACGGCGCATGCGGCGGGGTTAGGTTGGGAGTCATGACCGAGACATACGCCGACACCCATAGACAGTCGCTGGAGCACCCGGAGGAGTTCTGGGCGGAGGCGGCGGCCGCCATCGATTGGACCAAGCCATGGGACACCGTGCTTGACCGCGACGCCACTCCGGCGGCTCGCTGGTTCGTTGGCGGTGAGCTCAACACGTGTTACAACGCTCTCGATCGGCACGCCGACGGTGGTCGAGGCGATCAGCCGGCGCTGATCTACGACAGCGCGGTCACGGGGACGACCCAGACCTTCACCTATACCGAGCTGCGCGACCAGGTGGCCCTCTTTGCCGGCGTGCTCGCGCGCTCCGGGGTCTCCCGTGGCGACCGGGTGGTGATCTACATGCCGATGATCCCCGAGGCCGCGGTGGCGATGCTGGCCTGTGCCAGGCTCGGGGCGGTTCACTCGGTCGTGTTCGGGGGCTTTGCGCCCCGCGAGCTGGCGGTGCGCATCGACGACTGCGAGCCAAAGCTCATCGTCTCGGCGTCGTGCGGCATCGAGGTCGACCGCGTGATCGAGTACAAGCCGTTGCTCGACGAGGCCATCGAGCTCGCCACCCACAAGCCTGACCACACCATCATCTACCAGCGCGAGATGGTCACCGCAGACTTGCTCCCCGACCGAGACCTCGACTGGGTGAAGGAGGTAGCCACGGCCACACCACATGACTGTGTGTCGGTGGCGGCAACCGACCCGCTCTACATCCTGTACACATCGGGGACGACGGGTCAGCCAAAAGGGATCATCCGCGACAACGGCGGACACGCCGTCGCCCTGAAATGGTCGATGCAGCACCTCTACGACGTCAGCCCGGGCGAGGTGTACTGGGCGGCGTCAGACGTTGGGTGGGTCGTCGGCCACTCCTACATCGTCTACGGGCCCTTGCTCCACGGCTGCACCACCGTGCTCTACGAGGGAAAGCCGGTGGGGACCCCGGATGCGGGTGCGTTTTGGCGGGTAATCGCCGACCACGGTGTGGTGAGCATGTTCACCGCCCCCACCGCGCTGCGGGCGATCCGACAGCAAGACCCCGATGGGACGCTGATCCGCGACTACGACCTCGGCGAGTTCCGCTCCCTGTTCCTGGCCGGAGAGCGCGTCGACCCGGACACGCTCGCCTGGACCGAAGAACAGCTGGGCGTCCCGATCATCGATCACTGGTGGCAAACCGAGACCGGCTGGGCCATCACCGCGGTGTGTCTTGGCATCGAGACACTGCCGGTCGTGCCCGGATCGTCGGGGCCACCGGCTCCCGGCTGGGACCTGACCGTGCTCGACTCCGACGGTGAGGAGCTCGCCGCCGGGGATATCGGTGCCCTTTGTGTGCGGCTGCCGATGCCGCCATCGTCGCTGCCGACCCTGTGGAACGCTGAGGAGCGGTTCGTCGACACGTACCTGGCGAGATACCCGGGGTTCTATCAAACCGCAGATGCCGGCTACATCGACGAGAACGGGTACGCCTTCGTGATGGCCCGGACCGACGACATCATCAACGTTGCCGGGCACCGGCTCTCCACCGGGGCCCTCGAGGAGGTCGTCATGTCCGATCCCGATGTCGCCGAGTGTGCGGTCGTCGGTGTCGCCGACGAGCTGAAGGGACAGCAGCCGGTCGGATTCCTGGTGCTCAAGGTCGGCGCCGACCGCGGCCACGACGAGGTTGTGACCGACGTCGTGGCGGCGGTGCGTCAGCAGATCGGCCCGGTGGCGTCGTTCAAGACGGCCGTCGTCGTCGACCGCCTGCCAAAGACGAGATCGGGAAAGATCCTACGCGGCACGATCAAGCGCATCGCCGACGACGACGAGTGGACGATGCCGGCCACCGTCGACGACCCGGTGATCTTTGACGAAATCACCACCGCCCTAGGAACGATCGGCTACCCGCGCTGAGGCCAACAGCTTCTGGCACTTACTGAGGCGGACAGACCTCGA
>Ga0255057_10001098_pt1 | contig 15515 bp, 15 predicted proteins | sample Cases_109_6_MG_FD_189022 | JGI IMG/M metagenome (GOLD analysis project Ga0255057, IMG submission 189022) | Seawater microbial communities from Amundsen Gulf, Northwest Territories, Canada - Cases_109_6 | ecosystem: Environmental > Aquatic > Marine > Gulf | place: Canada: Northwest Territories... | reverse complement strand
GACAGCCACCTGGCGCGCTTCTGGTCGACCATCTATCCCGGCCTGGTGGTGCGCGAGGACTTGGCCCTGCATGAAGGCGGCCGGATTGCCTGGGCGGTCCGCAAGGACAGCCCCGAGCTGCTGCAAAGCTTGAACGAAAGTCTGGGTGCGACGGGCGAAGGAACCATGATCGGCAACGTCCTCCTGAAGCGCTATTTTCATGATAAGCGAGCGGTCGAGAGCCCGCTGCGCGGCGCCAAGAGCGACCGGTTGGCGGAACTGGAGCCGCTGTTTCGCAAGTATGGCGAGGCCACGGCGTTCGACTGGCTGCTGCTGGCGGCCGTCGCCTATCAGGAATCGAAGCTGGACAACGACCTGCGCAGTCCCGCCGGCGCGCGGGGCATCATGCAGATAAAGCCCGAGACCGCGGCGGCGGCGCCGGTGTCGGTCCCCGATGTGTCTTCCCTGGATGACAACGTCCGTGCCGGGGCCCGCTACCTCGCCCACCTGCGCGACGACTACTTCGCGGACCTGACGGAGAGCCCGACCGAACAGCTCGATTTCGTGCTCGCGGCCTATAATGCCGGGCCGACGCGCCTTAAGATCCTGCGCGGCAAAGCCGCCAAGCTGGGCCTCGATGCGGACCGCTGGTTCGGCGGTGTCGAGCGCCTGGCCCGCAAAGAGTTGGGGCGCGAGACCGTCGAATACGTCGCCAAGGTGAACAAGTACTACGTCGCCTATCGCCTGGCCCGCGGATCGGCGCATGCTCGGGCGCTTGCCATATCGCGGGAGCGCGCCCTGCCGCCGCGCGCCCGGCTACCGGCCGGCGCCGTTCCGCCCAAGCTCGGCGAGGGCACGGTCGATCTCGACTGATTGCGGCAACGAGGTTTGGGCGCCGGCGCGGGTGCAGCACAGGCTGGCCGCGACCACGGCGCGTTGCAGGGCCTCGCGCAATGTCGCCCCACGCTGCAGGGCGGCCGCCAGCACACCGCAGAAGCAGTCGCCCGCCGCGGTGGTGTCGACCGCACGAATGCGTGGCGCCGGGAGGGCGAAGGCATCGCCGTCCGCCGTGAAGGCTTCAAGCCCCTGCGCACCCAGGGTCATGACCACCGTAAGAGCATGGTCGGCGGCCAGTTCGGCTAGCCCCTTGCGCAGGTTGCCCCCGGCGTCGCGAGCGGACAGGATTTGTTCGGCCTCGACCTCGTTGACCACCAGAAGGTCCGTGCCCCGCAAGGCCTCATCGGGCACCGGGCCGGCGGGCGCGAGGTTCAGCAGCACCTTCACCCCCCGCCGTTTGGCGCGGCCGATGAGCGCCCAGTTCTCAGCATAGGGCACCTCCATCTGCAACAACAACCAGGTCGCCGGCGTCAGCGGGTCGTCGGACACCAGGTCCGCCCGCGCATCCAGGTTGGCACCGGAGCCGACGATGATGGCGTTCTCGCCGTTCGGCAGGACGGCGATGGTGGCACAGGCGGTGGGGCGCCGGCTGCGCGCCAACGCGCTCAGGTCCACGCCTTCGGCGCTGAGTAGGCCGAGCGCCTCGTCGGCGAAAGGATCCCGGCCCACGGCCCCCGCCATGTGGACCCTGGCTCCGTCGCGCGCCGCCGCAAGGGCCTGGTTCGCCCCTTTGCCGCCGGGCGCCGTCTCGGCCTCGTCGCAAAGCAGGGTCTCGCCGGTCCGCGGCAGTCGCCCGCAGCGGAAGAAGATGTCGAGATTGATGGAGCCGAAGACGACGATCATGGCCTCACGGCAGCCTTGCCAGTCCGTCGGAGAGCAGGGTGAAGAAGCCGTCGCTGTCGAGCTCGGTCATGACCGTGACACGCGGCCGGCCGGAGGCTTGGCTCGGCGGAGCCTCGGCCTCGGTCCGCCCGAGCATCGGGCCCGGTCCGCAGTCGACCCGGAGCGTGGCCGGCCGGCCTCGGAAGAGCTCGGGCGCCAGGAAATAGGCGATGACCGTGGGATCGTGGAGGAACTTCTTCTCGCGGCCGTACGCGCGCAGCATCGCCGCCGCGGCCTGTGCCGCACCGCCGCCGCTTGCCGCCAGGCGGTCGAGACGCGCCGGCGTGACCAGCGCCTGGCGGGTCACGTCGAGGCCCATCATGACGACCTCCGGCAGCTCGGCGGAGAGTACGATCTCGGCGGCGTGCGGGTCGGTGATGGCGTTGAACTCGGCCACCCCCGCCTCGCCCATGTTGCCGGAGACGAAGGCCGCGCCGCCCATGAAGACCAGGGCCTTGAGGCGCGCCGCGACGACCGGCTCCTTGATGAGCGCCAGCGCGACGTTCGTCATGGGGCCGGTGACACAAAGGGTGATGGTGCCGGGTGGCGCCTCCATGACCGTCTCGACGAGGGTGTCGACCGCATGGCGAGGCTGGACAGGCCGGCTCGGCTCGGGCAGCGCCACGCCGCCCAGGCCGTCGGCGCCATGCACCTCGGCCCCACGCTCGATGGGCCCCATGATGGCGCGGGCGCAGCCGCGATGGATCGGTACCTCCGGGTGTCCGGCCAGCGCCAGCACGCGCCCGGCATTGCGTGTGGTGGCGGCGAGCGGCACGTTGCCGGCCACGGTGGTCAGGGCCAGAAGCTCGATCCGCTCCGGTGCCGAAAGGGCCAGCAGGATGGCCAGCGCGTCGTCGATGCCCGGGTCGCAGTCGATGATGATCCTTTCGCGGCCGGGATCGCTCATCGGCGCTCAGACCCCGCCAGCGGCCCGCGGCCGGAAGGCGCTCATCAGCATGCGGAAGGGGACCAGCATAAAGAGGGCGAGCCCCATCTTGACGGCGAAGTCGCCCAGCCCCAGCGTCACCCAGGGCACGGCCGTGCCGGCGAAGGCGAGCGAGAAGAAGAGCGCGGTATCGACGGCCGAGCCGAAGGTGGAGGAGACCAGCGGTGCCTGCCACCAGACGCGCGCGCGCAGCCGGTCGAAGACCAGCACGTCGAGAAGCTGAGCCACCAGGAAAGCGCTGCCCGAGGCCAGCGCGATACGCGGCGTGGCCAACAGGGCGGAGAGCCCGACCGCCAGCGCGAAGCCGACGTAGATCACCCGCCGCGCCGCCGCCGGCCCATGGGCCCGGTTGGTGAGGTCGGTCACCAGAAAGGCAACCGGATAGGTGAGCGCCCCCCAGGTCAGCCAGTCGTTGATCGGGTGCTGCACCAGAATGTTGGAGGCGGTGACGATCACCGCCATCGCCACGATCCCGATCAACACCCCGCGCCGGCTTGCGGCATCGTTAACTACAGGTGTCATGGTTTCAAGCATTCCTAGTCTATGATCTCCACCGGCGTGCCGATGGTGAGGTTCAGGGTGTCGGCGGCGCGGTCTTGGGTCTGGGCGATTTCGGCCAGGCCGTTGGCGTTCTCGTACCAGAAGAGCGTGCCCGGCGCCAGATCGGCGAAGGTGCGTGCGCGCGGTAGGGTCTGTCCGGCAATGGTGAGCTGCGCGGTCGGGCCGAGCGCCTGCGCATCGAGGCCGGTCATGGCGTTGCCGAAGCCGTCGATGTAGATGACCCGCGCCGCCGCCGGGGGCCAGTCGTGGCCGATGAGCTTGGCGGGGTCGAGGGCCGGGCCGAGGGAGGCCGGCTCCTTCGCCTCGCCGCGCCACAGCCGGGCGGCCACCGGGGCGAAGAGGTCGCGGCCGTGGAAGCTGGCCGAGAGGTTGTCCGGGCGCCAGTCGATGCGCCAGGCGCGGGGCGCGGCCGCCTTGCGGATCACGGCGGAGAAGAGGCCGTTGTCGGGCCCGACGAAGCGCCGGCCTCCGGCCTCCACGACGAGCGGATCGCGTGCCGAGCCGACGCCCGGGTCGACGACGCAGCAAAAGACGCTGTCCTCGGGGAAGTCGGGCGCAAAGGCGGCGATCAGGTGGGCCGCCGCCTCCACGTCCCAGGCCGGCAGGTCGGTGAACAGCTCGACCACCGGGACGCCCGGCGCCTCCCGGTACAGGCGCGCGCGCATCTGGCCGGTGTAGGGCAGGCCGAAATCGCAGGCGAGGACGATCATGCCGCCAAGTTTGGCCCGGCGTGGACCCCAACGGCAAGAGCGCGATCTCGTCGATGCGCCGACCCGGCTTTCGTTTCCAGAGTCTCGGTGCTATGTCGATGAGCCAAATGAGCGGGTGTTAAGGACCAAACGATGAGCGGCCTCATGCTTTCCTATTGGCGTGATGTCCTGGCCGACGGCGGGCTGGCCGCGCGCCTGCAGGAGGTCCACGAGGACTTCCGCCTGATCGACCGGGAGACCTTCTTCTGGTACCCGCGCCCGCTCGAGGGTCCGGGGTGCCCACGCAACCCGATCGAAGAGCTGGCCGAGATCGTCATCGAGACGGTGCGCCCGCCGCGCCTGGCCGGGGCCGAGTACTGGACCAACTCGCTGCCCGCCGGTCAGCACATGCATCTCCATCAGGACAAGGACGAGCGCCTGTTCTGGCAGAGCAAGGAGCTGCGCCATCCGCTGATCGGCACGGTCTACTACCCGGCGGGCCTGCCCTTTGCCGGCGGCGAGCTGGTGGTCGACAAGAAACACCTGGTCAGCCCGACGCTCAACTCCCTGGTCGCCTTTCACGGCGATGCCTATCACGGTGTGCAGAAGGTCAAGAGCGGCGTGCGGCGGTCGATCGCCATCAATCTTTGGGACGTAACGCCGGTGGCCTACGGCGAAGGGTCATGACCCTTCGGCTTTTTCGATCAGCTCTTCCAGTGGCGTCGCCACGCGCTGGGCGATGTAGTCGGGAACCCTGAAGGCCCAGGGCGATAGCCTTTCGTGCAGTGTAGCGGCCTCGGCGCGCGCTTCCTCGCTCGCATTCTCCCCGGCGCTTACGGCGAAGACCATCCAGTCCTCCTCCCCGAGGCGCGCATGCTCGGCCAGGATCTCCAGGCCGTCGAAGGTTATGAAGCGCCCGCGGTCGCGCTCCACCGGAAGGTCGGTATCGGCGAGCGGTTTCACCTCTTCGAACTTCAGCCCGGCCAGCGTGCCGGCGAGGCGGTTCAGCTCGCTCTCGCTCACCGCGCCTCCCTCCGGCAGTGCCGGCAGCAGGAAGGGCTCGACCTCACCGTCGCGCAGGATCTCGTAAGGCGCCTGCCCGGCGGGCGCCAGCTCGACCCGGGCCAGGCGCGACGTGGCGATGTCGATGATCCTCTTGTCCAACCATTCGCTCACGTCGCGCTCGATGGTCTCGCCGCCCGAGGCGAGCCAGGTCTCGGCCTCCCCGGCGCGGCGTAGATAGGTGCCGGTGCGCTCGCCCCCGGTGTGGCGCCACAGCTTCTTGCCGATGAAGGCGTCCACCAGCACCTCGCCCTCGGCATCGGTGAGGATGATGTGCCGCGCGCTGCTCTTCGGGTCGCTCGCCGGATCGGCGAGGTCGAGACGGGCATAGAGCGCGGGCTTGTTCGTTTTCTCGGCGACCAGGCGCATGTCGGAGAGCGAGGAGACCAACAGTCCCACCTTCGCACCGTCCACCGGATAGCCGCCCACATCCGGTGTGCTCCAGCCCGCCGCGTCACGCAACAGAACGAAGCCGCCCTCGCGCGTCGTCATCTCCACCCTGGCGACACTGTCGGGCGCTCCCCTGAGGGCCGGAAAGGCGGGCAATTCGCCGGCCGGCGCGGCTGAATATTCGGGACGCTGCATCAGCGACCAGAGCGCACCGCTGGTGGTCACCACCGCCACCACGAGCAGGATGGCGAGCGTTCTAGTTCTCATCGCGCCGTCCTCCTTTTTCTCGTTCGTCTCACGATGCGTGCCGGTAATCGGCGCGAAAGCGGGCCGCCCGGTGGCGCCGTACCAGCGCCAGGAATATCGCCACCAGCGCCACCAGCGCCGGCATGGCCCAGATGTTCAAGGCCTTGATGCGGAACTCCAGGCGCTCGACGTCCTGGCCCAGGGCGAACTGCACCTCGCGTAGCTCGGCGCGCAAGTCGAGGAGGTCGTTGCGGAATTCGTCAATGGCGCGCTGCTGCTTGGCGGTCAGCAGGCGGCCCTCGGCCGCTTCCTCCTCGCGCAGCGTCTGGATCTGTGCCTGCACGTCGGTGATGCGCACCAGCAGCTCTTCTTCCTTGGCGCGGTATATGTCCTCGGCCTTGCGGGTCATGGCATCCAGGACCTCGAAGCGGCGCAGCGAGAGACCCTTGCCGCGCAGGCCGGCGAGAGCCGCGCCGCCGGCCAGATTTTCCACCGCGTTGACCACGAAGTCGCCGTTGTTGGCAATGGAGCTATCGAAGGTTTGGCCGAGCAGGCTGCGCCGTTGGACCCAGGTGGAGTCGGCGAGGATATCGCTATCGGCGACCAGGATGAGGTTGGCCGGCTCGCGGCTTTCGCTCAGGTGCTCGGCGCCGAGCGTCTGGTCGCTCACCGCCTCCGGCGGCCCGTCGGCATAGGCGCTCTTGACGGGCCCGTTGACGCGCGCCGCGATCACCAGCCGCTCTCCCGACGCCTCGAAGTCTTGCAGCAGGCCTATCGGGTCGGGCTGGCTCTTTTGCGTCGCGGCCTCGATCTCCATCGACTGCGGACCGGTCGAGATGAGCGGCGCCAAGCTGGTCGAGGCGCCCTCCAGCGGCTTGATGACGCCGGCCGAGCGGAGGTTGATCTGCTGCAACTGTCCGGTGATCGCATCGTCGGCCGCCAGGCGATCCTGGGGCAGGCCCATCCAGGCGATATAGTCGGTCACCACATCGCGGTTCTGATATCGGGTCTGGACGCGCACCGCGGCCTCGCGGTCGCTGGCCAACAGGTCCGGGTCGATGGCCACGCCCCAGGCCTCGAGCAGCGGCCCGAAGGCCGTCAGGCTGGAGACGCTGGCCGCCGGCGCGCCGGGCTGGCGTTGCTGCAGCGCGACCTCGCTGAAGGGATCGAGAAAGGCGATCATGCTGCCGCCGCGCAGAACGAACTGATCGATGGCATAGAGTCCCGCCTCGCCGATCGTCGCGGGCTCGGCGAGCAGGAGAATGTCGACATTCTCGGGAATGCGCTCGACATCGCCGCCCAGACTGCGGATGGCGGCGACCTGTCCCAGCGCCTCGGTCACCGCCCAACCGCGGAATTGGTTTATCTGCGTGCCGCGCAACGGCAAGTCGCCGAGGATCGCCAGTACCGGTTTTTCGGGGTTGGCCAGGTCATGGACGGTCCGGGTCAGGTCGTACTCGAGAAAGCTCGCACGCTCGGGCGCGAGATAGCCGATCGCCACATGGTCGTCGGTGGAGTTTACGCCCGCCAGCCCGAAATAGAACTGTGTGCCGTCGCCGACGGCGATGCCTTGGATGTCGTCGCCGACCGCAAGGTCCTCCTCGGGGGAAAAGGGCTCGGGATCGTAGCGCTCGATATGGATCTTCCCGCCCGACAGCCGGCGGTAGGTATCGAGCAGTTCGTTCACCCGTTTCGAGTGCGCGGTGAGGAACGGCCCCAACTCCAAAAGCTTCCGCGACTGGTAGAGGCGCAGCGTGATCGGCTCGTCGATCGCGGCCAGAACCTGGCGGGTTCCGTCGGTGAGAGTGAAGATCCGCTCCTCGGTAAGGTCGAGGCGCAGCGAGCCGAACTGCAGCCCGGCCCAGACGTTGAGCGAGACGAAGATGACCAGTGCCAACGCGATGGCGGCCAAGCTGCGTGCCTGCTCGTTGAGGTATCTTCCTTGTTTGCCCATGATCCGCCCGTCTCCGCTATCCGCTCTTCTTGATATCGACCAGGCAGGTGTTGACGATCAGGCCAACGCCGATCAGCGAGAGAAAATAGACGACGGCCTTCAGGTCGATGACGCCCTGGGCGATGGCCTGGAAGTTCGCCAGCATGGAAAAGCCGGCCACGGCCTGCAGCAGGCCCTCGGAGGCCCAGGTGCGGAATAGGGCCTGCACCAGATCGAGGCCGCTCATCAAGAAGAGGAAGGAAACCGTGGCCGCCAGCACGAAGGCGATCACCTGGTTGGCGGTCAACGCCGACATGCACGAGGCGATGGCCAGAAATGCGCCGGCCATGAGCCAACTTCCAAGGTAGGCCGCGACGATGATGCCGTTGTCGGGCGTCCCCAGGTAGTTGACGGTGATCCAGATGGGGAAGGTGAGCGCCAGGGCGATGCCGGCGAAGATCCAGGCGGCAAGGAACTTACCGACCACCGCCTCGCCGGTCGAAACCGGTAAGGTCAGGAGAAATTCGATGGTCCCGGTCTTGCGCTCCTCCGCCCACAGGCGCATGCCGATGGCCGGGATCAAAAGCAGATAAAGCCAGGGATGAAAACGGAAGAAGGCATCGAGGCTGGCGGTTCTCTGATCGAGAAAACCGCCGAAGAAGAAGGTCAGCCCGCCGGTGAGGCCGAGAAAGATGACGATGAAGACATAGGCGAGCGGCGAGGTGAAAATCGTCTGCAGCTCACGCCGGCAAAGCGCCGCTATGCGTGCCGCCGATCCGGTCACTCCTCCGACCCCGTTCATGTGCTTGCCCCTCCCGGCTCGGTATTTCCGGTCGTCAACTGGCGGAAGACATCATCCAGGCGGCCACGCTCCTGGAAAATCTCCTCCACGCCGAGCGAGGCGTCCTGCAAGGCCGTGCGCACCGCGCCCAGGGTATCGCCCGACCCGTTGGCGAAGGCGGTGAGGCGCACGCGTCCGTCGGCGGCCTCGCGGGTCTCGACCTGCGCCACCTCCGTCAGGTGTCCAATCAAGCTGGCCGCGCTCTCCGCCGCCGGCGCGGCGATCACGAAGGTGACGGCACCGTGGTAGCGCGAGCGTGCCTGCAGTTGTTGCGGCGGCGCATCGGCCAGGACCCGGCCGTTGCCGATGACGATGGCGCGGCTGCACACCGCCTCGACCTCCTCCAGGATATGGGTCGAGATGACGATCACCTTGTCGCCGGCCATGTCCGACAAAAGGTTGCGGACCTCGTGCTTCTGGTTGGGGTCGAGACCGTCGGTCGGCTCGTCGAGGATTAGCACCTCGGGGTCGAGAAGGATTGCCTGGGCGAGCCCGACCCGCCGCTTGAAGCCCTTCGACAGGGTCTCGATCGGCCGGTGGAACACGCTCGCCAGCTGCAGGCGCTCGGCCGCCGCGTCGATAAGCTCGCGCGCCCGTGCGGCCGGAACGCCGCGCACGCGCGCGACGAATTCCAACAGGCTCTTCGGCGTCATCTCGCCATAGAGCGGCGCGCCTTCGGGAAGGTAGCCGACCCGGCGCCGGACCTCCAGCGGGGCCTTGGTTACGTCGAACCCGGCGACGATCGCGGTTCCCTCGCTGGGCGTCAGGAACCCGGTGATCATCTTCATGGTGGTGGATTTCCCGGCGCCGTTGGGTCCCAGAAAACCCAGAACCTCGCCGCGCCGCACCGAAAAGCTCAACCCGTCCACGGCGGCGATGGGACCGAAACGCTTAGCTAGGTCACGAAGCTCCAGCAGTATCTCGGCCGTCATCCGCTGTACCTGACGTTCAATGTTCCGTCGTTCGGCCTCGGGGTAAGGTCCAAACGAAGCGTCGCCGCCGTGCCTTGCACGCCGGTTTTGGGCTGGAGGCCATGGAGGGCCGGTATTCGAGTGCCGATATAGCAAGTGGTCCGATGTTGCAAGGCTCCAACACGAGTGGCCGGGCCATAGCGGCGAAGGGGCCGAGGGGAGGAGGGCTTCGGCTTTGAGCCACCGGCGCTAATTTCACGAGATTGACAAGCAAATTGTAAAATATTTACAAAAAATACGATTAGTATCAATTGTTTATTTACAGTCTTCTCCAGGTGTGGACATAGTCTTTGACGTGGGGCGGCGGAAGATAAATGGTATGTGTGGCTCCAGGGTTCTAAAGTCGCCGCCCCGCAATGTGACGTCGGAAGCTCCTAAGGGGATTGTAGAGATGGCCTTCGTGAAAAAGAATCCATGGATCGTGTTGGTCGTGGTTTTCGGTGCACTCATCGCTGTGGGAATCGCGGTCAGCTGAACGCCGAATAAATTTCGGTTTTGGCTTCAGCCCTCGCTTTTTTAGGCGGGGGCTTTGGTTTTTGGGGTCGTCCGGCTTGGCCCCTTCCTCAAAGCAACCGTTCCAGGTTGTAGCCGCGGAACTCCTTGGTCCGGTCCAGCACGACGTGCGAGGAGATCTGAGCTATCCCCGGGCCGTGCTTCAGCAGTTCCTCGGAAAGCGTGTGATAGCGCGCCAGGTCCGGACACACGAAGCGCAGGAAGTAATCGAAGGCGCCTGAAACCTTGAAGCATTCGACTACCTCGGGAAGATCGGCGACGGCCGCCTCGAAGGATTTGAAGTCCTGATGCTCGTGGGTCTTCAGCGTCACGGTCGCGATCACGGTGACGTTGCGGCAGATCCTGTCCAGGTCGACCCGTGCCAGATAGGGCCCTAGCAGCCCTGCACCTTCGAGCTTGCGCACCCTCTGCAAACAGGGACTTGGTGATAGGCCCACGGTTTCGGCCAGCTTGTGATTGGTGATGCGGGCATTGGCCTGTAGGGTCGAGAGAATTCTCGTATCGATCTGGTCCAGTTTGACATCGTTGCTCACCCTACACCTCCCCAGCGGGCTCACGCCTCATCCAGTGCAGCTTTGACAGGCCTGTGAAATGTTCTGCTGTTAGAAATTCGATAAGGCCGTGCCTATAACCTCACTGTTCCACGATGTTTTTTCTTCATCTTGCTCCCAGTTTGGCGAGGAAGGGTGAGTGGGGAAAGCAGAATCTGCGGGTTGATTGAGAAGTTACGGTATAATCTACGGGCGAATACCCGGTCTTCGATAAGTCATTCGGCGTGCGATCTGCCATATTGGAGTCGACGGCCGGCACGACATTGGTGCGGTCGCCTGTGCGGGATGGCGCGCGGGGACGGGTTGCAGTCAAAGGGTCCCATAGATGACCACGGATAAGACCATAGCTCTGATCGGTGCGCCGACCGATATCGGAGCCGGACATCGCGGCGGCTCCATGGGGCCGGAGGCTATGCGCGTGGCCGGAATTCAGGCGGCGCTGCGCGCGCGCGGCCTGGAGGTCATCGATCGGGGCAACCTGGCCGGCCCGGTCAATCCTTGGAGCAACGCGGTCGAAGGCTATCGGCACCTGGAGGAGACCGCCTATTGGTGCCGTGTTGTGCGCGATGCCTTCTACCAGTCGCTGGAGCGCGACGAGCTGCCAATCCTGCTCGGCGGCGATCATGCGCTGTCGATCGGATCGATTGCCGCCGTGGCACGTTACTGCCGCGAGCGTGAAAGCACCTTGACGGTGCTCTGGCTGGACGCGCATGCCGATTTCAACACGCCGCAGACCACACCTTCGGGCAACATCCACGGTATGCCGGTCGCGGTGCTGACGGGCCTCGGCCCGGCGGAGTTGACCTCTCTCGGCGACGAGGTTCCGGCGGTCGACAGCGGCGATATCATCCAACTCGGGATCCGGTCGGTCGATCCGGTGGAAAAGCGCATGGTGCTGGAGAGCGCCATGACCGTCTATGACATGCGGCGCCTCGACGAGAGCAGCATGCAAAGCGTTATGAAGGAAATCCTCGACGAGATCGCACGGCGCGGCGGTCATCTTCACGTTTCCTTTGATGTCGATTTTCTCGACCCGGTCATCGCGCCGGGAGTCGGAACGACGGTATCGGGCGGGCCGACCTATCGGGAAGCGCAGCTCTGCATGGAAATGATCCACGACTCGGGGTTACTGGGCTCGCTCGACATCATGGAGCTGAACCCAGCCTACGACCACAAGAACGCGACCGCCGAGCTGGTGGTGGAGCTGACCGAGAGCCTGTTCGGCAAGCAGATCCTCTACCGCCGGCCAAAGGGCGGCCCAAAGGGAGCCCCAGAAGGAGAAAGTGCATGACCCGCAGCGATGCGATTATCGCCCAGGCCGAGCAATACTCGGCACGTAACTACGATCCCCTGCCGGTCGTCATCGAGCGGGGCGAGGGCGTATGGGTCTGGGACGCCGACGGCAACAAGTACCTCGATTGCCTGTCCGCCTACTCTGCCGTCAACCAGGGTCATTGCCATCCCAGGATCCTGGCCGCGCTCACCGAGCAGGCCGGGCGCATCGCCATTACCTCGCGCGCTTTCCATAACGCGCGCCTGGGAGCGTTTCTCGAAAAGCTCTGCAAGCTGACGCAGATGGATCTGGCGCTGCCGATGAACACCGGCGCCGAGGCGGTCGAGACCGCGGTCAAGGCGGCCCGGAAGTGGGGCTACGTGGTCAAGGGCGTGGCCGACGATGCGGCGGAGATCATCGTCTGCTCGCACAACTTCCACGGCCGCACCATCACCGCCGTCTCCGCCTCCTCAGAGCCGGCCTACCGCACCCATTTCGGCCCCTTCACGCCCGGTTTCGTCTGGGTCCCGCACGGCGATCTGGCGGCACTGGAGGCGGCCATCACCGAGCGGACCGTGGCCTTCCTGCTCGAGCCCATACAAGGCGAGGGCGGTATCCTGATCCCACCGGAGGGATACCTCTCGGCGGCCCGCAAGCTCTGCCGCGAACGCAACGTGCTGTTCGTCCTCGACGAGATACAAACCGGTCTGGGGCGCACGGGCGAGCTTTTCTGCTACCAGCACGAGGCCGACGCGAAGCCGGATATGATGGTGGTTGGCAAGGCCTTGGGCGGCGGCGTCTATCCGATCTCGGCGGCGCTGTCGCGGCGCGAGATCCTGGGGCTCTTCGAGCCGGGCGAGCACGGCTCGACCTTCGGCGGCAACCCCTTGGCCGCCGCGGTCGGCGATGCCGCTCTCGACGTGATCGTCGAGGAGGATCTCGCCGCCCGCTCCAAGGCCATGGGCGAGTATCTCCTAGAGCAGCTGAGAGCCATCAACACCGTGAAGGTGGAGGAGATACGCGGTCGCGGGCTTTTCGTCGGCGTGGAGATCCGCCAGGAGGCCGGTCCCGCGCGGCCGATCTGCGAGGAGCTCATGCGGCTTGGCTTGCTGACCAAGGAGACCCATAAGCAGGTCATCCGTATCGCCCCGCCGCTGACCATCGAAACCGAAGAGGTCGACTGGTTGGTGGCGCAGTTCAGAAAGGTCCTCTAGCCTGTCGAGCCATGTTGCAAAGTCGCCGCGCCGGGCTTAGGAACTCTTCGCTGGGGAGAGGTCATGACAAGCCAGGATGACGAAAAACGGCTGGTGGGTGAAAAAGCGGCCCTCGAGGTCGAAGACGGCATGGCGCTTGGCCTGGGTACGGGCTCTACCGTCCGCTTCTTCGCCGAGGCCGTGGGTCGGCGGATCCACGCCGAAGGCCTGCGTCTGTCGGCCATCCCTACCTCGGTACAAAGCCTCGATCTGGCCGTGGCCAACGGCATTCCGCTGACCGACTGGGAGCAGACCGAGGCCCTCGACCTGGTCGTCGACGGCGCCGACGAGGTGGCGCCCGATCTGTCCATGATCAAGGGCGGCGGCGGCGCCCTCCTCTTCGAGAAGATCGTGGCGAGCCATGCGGCCCGGCGTATCTACATCGCCGACACCTCGAAACTCGTGCGCCGGCTGGGCGCCTTTCCGCTGCCGGTGGAGGTCACCCGGTTCGGTCATCCGGCGACCGCGCGGCGGCTTGCGTCCTTGGCGGGCGAGGTTACCCAGCGCCTGAAGGACGGGGAGCCCTTGTGCACCGACGACGGTCACCTTCTTTACGATTGCCGTTTCGGCGAGATCGCCGATCCGGCCGGGCTCGAGCGCCAACTCCAAGCCATTCCGGGCGTCGTCGAAACGGGTCTGTTTGTCGGCGTCGTCGACCTGCTGATCGCCTGCCGCAGCGGGGAGGTCGTGCTCTTGGAAGCCGGCACGCCGGCCTGGTGGGCGTGATGAGCGATGAGACCCGTGCGTCGGAGAAGATCGAGCGGCGGGCGCTCGAGACCCTGCACGAGGCGGCACCGGCCGAGTTGAAGCATTCCCTGGGTCTGGAGAGCCACGAGGTCGACGGTGTCCTGGTCTCGCTGGCACGCCGCGAGCCGTCGATCCTGCTGAACCGTGTCTTGGGCCTCGGCATCGAGCAACCGGCCCGGCGCGAGACGGTGGCCCGCGTGGCCTCGGCCTATCGTGAGGCCGGCGTCGGCCGTTTCTTTTTCCACCTCCACCCCGCGGCGCGACCGCAAGACGAGATCAGGGGATGGCTCGCCGCCGAGGGTTTGGAAAAGTATCGCGGCTGGATGAAGTTCACCCGTGGGCCCACGCCGCCGCCGGCGCACCGCTGTGAGCTGAGCGTTCGCGAGATCGGCCCCGAGCATGCCGAGGAGTTCGGGCGCATCGCCGGTGCCGGCTTCGGGCTGAGCGCGCAAGCCGCAGCGCTGCCGGCGGCGCTTTGCGGCGCGCCCGGCTGGCACCTGTTCATGGCCTTCGATGGCGCGCACCCGGCGGGCACCGGGGCGCTCTTCGTCGAGGACGGGATAGGCTGGACCGATTGGGGCGTCACCGATCCGGGCTTTCGCCGACGCGGCTGCCAGACGGCGCTCCTGGTGGCGCGTCTCGACAAGGCGATCGCGCTGGGCTGCCGGATGATCTTGACGGAGACCGGCGAGGAGGTGCCGGGCGACCCGCAGCACTCTTACCGCAACATCCTGAAAGTCGGCTTCTCGGAGACGCAGGTGCGCGAGAACTGGGTTCCCGGCTAGATCTTCTTCTCCATGCGGAAATTCTGGATTGCCACGCCGCGCCGTTGGACCTCTTGCGCTTCGACGAGGCGGAAGCCGGCCTTGAGGAAGAAGGGTTTTGCCGTGCGGCTCGCGTCGGTCGTCAGGCCTCGCCTTCCCCGGTGCGCCGCTTGGGCTTCGATTGCCCGCAGCAGGGCGCGGGCGACGCCGCGCCGTTGCCGGTCCGGCGCCACGAAGAGCATGTCGAGGTGGGCGCCCTCCGTCAGTTCGGCGAAGCCGACCGGCACACCCTTCTCCTCGGCCACGAGAGCGTAGTTCGCCTCGATGCGCCTCGCCCAGGCGTCCCGGTCGAGATTGGCCGGCGCCCAAGCCGCCAGTTGCGCGCCCGTGTAGTCGCGCTGCGCGATGCGATGCACGCTGTCGCGAAACAGCACCATCAAATCGCTCAGATCGCGGGGCCGATAGAGTCGGACCTTCACATCGGTTTTCAAGGCTCTACCCTTGCTCGCCATCGGGCCTCTCGCCACAGGCAATAGGCAAGTCGGTCACGAAGATCAAGGGCCCGCGGTTCGCGCGATCGGCGGCCGCCCACGCTTGGTAAATGCGGCGACTCGTGCCTAACTATTCGGCAACCGGTGATCAGGGACCCGATGTGCGATGAGCGAAGATGTTACCAAGATGAGCGCCGTGGAACTCGTAAGCGGCTATCGTGACGGCCGCTTCTCCCCGATCGAGGTGGTCGAGGCGTCGTTGGAGCGAGCCGAGGCGCTGCAGGACCGCCTCAACGCTTTCGTCCTGATCGATCGCCAAGGGGCCATGGAAGAAGCGCAGCGCTCCGCCGAGCGGTGGGAGGTCGGCACGCCCAAGGGGCGCCTCGACGGGGTGCCGGCGACGATCAAGGATCTGGTGCGAACCGAGGGCTGGCCCTGCCGCTATGGCTCGCACACGACAAGTCAGGCACCCATGGAGGAGGACGCGCCGGTCACCGCGCGCCTGCGTGAGCATGGCGCCGTTCTG
>Ga0255057_10001097_pt1 | contig 15517 bp, 14 predicted proteins | sample Cases_109_6_MG_FD_189022 | JGI IMG/M metagenome (GOLD analysis project Ga0255057, IMG submission 189022) | Seawater microbial communities from Amundsen Gulf, Northwest Territories, Canada - Cases_109_6 | ecosystem: Environmental > Aquatic > Marine > Gulf | place: Canada: Northwest Territories... | reverse complement strand
CGATGGGACCCGCCTGATCCTTGATGGGGGCTCCGGCATGATGCGGGTGACGCCCGGGCTGGGCAGCTTCTGCGAGCGGATCGACGTGCTGCTCACGCATCTGCATATGGATCACATCCAGGGCCTGGGGTTCTTCTACCCATTGCGTGATCCGAACATTCAGACCCATATCTATGGACCGGTGTCGACGACGATGTCCCTCGAGGATCGTCTTGCCCGCTACCTCTCCCCGCCGCTGTTTCCCGTTCGCCTCAGGGATCTCCAGGCGATGCATCTGCACCCTGTCGGTCCGGGGGCGTTCAACGTGGGCCCCTTCACCGTCTTTGCTGATCTCGTCGGCCATCCGGGCCCGACGCTCGGCTATCGGATCGAGGAGAACGGCAGCGCCATGGCCTATCTCCCCGACCATGAGGTGGCGCTCGGTCATCCTGTATTCCCTGCCGACCCCAAGTGGACGTCCGGGTTCGACCTAGTCAAGGATGTCGACCTTTTGATCCACGATGCGCAGTACACCGAGGAGGAGTACGCGGGTCGCGTCGGTTGGGGTCACAGCACCCTCAGACAGGCGGTTGCCTTCGCCGGGCAGGCAGGCGTCAAGACCCTGGTGACCTTCCACCACGACCCTGAGCACACCGACGAGATGCTGGACGAGCAGCTGCAGAAGGCCCTCGCCGAGGACCTCCCGCTTGAGCTGGTGCCGGGCCGAGCGGGATCGGCCTTCGAGATCTAGTCGAGGCCGGCTTCGCTCCCCGCTTCTCTTCGCTCCCCCCCTTCTCTTTGCTCCCCCCTCAGGGTGTCGCATTTCGCGATTGTGCGACTGGGGCACGAGCACAAGTCGACTTCTCTTCGCTCCCCCCTCAGGGGGGAGTCCCGCCCGCAGGGCGGGGAGGGGGGTCAAGCCGTGGTCGCGACCTGCGACGTGTTTGTTGCAGCGCATTGACCCAAAAGGGTTCGCAAATCGAGACAGAACCTCAAGAAGGAACAACGACTCGATCTGAGAACCCTTCTTCCGCCTCGCTTCGCTCGGACCACCCGTCCCCCTGAGGGGGAGGCAAGAGTCGCGGCACTGCTTCAAGTGGCAAAATCCATGCGACTGTTCATCTGAGGCAGGCAAACAGGCGGGGAGGGCTACTCCTGGATGCGGATCGTCCGCAGCGCGGTGGGCAATTAGCTTAGATCTTGAGCTCGAGCGCCTGCGGCGCCACGGATCCTTCGATGTCGCCCCGTCCCAGGTACTCGCCGTCGGCCTCGATGGGCCAGTCCGGCTCGACCTTGATCGAGAACTGCTTGCCGCTCATCAGCGTCACGTTTGGGTGGTCGAGATGCTTCCCGCGTTGAACCATCGGCTTGAGGGTGAGTGCCAGGCGCTTCGGGCCTTGGAAGATCTGCATATTGACCATTCCGTCGGCGGGATCGGCGTGGGGCGCCATCTTCATCCCACCCCCGAGATACTTGGCATTCGACATGATCAGCATGAGCGCATCGCCCTCGAACCGATGGTCACCACACACCACCTCTAGGCGGGCATGGGGGAGTTTCACCAGTGCCGGCCAAATGCCGAGCTGATAGCGAGCCGCTCCCCAGCCGGCCGGCATGCGCTCCACCTCCTTGACGACGCCACCGGTGAGGCCGCTCCCTGCCGAGTTGACAAAGTACCGCTCTCCCCACGGCCCGCTGAGGTGAACGGCATCGAGCGGAGCGGTGTCGGGCCCGGCAAGATGGGAAGCTGCCTCTTCCAGGTTCTGCGATATGCCAAAACTGCGGATCAGGTCGCTACCGCTTCCTGAAGGAAGGACACCAAGCACAGGTGGGCTATCCCAGTGGCGGGCAAGGAGGGCGTTGGCGACCAGATTGATGGTCCCGTCGCCACCTACGGCCAGGAACCTTTGCGCGCCGCTCTCGATCCCCTCGGATACCAGATCGTCGATGTGCGCAGCACTGTCGCTGGTTCGCAGCTCGGCAACAACTCCAACCCGATCCAGCGCGGCACGGACCCGCGCCGGTGTGTCCTTACGGTTCCCGGCTCCAGGGTTGACGATTCCCCACCATCCGCCGTGCTGATCCTGGGTCACGGAAAGGGTGGGCTCTCTTCCTCGAGCAGCATCCGGGGTCCGTCCTCGACGAAGCGAAGCCTCCCCTGTGGCACCTTGCTGGTGACGGCAAGGGCGTTGGCGTCCATTGCATCCCAGATCTCCTGGAACGGGACACGGTCATCGACCCACTTCTCGGCGATCATCACCCCATGTCCCGGGAGAACGGTGAAAACCACGGTTCTCGGGTCTCCCAGATCCCGCAGCGCCTGGGATCGTGAGAAGGCCTCCTTGACGCCCATCGCCTGGGCGTCGGACGCGCAAGACACCAGATAGTCGTAGTAGGGCGGGTCGAGCGGCACGAACTCGACGCGTTCGGGATCATACGCAACGATGCCGCGGTGTCCGTGCAGTTTGGATCGCAGCATGGGCACCACACCGTTGGTTTGCCACGGCGCGGGAAGCGTGATCCGTGGGAGCAACTGGTCCATCGCCATGAGCTCGACGCCTTCCGAGGAAGGCGGTGTGGGCTCCAGCCCTTCGATCGGCCGGAAGAACGCGCCCATTCCGTTTGGCCGCAGGCCGGCGATCACCGCCAGGTCGTCCTTGGTCACCTGACCCTTGTGCACCGGGCGCACACTGCCGGTTACCGTGGTTATCAGGCCAGACACCGCGGGCTCCCAGGTGCCGAAACAGCCTTCGCTGTAGTGCTCGGCGACGGCCTTGGAAACCGAGGGAACAGTCACCAGGTCGGCGATGACCACAGGCTCGGTGAAAAAACCCCGGCCGCCGAGCTCCGCAGAGGCCACCGACATCGCCGCCGGAGTGGCCAGCCCACTCCACAGGTCGTTCGGAACCAGCTCCGAGATAGCTTCGTGCTTGGCGACCTCTTCGGTGCTCACGGTCGTCACCATTCGCAGCACGACATTCTCGATGATCTCGGCAGTGCTGCCGACGCTTTGCGGATGAGCACCTACCAGGTCGAAGTGGAACACTCGATCCGGCTTGTCGTCCCCAACCGCGAGCAGCACCCGGATGCTCTTCACCTGGGCCTGCACGGCCCGCTCCAACGCCAGGATCGGACCGCCCCGCCTTCCCTGCTCGTGGAGCACCTGATAGGCGGTGTCGTTGAGACCCTCGAGCGCGAACTCGGCAGGATCAGGGACATCGGGCTTCAGCGCTACCTCGAGGCGGTCGTAGAGCTCTTGGAACTCTGCCGTGGTGGCGTGCACGAGGCTGTACACGACCGGGCTGTGCCGCACCCCGTACTCCGGGCGCAGCCGGAAGATCGTTGCCTCACGCAACGACAGCGATCGGCCGAACGGACCGGTGGTGAGCACCAGGTCGGTGCGGTCATCCGGTGTGTCCTGGACGACATGTCCCTGCCGTCGGAACTCGTAGCGCAGCATCGGAAGCAGGCTGTCGACGAGCTCTGTGCTCTCGCCCGGGAGGATGGCGACGTGTACGGCTGGAAGAATTGGCCTTCCGTCCAACCAGCCGGCAGCAGCGGGATGCCCGGTGGCGGTCATCGCTCTCCCTCCTCGACGTACCACCCCTCCAGCTTGAGGATTCGCAGGGAAAGATCGGTGAGACGGGGTGAGACGTTGGCGAGCCACACCAGGGGCTTCGCCCGATGCGGCAGGATTACCTCCGCTCGATTGTGCTCGATGGCCTTCACCGTCGCTTTTGCGGCCCGGTCCACCGGCATCGCTTTGCCCATCAGCGGGAATGCCATCCCATCGACGAACGGCGTCTCCACCCTCCCGAAGAGAATGGTCGATACCTCCACGCCGTGCGGGCGCAGCTCCTGGCGCAAAACATCGCCGAAACCGACCATGGCGAATTTCGATGCGGCATAAGGGGCGTCGAGAGGCAGGCCTTTCCTTCCGTCGACCGAAGCCATCAGGGCGATATGCCCGGATCCCTGCTCAACCATGTGGGGGAGCGCGGCCAGAATGACTCTGGCCGTGCCGAGGAAGTTGATGTCGAGCGACCGCTCGAGGTCATCCATCGAGACGGCGACGGCGGGCCCCCGAATGTATTGACCGGCGTTGGCTACGACGACGTCGATCCGTCCCCATTCGGCGATCGTCTTGTCGACCAGGGCCGTCACCTGGTCGTCATCGGTGACGTCGGTCGGGATCACCAGCGCAGTTCCACCGTGAGACTCGACCATACGGGCCGTCTCCTCGAGTTCGTCGGCGCGTCGCGCAGCAAGGGCAAGGCGCCCGCCGCGTTCGGCAAGCTCCGTGGCCACGGCGCGACCGATTCCGGCAGAGGCCCCGGTGATGATCGAAACGGGCTGGTCGAGGGCGGTTATGGATCCTCCAGACTCACCGGAAGGCTAATGGGCTGGGTGTCGGAACGCTCCCGGCGTATGGCGGGTGATGGATGCCTGTTCCTCTTCGACCTCCAGACCCCGCATGCGGTTTCCTCTCACAGGAGATCGAGGATGTCCGAGATTGCCCGAAGCGCCCCGGCAACGAAGATGCCGCCGGTGGCCGCATAGCCGAGCACGGTCACCCGGCGGCTGGTTTCCCGTTCCGGCTCCCGGAATCTCGATACCCACCATGCCACGGTGCTGAGCACCATCCCGATCACAAAGACCCCCATCAACCTCGCTGGCTCGCACTCACAGATGTCCTCGAGAAACAGGTTGGCAAGCATCATGACGAGAAACAGAGCCCCCACAAAGACCAGGGCGATATAGCCGGGAACGGAATCGATCGGCTTCTCCGGATTGACCGCAGGGAGGCGCTTGTCCAAGACGCCAATGAGGGCAACCAGCACCGGCCCAAAGGCGAGGTGGAGCACAATCAGCATGAGCACGTTGCGCCAGTCGTTGCCAAGGATGGCGAAATCGAAGTTTCCTGGGTCGAAGACGATGGTGCTCCCCGTTGCGAGCAGGAAGACGCCGAACACGATGCCCCGCATTGGCCCGGCCCATGCCAGCCAGGGCTCGGAGATGGTGTAGATCACCGCACCGAAGCCACCGGCGAACACGCCGATGAAGAGAATGAAGGCCACCGTTCCGCCAACAGTGATATCACCGACGACGTTGCCATTCTCGGTGAAGGCGCCGACGGCGCGCTCGGGAGCAATCATCGCGGACAGACGCATGAAGATGCGCCCCCCGACCCCACCGACCAGCAGGCCGGTGATCACTCCGGCGATGCCGATCACGCCGACATGACGGAACGCCGTGGCCACTCGCAGCCCATTGAACCCGGCGCCGACGCGGCTCGACCGTAGTGAGCTCATGACTCGAACCTACTCGTCGTCCGGTCTCGGTGCGGTCAGGCCACGCTGGCCGCTGTCCTCGATGTCGAAGAACACGAAGGTGAGCGTTTCAGGCATTGAGACGCGATGGCATTGCGAGAGGGTGGGCGATGACACGTGCGGATACGGAAGCATCGGGTGGCTCCGTGCGTTTCCTCAATATGAATGCCTTTGTTCTCACCGGCGGGGGCAGCCTCGGAGCGGTTCATGTCGGGATGCTCCGGGCGTTGTACGAGCGCGGAATCGCCCCGGACCTCATCATCGGTACCTCGGTTGGTGGCATCAACGGTGCCTATATCGCATCGAGGCCACAGACCGTCGAGACCGCAGAAGCGCTCGGCGACATATGGCGGGGGATCGAACGTCACCATGTGTTCCCATTCGGCTTCACCGGTGGATTTCTCGGCTTCATCGGGCGTCGCTCCCACTTCCTCTCCAATCGTGCGCTGCGCCGCCTCATTCGCAGCTACGCCGAGTTCAACGACCTCGCCGACGCTCCCATACCCCTCCACGTGATCGCAACCGACGCAGCGACCGGCCAGGAGGTAGCGATATCGAGTGGGAACACCATCGAGGCTGTGCTGGCGACCTCGGCACTTCCCGGCATCTTTCCCCCCGTGAGCTGGGAGGGCCGGCTGCTTGTCGATGGGGGTGTATCCAACTATGCCCCGATCTCACATGCACTCGACCTCGGTGCGGAGAACATTTACGTGCTCACCAGCGGGACCGCGTGTGACCTTCCCGAGCCCCCAGGCGGCGCCCTCCCGCTGTTGCTGCATTCGATGTCGATCCTGATCACGGGCCGCCTCGTCGTCGAGATCGACCATCTTCAGGAGAAGGCGAACTTCATCGTGTTGCCCCCACCATGCCCTGTCGACGTGCCACCCCACGACTTCTCTCGAGCAGCGACGCTCATCGATCGCTCATACGAGACGACGAGCACCTTCCTCGATGCACTCAGCGGTGACGGCCCGGCGCCGATGCCAGAGCATCTCATCCGAGCCGCACCGCACAATCTCACGGCTCTAAGTTCCTAGCTTCGCTCCAGAATCATCGCCGCCGCAGTGGCGCCGGCTCCACAGATGCTGACCAGCCCGTAGCGAGCGTCGCGACGCGCCATCTCGCTAGCGAGCTGGGTGACGATCCGGGCGCCGGTGGCGGCGAACGGGTGGCCGATGGCGATCGAGCCGCCAAGCCGGTTGAGCTTGTCGCGATCGACCTTGCCGATCGGATCCTCTTTCCAGCCGTGCTCCCATGCGGCGAGATTGGATGCAACCTGTCCACCGAACGCCTCGTGCATCTCGATCAGGTCGAAGTCGTCGAGGGTCATTCCAACACGGCGGAGCATGCGCGGCACCGCCACGCCGGGCCCCATCAGCAGACCATCGTCCGGGCTGATGGCGGCAAACTCGATCGCCTTGATGAAGGCGAGGGGCTGGTGGCCGTGCTCGGAGGCGGCAGACTCAGACATCAGCACCACCGATGCAGCGCCGTCGGTGAGCGGGCTCGAGTTGCCGGCAGTGAGGGTGCCGGAGGGGGTCGGGTCGAACACGGGTTGGAGCTTGGCCAGCTTCTCCATCGAAGTAGTCGGTCGGATGATCATGTCCGAGGTGTAGCCGTCGAGTGGATAGATCTCAGCGGTCAGCCGGCCGTCATCGGTGGCGGCTGCAGCGTTCAGGTGGCTTCGCAGCGCGATTTCATCCTGCTCGGTCCTGGAGATACCCCATTCCTTCACGGTGAGCTCGGTGTGCTCACCCATGGACAGGCCGGTCGAGGGCTCGGTCACCCCCGGTGGCCTTGGGACGAAATCTCCGGGGCGCAGGCGGGTGAGCATGCGGGCCTTGTCCTTGGTGCTCTTGGCGTTCTGCATATCGGAGAGAACCCGCGTTGCGTTGCGGCTCCACAGCACCGAGGGATTCGACATCGATTCGACACCGCCGGCGATGCCCACCCGGGTCCGGCCGGCGAGGATGGCGTCGTGGACCGACTCGATGGCGGTGATGCTGGTGATGCAGTTGTCGGTGACGCTCACCGACCGCACCGAATCGGGCAACCGGCTGGCGAAGTTGACCTCGCGAGCCAGGTGAGGGACCCGGGCATCGAGGGTGACGATCCCGTAGGTGAGTTGGTCGACGAGCGCCGGGTCGAGATCGAGCTTGGCGAGCACCCCGTCGACGGAGTGTGTACCCAGCTCGAGGGCCGTACGGTCCTTGAGGTAAGTGCCTGCCTTGGCAAACGGAGTGCGGGCGCCGCCGACGACGACGACCCGTTCTGTGCTGGTCATGGTGTGCTTCCTTTCTGGATGGCGATCGGTGCCGCCAGGATCTGATCGGGGATGGCGAAGGCGTCGACGAGAGCTAGCGACTCGACGGCCACCTCTCCCACCAGTCGGTCGTGGATGTTTCTGATGGCCGTGGCGGTGCTGGCGCTGAAGCGGCCGTGTTCCTGGAACCATCCGAGGTCGCTCTGGATCGTGGCCAGGCCGAAGAGGGCGCGGAGCCGGTCGAGGGAGGCGCCAATCGGCCCGTCCTCGATCCGGTCGACTGCAGCGACGAAAGCCTCGAGCACCAGACGGTCGACGTGGCTGGAGGCAGCGGCAATAGCGTGGGTTTGGACCTGAGTGAATGCATCGAAAGGCTCGACACCGGCGTCGATGCGCTTCTTGATGCGCTTTCCAAGCGACTCGACCTGGTGGGCCTCCCTCCAAAGGAGTTGTTCGACCTGCCACCCCGGGTCGGTGAGTTCTTCGATGCCGGTGGCGCTCCTCGTGACCGGGCTGGTCTCGGCGATCGCACCACCCGTCCTTCGGAACAGATATCTGACCAAGCCGGCGGCGCTCATCGACTCGAACTGCTGACGGAACTCAGAGAGCAATCCCTTGGCGACGAGCTGGGCGAGCACGGTGTTGTCGCCCTCATAGGTGGTGAAGATGTCGGCATCCGCTCGCATCGTGGTGAGCCGGTTCTCGGTCAGGTAGCCCTGGCCTCCCGTGGCCTCGCGCGCCGCCTGAATCGTGTCGACGGCGTGTCGGGTGGCAAAGGCCTTGAGACCCGCGGCACGAGCCTCGATCTGCCGAGGATCCTCGGTCCCGTCGGCGAAGTCCTCGATCAGTGCCTCGTAGGCGAAGTGGTAGGCGTAGGTGGTGGCGAGGCGGGGGATGAGCCGCTCTTGGTGGATGGGGTAATCGATGAGGAGGGACTCGGCCCCGGGCGCCGATCCAAACTGGCGGCGCCGGTGCGCATACCGGATCGCGATCGTCAGGGCCGACTTGGCGACATTCACCGCGGCGGCGCCCACGCCGATTCGGCCGCCAACGAGGGTGCCGATCATGGTGAAGAACCGGCGATCCGGGTCGGGGATGTCGCTGACATATTGTCCGTGATCGTTGATATCGGCGAACCGGTTCAGCAGCGCCGCTCGCGGGACCCGGACGTCGTCGAACCAGATACGACCGTTGTCGACGCCGTTGAGCCCACCCTTCCCGCCGTTGTCCTCGATGCGTATGCCCGGCAGCACCGACCCGGACTTGTCGCGAAGCGGAACCAATACGGCATTGACGCCGTGGTCGGTGCCATCAACGAGGAGGCGGGCGAATACCACGGCCATGCGCCCGTGGGCGGCGGCATTCCCGATGTAGTCCTTGCGGGCAAGGTCGTTGGGCGTGGAGATCACCAGCTCATCGGTGCCGGCGTCGTATACAGCGATCGTTTCGAGATCACGGACGTTGGAGCCGTGACCGGTCTCGGTCATCGCAAAGCATCCCGGAAGCGTGAGTGTTCCGATGTCATCGAGGTACTTGGAATGGTGCCGGGAGGTGCCGAGCTGGGCAACAGCCCCTCCGAACAGGCCGAACTGCACACCGAACTTTGTCATGAGGCTGAGATCGTGGTGGCCGAGCATGGCGAAGACGGCGACCGCTGCCCCGCGATCGTCGGCACCGTGCGGAGCCGGATACCCGAGTGTTCCCAGCCCCTGATCGGCGAGGATCTGGATCCAGCCGAGGACGAGCTCGCGGTACGCATCACGCTCGACCTGGCCGGGATAGGTGAACTCGACTGCGGCGAGGGTTCGGCGCAGTTGGGCTCGTACCGTCCGATATCGACCGTCGAGGATCGCAGCGAGCTCTTCAACGTCAAAGGATATTGCGGGCTCGACCAGCTCGCGCAGCTGGATCCGCCGGCGCAGCGCCGATGGAGCGGGCCCGAACGGTCCGTACCGGACGTTGAGGTCGGCGAGGGCCGCACGTTCGGCCTCGGTGACCCTGGACTGGGTCCTCGAGGTCTCGGCAATGGCGATGCCGAGATCGGTGACCGATGCGGTCGCCGGCTCGTCGAGCAGCGACGTCCACTTGGCGATATGCAGGCGCAGCCGATCGAGATCGTCAGGAGCCGGGGGATGTTCCGGATCGAGCCAATGCCGGAGGGCTACCTGACAGTCCACGTCGATTCCCGGGTACACGGCGATTGCGGTGCAGATTCCAGAGATCTCCTCTGCGGTGAGCTCCCCGTCGGCCCAAGCCGCGTAGACGAGCGGAAGGAACGGCTGAAGCCGCTCGTCGTCCAGCGAGCTCACCAGCGTGGACGTCGTTGTCTGTTGTGTCATGTCGAGGGCAACCCGTGCGGACGGGAGTACCGCACACAGATTGTCAGTCCTCTGTCAATTCCCTTGCAGGATCGACAGCGTCGGGGTTGCCCGCGGTGAACAGACAGGAGACCGCCTCATGACCGTTGTACAGTTCCCCGACTCGACCGGCTTCATCAGACAGCCCGGCAAGCTGATGCGTATCACCACCGTCGCCAAGGCGATGCTCGAAGAGGCCCGCAGCACTCCGTGCGACGACGCCGGCTGCGAGAAGTTCAAGAGGATCTACGAGCGCACCATCGCCGAGCTCGATGGCGTCATCTCCCCAGAGCTCCACGCCGAGCTCACCAAGCTGGCGGTCCGGTTCGAAGATCCCCGCCCTTCACACTCGGCTCTTCGTGTTGCACAGGCCGAACTCGTCGGTTGGCTCGACGGGCTGATGAACGGCATTGTCATTGCCGTGCAAAGCCAGTTCGCAGAGGCTCAGGCCCAGGCCGACGCCATCCAGGACACCGTCATCGACGATCGGCTGATGCCCGGTCAGTATCTCTAACACCGTCTCTCACACCGTTCTAGCGCCAGAAACCGACACTGCTTGCGGTTTCTGGCGCAAGTAGTTGTGAATGCTTTCTCAAGGTGGGACTTTCGGCCCTAAACACCTGTGCATGCGCTGCCATACGCTGCAGGAGATGCAGGAGATGCAGCAATGACTATGCAAGAGACGCAGTACCTGACCGCAACCGACGTGACCCGGCTGTTGAGGATCGACAAGTCCACGGTTTATCGGATGGCAGAAGACGGCCGGCTGACGGGTGTCAAGGTAGGCCGCCAGTGGCGTTTTCCCGCTGATGAGCTGGAACGGGCCCTTGGCATCGATCTGAACACAGCACCAGGGCCGAGCGTTATCGACATCGAACAGGCGGAAGAGCTCAGCGCTCTCTTCGCCGACCTCTACGGAGTGATGGCGGTCGTGACCGATCTGGAGGGTCGGCCGCTGACCCCTGTAGTCAACGCCAGCGACTACTTCGCCCTGCTCAGCGAGAACGCCGATGTCGTGAACACCTGCATCGCCGAGTGGCGCTCCCACGCCGCCGACCAGGATTTCCAGCCGACGCTCCAGCCAAGCCGCTTCGGTTTCCTATGCGCTCGCGCATTCGTGCGCAGCGGGTTCGAGCTTGTCGGCATGGTGATTGCGGGAGGTATCGGCGACGTGGGTTGGCCTCCCGCTCCAGCCCGGCTCCGGGAGCTGGCCGCGAGCGCAAGGGTCGATGCCACCGACCTGGCGGCGACGGTCGAGAGCGTGCCTAAGCTCGACGAGCTGGCATCTTCTTCCATGCTCACCGCGTTGAGCATTCTTGCCAGACACCTTTCCCCAGATCAGATACCCACGAGTCAAATACCAACAAGGAGTACATCGTGAAGAAGCTCGTCGTTCTCGGCGCCGGCACCGCCGGCACCATCGTGGTCAACAAGCTGCGCCCTCGGCTCAGCGAGGACGAGTGGACGATCACCATCGTCGACCAGGAGCCAGACCACCTCTACCAGCCCGGGTTCCTGTTCATCCCCTTCGGGACCTACCAGCCAGACGATGTCGTCAAGCCGAAGTCGGACTTCATCCCCAAGGGTGTCGACTACATAGAGGCCACCATCGACCTGGTCGAACCAGAGCACAATCGGGTGCAGCTCGAGGACGGGACCGAGCTCGAGTACGACTTCCTGATCATCGCCACCGGCACACATCCCCGACCCGACCAGACCCCGGGGCTGGAGAGCGACGAGTACGGCAAGACCATCCACGACTTCTTCAGCCTGGAAGGAGCGACGGCGCTCGCCGATGCCCTCGATCGATTCGAGGGGGGCAAGCTCGTGGTGAACTTGATCGAGCTGCCTATCAAATGCCCGGTGGCTCCCCTCGAGTTCACCTTCCTCGCAGAGTCCTACCTCCGGGAACGCGGGTTGCGTGACCAGGTCGAGATGACCTTTGTCACCCCGCTCGACGGGGCGTTCACCAAGCCGGTCGCCTCCGAGCAGCTGGGCAGCATGCTCGAGGAGCGCAAGATCGCCCTCGAGCCCGATTTCTACCTGGAGCGGGTCGATCCCGAGGCCAAGAAGCTCGTCTCCTACGACGAACGGGAAGTCCCCTACGACCTGCTGGTCACCGTCCCGGTCAACATGGGTGCCGACTTCGTCGCCCGCTCCGGCCTCGGCGACGAGCTCAACCATGTCTATGTCGACCAGGGCACCTTCCTGGCCAAGGACTCTGAGAACATTTTTGCCCTTGGCGACGCCGCCAACCTGCCCACTTCCAAGGCCGGATCGGTGGCGCACTTCGCCGTGGAAGTGTTCATGGACAACTTCCTTCGCCATATCGATGGCAAGGAGATGGTCGAGGAGTTCGACGGCCACGCCAACTGCTTCGTTGAATCGGGTGATGGCAAGGCCATGCTCATCGACTTCAACTACGACACCCAACCATTGCCCGGCAAGTACCCCCTCCCAGGGATCGGTCCGTTCTCGCTGCTCAAGGAGACCGAGGTGAACCACTGGGGGAAGATGATGTTCAAGTGGACATACTGGAACGTGCTGCTTCCCGGCCGCGAGATGCCGATATCGGCGCAGATGTCGATGGCCGGCAAGCAGGAGGTCGAGTGATGGCTACCGCCACCACCGATCGTACCGAGGAGCTGGAGCGTAAGGTCGACCTCCTCACCGAGCACGTCGCCTTTCTCGTCGAGGAAGCCGAACAGCAGGCGCAGCGGCGGCGGCAGTGGGAGGAGCTGAGCCGGGATGTGATGCCTCTCGCCCGGACCGGCCTGGAGCGGTTGTCCACTGAGCTGGACGCGGTCTCGCTGGATCCCGAAGCGGTCCTCGACCTCGCCCGCCGTCTTGCGGCCAATGTCGACAACCTGGAGCGTCTGCTGGTCGGGCTGGAGAGCGGGCTCGAGCTGGTGGATGACGCCAAGAGCCTGGCCTCTGAGGCCATGGAGATGGCAACGACGCGACTCGAGGAGCTGGATCGGAAGGGCTACTTCACCTTCATGGAAGCCGGGCTCGGTGTCGTCGATCGGGTCGTGACCAATTTCAGCGAGGACGACGTCAACCAGCTCGGCGACAACGTGGTGCTGATCCTGGAGACGGTCAAGGAAATGACCCAGCCCGAGATCATGGCGGTTCTGTACCGCATGATCGAGGCTATCGATCGCCAGCGCCTCGTCATGGAGGCAGAGCCACAAGATCCGCCCAGCCTGTGGCAGCTGGCACAGAAGATGCGCCAGCCGGAGGTCCGGCTCGGATTGAACCGGGCACTGACCACCCTGCAGGTGGTCTCCGATGTCGAAATGGGTCCGCCACGCAAGTTCGTAGCGGGCATAGAAGATCAAACAGACAACAACACCGAAGGAGGTGTCTGATGACGGTGACGGCGATTGCCGGAAAGGAAATCCACGTCGATGACGAGGGCTTCCTCACCGAATACGACGAATGGGATGAGGAGCTGGGGGCGGAACTCGCCAAGAACATCGGGATCGATGAGCTCACCGATGACCACCTGAATGTGATCACCTTCCTGCGCGACGACTACGCCGACCAGGGAGAGACGGCGACATTGCGCCGCGTCCAGACGGTGGGTGGGATCCCGACCAAGGAGCTCTTTGTGCTCTTTCCCAAGAAACCGGCCAAGAAGATGGCCTATGTCTCCGGCTTGCCAAAGCCGGTCGGCTGCATCTGAGAGGAGGCGAAATGACTACTACTGAAACTGCTCCCGTCATCGTTCCCGACTTCGGGGATGAGGCCGAGGACCGCAAGATCGCGTTCATCTGCTCCAAGGGCAACCTGGACATGGCCTACCCGGCGCTGATCATGGCCAACGGGGCCGTGACCGAGGGTGTGGAGACCCATATCTTCTTCACCTTCTGGGGCATGGACATGATCAACAAGGGAACTCAGGACAATCTGCAGTTCACCATGCTTGGCAACACGGCGATGCACATGCCCAACTCCGAGAAGCACATCCCACAGGGCCTTGGCGGTCTCCCCGGCATGACCGGCTACGCCACCAAGATGCTCAAGGAGCAGATCGGCGGTCTCGGCGTACCCGAGGTGCCCGAGTTCCTGCACGAGCTCCACGAGATGGGCGTCCAGCTGTGGGCATGCAAGATGTCGGTGGACATGATGGACCTCGAGGAAGACGATCTGATGGACGAGGTCGAGGCCATCATCAATGTCAACGACTTCATCGAGCTGAGCGACGGCGCCCAGATCATCTTCGTCTAGACGATCGCCTTGCGCCCGAGCCGCTCAACAGTGCTTGTTGGGCGGCTCGCAATGCGCTCGCCGCCGACTACGTGATCGAGAGATCGGCCATCGTCAGAGATTCGGTAGCTCGCCGATGAGCAACCGCCACTCTGAGCCTTCCCACCATCGGTTGGGAACGGGCCAGGTCCAGGCGTAGACGACAATCGCATCGTCAGTCATGTGGGCCTTGATCATCCCGCAGTGCTCGCCCAGACCCGGCCGGCAGGGAGCGTCGTAGACCCCCGTCATGGGCAGCTCGCTCCATCTGCTGCCATCGGTCGAGGCCCATGCCACCCATTCGGCGAGCCAGGGTCGCTCCTGTGATGACCTGATGCCAAAGATCGCCCAGCCCGCCTCTCCGGCGACCACCGAGGTGAGGTGCGTGTTTGCGCCGGTTTCTGAGAAATCCACCGGGAGCGGGGACCACGTGGCGAGATCCTCGCTCATCCACGCCGCCGGTTGAGCCTTCCTCGGCACCCGCAACCCGAGCACATCGCCCCAATCCGACTCATCGGGCACGACATCGGCGTCTTCGGTGACCCCGGTGGCGCCGATCACCACCCACAGGCCGTCGTGTTCGGCCACGGACCATGGCTGAGCCTCCACCGCCGCCGTCGCATCGGGGAAGGCGTCTGCGGCCTTGTCCCACGACTCGCCGTCGGGGGAGAACCAGACCTCGTTTAGCCAGAGCCACTCGGAGAAATCCGCGGCCCAGCCGCGCGGTCCGTTCTGGTCGGGCTGCCAAGGGGCCCAGGCTTTAGGACACGGTCCAAGGCCGAGATGGCCCGGCGCCTGTTCGTAGATCTCGAAGCAGGCACCCGTGACCGTCTGGGCATTCTCGTAGAGAGTCGGCAACCGATAGTCCCAGCCGTGGCCAGGAGAAGGGATGCCTCCGGCATCGACAAGCTCGAGGGGGATCGACGGAACGTACCACCAGGTCACGGTGCCCAGAACCGATTCGGAGACGGCTACCTCCTCTCCGACTAACCCGTACCGGGGTGCCGTTGCGGTGGTCGGCGGGACCGTGGTCGATTGGACCGGCGCCGCTGTCGTCGACGACGATGCTGCCGGTCTCGAGGCGGCGCCGGTAGCCGTGTCGCCGCTGCCTCCGCAGCCGGCGATGGCGGCGGCCATGACGACCGCCAGCACCAGGTGGTTAGAACTCCCCAATGAGCAGCCTCCACCTCAGGTCGGGCCCGAACAGGTGCGGCCCAAGGGGCCAAGTCCACGCATAGGCAACGACCGAATCTCCGATCATGTGGGCCTTGATCATCCCGCAATGCTCGTATCTGGTTGGCTCACAGGGGGTGTCGTACACGTCGGCCATGGGGAAT
>Ga0255057_10001096_pt1 | contig 15518 bp, 17 predicted proteins | sample Cases_109_6_MG_FD_189022 | JGI IMG/M metagenome (GOLD analysis project Ga0255057, IMG submission 189022) | Seawater microbial communities from Amundsen Gulf, Northwest Territories, Canada - Cases_109_6 | ecosystem: Environmental > Aquatic > Marine > Gulf | place: Canada: Northwest Territories... | reverse complement strand
CAGCGAATCTTATGCACTGGTGTTATAGACCAGAGGCAGTCGCAGGCCCATCCCGACTGCGAAGGGGAGCGCCTCCAAGACTTGAGGAACCACATGCTCTGGCGTCACAAAATTGATGTTGTGGCAGCCCTCCTCCTGAAGCTCGAGCATCATCTCCGCGAGGCGTTCCGGACGGGTCTCTTTCCCCTGCTCCTGCTGACTGATGTCGTAGTTCTGGCAAAAGACGCACCGGAGGTTACACATCGAGAAGAAAATGGTCCCGCTGCCGTTCCACCCGCGCAGGCAGTCCTCTTCGCCAACATGGGCGAAATAGCTCGACACAGTGGCGTACCGACCCGTCTTGCAGGCCATCTTTTCGTCCTGAAGGCGATTGATCTCGCAGTCGCGGGGACAGGCGGTGCAGCACTCCAGCATCTTAACGGCCTGCTCCGCTCGGTGCTCGAGTTCGCCGGACCGGTACAGGGCCAGGTAGCTCGGCTCAAATCGAGTTCTCGTACCAATCCCTGAAAGCATGTCCTCTTCCCTCATCCCTTCTATAGTATGCCGCAGCCAGCTTCCCCGTGCAAGGCAGAGCTCGCCCGGCCCCCGATCCCACCTCCCCCCTCCTGGAGGCTCCCCTATGCCGGCCTGAGGCAAAACGACAGGTGTACGGGATCGGCCCTTTCAAGATGGCTGCGAAGCTCCTCCGGAGAGGTAAAGACTTTTTGACAGAGGATCCGGCCTGGGATGGCCACCGCCACGTCGGGCTGCGAAAAGGGATAGGGACTCACCGCGCCGGTATCCTTACTGACCGGCTCGAACTTCACGGAAAGGGAACGGCCCCCACCCAGAGCCGGCACCTGATCGATGGTGAAAGGCTCGCAAAGCCCGTAGCACAACTCGAGCGAAACGAGATCACCCACCTGAAGGAGGCGGAAGTTGGCTTTGAGTTCGGCCTCGAGCTCGTCGCGCTTCACCGGCGACTCGGCCATGACTGCATCAAACAGCGCTATCCGAAGCTGTTCCATCTCAAAAATAAACGCGCGAAGCCTGGCCGCCTCCGTGTCGGGCCACTCCTCTCCGAGAAAGCGGTCACCTTCCTGGCCTTCGTGCGGTCTCGAGGCCTTCTCCAGCCGGCGACGTGCCAGGCTCGCGGCGTGGAGGGCAAGAATGAGAGAAGCGTACGGGTGCGTCTTTCGATGACGCTCGGTCCCACGACGCCAAATAGCACTGAAAGGCTCGAAACGAAGTTCGTTGAACTGCAGCGGATAGCCGGTTTCGGGGTGAATCTCGGGGGCCCGCTCCCATTCGTGCCAGCCGTTGTCATGCTCCGAGATGGCGAAGAGCACCTCTGCCTCCGGGGTCGGGGAGGCGAAGGTCTCATTTCCCCACCGGGCCATCAGCGCTCCGGACAGCTGAGCATGATCCATCTGGCTGATCACGACCCAGCCGTTGTCGTATGGCCGTCGGATCACATCCCCCACCTTCGGGAAGGAGGTCCAACCGAAAGCCCTTATGGCTTCAGGAATTTTGCGAAGAAGGCTACCGTCTGGTTCCACGCATCGGCAGCCGCCGCCTTCCGATACGAGGGACGTCCAGGATTGGCAAAGGCGTGTCCCGCACCGGGATAGATATGCATTTGGGTCTCTTTGTCGAGTGTCTTCATGGTTCGGTCAAAGGCCCGGACGGCTGACGGGGGAATGCCTCGATCCTCCTCGCCAAAAAACCCGAGCACGGGCGCTCCTATCTGATCCAGGAGATTCTTATCAGTGGCCAGACGGCCGTAATAAATGACGCAGGCGGCAAGATCCGATTGGTGAATGGCTAAGGTCAAGGAATAGCCACCTCCCATGCACCAGCCGATCGACCCGATCCTGTCCCCTCGCACATCGGGGCGGCCCCGCAAGTAAGCTACCGCGGCTTTCAGGTCCCGAATCGCTCGGTCCTCGGGAACTCCTCGCATGATCTCGTGGGCTTCCATAGGGTCCGCAGTCACCCTGCCCCTGTACAGATCGACTGCGAGGGCCACATAGCCCTCGCGGGCCAGCTTTTCGGCCATGCCCTTGATCTGCGTGTTCAGCCCCCACCACTCGTGAATCACCACCAGAGCCGGGAAGGGTCCTCTTGCAGCCGGCCTCGCGAGGTATCCCTGCACCTGTTCCGCGCCACTCTTGTAGGTGACCGACGACGTCTCGACGCGCACCGCGCCCCACAGCGGCACGGTGACCCCTCCGAGAATGAGCAGTCCGAGGAACCACGGTAGTTTCCGAAACAATTCGCTCATCACCTCCGAAGACCGTTCACCGACGACCGATGACTGACCACCGAATTGAAACGGTCGTCGGTTAGCAGTAATCGGTCATCGAAGTGTGGACTGTGATCCGTGAACCGTGAACCAGGTGGTCGGTCGTCAGACTTCGGCAAGACTTCGGCGAGCTCAGTCGAGCCGTCACCGGTCAGAAGTTGGGTCGGCGCTAGATGACGAAGAGGGGGGCAAAGATCACTGCCACTTTCCCCACGAGCTTGATCAGGATGTTGAGCGAAGGGCCGGCAGTGTCTTTAAAGGGGTCCCCCACGGTATCACCGATAATCGCTGCCTTGTGCGCCTCGCTCCCCTTCCCGCCCAGGTGACCTGCCTCGATGTACTTCTTCGCATTGTCCCAGGCCCCGCCAGCGTTGGCCATGAAGACCGCCAAGCAAAAGCCGCTGAGCAGCGCCCCCATCAACAGGCCGGCCAGCGACTCGACGCCGAGGAGCAGCCCCATTCCCACGGGGACCACGATGACGAGCATCCCCGGCAGCAGCATGGAGCGGAGCGCCCTCTTGGTGGCGATGTCCACGGGAGCGACATAGTCGGGCTTGGCCGTCCCCTCCATGAGGCCCGGAATCTCCTTGAACTGGCGCCGGACCTCAGCAACCATGTCGAAAGCGCCAGTTCCGACGCCCCGCATTGCGAGGGCGCTAAAGACGAATGGAAGGAGAGCCCCGATGAACAGGCCGGCCATCACGTTCACGTCGGTAAGACTCACCGACTCGACGTGGGCAACCTTGAAATAGGTCGCGAGCCAGGCAAGGGACGCCAGCGCTGCCGATCCGATGGCAAAGCCCTTGCCGACGGCGGCCGTGGTGTTCCCCACCGAATCCAGTGCTTCACAGCGCTCGCGGACTTCACTCCCCAGGCCGGCCATCTCGGCGATGCCCGCCGCGTTGTCCACGATGGGCCCGTAGCAGTCAATGGCCAGCACGGTCCCCAGCGTGACCAGCATCCCCATTGAGGCAATGGCGATCCCGTACAGGCCGGCCAACTGGTACGAGCCTACCGTTGCAACCGCCACGAGCACCACGGGGGGGATGACGCTCATCATCCCGACGGCGAGCCCCTCGATCAGCGTGGTGGCCGCCCCTGTCTGGGCGGCCCGGGCTATGCCGATGACGGGCGCGTTTTCAGCGGTAAAGTATTCGGTCCCGATTCCAATACCAGTGCCAGCAACCAGCCCCAGGACCAGCGCCCAAAAGACGTTTAAATCCCCCAGGTATAACCACACCAATATCAATGACCCGAGGATGGCGAGGATATTGGAAACGTAGAGCCCGGCGTTCATGCTGCGTCGGGCCTGGGAAGCCTGGGCTTCGAAGGACCCGGCCACCTCGGGGGGACGGACAAACCAGGTCCCCACGATGGAGGAGACGATACCGACGGCCGCGAGAAACATCGGCAGGAGTACCTCTTCAATGCCGAGCGCGGTGCCCAGGACCATCGAGGCTGCGACCGCTGACACGTAAGATTCGTACAGGTCCGATCCCATTCCGGCGATGTCCCCCACGTTGTCCCCCACGTTATCGGCGATGACGGCGGGATTACGGGGATCGTCTTCCGGGATTCCAACCTCCACCTTCCCCACCAGGTCCGCGCCGACATCAGCGCTCTTGGTAAAGATTCCCCCGCCCACCCGGAGGAACAGGGCCACCGAGGACGCGCCAAAGGCATACGAGAGCCAGACCTTTTCGTTGCCCGAGAGCAGATAGACCAACCCCAGTCCGGAGAGCCCCAACCCGACCACGTAGAACCCCATGACCCCCCCGCTGGAGTAGGCGGTCTTCAGTGCCGTGGCATAGCTGCTCACGGCGGCATGGGCCGTGCGAGCATTGGCCCGGGTAGCGATGGACATCCCGAGGTAGGCAGCCAGGGCCGACGTGAACGTCCCGAACACATAGGCCAAGGCACCGCCCCAGGAAATGACGTACCCGAGGATGACAAACATCGCTATGGCGAAGAAGCTGAGCCAGCGAAATTCGCGGGCGAGGAACGCCCGGGCTCCCTGGCGAATGGCGGCAGAGATCTCCACCATCAGGGGTGTCCCTTCCGGCTGTTTCATGACGTACGATGAAAGATAGCGAGCATACCCCAGGCCGATCAGCCCTGCGACCACCGCCACGATGCCCATCAGAGTCCTCCCTTCCGTGATCCAGACACACCGCTGAACGTCCCCGGGCGGGGGCCTGCTCCTCATCCGACCCGGGGAGACACTATTCTCGTCCTCTTCGGAAAAGCGTTGCGGAAAGTGATGCGGGAGGTGCTGCTTACCAGATCTTGGACGCTACTCCCTGCCTGCCCTTGACCAAAATATCGACCAAGGCCAGTTCAAAGTAATTAGCTTCCTGGGATACGGCAGGGTCTACGTGCTTTTCGTAATACCGACGGGCAATATCGATATCGTCGGCCAGGATATCAAAGAGCGTATCTTCTTTAATCCCCTCGTCGATCTTGGCCTGATTGTACAGCACAATATCAGCCACGATCAGTCGCGCCAACCGCTTCGCCCGCTCGCGTGGATCTGTCGATACCGCCATCGTTTCTCCCTTACTCGTGTTGCGCAAAGAGGTTGATTTGCCGGCTTTTTTGGCCCGGAAATTCCACCGGATATTGGCCGGTCCAACACGCCATACAGTACCCGTCATCCTTGCCCACGGCCGCCATGAGACCCTTCAGGGTGAGATAGGCCAACGAATCGGCCGCGATGTACCGCTGGATCTCCTCGACGGTGTGCGAAGAGGCAATGAGTTCGCGGCGGGTCGGCGTATCGATCCCGTAGTAGCACGGCCATACCGTGGGTGGGGAGCTAATCCGCATGTGAATCTCTCGGGCCCCGGCCGACCGAAGCATATCCACGATCTTTCGGCTGGTCGTCCCCCGCACGATGGAATCATCCACCACCACGACCCGTTTTCCCTCTAAGACGTCACGAACTGCGTTCAGCTTCACCTTGACCCCAAAGTGCCGGATGGAACCCTTGGGCTCAATGAAGGTCCGGCCTACGTAGTGATTTCGGACCATGCCCCGCTCGTAGGGAAGACCTGCCTCTTGAGCGTAGCCCAAGGCGGCGTAAATGCCGGAGTCCGGGACCGCGATCACGATGTCGGCATCGGCGGGGGCCTCTTGGGCCAACCGGCGTCCCAGCTCTTTCCGGACGCGGGAGACGTGCTGGCCGTAAATCAAGCTGTCGGGACGGGAAAAATACACATACTCGAATACACACATCGTGGGGATCGCCGCCGGGAGAGGGAAGAAGGAGTGCAGCCCCGTCTCGTCGATCAGGACAAACTCTCCGGGTTCCACATCGCGAACAAAGGTCGCCCCGATCAGATCAAACACACAGGATTCCGATGCCAGCACGTACACGCCTTTGATCTGACCCAGAGAGAGGGGACGAAAGCCTCGGGGGTCACGAATTCCGAGAAGCTGCGTCTCGTTCATCAGGACCAAAGAGTACGCCCCTTGAAGCTGGGCTAACGCCTCGGCGGCCGCATCGACCAAGCTCCCCGCCTGGGATCGGGAGACGAGATGGAGGATCACCTCGGTATCGGACGTGGAACTAAAGACGGACCCTTGAGCCTCGAGTTCCGTTCGGACCCGTTCGGCGTCAACCAGGTTGCCATTGTGGGCCAACGACAGCGGGCCTCGACGCGTGCCTGCGAGAAACGGCTGCGCATTCTTGAGTTGGCTCGAGCCGGTGGTGGAATATCGCACATGGCCAATGGCGCTATGACCCGGGAGTCTCCGGAGGCGCGCCTCACTAAAGACATCGGCCACGAGGCCCATCGCCCTCTCGAGGTGGATCGCCTTGCCGTCGGAACAGGCGATCCCCGCCGACTCTTGACCCCGATGCTGCAAGGCGTAGAGACCCAGATAGGTCAGATTGGCTGCCTCTGGGTGCCCATAGATACCGAAGACGCCGCACTCGTCTCGGAATTTGTCCAGTTGCTCGCTCATAACCTCACTATACCCAACGCCCTCTTGTCTGACAAGAGACAATGACCTTTTCCCCATTTTAGAGGGCCCGCTTGATGCCCTGGAGGGCCTGGCGAGTCCGGTGTTGGTTCTCCACGAGGGCAAAGCGAACATACTCGTCCCCCAGATCGCCGAATCCGATCCCGGGAGAGACCGCCACCTTGGCCTTATCCAGGACAAACTTCGAGAACTCCAAGGACCCCATGGGCCGATAGGTCTCGGGGATCTTGGCCCAGACAAACATTGTCCCTAGGGGTTTGTCGCACGGCCAGCCGAGCCGGTTCAGCCCGTCCACGAGGACATCGCGGCGGGCCTTGTACGTTGCAACAATCTCCCGAACACAATCCTGCGGGCCGTTCAGCGCAATGATGGAGGCAATCTGGATCGGCTGGAAGTGGCCGTAATCGAGATAGCTTTTGATCTGGGCCAAGGCCGCGATGATTTGGCGGTTCCCGACGGCGAATCCAACACGCCACCCAGGCATGTTGTAACTCTTGGAGAGGCTGAAGAATTCCACTCCGACATCCCGTGCCCCTGGAACCTGCAGAAAGCTCGGCGCCTGGTACCCGTCGAAGGTGAGGTCGGCATAGGCGAGGTCGTGGATAATTATCAGGCGATGGACCTTCGCGAACTCCACCACCCGGTGAAAGAACTGCAGGTCCACGACCTGGGTTGTCGGGTTGTGAGGAAAGCTAAGGATCAGGAGCTTGGGTGGAGGCCAGCAGCTCTTGTAAGCCTCCTGCAGCTTTTCAAAGAAGTCAATCCCGGGTCCCAGCGGGACGTTCCGGACGTCGCCGGCTGCAATGATGATCGAGTAGGCGTGAATCGGATACGTGGGGCTCGGGACGAGCGCTACATCCCCCCGTTCTACGATCGCCAAGGCGAGGTGGGAAATCCCCTCCTTCGCCCCGATGGTGACAATGGCCTCGGTCTCGGGATCGATTTCCACTCCGTACCGGCGGCGGTACCAATCGGCGATGGCCTCTCGCAGCTTGGTGATCCCGCGCGAGACCGAATAGCGATGGTTTTTAGGATTCCGAGCCGCCTCACAGAGCTTGTCTACGATATGCTGGGGCGTTGGCTGATCCGGATTTCCCATGCCGAAATCGATAATATCTTCGCCTTGCGCCCGTGCCTTGGCCTTCAGCTCGTTCACGATGCTGAAGATATAGGGGGGCAATCGTTTCATTCGACCAAATTCATTCATGTCCCCCCTCCACTCGTTGACCGATGACCGACGACAAGAAAGTGACTGGTGACCAGTGGCTGGTGGTTTTCACCAATCACCGATCACCAACCACCAATAGCCTGTGAACCGTGAACGAAACTCACATGCGATCGGGTGCCGCCACTCCCAGGAGCCCCAAGCCGTTAGCGAGCACCGTCCGAATTGCCGAAACGAGCGCGAGGCGCGCCCGGCTTAGGGATTGATCCGGATTTATGATCCTAACCTTATTGTAATAACTATGCAACTCCCCTGCCAAATTTTGCAGGTAGGCGGGAATCCGATGCGGCTCGTGCGCAACAGCCGCCTCCTCCACCACCTCGGGATAGAGTGCGAGCTGCTTCAAAAGCGTCAACTCCTCGGGCAGATCCAGCACGTCAACGGGCGCATCATGGTAGGGACCTGGGAGGCCGGCCTTTTCCGCTTCCCGAAGGACGCTGGACAGACGGGCGTAGGCATACTGGACATAGTACACCGGGTTCTCGAGTGTTTGGGCCTTGGCGACCTCCAGATCAAAGTCGAGCGGGCTGTCCGAGCGGCGCGTAAGGAAGAGGAAACGGGCCGCATCCTTCCCGACCTCTTGAATGACTTCGGCCAATGTCACGAACTCCCCACTGCGCTTTGACATTGGAACCGGTACCCCGCCCCGAAGGACGGAAACCATCTGGACCAACACCACATGAAAGTCCTCGGCCGGATACCCCAACGATTGTAACGCGGCCTTGACCCTTGGGATGTAGCCGTGGTGGTCAGCCCCCCAGACATCAACCAGGCGATCAAATCCCCGCTCGAATTTACCCCGATGATAAAAGCAATCGGAAAGGAAGTACGTGGGCTCGCCATTCGCCCGGATGAGAACCCGGTCCTTGTCATCCCCGAAGGCGGTTGTGGCCAGCCAGAACGCCCCATCCCGCTCATAGACGTGTGGGCCATAGAGATCCCGGATCGCCTGGAGTAGCCCAGCCCGGTCCTTCGGATCCCCCCGGCTGAGCAACCCTTTCTCACTGAACCACGAGTCAAAAGAGACCCCGAACCGGTCCAGATCTCCTTGTAGCTCCTCGAGCATGAGGCGGGTCGCACACTCGCCGATAACCGGGAGTGATTCCTGATCCGGGAGATCCAGAAACTTTTCTCCATACTCTTCCCGGACCTTCGCCGCCAGGTCCCTCACATACTCGCCGTGGTATCCCTCTTCGGGGAAGCCTACGTCCAAGCCATAGCTTTGCCGGTAGCGCGCGAGGACCGAGCGGGCCAGCATATCGATCTGCGTCCCGGCATCATTAATGTAAAACTCCCGTTCCACAGCGAAGCCTGCGGCGGTCAACAGATTGGCCAGGCTGTCTCCTACCGCTGCCCCGCGGCCGTGGCCAACGTGGAGGGGCCCGGTGGGATTGGCACTCACAAACTCGACCTGCACTTTTTTGCCTGCGCCGACCTGGCTCTGGCCATACTGCGAGCCCGCCTCGAGGACTTCGGGACCGACGCGCTGCCAAAAACCTTTCGTGAGGAAAAAGTTGAGGTAGCCCGCACCTGCGACCTCGGTTCGTTCTACGATGTGGGGATCGGGATCGAGGCCGCGACGGAGGATTTCCGCTATATCCCGGGGCTTGCGGCGTAGCGATCGAGCCAGGGAAAAGGCAACCGGCGTTGCCAGATCTCCAAAGGTGGATTCAACTGGATATTCCCAGATCACCTCGAGTCCCTCGACCGGCCCCACCTCGCCTGCCTCCGTTGCCTGTCTGAGGGACTTTCGAAGATCTTCGGTGACCTCCGCCTTGAGCTTGGCCAGTTGCGTCATTTTTGCCCCGCTGAATACTGGCGAAATGTATCTGATATTTCGCACCGGGTCAATAAAAAGTGCAGTAAAGTAAGGTGGATGGCGGCCGGGCTAGGGCGTATATGGTGAGCAGAAGGGGTCCATGTCGGGGCACCGTCCTGAAGGACCTGGCGATCTCGGACTACTCAGGGAGCAGAGTTGATGATGGGTGTTTCTGAGGCTCGAGAGCCGCTTGGCTCTGTTCAGCCGTTATGTGCAGTTGTCCCTGAAGGACGGCGCCGGGCTCGACCACCAGCTGTCCCGTCACCACATCCCCCTTCAAATTGCACGAGGCACGGAGCGTCACGCGACCTTGGGTCACGACATCTCCTTCGACGCATCCGGCGATGTCCGCTTCCCTTGCCTTGACACCACCCCGCACTTTGGCGTGTGGACCAATCTGGACGACCCCATCCAGCTCGATATCGCCCTCGACTTCTCCGTGACAGACGAGGTCGCCGGTCCCGCGAACACTGCCCACGAAGCGGAGGCCACTGCCCAGACAGTGAGTATTCTTCTGTTCACGCCGACTTCGAAACATCCTGGCCTCCTGATCTCTATAGAACAATCGGCACACCGGTCTCCTGACTTGAGAAACGGAGTCTTAGCTTGACGTTGAAGATGGCTATGGGTTAGAAGCTCACTATGACGCAAATCAATAAAATCACTGATTTGGATCATATCAAGTTCGCGACCCTTCGGGTTGCCGCGTAAGTGGCTAATAAGGCGAGCACGCAGCTCTCGACACTCAGCTATTAGCAGGTGCTACTCATGAAACCGGGATGACCATAGCCCCCGGGCCCACCAGTAGCAGTTTTGGTGGCGCATTAGACATCCAGACGCCTTCTGGGCGGAGCACGGCCCGGAGGGCGTTTTCCTTTTTTCGAAATCCTGAGCGCGCATCCCAAGACCTCTGTCCAAGAAGGCAGCAATGGGAACGCGGACAAGGTCGTTTCGGAAGAGGACGCCCCGGTGAAGAAAAAACAGCAAGGGATGACCTGCTCGGCCGTAGATGCGCGAGCCGGAGGAGGGACTCCCTTGAGCAGGAGAAACGATGCAGAGGATCTGGTTGATCGGCGCGGTGGCCTTGGGGCTCATGCTCGGCGGGCAGCTTGGCTTTGCGGGAGCACAGAATCCGGCAAAGCCGAAGAAGCTCAATCCGTACACGGGGAATCTGAAGGCGATCGAGGAAGGGCGCAAGCTGTATCCTTATTTTGGCTGTGACGCGTGCCACGGCGCACAGGGTGGAGGGGGGATGGCGCCCGGGGTGCCCCTTCTTGACGACTACTGGTGGTTTGGCAGCGACGACGAGACCCTCCTCAAGTTGATCAGAGGAGAGATTCCGGGGCAAAAAATGCCGGCTTACACCAAGGAGGATATAACGGAGGATCAGCTCTGGACGGTCCTCGCCTTCACCCGATCTCTGTACAAGGGCGACCCCAGTCGGATCGATTGGTAGAAGTGGGAACGCGGACAGACAAAGGCGCGGGTGACCATAGCCCCCGGCCACCTGCGGCACAATCGACGGCGCAGAAGTACACAGCCAGATGCCCTCTCACGTACAGCCGACGGCTTTTAGCGCGTCTGTGAGTAGGACGAGGAAGAAGAGGAAATGCTGAACGAAAAGAGATGGACTGTTCGCCGAGCACGCCATGTTCAGCTCTTGATGCCCTTGGCGCTCGCGTTCGTGCTCCCGGTGGTAAGCGCTGCTGTGGAGGTTGGCGAGAAAGCGCCGGCAGAAGAGACAGGGACGATTACCGGTGTCGTCAAGCTTGCTGGGACCCCACCTCCACTGGAGAAGTTCCTCGTCGTCGGTGACAGCCCCAAGTGTGGCAAGGAGAGGTGGTCAAAGGATGTGATGCTCGGCCCAAACCGGGGTCTCCGGTACGCCGTCGTCTCCATCGCCGGGACCAGCAGCAAGCCGCAGAAGCCAGCGAAGATGCCTTACATCGACCAGGTAGGCTGCGAGTTCACGCCCCGCGTCATGATCGCGCCGGTCGGCTCACCCGTTTTCATTATTAACACCGACAACTTCCTCCATAGCTTCCACACTCGCTCGACGCGAAATCCTGCGATCGACAAGGCCCAGCCGAGCGTCAGATTGGTCCTGGAGGAGAAATTCGACAATCCCGAGATCATCGAGGTCGGCTGTGATCTGCACCCTTGGATGAAGGCTTGGATCGTAGTGGCGGAGCATCCCTACTACGCCGTGACGGACGTTACTGGGGCCTTCGTGCTCACCGACGTGCCGGTCGGCTCGTACCAGCTGAGAGTCTGGCACGAGACTCTCGGAAAGGACGCAAAGGACGTCATCGTGAGCTCCGGAACGGAGGCGAACGTGACCTTCGAGCTGATGAAGAAGTAGGTGGGGATGGAGTCAGGCGTGATCTTGGCTCATCTTTCGAGGGCCTTCCGTATCGGGAGCGTCGAAGGAAGGGGTCGCGTCCATGATAAAGAGAGCCAGAAGTTCGCGCCGCATCGACTCGGTTACACCTCCCGCCCTGAGGGGAGACGGGGTCCGGCTTGCGATTTGCTCGACTTGTCTTTCCAACGCCACCGCGATGCGCTCGAGTACCTTCCTGATGTGACCAAGTTCGGCATTGAGCGTTTGTACCGCGTTCTGAACAACCTTGTCACTCGCCATCTCCCCTACCCTCCCTTATAAAGCCCACAGCATCCGTCTGGCCTCTCTCGCCTCCCGCTGGAGCTTCAGAACTTCAAATCCTCCACCCATTTCGGATGATCTATAAATCGGTTGCTGGTGCCCTGAAGCTCTTCAATGACGTTATTCCGTCTCATCTCATGGTCAGTCGGAGGGTCAGCACGATTCCATTCTTTCAGTAGCTCCACATCCCGGTGGTCAATCGGGAGGCCATATTCGTCTCGCATGTAGAAGATGGCTCTGGCGATGTTGCCACGGGTGATCGGGCGTGGTTCGACAATGTAGCTGTCCTTGTCCCGTTCAAAATTGCACTCTCCAAATTCCCGTTCCTCACCCCAGATTATCCCAAACCTGAGATTGGACCTGGCTCGGTTAATGTCGGCTCGGACGGGGAACAGATTGTGCAGGTCGGCTTCCATGTGGTTGAACCGTTCACTGGTCTTACGGCACTCATTCCGGGTCCCACAGCCGAGGAAAGCTGCCATCCACGAGGCAGGGTAAATCTGCTCCACGTTCAGGTCAGTCTTGTCCCCGAATGGTTCTCCACAATAGAGAGTAGAACCGCCGCGTGCGTAGAGTAATCCCCACACAAGCCGTCGGGCCGTGTCGTAATTGCGGATCTGGGTTTGGTCGGCAAGGGTGGGGGAGACGAGAAGGAGGGTCAGCAGTAATCCAAACCACCACCACCGGAAAATCATCGTTTGCCTCATAAGTGAGTACTTCCTAGGCTGCCGTACTCTCTCCGGGGGTCCAAGGTCAAGTAAAATCTACTCAACCCGATGACTCGAAATCCCAAAATTACCATGCAACCTTTGCGTTGTTTATCTGGACCGCTCCGCGTCCTATGAGCGCAACTCCTTGCAAAAAAGGACTTAATTGATTGAAGCTGGGGTTTCAATTTTATGCTGGCATGTAGTGTGCTTTTAGTATGGCGAGTACTTAATGCCTGGTGTCCTTCCTGCCCGTCCTGATGACTCCTTTTGTAGTCCATCGGGAGGTGATCCACAATGACGGCCGCGGAGCTGACTGTAGTTTCGATCACAATCATCATCGTCGGGTTCTTCCTTGGCCTGATCGCCGAATCCTTGCCACCGCGGTAGAGACAACACTGCTCGGAGGTTTGTGATCCTTTCTGATGAAGGTCAGAGGGAAGAGCAATGCGACTGCGAGTTCGCGTAATTCCTATCGCGAGGTTCTATGTTTCAGTGGGCCGCGCCCTCCGCAGCCTGGGGAGTTCCGGGTTCGCTTTGCGGCTTGAGAAAGCCTTGCAAGGAGCAATCGCGAACGAGAGTGTCGTCGAAGGTCTTCTGCTTGGTCTTGGGGCAGCCGCGCTCTCTTTTCTGCTGGCGTATGCCATCTTTGTTCTCGTCTACTTCCGAGTCGGCTTCTATATCACGGGAGTTAGCTAGCTCCTGTCACAACCTGTCCTCCGTCAGCCCCCCTTTAATCAACTACGACTCCCGCACCCCCTGCTGTTTTATAGAACGCAGAAAATCGGCAAAATCAGCAAGTTATCCCGGCTATCTCAAATTGGCGTACTCCTTCAGCCTTTTTTCATGATCTAGGTCGCGTTTTGGTTTGACAAAGCATAGGTCTGTTCAGTATGAAAGTCATCCCCACGCCACTTCGTGTTGTCACGTGGGTGAACTACCGATAAGGGGACCGGGAACTCCCCCGTAGGTAGTACCAAATGGAACCGGGGTAACCATAGCAATCCCCCCGGCCCACCGGAAGGCACAATCGACGGCGCAATACAAATTCAGACGCCCTCTCAGGCTAAGCACGGCCTGAGGGGGCCGTTTTATTTTTAGCCCAGAATATTCCATCTAGCTTAGCGGCCTGGAGGGAGGTGATGTCCCTTGATTGTACTAGGATGTTTCGTAGCAGTAGAAGAACGGGTTATAAGCAATTACTTTTGAACATGAAGCAGAAAACACCTGCTTCTGAAGAGGAGAATTAGCCATGAAGCGACTGTCGATTTATGTGGTCACAGTGTGTGCGGTCCTGGTCCTGTCAATCACTGGGGTCGTCCTCGCACGCTCGATAGGAAAGAGGGGGACCACGCCCTATGTGACGCACTTCATTTTTCGGCCTTTGATGAGCATTGACATTCCCGGCCTCGGTACGGCCACCGCGCTCGAGGCGACCGGGACCACCGAAAACATGAAGGGAGGGACGATGCTCCACCAGATGTCAGCCCGTTGCGTCGCGATCAGCGTTGCGGCGGGTCACAAGAAATACATTGACGGCGCCTGCGTGTTGGTCGATCGCGACGGTGACAAGATAATGTCGACCTTTGATACTCGCGACGTCGACAAGTCGGTTCCGGATAGGGATTGTGGCACCCATATCATCACGGGCGGCACCGGCAAATACGCGGGAATCACTGGGGAGGAGCCATTTGCTTGTATCGGGATGCCTCCACTGGCTGGTGACGGCGGCTATACTGCGATGGACATTCCGCACATCACAACCTGGGAGATTAAGTGAGCCTGTCGCTAACGCTCAGCGCGGCGCAAGCCGTCCTAGTGCGAGATCAGGCGTCTCATTCCACCTTCTAGGTTCATAACGCCGATACGGTCAATTTCACGGGCGTCGGGGGCATCCTCGGCGCTCGTGGTGTTTTTGCAGTCCAACTCCGCCAGACTCTGCTGATTCGTTCTAGGCACGCCAATTGCACCCTGTGTTGTAAGGCAGTTGCGTTCGATATGGGGGTCGGAACTGAAGAACAAAGTGATCTTGCTTCTCGCCCTCCTTCTACTCTCGGCTGCGTGTACCATTCAGCATTCGTTCGTCGCCAGCCGCGGCGAATCAGAACTGCTCGGTATGTCCAAGCAGAGCCTCCTCGCCTGCGCCGGTGCGCCTGCACGTACTGCGATCTTCGAGGGGATCGAAGTATTCACGTACACGGGCGGTGAGGACACTGTCGAATACGCCCATACCTCCACCAGAGGTCGCGGTAGTACCTCGGATACACTTGCGTCCGGGACTGACTCCGGAGACGCTAATAACACCTCGCACGCAGACACTGGTGGGAAGAGCGCACACCGCTATTGCGAGGTGATCTTTATTCTTAAAAACGATGTGGTCGACAGCATCAACTACAGCGGGCCTATCGGCGGCCTCCCCACCAAGGGAGAGGAGTGCGCGGTCGTTGTAAAGAATTGCCTCGGCCAGGGCAACTGACAAATTCTTAGGAACCTTCACGGGCGTCGGGGCAACTCGGCGCTCGTGGTGTTTTTGCTCAGTAATCCCACATGACCTAAATCATACCAAAAACTACCCGCCGTCATTGCATCCCTGGAACCCCGCAGGTAACGTTCACAGAGCTTTTGGAAAAGAGGAATGGAACCGGGGTTGGCATGAGCTCTTCGCCACCTCTGTCTGAATCTGCCTGCACGCCTTAACTTCTAAGCAGAAGGATGAGGAGGAATAGCGATGCCCGCAAAAAGCAGACAACGAGCGTGGCAGAAGAAAATGGTTCGCCAGTCCAGATGTATGATATGCGGCAGAGCGCAAGGGTCTCATCCCTGTTACTGCGATCTCC
>Ga0255057_10001094_pt1 | contig 15532 bp, 17 predicted proteins | sample Cases_109_6_MG_FD_189022 | JGI IMG/M metagenome (GOLD analysis project Ga0255057, IMG submission 189022) | Seawater microbial communities from Amundsen Gulf, Northwest Territories, Canada - Cases_109_6 | ecosystem: Environmental > Aquatic > Marine > Gulf | place: Canada: Northwest Territories... | reverse complement strand
GCTCGCAGTCCATCTGTCAATAGCGCCAGATCGACGTAGTCAGTTCCCCTTTTCTTGCTCGCCGCTTCGATGGCCTCCATTTGATCCTGGAATATCTGTTTGGAGTCGTAGAGGAGCCGCCCGATGAGCGTGCTCTTGCCATCATCCACTGATCCAGTGGTCGCGATTCGAACCAATTCGCTCATTTAGAAGTACCCCTTCTTCTTGCGATCCTCCATCGCAGTTTCTGCTCGAAGATCGTCGGCCCGACTAGCCCCTCGTTCCGTGACCCTGCTCACAGAAACCTCGTCGATGATCTCGCTCAACGTTGACGCCGTCGATTTGAACGAGCCGGTACAGCTCATGTCACCGACAGTCCGGAACCTGACGACCGCCTCAAAGACCTCTTCGCCGTCCATCAGGGCCAAGTAAGGCGACTCTGCCATCAACATGCCATCCCTCTTGAATACTCTGCGAGTGTGCGAGAAGTACACAGAGGGCAGTTTCATCTCCTCACGCATGATGTACTGCCAGATGTCCATCTCAGTCCAGTTGGAGATGGGAAACACCCTGATGTGCTCACCGCTGTGATGACTTGCGTTGTACAGATCCCATAGTTCAGGACGCTGATTCTTGGGGTCCCACTGGCCGAACTCGTCTCTAAAGCTGAAGACCCGTTCTTTGGCCCTGGCTTTCTCCTCGTCACGCCGAGCCCCTCCGAAAACCACATCAAAGCGATGTTTTTCTATCGCATTCAAAAGCGGCTCAGTTTGAAGAAGGTTGCGCGAAGCCCGAGGGCCCGTTTCCTCAGTCACCCGACCTTGATCAATTGCCTCTTGCACCGAGGCAACTATCAGCTGCGCACCAATCGACTCGATGGTTCGGTCTCGGAATTCGAGAACCTCAGGGAAATTGTGACCAGTATCGACATGCATAACGGGTAACGGGAGACGCGCCGGCCAGAAAGCCTTCTCCGCAAGGCGCAAGACAACTGCGGAGTCCTTCCCCCCGGAAAAGAGAAGAACCGGATTCTCCGACTCGGCCACAGCTTCTCTGACAATGTGGATCGATTCAGCTTCGAGAGCGTCGAGATGGCTCAGTTGATATACAGTCACCGTGGGAGGTTACGACGAACCTCGGCCATATCGACAAAGCACGCTGGCTCCCACACCTTTCCGAACTCGTTCTGTGAAGATTTACCCGGGCTATAGCCGCAATAATCTTCACAGAACATATCTGACGGAGGATTCTTGAAGTTTTCACTCATGACCGAGCCCCATCTAGGGGGCACCTACGACCAGCAGCTGGCGGCCGCCAAATGGTGCGAGGCGGAAGGCCTTGTGTCTTTCGCCAGATGCGACCACCTCCTGTCCGGCGGCGATCCAACACCCGACGCAACCGACGCGTTTGCCGTCCTCGCCGGGCTTGCCCGCGACACGTCGGACATCAGGCTGTGTGTGCTGGTCACCCCAGTCACCTTCCGCCACCCATCGATCATCGCCAAGAACGCAGCAACCATCGACCAAATGTCGGGCGGTCGTTTCGATCTGGGTTTAGGAACCGGCTGGATGGAGTTGGAACACGTCAATCTCGGTATCCCCTTCCCCGAATGGCCGGAGCGTTGGGAGCGTTTTGAGGAGTCACTCGACTATCTCGATGCCGCGTTTGGGGAAGGACACGGAAAACACGATGGCAAGCACTACACACTCGACGCTGAGGTGAAGCCAAAACCACAGGGCCTGCGATTGGTGATTGGTGGCAGTGGGCCGACCAGAACGCCCACTCTTGCCGGCAAGCACGCCGATGAATACAACTCCTTCATCTCGCCCCCAGACGAGGTGCGCCAGAAGATCGAGATGATGCGGGAAGCAGCGGGTGATCGCCCAGTCGAGGCCACCGTGATGGGTGGAGCCCTAGTCGGCCGTACCGAAGGCGAGTTTCAGGCGCGTCTGGGTAGATCTGCCGAGAGCCGCGGGATAACTCCAAAGGAACTCGAGGAGCGGTACGTCAACAACGGTTTCCCGGTGGGAACACCAGACCGGGTGGCAGAGACGGTCGCTAACCTCGAGGAGGCCGGCGTCGAGCGCATCTATGTCCAGTGGCTCGACCTCGACGACTACGACGGCATGGTCGAGACTGTCAACATCGTCCGTGGAATCTGACCTCCCCGAAGCCACCCGGAGGCTCCTGGCGGCGGTCCCCGGCCTCGACACGGAGATCAGGTTCTTCCCCGAGGGAACGAAGACTGCTGACGACGCCGCCAGAGCGATTGGTTGTCCGGTGTCGGCCATTGTCAAGTCACTGGTGTTCGTGGTCCAGGATGATGCCTCCGATGAGCCGGTGGTTGTGCTCATCCCCGGCGATCTCCGCCTCGACACCGACAAGCTGGCGACCATTGCCGATGCTGTCACCTCACGACGCGCCACTCTCGATGAGGTCAAAGGGGCTACCGGCTATGCCGCGGGAGGCACACCGCCATTTGGCCATCGTCAGCAATTGCGTGTGTTTGCCGACCATCAATTGAGACGTAACGACCCGGTATGGGCGGCTGGCGGGACACCAACCACCGTATTCCCGATATCACTCGGCGACCTGGATTCGTTGGCACGGCCATCCTGGGTTGATGTCACATTTCCCCTATCCGGGTAGTGGAAATAACATAGGCCCGTGACCGACTCCACCCCCCTTCTTCAGATTGAGAATCTGCACGCCTCGGCAGGAGACTTTGAAATCCTCAAGGGCGTGAACCTGACCGTCAACCACGGAGAGATCCACGCCCTGATGGGTCCCAACGGATCGGGGAAATCGACCCTCGCCTCGGTCTTGATGGGAAACCTTGTCTACAAGGTGACCAAGGGTCGTGTCCTCTACAAAGGTGATGATGTGACCACCGCACATCCCACCGATCGCGGTGTCGCCGGGATGTTCCTCGCTTTCCAGCACCCCGAGGCGATACCCGGTGTGTCGGTGATCCAATTCCTCCGTCAGGCTCTTTCCAACAGGACAGGAGTCGACCTGACCGTCCTCGAGCTTCGACTGAAGGTCATGGACGCCATGAAAGAGCTCGATATGGAGCCTTCGTTCGCCGACCGCTACCTCAACGAGGGCTTCTCCGGTGGCGAGAAAAAACGCAATGAGGTGTTGCAGATGGCGGTGCTCCAGCCCGATCTGGCGATCATGGACGAAACCGACTCAGGTCTCGACATCGATGCGCTCCGCACGGTTGCAGACGGTGTCAACAAGCTCACTGGCCCCGAGCGAGGATTCCTGATCATCACTCACTATCAGCGTCTCCTCGACTACATAACGCCGGACCGGGTTCACATCTTCATGGACGGCAGGATTCTCCAAAGCGGCGGTCCCGAGCTGGGAAGCCGGCTTGAAAACGAGGGATACGATTCGTTCCGTGCTGAACTTCAAGATGCAGTTTCGGTCTCCGAAACTGCAAACGGCTCAAGCTTGCTCGACACGCCGTGACCGATCTCTCACACCTAAAGGCCGACTTCCCGATCCTCGACAGCGGGGTGCATTTTCTCGATTCCGGGGCGTCATCGCAGAAGCCGATCCCGGTCCTCGAAGCGATGGATCGCTTTGCTCGAACCTCCTACGCCAACGTCCATCGCGGCGCTTACAAGTTGTCAGTAGCTTCGACGAATGCTTACGAAGCCGCCCGACACCGCGTAGCCCAATTCATCGGCGCCGCCAGCGACGACGAGGTCATCTTCACTCGTGGGGCGACCACAGCATTGAACATGGTTGCCTTTGGATGGGGTCTGGAGAATCTCTCAGAAGGCGATCGAGTGCTATCAACCGAAATGGAGCATCACGCCAACCTCGTCCCCTGGCAAATGGTCTGCAAACGGACCGGCGCCAACCTCGACCACATCCCGATCACGGACGACTACCGACTCGACATGGCTGCCTACGAGAAGAAGCTCGGACCTGACGTCAAAGTGGTTGCGGTAACGGGGATGTCCAATGTTCTCGGGACCATGCCGGATATCCCCAGGATCGCCGAAATGGCCCACCGCTACGGTGCGAGAGTGGTAGTGGATGCCGCCCAATTGGTTCCACACTCATCGGTGAACGTCCAGGAGCTAGGCGCCGACTTCGTAGCCTTTTCATCCCACAAGATGTTGGGACCAACAGGCATTGGTGTTCTCTGGGGTCGCATGGATGCCTTGGAGGAAACCGAGCCGATTGAGGGTGGCGGTGAGATGATCTCCGACGTCACGCTTCACGATGCAACATGGGCGGCGATTCCTCACCGGTTTGAGGCTGGAACACCACCGATCATCGAAGCGGTTGGGCTCCACGCCGCCATTGACTATCTCGACTCGATTGGCATGGACAAGATCTTCGAACACGACCAGGAACTGACCGCTATCGCGCTGGAACGGTTGGGCGACGTTCCGGGAGTAGCTGTGCAGGGGCCCAAGGACCTGGATCGACGGGGCGGCGTCGTCTCGATGACCATGGAAGGAATTCACGCCCATGATCTCGCCACAATCCTCGACGAGCAGAACGTTGCAGTGAGGGCGGGCCATCACTGCGCCAAGCCTCTGATGCGGTGTCTCGGTGTCACGGCAACCGCACGAGCCAGCTTCTACGTCTACAACGAAGAGTCAGACATCGACGCCCTGGTTTCGGGACTCCGTCGCGCCCGCGAACTGTTCGGGGTCTCCTGACGCACCCTAACCATTGACCTCTACGTCAACCGGGACACCGTCGCCGCATAGGTGACGGTGTCTTCTAGTCCTTCTTCTTGAAAGACTTCTGATACGCCTCGTGACCGTCAACCTCATTTCCTCAAGCTCAAGATGCGGTGAGCTTTGTGGTCCCTATCGCCGCAATACCAGCGACGGCAATGAAACCCATACCGATGGAAAAGATGCTCACGGCTCCGATTCCGAGAAATAGGAAAGCCGAGACGGCAAGCAATTTGCGAGCGGATCGGACGTCGTCGATTTGGGAGGAGACCAGAGCGAGAGATGCGGGTGTCGCCATGAGTAGTGCCCAAGGGGCGATGTCCCAGAAAAAGTGGTGGCCACCTTCGGCGGAGATCAACGTCAGGTAGCCGGCAAGCATCGCGAACCCGGCGATGGCTGCACCGATAGCCCAGGGCCGATCCTGCATGGTCGTTCCAATGGCCATACCCAAAGACTATTTAGGTGGCGAAGCGAACTGATTCCACAGTGGACGCACTCCGAGGAAGTAGCCGAGCGCAACGTTGAGAGCGATGAGACCGAGGGCCTCGATGGGTTTGAGTTGCCCGTCGCGCCATGCAACGACGGCTAGCCCAATCATGAAAAGAGAGAACCCTGAAACCGCCACTGTGAAGATCGAACTGAGAACAATCTGGATTCGTCTTTGCCCCGGACTCAAGTCTTCGGCCATCTGAACATTTTACGCGGCGTAGGCAGGAGCGATAGCAGCGAGCTAGTTGTGTCGAATGGTTCGATGACCTCCGCAGCCGCCATTCGTCCCGCGCTAGAGGCTACGGGACGGAGGGGAACTCCGACAGACCGTCTCCCCAACTACGCAGTCGAGGAACTTGGGAAGCTCGCAGACTTGTTTAACGTTCGCGTAGTTCTGACAGAAGCCGACGAACCTCCGGTCTACGCACCAGAAGGAGCAGATGCCGCCCTATGGCCGACAATCCGAATAGAACTGGACACCGAGACACTCATTCCAGGTGTCTATCAGATGTCAACCGAAGAGGACTCAACTAATGGCACTCGAGGAGCTCTACCGCGAGGTCATCCTCGACCACTACCGCAACCCGAGAAACAAGGGGCATCTCGACAACCCCGATGCGACCGCCGAGGGGGTCAACCCGCTTTGCGGCGACGAGATCAGCATTGAGCTCAAGTTCGACGGTGACAAGGTGGCTGAAGTTGCGGTAACCAGCCAGGGGTGTTCGATCAGCCAGTCGTCGGCGTCGATGATGACCGACGCCATCAAAGGAAAGAACCGTGAGGAGATCGGAGAGCTGGTCCACAAGTTTCGACAGATGATGTCCCTTGATGATTCGGACGATGACCCCGGATTCGACCCGGAACGACCAGGTTCTGTGCTCGGTGACATCGAGGCCCTTCAAGGAGTCCGCCAGTATCCGGTGCGGATCAAGTGCGCCAGTCTGGGCTGGAACACCCTCCTGGAGGCCCTCGCCTCCTAGCGTCCTAGCGGAGACCGCCTTCGGTCATCTTCTTGATGTCCAGTGCCTCGTCCAACTCGGATTCGGTCATCAGACCCGCTTCGAGGACAAGTTCTCTCACGGAGCGACCCGTGGCAACAGCCTCCTTGGCGATTTTGGCACCGTTGTCATAACCGATATGCGGGTTGAGGGCCGTCACGATGATGGCGTTCTTCTCCACCAACTCCTGAGCCCGGGCGATGTTCGCCTCAATACCTTCGATACAACGCTCACTGAACGTCTCACAGGCATTGGTCAGCAGAGAGATTGACTCAAGAAGATTGTGAGCCATCACTGGCATCATCACATTCAGTTCGAAGTTGCCATTGGCACCACTCCAGGCAATCGCGACATCGTTTCCAATTACCTGGGCCGCCACCTGCATCATCATCTCCGACATCACCGGGTTGACCTTTCCGGGCATGATCGATGAGCCCGGTTGCAGCGACGGGATCTTGATCTCCGAAATTCCTGACGTCGGCCCTGATCCAAGAAAACGTATGTCGTTGGCTATCTTGAAAAGTGAAACGGCGATGGTCCGCAAAACCCCAGATGTCATCACCACCGCATCCTTGGATCCCTGAGCTTCGAAGTGGTCATCGGCCTCTCGGTAGGGGAAGCCGGTGCGTTCCGCCATGAGGGAGATCACCGTGGCAGCAAACCCATCGGGAGCATTGATGCCCGTCCCCACGGCAGTGCCCCCCAAAGCCAGTTCCTCCAGTTCGGGGAGTACTTTCTCTAGTCGCCGACCCCCTTTGCGAACTTGCGCCTCGTATCCCCCAAATTCCTGACCGAGTGTGACCGGGGTGGCATCCATCAGATGGGTGCGGCCCGACTTCACGACATCTGAGAAGTCAACAGCTTTGTCATTCAAGGCATTGGCGAGTCGGTCAAGAGCTGGCACCAATTCGTCTCTTATTGCAGCCACCGCAGCGACGTGGATGGCGGTTGGGATCACATCATTCGACGACTGGCCGAAATTCACATCGTCGTTGGGATGCACCTTGTCCTCACCGAGGATCTGGTTGGCCCGGGCCGCGATGACCTCGTTGGCGTTGGTGTTTGTCGATGTCCCTGAACCTGTTTGGAAGATGTCGAGAACGAACTGGTCATCCAACGAACCATCCATGACCTCATCAGCGCCTTGACGGACAACGGCTGCCAGTCCTTCGTCTCTGAACCCCATGTCGGCGGCGACGGTGGCCGCAGATCCCTTCTGAAGACCGAGCGCCCAAATGAAACGGCGGCTGAAACGATGACTCGAGATGGGGAAGTTGTCGACTGCACGCTGCGTCGAAGCTCCGTATAGAGCATCGGCAGGAACCTGAACCTCACCCATCGAGTCTTTCTCGATGCGGTATTCCATACCTGGACGGTACCGCTAACCGAGGTAGTGCGAGTTCGACTCGTACAAACGGTTCAGAGATTCACGGATCGGATCTTCGGTATCGACAGCCGTTGTCGCAATCATCTGCAGGTCGATCAGTCCGTGGAAGTCACCAAGAGAGATCTCTTCGTACATGGGAACCGGCTCGGCAAGACCCTTCTCAAACTCGTCGAGGTTTCCCCGGTTGTGGTGATAGCCCAGCGGTACACAAAGCGCAGCCGTCTGGTAGCCAAATGAACCAAACGCCGTTGCCTCACAACCGCCCCCGTCCATCAGTTTTCTTTGGTGACGAACCCCCGCAGTCTCGGCGACACGACTGATCCGATTGGTCATCTCACGGTCAAATACGGTGCTTCGATCACCGGTTCTGATCACCGGGCCTCCACCAATAGGCGCCGTCGGCAGGGCCCGGGAGGTCTCAATCGACAAGATCCGTGTATCTGAGGGAATCGTCTGATATTTTGCGGCATGAAGCGCCCCGATCAGACCCACTTCCTCAGCACGTGTCAGCATCACCCCAAAATGCCGGTATCCCGGCTCTCCCCGCATCCGGTCAAGGGCGGCCAACGCCGCCGCACAGCCAGCGAGGTCGTCACACGCAGGAGCGGCAAAGATATCTTTCCTTGCCCGCGGTTTTCTCATCTTCCACATCGCGATGTCGCCGACCCTGACGTCTCCACGTACGTGGATCACTCCGGTGTCGCTTGCTGCCTCATGGAGGCCGACGCGCCCGCCGCCACCCTGTGAGCGTGACACCACCTCAACTCGTGCGTCCTCGAAGTACTCCCTGTTGACACCGCCACGGAACTGGTACGACGCCATACCTTCGGCAACTCCGGTTATCACAAATGCCGGATGGTCCATGTGTGCCACTGACAAAATCGGCAGGTATTTCTTGCGGCCTTTCTGGGTGATCAAGACGTTGCCGCCGCTGTCGAAGGCAATCCTCAAGTCGTCGCGACGTGAGACCCAGCGTTGCACCCAGGCGACGACAGCATCCTCCATACCGGAGGCTGTGGGCAGATGTGTTAGTTGAGCAAGCCACTTCTCAGCGACAGCCCGAGTCGCCACTAGAACGGTGTATCGGTGAAGAAATCGGCGGGCCTCTGTTGGGGTCCTGTTTCCCGGGTCTTCTCGATGCCGAGACGCTCCCGGACTGCGTCGTAACCGCCAGAGTCCAACTCTTCCGCCAGCTCGGCTCCACCGCTATCGACAATTTTCCCGTCGATCATCACATGGATCTTGTCAGGCGACAGATAGCGAAGGATTCGGCTGTAATGGGTGATCATCACGACGCCGAGATCGGGAGAACGCATCTCCTCGACAGCCTCGGCGACTTGCTTCACGGCGTCGACGTCGAGCCCCGAATCGATCTCATCCAACAATGCGACCTTGGGCACGAGAACTGCCATCTGAAAGATCTCTGATCGCTTCTTCTCACCACCCGAAAGATCATCGTTGAGCGATCTATCGAGGAAACGCTCCATCCCAAATCGCTTGCCCTGCTCTTCGACCCGCGATGCGGCAACACTCTCGTCGAAGCCATGCTCCTCGGCGGCTTCCATCATGAACTCACGGAGCCTCACTCCCGGGACCTCAGTCGGGTATTGGAAACTCAGGAGCAGGCCTAGCCGGGAACGCTCGTCGACATCAAGAGACAAGAGGTCGTCGCCATTCAGCGTTGCCTCACCCTTTACGGTGTAGCCCGCCTTCCCTGTGAGCACATGACAAAGCGTTGATTTCCCCGACCCGTTGGGACCCATGATCGCGTGGATCTCCCCAAACGGGACCTCCAAAGACAACCCATCGAGAATCTGCTTGCCGTCGATGCCGGCAGAGAGGTTGGTCACTTTCAGTGCGGTGCTCATTCGTCCTCCAGCATCAGGAAGACTTTTCCGTCTTCCACAGACACTTCGTAGGTGGGAACCGGTGCTGTGGCTGGGAGTGATGAGGGCACACCGGTCTCGAGATCGAATTCAGATCCGTGGCGCGGACACTCAACGGAACGGTCCCAGACTTCGCCCTCGGCAAGGGACGCCTCGGCGTGGCTGCACACATCACCGATGGCGTAGACATCGTTGTCGATTCGGAACATGGCAATCCGATTGTCCCCAACCTTCACCCTGACACCACGGTCTCTCGGCAATTGGTCGAGAGCTGTTATCTCCACCTTCACGCCACTCGCCCCTGCTCCTGGGCCTGGACAAACCGACTGAAGACCTCTTCGGAAACCGGACCGGCGATCCCGCCAATGGGAAGCCGATCAACGACGTCCTGAAAGAAGCCCTTTATCAATAACCGCTCCGCTCGCTCGTCGTTCAACCCGCGACTCTTCAGGTAGTAGAGATGGTCTCTCTCCAACGGGCCAACCGAGGAGGCATGACCGCATACAACGTCATCGCAGAGAATCTCGAGGTTGGGCACCGAATTGGCTTTGGCGTCCTCGGAGAGAACCAGATTGCGATTGGTCTCGAAGGTCGAGGTCCGAATTGCGTTCTTCTCGATGCGGAGAAGACCGGTGAACACGCTCTGAGACTCATCCTCGACGGCGCCCTTGAGAAAGACGTCCGATGAAGTGCTCTTCCCGCTGTGATTGATCACTATCCGGTAATCGAGAGTTTGAGAGCCTTCGCCGAAATAGAGACCGACAATTTCTGACGACGCCCCATCACCCTCCAGGTCGACAGCCAAATCGAGCCGGGCAAAGTCACCGCCCAAGCCGACCTCGCCGATCCGACCTGTCGCGTCACGCCCCAACCTCAGTCGCTGGTGTACGACATTTGAGGCCGCGTGATCGACACCCTGGACTGAGACAAAACGGAGCCGGCCCCCATGATCGACATCGAGATCGATGTTGGGGACCATGAGCAACCGAATGTCATCGGCCGATCGATAGACCACAAGAATCTGGGCCTCGGCATTCTCCCCAACATTGACGGCCACATGTGGGAAGGATGCAGAGTCCGGCGTCACACCTTGAATCTCGATAACGAGGGGCTTCGCCACCACCTGACCTGGGGCAACATCGATGAACACGCCATCGTTGGCGAAGGCGGCGTGGGCGGCTGCGAGCTTGTTGTGATCGGGGGCAACCTTCGAGAACTCTCGTTCCTCGATGTCACTCAGACGATGAATCGCCAAATCCGCTGACGTCGCGTCGACCACCTGACCATCAACCACAAGGACATGACCGGAAGTGTCGTCGACACCAGCCAGGAATGGGCCTGGATCGAGGGACGCTCCAGGCTTGGCCACCGGGAAAAGCTCAGAGAAGGGGAGGTCGTATTCGACGTATCTCCAATCCTCTTCAACACCGGTTGGCTCGTCGAGCGAGTTGAAGACCTCGAACGCTGAGTTCATCTGCGACCGCCGCCACGAGGGGACGTCGACGGTCAGCGCGGAATGGGTTTCAAGATCAAACGCGGTCAATTGGAACTCCGAAGGGGACCGCCAGATCGTATTTCCACTATCGGGATAGTCCTAATTGTTCACCGAAACCAAAGCAGACGTGGTCACTTCTGAAGCGGAGTTCCACAGCATCCAGCCGAGCCCGAACTCCTCTGCCGAGTCGATTTGCGCTCGAACCTGGCCTGGGTTGTACCCAAAATCTTGAAGCCAGGGTCTTACCACGACGTTGCGGGGCAGCCGCTTGATACCGTCCGAAAGCGCGTTTCGCACCATCGGGCCGGGATGTTCATTCGGATTCTCGAACTCATACCATCCGGTGGAGTAGTGACTCGGGTAAACCATCGGCGAGACGACGTCGACGATCATCGCCACCTCTTCCCATTGCTGGCCGATGTACCCGTCGTCACCAGCCGTTGTGAGAAATCCGAAGATATCTGCGGCCACTGCGCAACCCATCGGATGTAGCTGGTCCACGGCTTGGGTGAGGAAACCGTTGATTGTCGGAACCCGCACTTCGTCGCTGGTGCCTTGGTCGAGCACCGCGTCGGACGTGAGGGCATCAGGGAAACGGACATAGTCGAATTGGATTTCGTCGATTCCAGAGGCACAGACCTCAACAGCCAGGTCGAGTCCGTACTGACGGGCCTCAGGGTCAGTTGGGTCCAGGAAGAATTGGCCCCTCGATTCGAACGCCGTGTTGGTCGATGAATCCCACACTGCCATGGAAGGTTTGGCGCTAGCGGCGATCGGGTCGTTGAAAACAACCAACCGACCGATGACATATAACCCCTCTGCGTGGGCGCGGGCCACCGTGTCTTTGAGGTTGTAGGAGCCAAAATCGGCTCCAATCTGCAACGCCGTCGGATTCTGTGTGTCGTAATAGACCCGACCCTTCTCGTCTTTGAGATCGATCATCAATGCGTTCAGTTCGGTGTCTTTGGCCATCTGTATGAAGCGATCCAACTCACCGCCGGCCGCCGGCCCGGTGATATGGACGGCACGGGCTGAGAATTGCTGGAGTTCGACCAGGGCTTCCCCTCCACCGCCGTCCCATGAGAACGTCGTTGATATCCACGCAGGACGATCAACGGCCACTTTCCCTGGTTCCGCACCACGTATAGTGAAGTGACCTTCACTGTCTGAGCTTGCGAATGCGGCGTCTGTAGTAATCACAGCATCGACCAGGCCGACGCCTTCGTCATCAACCACGCGACCCCGCAGCACCCTTGCTTTGAGCACGACGTTGAGAGTCCCTTCTGGTGGCTCGGCAACAGTGAGCATCAGAGGAACATGACCTGGAGCGCTGACCTCGAGGACAGTCGAGGAGCGATTCCACTCCAACGGCACCCGACCGTCGTCGCCAGCGGTGCCCACTTGGCCCCCGTCAATGTCGACGATGGCTGAAGCGACCGGAACGCCGAGGTCATCGAGGACCCGGAGCTCATAGGGAGTGGCCCGCCCAAGCAAGGACCATCCGGCCCAAACCGCCCAAACGATGGTTAGCGCCACCAGCATTCGGAACTGGGTTCGGCGCGTCACGAGTCCCTGAGGATACCGATCGGGATCCCCTAGTGGGTGTGTCGCTAGCGGTGGTGGTCTTTGCCGGTTGCCAGATTCATCCAGGAGATGTAGTTTTCCACAGCGGTGTTAGGAGGCCGGTATGGGGAATGCGATCAGGACCAGTGATGCGAGACCAGAAAGAGGCGCCAGCCCATCCGACACAGTCGGGCTGTACCTCGACGAGGTTTCCGCACACGGTCTCCTGACCGCTGAGGACGAAGTCCATCTTGCTCGTTCCATGGAGCGTGGCAAGAAGGCCAAGGCTGTAGTCGAATCTGGCGAGTTTCAACGCTCAGATCGAGCCAAGCTGATGCGGGCCATCGCCGAGGGCGATGAAGCCAAGATGATGTTTATCCGGTCCAATCTCCGGCTGGTCATTTCCATCGCCAAGCGTTACAGCGGACGGGGTCTCGATCTTCTCGACCTGATCCAAGAAGGGAATCTGGGTCTGATCCGTGCGGTCGAGAAGTTCGACTGGCGCAAGGGTTTCAAGTTTTCCACATACGCAACATGGTGGATCCGACAGGCGATCACCAGAGGGCTGGGCAACAACGGCCGAACCATCCGTCTTCCTGTTCACATGGTCGACGTGGTCCGCACCGTCCAAGACACCAGACAGAGTCTTCACGATCAACTCCATCGAGCTCCAACTCTCGAGGAAATCTCGGAGGTTTCAGGTCTGGACACCGAGCGGGTGTTGGCCGCTCTCGAAGCACCGGCGGAGACAGTCTCTCTCAATAGACCCGTCGGCGAGGATGGGGACGCCTCACTCCAAGACTTTGTGGAAGATCAAGACGCCGCCGACCCTGAGGACCGGGCGGCATCGGCCTGGCGTCGGGACCGGCTGGTCATCGCCCTAGGCCGTCTCGATCACGACGAGCAACAAGTGCTCTGGCTGCGTTTTGGACTCGACGGGACTGAGCCGTGGACCCTCTCTGACGTCGGAAAGGTGGTCAACTCGACAAGAGAGCGCGTCCGTCAGATAGAGGCAAGAGGGCTGGCGAAGCTACGCCACCCCTCCTGCGAAATCGATTTGTCTGGTCTGCTCTAAGTCGCCAATCCGCGCTTCTTGCCCATGGTCGCCGATCCGGCGTGAAGGGCGACATCCATGAACAGGCCGATGATGGCCCCAAGGATCCCCCACGGTGCCGCTGCATCACCAATGACAAAACCGACGACATACAGCGATGTGGTCCATGGCAGAAGGATCAGACCCGCCAGCGGCAGGATCCACCCACCGTTGAAGGCCCTCTCCACCCAGTCGGTGAACAGCCACAGTGCGACAACGCCGAGTCGGGGGCTGACCCCGATCAAAATTAGAAACAAACAGCCCAAATATCCCTCCTAGATCTGGCAACAAGCTAGTCAGCGTGTTCCAGTCATGAAGGGCTGATCACAGACTCCTCAACACCCGTTCCAGAATCTCATACCCCTCGTCTGCTTCGTCCTCGGTGATGGAAAGTGGCGGCGCAACGCGAAGTCCATTGCCGTGAAGACCACCTTTCCCGATGAGAAGGCCCTGCTCCCGGGTGGCCTCGAGAGCGGCAGCAGCTTTGTCCGGTGCCGGCTCGCCGTCGGGGCCAACCAGTTCGATACCGATCATCAGACCCTTGCCTCGAACCTCACCGATCACCTCCAGCTCCCCGGCTAGAGGGACCAGATTCTGCATGAGACGGTTGCCGACCTTCAAGGAGTTGGTTTGAAGGTCGTTGTCCAAGACGTAATCGATATTGGCGAGGGCTCCGGCGGTGGCGAGAGGGTTGCCACCGAACGTGGAAATGCCCATTGCCGGGTACGCCTCCATGATCTCGGCGGTTGTCACCACTCCCCCGATGGAGAGACCGTTGCCGATCCCCTTGGCGAAGGTGAGCAAATCTGGCGTGATTCCGTGGGCTTGGTAACCCCAGAAGTTCTCCCCGGTGCGGCCCCAACCGGTTTGTATCTCATCGGATATGAACAAGATCTCGTGTTCGTCGAGCACTTCCTTCATGGCGCCGAAGAACCCGTCCGGTGGAGTCACAAACCCGCCGACACCTTGAATTGGCTCAACGATCATCGCCGCGACATCACCGGCGGTGGCAACATTGAGCAGATCCCTGAGATCGTCAACACAAGCCTCGATGAACTCTTTGTCGGGCAAATGACCGAAAGGGCTCCGAAACTTGTAACCGCTTTGCACATACGTCACCTGGAACGGCGAGAAGCTGGAACCTGACCATGCTTTTTGACCGGTGATGGCTGTGGCGGAATGCGATTTTCCGTGATAGCTGCCCCGCAACGCCAGGACCTGATTTGAGTTGCGATAGGTTGTCGCCAGGGCGAGTGCAGCGTCGTTGGCCTCGGTCCCCGAGTTAGTGAAGAAGACCTTTGCATCCGGAACGCCGGACAACTCTGCAACCTTCTCGGCAAGCTCGATCTGGGACTCGATGAGGTAGAGCGTTGATGTGTGGAGCATCCGATCGGCCTGGGCCTTGATCGCCTCCACGACCTCGGGGATGTTGTAGCCGCTCATCGTCACCAGGATCCCACCGAAAAAATCGAGGTAGCGGTTGCCCTCGGCGTCGATCACATGTCTGCCATCGCCGTCGACGATCGAAATTGGCTGCTTGTAGTACAGCGGTGACCATCCGGGCAGAACTGCCTTGTGCCGCTCGTAGAGATCAGAGTGCTTACCCATGGGAAATCGTCCTTTGCTGTCTCATGTAGCGCGCAAATATCTCACAAACAGGGAGCGTTCACCTAACAAGACCCGATCGATGCCCATCGCTTGGGGCGGGATGACCTCGGGACCTCGAATGATTCGAGCCGAGTCGCCGGACAAGAGCGTTGGTGACGTTGTCAGATTGACTTCGTCGATCAAACCGGCCGCGGCGAACTGCCCGTTGAGTGTGGGGCCTCCCTCGATCAGCACCACTCTGGCGGCGCCGAGATGGGCAAGGATCGTGACCGGATTGAGATCAGGAAGCACCGCAACGTCGGCGGAGTCACCGATGAGAACCAGT
>Ga0255057_10001093_pt1 | contig 15542 bp, 14 predicted proteins | sample Cases_109_6_MG_FD_189022 | JGI IMG/M metagenome (GOLD analysis project Ga0255057, IMG submission 189022) | Seawater microbial communities from Amundsen Gulf, Northwest Territories, Canada - Cases_109_6 | ecosystem: Environmental > Aquatic > Marine > Gulf | place: Canada: Northwest Territories... | reverse complement strand
AGCCACATCGAGTTAAAACTGAAGCCCTCGGCGGCCCGCTACGAGGGCGGCTCGCACAACATGGCCGGATTCCTGGCCCTCGGGGCAAGCCTCAGATTGCTGCTGTCGCTGGGCGTGGAAAACCTTGCCGCGGCGATTCTCGACTTCACCGACCGGGCAACTCAAAGTTTACAGGGGTTAGGTGCCGTAATTCGCTCGCCCAGGCATCTCGATGAGCGTAGCGGCATCCTATTGTTCGAACTGCCCGGCCGCGACCCGGTCTCGCTCCGCAAACACTGCCTCACGCAAGAGGTCGCCCTGAATTGCCGCGCGGGCGGCTTGCGAATCAGTCCGCATGCCTATAATAATCAGCAGGATCTCGAGCGTCTGATCGATGCGTTGAAGTCCGCGAGTTAATGACGAATGACAAAATACCCAAGCACGAAAGAATGTCGAAGTCCGAATGACGAAAAGAAATCCTAGTTCGTCATTGGGTACTTCGTCATTCGTCATTTTCTCAGAGTCTCTGGAAAGGCGAAAATAGAATCTCCTATGGCTAACCGTGCTGTTTACACCGGTTCGTTCGACCCGATCACGTTGGGGCATCTCAATGTGATTGAGCGCAGCAGCAAGCTCGTCGACGAGCTGATCGTGGGCGTGGGGCTGAACATCGACAAGCAGTCGCTGTTTACGGCCGACGAGCGGGTGGATCTCATCCGCCGGACCACGAGCCAGCTCACCAATGTCGAGGTCAAAACTTTCTCCTGCCTGGCCGTGCAGTTCGTCCGCGATTGCGACGCACGGGTGATTATTCGCGGCGTGCGCTCGCTCACCGACATGGAAAGCGAATTCACGATGACGCTGGCCAATCGCAAATTGGACCCGGGCGTCGAGACGGTCTTTCTAATGTCCGACGAAGAATTCTCTCACGTCTCCAGTTCGCTGATCAAACAGATCACTCCCCTGGCGGGAGACGAAGAACTAGCCCGATTTGTGCCGAAAGTGGTGATCGCCGACTTGCGTAAGAAACTGGCGAGCTAGTCGAGAGTCAAGCGGCGAGAGTCAAGGGCCTGATAGCCGCAGCCGGAAGGCGGTGGTCCACGGGCTTCCGCCCGCGGCTATTAGCTGAGCGGGGAAATTGCACGAAGAACACGCCTAGCCTGAAAAATCAGCAGACGGCCTTCAACAGCAGCATACTGAGTGTCAACAGGCCAACCGCGGCTAGGGTCGTTTTGGTTTGCTCGAACCAATTGTCGCCAGGCGCCGGTTGCCAATTGGCGGCAGCGTCGGCTGGCAATTGCTTTTCGGCTGTCGATTTCTGCAAAGTAGCGCGCATCGACGAACTCTGGCGATCGCCCACCGAGGCCCACATGCCGGCCAATTGCGATTGGGGAGCGGTCCAATCGTCGTTTGTCTCTGTAATGGGCACGTCCTTACCAGCCGACTCTTCGCGAACGGGGGTTTGGCAGCATACGAGCGCGTCGTCGGTTGCTTTGCCGATGTCGGGAGCGAGCGTGGCAAGAAACGATTCCACGCGGCCGCCGAAGCTGCCGAGCGTGGTACCCTGCCCCGCTCCAAACAACACACCCGCCAACTCACCTCGGTCGTTGAAGATCGGCCCGCCCGAGTCGCCCTCGCGGGCCTGGACGTCGAGCTCGACCATCTGCTGCGGATAATCCGCGCGCGGCGCGTAATATTGGGTGCACCGACCGGTGGCAGATCGGTACATCCCCTGGCCATAGCCGCAAATGGTCAGTGGATCACCCGGCTGCGGAGCCGTGGCGGAAAGTTGGACCGGCTCGATGGGCGGACGCCACACCACCAGCGCTGCCAAGTCCCAGTCGGCGTCGACTTTGAGCGCCCGAGCCTTCGACCGATATCCGCCCGGAAACAGCACTTCGACTGGCCCCTGCGCATCGCGGACCACGTGCCAGTTGGTAATCACCAAACCAAACTGGTCGCGCACGTCGATCAAGGTGCCACTGCCGTAGGAAGTCGCGCCCGCCTCGGGCACGATCACCCGCGCGACGGCAGGATGGGGTCGGTCACTCCGCAGGTGTGCCCCGGAAGGATACGCCACGTCGGTTGGCGGCGCATCCGCTGGCGGTGGCAGGCCAGGCAGCGGCGTCCGGCTGGGCGCCGTGCCAAAGAGCTGCGGCGCCGCAAACTGCCTCTGCCACACGCGAGTCATGTGCGCGCGGGCGTTGCGGGCGCCCTCCTCGGTCGCGGTCGCGGTTGCTGGTGGAGTCAACAGCAGCAACAGGCCAATCGCGACGAACGAAGGCGTGAACCTCAGGCAACAAACTGGCAGTCGAAACGGTTTAGACATCGAGTTGATTTGGTGCAATCGTGAAAGAGGCTATCTCTGCTACGCGGCAATGGGCCGGCCGCCGCGCAGATCCTCGTCGCGTCGGGGAAAATCCTGGCCGTTGTTGTACAACGCCTTCAGTCGCCGCAATTCCGTGCGGAAGGCGTGCTCCGCCAATTTTGTGAGCGTTAATCGAGCCGGATAGCCGGCCAAATGGACCGCCGCATCGCGGGCTTCATCGAGTATGTCGAGCGGCAAATAAATGGTCGCTCGCACTTTGGGAGATTCTTTTCTTGGCATGTTTACTCCTTAGAGATGGCTCAAGAATAACTTCGGCAAAAAAGCTATCGGCTGTCGGCTGTCGGCCAGACGTTTTTTTTCTTGCCGAAAGCCGAAAGCCGAAAGCTAAACGCTCAGGCAGCGAAACAGGGGTGGGTATACCATGAACCCGCCGCTGTCTTATGGACGCGTAGGTCCCACCACACATGAATATCGGAAGTTGGCACACATTACTTCAAACGTCAGACGTTTTCATGAACAGCTTCGCCGACCGCCCGGACCGCCCGATGCCGAGCAACAGGTACAGCTGGCAGAGTTTTTCTGAGAGGAACCGTGGGCGGGGAACCGTGGGCGGGGACGCCACGGCTCGCTGCGCGTGCGGATTACTTGCTTTGCTCCGCCTCGAGAATCGCCCCGATCAGGCCGTCGGTCGTATATTCCGTCGCCACCACCGCGGGAGGATAACCGGCCTCGGTGAGCACTTCGGCCGTCAGCGGGCTGATCGCCGCCAACCGGCTTCGCTTCAGATCATCTCCGAAGAGCCGAACCAGCGATCGGGCGATGGCCGAACTGGTCACGGTGACCCAATCGATACGACCCTCAGCGAGCGCAGCGGCGATGTCCGGCTCGGGTGCGGCGACGTCGTTGCTCTGGTAGACCACGACCTGATCGACCTCGGCGCCGGCAGCGGTGAGCCTCTCGGCCAACACCTCGCGACCCCGACTCGCGCGGAGCAGCAGCATCCGCTGGCCCGCCTTCTGGCCAGCCGCTGCGGCGGCCAATCCTTCCGCGAGGGCTTCGGCCCGATATTCCTCCGGCAACAGATCGGCCTGCAGGCGGTAGTCGGCGAGCGCCTCGGCGGTGGCCGGTCCGATCGCCGCCAACTGACAGCCGGCCAAGAGCCGCAGATCGCCGCCCGTTTCCATGATCCGCTCAAGAAAAAAGTGCACGCCGTTGGCACTGGAAAAGACGAGCCAATCGTAGGTCGGCAGCGCACCTATCACCGCGTCGACCCCGCTCCAATCGGCCGGCGGATCGATGTCGATGGCCGGCTGCAGTAGCGCGGCAGCGCCCAATTCCCCCAGCAACATGATCATGGCCGTCGCCTGCCGCTCGGGGCGAGTCACCAACACGGTGCGGCCGAACAACTGTCGAGCGGTCAGGCAGTCGGCATCCGCCTGCACGCGCACCACTTCGCCGATAATCACGATTGCCGGAGGCCGCAATTTGCCGGGAGCGAGCACCGTAGGCAACTCGCCCAACGTGGTCTTCAAGATTGCTTGTCCCGGCAAGCCACAGCGACGCACGATCGCCACCGGGGTGTCTGCCGGCTTGCCGTGTCCTACCAGTTCGGCCGACCATTCGGGCGCGTTGGTCACACCCATGTAGAACACGAGCGTGCCGGGAAAGCGAGCCAAGCTCGCCAAGTCGAGCGACTTGCCGTCTTTGTCGCAACACTCTTTTCCTGTGACAAACGCGACAGATGACGCCCACTCGCGATGCGTGAGCGGGATGCCCGCCACGCTGCCGGCGGCCAGTGCCGCGGTAACACCGGGCACCACTTCGTAGTGAATCCCGGCTTCCTGGAGCGCGGCAATCTCCTCGGCTGTACGTCCAAATATCGCCGGGTCGCCCCCTTTGAGCCGCACCACGTTCTTGCCTGCCTTGGCAGCGGTGACCATTTGCTCATTGATTTCTGTCTGCGAGAGGATCCGCCCCTCGCCGTGACGACCAAGACAGACCAACTTGACGTCGGTGCGTCCGCGCCCCAACAGTCCCGCCTGACGCAGGAGGATGGGATTCACCAAATAGTCGTAAAACACAACCTCCGCTCGCGACAGCACGGCAAAGCCGCGCAGCGTGATCAGCCCCGGGTCGCCGGGGCCTGCTCCAACGATCGTCACCTTGCCGGCGCCATCGCTCATGGGGCCAATCTCACCATGGGGTTTCTTTGTGCCCAAAGGGGCTAATGATAGAATACCTGCAACGGGACCTCCTGCGTAGCACTCTCTGCGTAGCTCTTCGCTGGGCGGTAGTCTATCTGAGGCAGCTGCACTGGACCAACTGCATGGAATCCGATCAGCCAACCGCCGGGCGAACTCGCGGACCGGCGCCGCTGTCGAACGCCGTTCGCCAGCGGCTGCAGAAGCTGTTTGAGCACGCCCAGCGGTGCTTGGAAAAGGACGACCACGACTACGCCAACCAGTTGTTCACCCAGTGCGTCGTCGAAGACCCAGACAACCTGATCTATCTGCAGCGTTTTCTCGCCAATCTGCAGAAAAAGTATGGCAACAACAAGAAGGGCGGCAAGCTGGCCGGGCTGAAGATCAAGAGGCGCCGCTCCGCCTTGGCCAAAGCGGCCGGCGAGGGCGATTGGCCCGCGGCATTTCAGGCCGGTTGTGCGGCTCTGGCAGTGAATCCTTGGGATATTCCTACTCTGTTGGCGATGGCCGAGGCGTGCGATGAGTTGGGGATCACCGAGTGCCAGCTCTACTACCTGCGTTGGGCCATGGATGTCGACGCCAAAGACGTTGCCGTCAATCGGCGCGCGGCCCTCACGCTGCAGCGGATCGGCCAGTTTGATCAGGCCATCGCCTGTTGGCATCGGGTCGAACAGGCCAAGCCTCACGACGAAGAAGCTCTCCAATCCATCTCACGGTTGTCGGTGGAGAAGACCATCCACAAAGAAGGCTATGACGGCGACCTATCGCCGGTGGAGAGGTTGCAGGCGGCGCTGGCCGCCGATCCGACCCAGATCGAAAACTATCTGCTCTTGGCCGACCTACTGATCCATGACGCCCGTTGGGACGAAGCCGAGAAACTGCTGGAGCGCGGCCTGAGTGCTTCGGGCGGGGGTGATCTGAACATCGGTGAGCAGCTGGAAGAGATCCAACTCCACCGTGCCCGTCACCAGTTGGCTATCGCCGAGAATCGTCATGCCCAGGAACCCACCGAGGAAACTCAGCAACACGTGGTGCACTTTCGCAAGCTGGCGAACCAGATTGAATTGGAAGTTTACGCCGTCAGAGCAGACCGCGACCCGGGCAATGCTCGGCTGAAGTTTGAGTTGGGTTTGCGGCTGAAGCGTGCCGGCAAGACCAAGGAGGCGATTACCACGCTGCAGGCCGCGTGTAGCGATCCCCAACGGAAAGCGCTCGCTCTGCTAGAATTGGGCGAGTGTTTCCAGAAAATCGAGCAGTACGAGTCGGCGCTGGCCAGCTACGAGCAAGCGGCGGAGGCCGCTCTGGAGATCGCCGGGGAGGCCGATTCCGAGGTCCGCCGGCTGGCCCTCTATCGGGCGGGCGTTCTGGCCACCGGACTGCGGGAGTTGGACCGAGCCGAGCGGCATCTGACCGAGTTGGCAGGCCTCGATGTCGGCTTTCGAGACGTCGCCGACCGCCTGGACAAGATCGCCCATTTACGCGATAGTGGGTAATTCACGTTCTGCCGTGGCGGGACCGTGGCGGGGGACCGCACGGCACGCTTTCACCATTCATCCAATTTACCGAAGAAATCACGATGCCCAGTTCCGCCAGCTCCAAGAAACGCCTTCGCCAGAACCAAGCCCAACGCCTCCTCAATCGTTCGATCAAGTCGAACGTCCGGTCCAGCATTCGCAAGGTCCGCACGGCCGTGGACGCGGGCGACGCCGAGGCGAGCGCCGCGGCATTTCAGGTGGTCACCAAGAAGCTGGATCAAGCCGCTGCCAAGCACGTGATTCACGCCAACAAGGCCGCCCGCACCAAGTCGCGGCTCTCCAAGGCGATCAAGAACCTCAAAGCCACCCAGGCCTAGCACTCCATTCGCTTTGCGGCTTAGCGCGGGTGCCACTGTCTGGCTTGCCCAGCAGTGGAACCCTGGTATCCACTTCGCACTGCTGGACGAGCCAGCAGTGGCACCCAACATAGTCACCAGACGATCTTTTCGGCGTCGAACACGGGCCCCTCGACACAGGTGCGCTTGTAGTCCCAATCGCCATCCGCCTGGCGGACTTTCACGACGCAGCTAAAGCAAATGCCGATGCCACAGGCCATCGGAGATTCCAGCGACACCTCGCAGGGCACGGAGCGAGCCAGGGCGATCTTGGCAACCGCTTCCATCATCGGCTCCGGACCGCAGCAGGCAATGCGACAGTTGCTGCCGGGGGCACTGTCGGGGATCTCGTCGAGAACCTGTTCCAACAGCTCGGTAACCAACCCGTGGTGGCCGACGCTACCGTCGTCGCTGCTCACGCGCAGGTCGATGCCGCAGGCGCGGAAGTCATCGGCTCCGGCCAACAGATCCTTGCTCCGCACGCCGTAGCAGAGCGTCACCCGCTGGGCTGGTGAGACTTGTCGCCCGTAATCGCGCCCGCCCAGGAACTCTCGCCCCAAGGCTAGAAAGGGCGTTTGCCCGATGCCGCCGGCGACCATCACCAGGTGCTCGGTCCGCTGGGCGGAAAAACCGTTCCCCAACGGGCCCCAGACTTCCAGTTCCGCCCCCGGCCGGCACTCGGCCAGCAGGCGGGTCATCTTGCCGACGACCAGATAAACGACGTCGACCCCAACCGGTTTGCCGGAGCTGTCCAGCCCCGTCTCTGAGCTGTCGAGCCCCGTCTCTGAGCTGTCGAGCACCGTGTCGTACAGTGCGTACGGACGCCCCAACAGCGGGTCGTCGCAGCCCACGAGCCGCAGCATAAAGAACTGGCCGGGCACAATGCGGCGGGCCAAGTTGGGGCATTCGAAGCGGACCCGATACGTGTCGCGGGCCAACCTCACGTTTTCCGCGATCTCGACCCGAACCTGGGCAGCCTGATCGGCATAGCAAGCGGCCGCCAGCGGATTCGGGTCCTCCTGAACCCCGTCCGTAGCGTTCAACGCCGGCCTCCCTTGCGGCTGCGTGGGTGGCGGGTGGTCTTGCGTTCGGCCGGCGTGCGATGCACCAGATTGCGCAACTTGCGAACCTCGTCCGGGGTGAGCTTCCGCACGGCGCCACGGGGCAAATCGCCCAGACGCAGCGGGCCAACAGCGATGCGAGTGAGCCGTTGCACCTTGTGACCTACGCGGGCCAACATCCGCCGAATCTCACGGTTGCGGCCTTCGTCGAGCACCAGCTCGAGAATGGTCGACTTCTTCCGGAATCCCTTGGTACGAACCTTCACCGGCTTGACGTAGCCCTCGGCCAGGTGCGCACCTTTGCGTAACTGTGCGAGTACGTCGGCCGGCACGTGGCCGGCGACTTGCGCTTCGTAGGTTTTCTCCACGCCATGCCGCGGATGCGTGAGTTCGTTGGCCAACTCGCCGTCGTTGGTGACCAGGATCAGACCTTCGCTTTCGATGTCGAGTCGGCCGACGTTGAAGACGCGGCCCACGTCGGGCGGCATCAGATCGGTCACCCGCGTACGACCCGCCGGATCGCGGGCCGTGCAGACGACGCCGGTCGGCTTGTGCACGGCAAAATACACAAGCTTCGGCTTGGGCAGGCGCTCTCCGTCGAAGCAAATCTCCTGGTGCAACCGATCGACACGGGTGCCCAACTCGGTGACCACTTCGCCATCGACTTCCACGCGGCCCTCGAGAATCATTTCCTCCGATTCGCGGCGACTGGCCAAACCGGCGGCGGCGAGCACTTTTTGCAGTCGCTCGCCCGGCTGGTCATTGGTCCGCCGCTGCGGGCGCGCTGGCCGACGCCGCGGTTTTTGGCGAACCGCCGGTTTCTTGCTGCTTTTTTGAGGCAAACGGGCCATCGGAAGACCTGGATCCGGAGAAAGATATTGGTGGGTTCAATCAGGAACCCATCATACCCGCCTTTGGCGGCAAAACCCAGGGGCGCGCAGAAGCATTCACCGGTAGAGTTTACCCGATCAGTACCGGGGGCTCAGTACCGGGGAAGGGGGAGAACGCCAGGGGCCCAGCGGTTGTTGCTGTCGAGCACGGGTCACTTCGTCGGGCGGTTTTTGAAAATCTATCGGACGACCACCAACAATTTCCGGACCCACGTCGTTCTGCGGATAGGGGTCGTACTGCTCGGCATTGCCACGTTGATACCAGGCCGGTCCCGGGTGCAACAACTGCGGCATGCGCACGGTTGGCGAGCAGGCGCCCAGCGGCAGCAGCAGCGCGCAAATGCCCCAAAGAGTGAGTCGAGGGGACTTCATCTGTCGAGGGCACCTCCGTATCAGATCGCTGCTGAAAGCGAGGATTGTAGGGACACGGCCCGGGGGGGGAAAGAGAAGCCCACGTGCTATCGCTGACAGCAATAGGCGAACTCTAGTGCTCGGTCAGTCATGGTTGGATGGGTCTTAGCCGCAGGCGGAAGCCAGCGGTTTTCGCGTTTCGACCGCTGGCTTCCGCCTGCGGCTATCAAAGCAAATCCCACAGTCTATGCCTGACCGAGGACTAGTGCGTGTCTGATTTAAGGTAAATAGATGTCCAATACGACCGCCCTGCCCTGCGGCGTCAGTCGGACGGCTTCGGCCGCGGCGGGAAGCAAACAGGTTTGGCCCTGGGAGAGCGGGTGTCGGGCGGGGTCGCCCTCGATTGCCGCACTTCCCGCGATGCTCACCAAGAGATGAAACCGCTGGTCGCCGCCGATCGTGAGTGGGCCGTCCAGCATACAGCGGTCCAAGACAAACTTGTCGCAGTCGACCAATCGTTCGCGGCCCGGGGAGTCGGTGACAACCGGCTGGGCGGCGGAGACCGGGCCACGGTGGTAGTCGATCGTGGCCAGCGACTCCGCGACGTGTAGTGGGCGGGGTTTTCCTTGGGCGTCAAGCCGATCGAAATCGAACAGCCGAAAGGTCGTGTCGCTCGCTTGCTGGATTTCGGCGATCACCAGCCCCGCCCCCAAGGTGTGTACGGTGCCGGCCTGGATGAACACGCAATCGCCCACACTCGGCTGGAACTGGTGGAGACACCCCTCGCACGTGCCCGCCGCCAAGGCGGCGCTCAAAGCGTCGCGGGTCACGCCCGGCTCGAGCCCGGCGTAGATCTTGCTGCCCGGATCGGCGGCCAACACGACCCAGGCTTCGGTCTTGCCCAAGCCGGGCGGGTCGAGCTCGGCGGCTTGCTCGTCGTTGGGATGCACCTGCACCGAGAGCGTGCGGTTGCAGTCGAGGAATTTGAACAACAGCGGAAACTGTCGCATCGGGTCGTGCCGGCCAAACAGTTCCGCCCCGTGCCCGACGACCAATTGGTGCAACGTCCGACCGCTCGCCGGACCGGCGGCCACGACGCTCTGGTCGTCGCCATGGTCGACCACTTCCCAACTCTCGGCGTAGTCGTCCCCCTCGCCCAGCGGTTTGCCCAGCATGGTCTCCAACCGTCGCCCGCCCCACAGGTAGCGGCGGAACAAGGGTTGGAACCTCAGCGGATAGTTGCAGATAGTCATAGTCGAGAGTCGAGAGTCCAGAGTCCAGAGCCAGAGAGGCGATCTCACGATCCCTCTGGCTCTCGACTCTCAACTCTAGACTACCTAAAAAGCCTTGCTAACATGGGACTTGAGTCAATCCAACGGCTGCCCCATCCGCGCCGTATTCTTGAGTGGCCGTTTCTTTGAATATTCGAGGCGGCCTTGCCGGTCGCAGTAAAACATATCCCCGCCGCCCGATCAATCCGACTGCCCATTCAATCTGATTGCCGACACCTGGTCACCGATTCATGCCTGATCCTGCCGATGTAGAAAAGATCGAACGCTCGAAGATGTCGTTCGCCGACCATCTGGAGGAGTTGCGGAGGGCCCTGTTCAAGTCGCTGTTGGCTTTGTTGCTCGGCTCCGTGGTGGGCTTCTCGGTCGGTATGTCGGTGGTCGACGAAATCCAGACGCCGCTGCGCGACGCGCTGGAAACCTATTTCAGCCGCCAGGCCCAGCAGGAGCCGCTGAAGCGACTGGAAAAAATGCGCGCTGACGGCGCACCGGTTCCCGAGGACCTCAAAGCGGCCGCCCAGCAAATGGCCGACAAGAATCTCGTACCCCGCGACCTCCACGTCGCGCGGGCCGATTTGCTGAAAGCTCTGAGAGAAGCCGATCCAAACGTCGCTGAGCCGGAAGCAAGTGAACCGCTACAATTCTCGCTCGAAGACCTGGTCCGCTTGCGAGTTTACGAACCGCTGGCAGAAGATTCACGGTCGAGAGTGGTGAGCTTGAGCTCTCATGAACCGTTTATGGTCTATATGAAGGCGTCGCTGGTGGTGGGGGCGATGGTCGCCAGTCCGCTGATCTTCTTTTTCATCTGGGAGTTCATTGCGGCGGGCCTCTATGGCCACGAACGAAAGCACATCTACGTCTATTTGCCGATCAGCCTGGGGCTGTTCTTTGCCGGGGCGGCCTTGGCGTATTATGTCGCGTTAGACTTCGTGCTCAATTTTCTGTTTTGGTTCAACCAGCAGATGGGCATCACGCCCACGCCGCGGATCAGCGACTGGATGAGCTTTGTGTTGATGCTGCCGCTGGGCTTTGGCATCAGTTTTCAGTTGCCGTTGGTGATGTTGTTCCTGGAACGGATCGGCGTCTTCACGGTACAGACCTATCTCGATAAATGGCGCATCGCCGTGCTGGTGATCTCGATCCTGTCGATGTTTCTCACGCCGGCGGACCCGGGCAGCATGATTCTGATGGGCGTGCCGTTGGTGGGGCTCTACTTCGGCGGAATCCTCTTGTGCCGCTACATGCCCGGCCATGCCGTGGCCAAACGGGGCGAACCGCCGGAAGCCACCAGCGGCTCGTAGCGCGTTCAATCCCGCTCCGACAATTCCCCGCACCGGCCGGCGAGGCGATCGAAACTGTTCGTCATGAAGGCGTACAACGAACTGGCCGCGATCAGGTAAATTACGTTCCCCAAGCCGTAGGCCACCACGATGGATGTTTCGTGCTCAAAGAAGTTTTTGAATAGGAGGGCGTAATAGGCCATCGCGGGGAATCCCAGGAGAAAGGGGATGCAGGGGGCGAGGACGATCGCCATCGCGTCCTCCGATCTGCCGCTGTTTATCAGGACGACGCAGCAGCAGGACAGATAGCCGCCGGCAGTGATGACGAGCGTCCCCAAAGTACCTCCTATCGCGTAGAGCGTCGATTGGGAGCGGAGCGAGAAGTAGAGGCCCAGATTCGTCACGTACCAGGCCAGCAACAGAAACGTGCCCGCCGTGGCCAACACGGCGAGGAGAAAGTTGGGCTCAAGATACACTCCGAGGGCCCAAGCAATGGTCAGCACCAACAGCGGCCAGCGGATGCCATAGAGATTCCCCCACATTTTTCCTGTCATAATCTCGCGTCCCGACAGGGGCGTGGCCAGCAGCGACATCCAGCAGTCGCGCTCCTTTTCCGATGTGACCAACCCCGCCGCCCGCGCGGCCAGCAGCAGGAGCATGCAGCTGCCCAAGAAACCTGTCAGCCCGGAGAGATAGCTAAAGAATTCATTCTGTCGGTTTGACGCTCGAAAAGAGTTCAACCCGAGGAACTTATAGATCGTGACGCCCAGGACCGTGACCATTATGAGGGTGAGCGCTACGGAACCGACCATCCCCAGTCGAGTCTGGGCCGTGCCGGCAAACATTTCCTTCCAAATCATGGGGCGCCCACCGAGGGCCGGCCGCCAGCGGGGGAATCGATAGTTCCAGCTCCGTTTGGGCTTCACCTCTCCGCGGGTCGCTTCCCCCAGATGGACGCGCCGCACGGCAGCCGTGGCCCAGAGCAGGGCCCCGACCGACACGACCAGCTGCCAGCCGACCGACCAGAACACGACCGACATGTCGAGCCCCAACCCGATGGCCGAGAGGTTGCCCATCGTCATGTCCCACAACGCCTCCATCGGATTGATCACCAGACAGGCGTCAACCGCTGTTGCAAAGACCATCTTCCAAAGAGAATGGTTGATTGTCCCCACTCCGCTGAACGTTTCCAGGATCATCGGCAGAAAGAACAACGCCGCCAACAGCAGATACACCCGCACCGTCGCATCACGGGCCCGAGACGACCAGACGGAGACGCAGAGGCTCAGCGCGGTAATCATCACGGCCGAGCTGCCGGCCAATAGGAACATCGTCAGCAAGAGCTTTGTGGGGATGCCGCCCATCAAGCGAAACAAGAACAGAATCGGCAAGCCCACCAGCACCAACTTGCCCAGCAGCAGCAGCCGAGCGACGGTCTTGCCGAGGACAATCTCGTGGTTGGCCAGGTCGGTGGCGAACAGGTACTCGATAGTTCGCCGTTCGCGCTCCTCGGCGATCGTGCCGACCGCCAGGGCTGGCCCGATGGTGAGAATCGTCAGCATTTGCAGCCAGCTGAAACTGACGAAAAACGTGGTCGCCAACATCGTGCCGTGATGAATCGACGTTCCCGGATTGCTGTAGGAACTCCGAAGCTGGGTGGTCTCGTAAGACGACCACATCACCAGCAGAATCAAAACGGCATAGAAGACCCGCAAGGCAAAATAGCGTTTCCGCCGGGCGGTCGAGACCATTTCCACCTGAAAAATCGGACCGAGCAGCATGACACGCCCATTGTAGAGCTACACCGCAACGTTGAGATAGTGCAGTAGATGTAAAATGACGAATGACGAAATACCCAATGACGAAAGAAGCCCGAATGTCTATTGTCGAATGACTCCTGCATTAAGGATTCGAAGGTGCGGTGATGCCCTTTCGAGCTTCGGATCTTGTCATTCCTTCGTCATTTGGTATTTCGTCATTCGTCATTACCGACCCTACGTTTCAGTAGTAGAGTGGCACTCCTGGAGGCGTGTTATCTTAGAGTCGTAAGTCGCTAGTCGCTAGTTTCGAGTTTCAAACATTCCACATTCTTCAACCCGCAATCTGCAATCCGAATTCCGCACTCCCACTCAGATTTGATACAGAGTTTCTGGCCGGAAGTCGTCGGGGTCTTCGCTGCGCATCTTGAGCTTCGGCTTTTCCAGCACCACCGTCGTGCGGGGTTCGACGCTCGAGGTGAGCCAGACGTTGGAACCGATCACCGCGTCGTGACCGATCGTCGTCCGACCACCGAGGATCGTGGCATTGGCATAGATCACCACGCGATCTTCGATCGTGGGATGACGTTTCTGCCCGCGGACCAATTGGCCCTCGCCGTCGGTGGGAAAACTCAACGCACCGAGCGTGACGCCTTGATAAATCTTCACGTCCTCGCCGATCTCGCAGGTCTCGCCAATCACGACACCCGTGCCGTGATCGATGAAAAAGTGATCGCCGATCGTCGCGCCTGGGTGGATATCGATGCCCGTGCGATTGTGGACCCACTCGGTCATCATGCGGGGAATGAAGGAAATCTCCAACTCATGCAACAGGTGAGCCAGCCGAAAGACGGTGATCGCCTCCAAGCCGGGATAGCAGAAAATCACTTCGTCGAGATTCTTGCAGGCCGGATCACCGTCGTAGGCGGCCCGAACGTCGGTCGCCAACACGTGCCGCAAGGCGGGCAGCCGCTCGAGAAATTGCAGCGTCTTGGTCTGCCCCAGCGCTTCGTAATCGGCATCTCCGTCGCAGTCACTGGTGGCGCCGGCTTCGTGACGCAGAGCGCGGCCGATTTGGTTGGTAAGCCGATCGTGAAGTCGGTCCACCAGATCGCCCACGTAGTAGTTGATGTTGCCCCGATGCAACCCTTCGCGACGCCGGTAGCCGGGATAGATCAATTCGGTGAGGTCGTGGACGGCCGCCACCACTTCCTCGTAGCTTGGCAGGGGGCAATGATCGAGATGGTTGATCGTGCCCAGGTCGTCGTACGTTTGCACGATCTGATCGGTAATGTTTGGCAATTGGTCTTTCAAGCGAAAATCAGAGGCCATCGATACTCTCCCGACGCATGAGCAAGCTTACCAGCGCGTCTTAAGTTGGAGACAAATACTGCAGAGATCGCGCCGACCGCAACGGCGCACCAACAGCGAGAAGGTCCGGCCCTAAGCCGGACAGGTACAGTTACAACAAGTACTGCCGCGTGGTGAGATCATGCGCATGGTGAGATCTTAGTGGGCCCTTTCAGACCGAGATACCGCCAAACCGGGGAGCCGCCCATGCAGGGGAACGACCCTCTATCCGAGCCGACACAAACCGACCCTTGCAGGTTCTCCTCGGCTTAAGGACTACCTTGAGTTTAACAATTCTACGGGCGGCGGCAATGCCTCCGGAGGAGTCGGAGAGTCTAGAGTCCAGGGTCGAGAGCCGGAGTTCGCGTCCCCTCTCTTCTAGCTCTGGACTCTGGACTCTTGACTCTCCAGCTACGTTTGTTGCTTATTTACCTCAAAAAAATGACGGAGGTCGTCGCGAAATGACAACATTCCATAAGGTATGTTCTTAGTGGGACACCAGCATGCGCATTCCTTTCTGTCTCAAGTGGAGGACCTTCTCATGGCGCAAGTGCTTAGCGACCTCAATCCAACTTTCGTACTGGCAGTCTTATTGCCGCTGGGAGCCCTTATCATCGGACGGGCGCTGCAGGCGGCATGCAGAGTCTGTTCTGTCGAGCCTCCTGACTTTTGGCACTCCGTGCTGACGGTGGTGATGATCTGCATCACCAACATCGTGCTGCGATTCTGGCTGCGAGTCTCCGATGTGCCGGCCGACTTCGGCACCCAGGTTTTGGCGCCGGCGGTCATCACAACACTAGTGATCGCGATAAGTATTCGCACCAGTCCCATGGCCGCGTTCAACGTGACTCTTGTCCACGGAGTGCTCTGTGGACTAATCTACTGCGTCGCGAACGTGATGGGCAAGGTGGTGATCGCGGGAGTCTTATGAGAGCCGAGAGCTGAGAGTCGAGTGTCGAGAGCCAGAATGAGTTTGGCCGCTTGCGGCTTAGCAGCCTGTTGAAGTAGTCGGTTTTTTGTTATTTCACGCGGCCAGGGCGAAGACGAGGTTGGCAGTCGGTTCTTCGATCGATTTTTGACCCGCGCGATTGATCGTGGCGAACAGACGCTTCAGTGCGTTTTGCATGTTAAGCCAGGCAAAATACAAGTCGTCGGCAAGGCCGCCTTCGGCTTGCAAACTCCTTG
>Ga0255057_10001092_pt1 | contig 15549 bp, 9 predicted proteins | sample Cases_109_6_MG_FD_189022 | JGI IMG/M metagenome (GOLD analysis project Ga0255057, IMG submission 189022) | Seawater microbial communities from Amundsen Gulf, Northwest Territories, Canada - Cases_109_6 | ecosystem: Environmental > Aquatic > Marine > Gulf | place: Canada: Northwest Territories... | reverse complement strand
CGTGGACTTGCCTGGAAGTGCCCGCCGACCTGCTGGCCCGACCGGGTGACCCCACCATGGGAGGGTCGCGGCCGATGGCGTCACGTTGAAGGATCAGGACGCGTCGGCACAAGTGGTCGCGAGCGTAGAGGAATCGGACCGAACGCAAGCCGCTCCGAGTGGTGGGCGCGGCAGGGCTCGAACCTGCGACCTCCTGGGTGTAAACCAGGCGCTCTAGCCAACTGAGCTACGCGCCCGCGGAATCGGTTCCGGCTGGCCCCCACGGAGCCAGCTCGGCCCAACTCGGGACTTCAGTTCATCCCCGCCGGGTGCGGCAGATCGGGAATCGCCGGCTGCTCGGTGAGCGGCACCTCGTAGATCTCGTCCAGGGAGTGGTCGCCTTCCTGGAGCGAGCCCGCCAGGTTGCTGTGGGCGAGAGCCGCGGGCAGCACCTCGTCCATGTGGTCCACGGTAGTGATCGTGAGGTTGCGCTTGATGTGGGGCGGGATCTCGACGAGGTCTTTCTCGTTCTCCTCGGGGATTACCAGGGTGTCGATGCCACCGCGGTGCGCCGCGATGATCTTCTCCTTGAGGCCGCCGATGGGCAACACGCGGCCACGCAGTGTGATCTCGCCGGTCATGGCCACGTTCGAGCGCACCGGCACGCGGGTCAGCGCGGAGACGATGGCCGTGGCGATGGTGATGCCCGCCGAGGGGCCGTCCTTCGGGGTGGCCCCCTCGGGCACGTGGATGTGGATGTCCACCTTGGAGTAGAAATCGCGGGTCAGGCCGAGCTGCTTGGCCCGTGAACGCACGTAGGACAGGGCGGCGTTGGCAGACTCCTGCATCACGTCGCCCAGGCGCCCGGTGATCTGGAGCTTGCCCTTGCCCGGTGTCACCGAAACCTCGGTCTGGAGCAGCTCGCCTCCCACCTCGGTGTAGGCGAGGCCGGTGCACACGCCCACGCGGTCTGCCTCTTCGGCCTTGCCGAAGCGGAACTTCGCCACCCCCAGGTACTTCTTCACCTTGGCCGGCGTCACCCGCGTCTTGGTGGCGGCGTCGCCGGCCTTCACCACGTCCCGCGCGACCTTGCGACAGATGGAGGCGATCTCGCGCTCCAGGTTCCGCACGCCCGCCTCGCGGGTGTAGTGGCGGATCAGATCCAGCAGGGCCGGATCGGTGAACTCGATCCGCTCCTCATCCAGGCCGTTCTGCTCGCGCACCTTCGGCACCAGGAAATTTCGCGCGATCTGGAGCTTCTCGGACTCGATGTATCCCGCGATCTGGATGATCTCCATGCGATCCTGAAGCGGCCGCGGAATCTGGTGCAACGCGTTGGCCGTGCATACGAACATGACCCTCGAGAGGTCGTAGTCGACGTCGAGGTAGTGGTCGTTGAAGGTGTGGTTCTGCTCGGGGTCGAGCACCTCGAGCAGGGCCGCCGAAGGGTCGCCCCGGAAGTCCATGGCCATCTTGTCCACTTCGTCCAGCAGGAAGACAGGGTTGCCCGAGCCGGCCTTCTTCAGGCTCTGCAAGACCTTGCCTGGCAGTGCGCCGATGTAGGTGCGGCGGTGGCCGCGAATCTCGGCCTCGTCGCGCACTCCGCCCAGCGAGACGCGCACGAAGTCTCGGCCCGTGGCCCGGGCGATCGACTTGCCCAGGGAGGTCTTGCCCACGCCCGGAGGCCCCACCAGGCACAGAATCGGGCCCTTCATGCGGTCGACCAGGGCCTGCACGGCCAGGTACTCGATGATGCGCTCCTTCGGCTTCTCCAGGCCGAAGTGGTCCTCGTCGAGAATCCGCTCGGCCTCGCCGATGTCGTGGTTCTCGTCCTTGTACTCCTCCCACGGAAGCGACAGGAACCAGTCCACGTAGTTGCGCACGACGGTCGCCTCGGCACTCATCGGCGACATCATCTTGAGCTTGCGGATCTCCTTCTCGCAGCGGCCCCGAGCTTCCTCGGACATCTTCTTCTGCTTCAGGCCCTGCTCGAGCTCGTCGATCTCGTTCTTGAACTCGTCGCGCTCGCCGAGCTCCTTCTGGATCGCCCGCATCTGCTCGTTGAGGTAGTACTCCTTCTGCGAGCGCTCCATCTGCTTCTTGACGCGCCCGCGGATCTTGCGCTCGACCGAGAGCACCTCGATCTCGGCCTGCATGCGGGCGTAGACCTCTTCCAGGCGCCGGCCGGGAGCCAAGGACTCGAGCAGCTCCTGGCGCTCCTCGAGCTTCAAGTTCAGGTGCCCGACGATGGTGTCCGCCAGGCGGCCCGGTGTCGTGATGGCCGAGACCGTATTGAGCGTCTCCGGCGGGACCTTCTTGTTGAGCTTCACGAAGGTCTCGAATGAGGAGTGGACCGTGCGCACCAGCGCCTCGATCTCGACCGACGCGGCGTCGGGCTCCTCGACCGTCTCGACTTCGCAGGCGAAGAAGGGGTCGTCGCCGCGGAAGCCGACAATGCGGGCGCGCTGCTTGCCCTCCACCAGCACCTTCACGGTGCCGTCGGGCAGGCGCAGCAGCTGGATGATGGAACCGAGCGTGCCCACCTCGTAGATGTCCGACTCGACGGGCTCGTCCTCGCCGGCCTCGCGCTGGGCGGAGAGCAAGAGCTCGCGATCCTGACCCATCGCCTCTTCCAGAGCCTTGATCGAGCGCGGCCGGCCCACGAAGAGCGGCACGACCATGTGCGGGAAGACCACGATGTCCCGCAGCGGGAGCAACGGAACCACGTGCCCCCCCGCGTTCGGATCCTGAGCCGGGTCCTGGCTGGGATCCTGATCCTGCGGCTCGTCTCCGTCGTTCCGGAAGATTCCCATCACTCTCCTCGCGCGCCGCCACCGGGGCGGCTCGGGCAGGGGCCAGCCTCAGGCCGACTCCTGCTCCTGCTCCTGCTTCAGCACGAGCAGCGGCTCGACGCCCTGCTCGATCACTTCCTCGCTGATTACGCACTCCTCGACGTCGTCGCGGGAGGGGATGTCGTACATCAGGTCGAGCATCACCCCTTCGAGGATGGAGCGAAGCCCGCGGGCACCCGACTTGCGGTTGTGAGCCTGACGAGACACCGCGCGCAGGGCACCGTCGGTGAAGCGTAGGCGCACCTCTTCGAACTCGAAGAGCTTCTGGTACTGCTTCACCAGGGCATTCTTGGGCCGGGTGAGAATGTCGATCAGCGCGTCTTCGGCCAGCGCCTCGAGCGTGGCCACCACGGGCAGGCGCCCCACGAACTCGGGAATCAGGCCGAACTGCATCAGGTCCTCGGCCTGGACCATGGACAGGGCCTCGCCCGGATTGCGCTTCACGCGGCGACTCATGTCGACGCCGAAGCCCATGCCCTTGACCCCCACCCGACGCTCGATGATCTGCTCGAGGTCGCAGAAGGCGCCGCCACAGATGAACAGGATGTTGGCGGTGTCGATCTGCAGGAACTCCTGCTGCGGGTGCTTGCGGCCGCCCTTGGGCGGCACCGAGGCCATCGTGCCCTCTATGATCTTGAGCAGGGCCTGCTGGACGCCTTCGCCCGATACGTCGCGGGTGATGGAGGGGTTCTCGCTCTTGCGGGCGATCTTGTCGATCTCGTCGATGTAGATGATCCCGCGCTGGGCCCGCTCCACATCGTAGTTCGCAGCCTGGAGCAGGTTCAGGATGATGTTCTCGACGTCCTCACCGACGTAACCCGCCTCGGTGAGGGTGGTGGCATCGGCGATGGTGAAGGGCACGTCCAGGATGCGGGCCAGCGTCTGCGCCAGCAGGGTCTTGCCGCAGCCCGTGGGCCCGAGCAGCAGGATGTTGGCCTTCTGGAGCTCCACCTCTCCCACGAAGGTCTGGCTCTCGATGCGGCGGTAGTGGTTGTGCACCGCCACGGACAGGATCTTCTTGGCGTGCTCCTGCCCGATGACGTAGTCATCGAGCGCCTCCTTGATCTCACGCGGCTTGGGAACCCGCGAGGTGGGCGAGGCCGTGTCTTCGGCCCCGTACTCCTCCGCGATGATGTCGTTGCACAGCTCGATGCACTCGTCGCAGATGTAGACCGTGGGGCCAGCGATCAGCTTCTTGACCTCGCGCTGGCTCTTCCCACAGAAGGAGCAGGAGAGATTCGCGTCGTCGTCCCGCTTCTTCATGTGCTCTTACCTCCTCCGCCGGAGCCATTGCCCCGCTTCGAGATGTCGTGCTTCTGCACCACTGCATCGATAAGGCCGTAGGCCGCGGCCTCGTCACCTGTCATATGGTAATCACGTTCCGTATCGCGCGCGATTTCCTCGATGGGCTTGCCGGTGTGGTCGGCAAGTATCTCGTTCATCCGCTGTCGCAGCCTCAGGATTTCGCGTGCGTGGATCTCGATCTCGGTGGCTTGCCCCGAGACCCCTCCCATGGGCTGGTGGATCATGATGCGGGAGTTCGGCAGCCCCAGGCGCTTGCCGCGGCTGCCGGCCGCCAGCAGCCAGGCGGCCATCGAGGCGGCCTGGCCGATGCAGATGGTCTCCACCTCAGGGCGGATGTACTGCATGGTGTCGTAGATCGCGAGGCCCGCGGTCACCGAGCCGCCGGGTGAATTGATGTAGAGGTGCACATCGCGCTGGGGATCCTCGGCCTCCAGGAAGAGAAACTGGGCGATCACCAGGTTGGCGACGTCGTCGTCGATGGCGCTGCCGAGGAAGACGATCCTGTCGCGCAGCAGGCGCGAGAAGATGTCGAAAGCGCGTTCTCCGCGCTGACTCTGCTCGATCACATAGGGAATCAGGGGCATCGCTTCATCCGCCCCAACAAGGTAACCGACACGGCCAACCGGTCACTCGCCTGCCTTTGACTCGACAATCGGCCCCCCGCCGGGGCCGGTCTTGGCCCGGAAAGAAGTATGGTCACAGCGGGGGGGAGGAGGAGCCGCGCGATTCCCGGGCTGCCGCCGATCGGGCGGCCCGCCCCTAAGTATCCGCGGTTTCTTCGACTTTAGCCCTGGCGACAAGGAATTCAAGCGCCTTTTCGTCCACCAGCTGGGCCTCCAGCGCCCGCTCGAAGGCCTCTCCGCCGTAGGCCTGGCGCAGACGGTCGGTGGAGACACCCTGCCGCTCCGCCATCTCGCCGATGCGGGCCTCCACGTCCAAGGGCGAGGCCTGAAGCCCCTCGGCCTTGGCGACGGCCTCGAGCAGCAAACTCTCACGCACCTGCCGCTCGGCCCGCTCGCGCCACTCTTCGCGCCAGCGCCCCAGCTGTTCGTGCAGCGTGTCGTGGTCGACCTGCCCTTCCAGGCGCTCGTGGGCCTGGCGCAGCTCGCCCTCCAGGCGCCGCTCCACCATGCCGGGGGGCACGTCGAAAGAGCTGCGTTCGATTAGGGAGTCGAGCAATGTCCGGTGCAGAACGGACTCCGACTCCCGCTCGCGCGATTCCGCGAGATCGCTGCGGATGCGCGCGCCGAGCTCGTCCAGGCTGGCGAACTCACCCAGGTCCTTGGCGAACTCGTCATCCAGGACTGGCACCTCGCGGCGCTTGACCGAGGCCACGTGCACGGCGAACAGAGCCTGCTTGCCCGCGAGCTCCCCGTTGCCGTAGTCGTCGGGGAAATCGACACGGATTTCCACGTCGTCGCCGTCGCTGGCTCCCACGAGCTGGCTCTCGAAGTCGGGCAGGAAGCGCCCGGCCCCGATCTCGACGTCGACTGCCTGCCCGGAACCGCCCTCGAAAGGCTCGCCGTCTACGCGACCCACGAAGTCGACATTGGCGACGTGGCCCTCGGCGATCTGCGTGCCGTCGGGCTCCTCGAGCAGCTTCGCGTGGCGCTCGCGCAGGGCGTCGAGCTCTTTCTCCACGTCTTCGTCCGAGACGGCGACCTGCGGCCGGGTGGCGGGCAACCCGGACAGGTCCGGCAGCTCGATCTCCGGCTTCACCTCGATGCGGGCGGTGTAGCGGAAGTCTTCCCCGATGCTGGGTGCCCCGGCCTCGATGCTCGGCTCGGCCACCGGCTCCAGGCCCACCTGCTGGACGGCGTCTTCCAGGGTCTCGGCCACCAGCGTCTGCTCCAGCTGCTCGGCGATGGAGGCGCCGTAGATCCGCTCGAGCACCGAGCGCGGCGTCTTGCCCGGGCGGAAGCCTCGCACCCGCACCTGCTTCGCGAGCTCGCGATAGGCGCGGTCGAAGGCCTTGGCCACCCGCGAGGCCGCCACCTGCACCTCGACACTGTGGCGAGTGGGGGTCTCGGAGCTGGAGCTGACGGAGATGTCGGAGGGCATGTCTCGTGGTCGACCAGAGCTCGAAATCGAGGTGAAATCGAGGTTCGAAACTCGGCTTTCAGCCGAGTTTCGGGGTTGATTCAACGCTCACGCTTGGTGCCCCGAGCAGGACTCGAACCTGCACGCCCAAAGGGCAACGGGTTCTAAGCCCGTCCTGTCTACCAGTTCCAGCATCGGGGCCCGAGCCACAGCAAAGCAGACTGCAAGCGTCGCCGCGACTGCCCTGTGGAGCCTCGCAAAGGCCTCGACGCGGCTGAGGGCCCTCGAGGGTGGTGAGCGCGGTAGGGATCGAACCTACGACCGGCGGATTAAGAGTCCGCTGCTCTACCAACTGAGCTACGCGCCCACCGAGGATCAGGGAAAGTAAGGAGCAGCCCGTTCAGTGGCAAGGCCAGGCTCTGGATGAGCAGGCTCGTCCGAGCCATACGGCTCACGCGGATCCATAGCCGCCCCCGCCGGGGGTCTCGATGCGCAGGCGATCGCCGGCAGCCAGAGCCAGCTCGGCGCGCCCCGGCACAGGCGCGAGAGCGCCGCCGGAGCGCTGGATGGCGTTGCGCCCGCGAGCCCCCGAAGCACCGCCGGCCAGCCCCCAGGGTGCCACCTCCCGCCTCTCGCTGAGAATCGAGACGGTCACCGGGCAGCGGAACTCGTAGCAGCGCACCAGCCCATCGCCCCCCGCGTGCCGTCCTGCCCCGCCGGACCCCCGGCGCAGGGAGTACTCGACGAGCCTGACCGGGTAGCGCGACTCCAACACCTCCGGGTCCGTGATGCGGGTATTGGTCATGTGCGTGTGCACCCCGGAGGCGCCGTCGAATGCGGGGCCGGCGCCGGCCCCGCCGCCGATCGTCTCGTAGTAGCCGAAGCTGGGGTCGCCGAAGGCCACGTTGTTCATCGTCCCCTGGCTCGCCGCGGCCAGGCCCAGGGCGCCCAGCAGCACATCGACGATGCGCTGGGAGGTCTCGACGTTGCCGCCTACCACCGCCGCACCTCGTGGCGGATCGAGGAGTGAGCCCTCGGGGATGCGGATCTCCACGGGCTCGAGACAGCCGCCGTTGAGCGGAATTCGCTCGGCCACCAGGGCGCGCAGCACGTAGATCACCGCTGCCTGCACCACCGCGCGCGGCGCGTTCAGGTTGCCGGCATGAGCCGCTCCCGTGCCGGCGAAGTCGATGCGCATGCGCTCCCCCGAGATCTCGAGCGTTGCGCACAGCGGGGTGCCGTCGTCCATGCGGTCTTCGAAGCGATGGACGCCGTCGCGCAGGCGGCCGATTTCACGGCCCACCTTCCCGGCCGCGGCGGCCTGGAGCTGGCGCATGCTGATTTTCACCACGTCCTCGCCGTGCTCCGCCACCAGCTGGCCGAGCAGCAGGGCGCCGGCGCGGTTCGCGGCCACCATGGCCTCGAGTTCGGCCACGTTGTCGTCCGGGTCGCGGGCCGGATGCGCGGCGCCTTCCAGGAGCTCACGCACGCGGGCTTCCTCGAAACGTCCATCCCGGACCAGCAGCATCGGCTCGAAGAGCACGCCCTCTTCCTCCAGCCGCGTCGAGCTCGCGGGCATCGAGCCCGGAGTGATCCCGCCCAGGTCGGCGTGGTGCCCGCGGCTCGCCACGAAGAAGCCGGCGGCCGGCCGCCCCGTGAAGACCGGCGTCACCACCGTCACATCCGGCAGGTGCGAGCCCCCGGCGTGAGGGTCGTTGGTGAGAATCGCGTCGCCTTCCGCCAGCTCGGGGAAGCGCTCGCGCACCACCCGCACCGTCTCGCCCATGGCCCCCAGATGAACCGGGATGTGCGGTGCATTGGCGACCAGGCCGCCGGCCGCGTCGAAGACGGCGCAGGAGTAGTCGAGGCGCTCCTTGATGTTGGTGGAGACCGAGGTGTTGCGCAGCACCGCTCCCATCTGCTCGGCGATCGACATGAAACGCGCGCCGAATACCTCGAGCCGGATCGGGTCGGCGCGCTCCAGGTCGACGTCGGGGGCGAGGTGGCTCTGCTCGCCGCGATCCGTCAACACCAGGATTCCCTCCGGCCCGAGCTCGGCCTCGAAGCCCGGATCGAGCACGATCGTGCCCGTGTCTTCCAGCAGCAGCGCCGGTCCCGAGACACGCTGGCCAGGCACCAGCGCCTCGCGGGCGTGCAGCGCGGCCTCGACCCGGCCCAGGCCGGGAAACCAGACGCGCTCGCGACGCAGCAGCGGCGGCGGCTCGGCGCCGCCCGCCGCCGGCTCGGCCGCGGGCCGCGGATCTTCCTCGGCGAGGCGCGGCTCTTCGGCTGCAACCCGCACCCGCGCGGTCGCGATCTCCACGCCGCGCTCCGGGCGCGTGTAGCCGAAGCGCGCGGCGTGCTCGGCTGCAAAGGCGGCCGTCCAGTCGCCGTCTGCGGGCTCCCGCACCGCCAGCGCCGTCTCGGTTCCGACGTGGCGCAGATCCAGGCTGCGCTCCACCCGCACCCACTCCGCCGCAGCTCCCTCACGCGCCAGCGCCTCGCGGCCCGCGCGCTCGAGCTCGGCCAGGGCCTGCGTCACCGTGTCCGGAAGCCGCGGTCGAGGTTCCCGGGCTCGCTGAGCCTGCAGCAGGGCCACGCGGCCGGCGTCGCGTTGGCCGTCCCAGCTCAGCGGCGCATGGGCGATGCCATGCGCCGAGAGAACGCCGGCCAGCGGGTGCAGCAGCACCGTGCCCACACCCAGCTCGCGTGCCACGGCACACACGTGCTGGCCCGCCGCGCCCCCGAAGCCCACCAGCACGCAGCCTCGCGGGTCGACACCGCGGGCCACCGACACCTGCGCGATGGCCTGGGCCATGCTGGCGTTGGCCACCTCGACGAAGCCGGCAGCCAGGGCATCGGAGTCGAGGGGCGTTCCGGCGTCGCGCAGCTCGGGCGCCATGCGGGCCAGCGCGGCAGCGACCGGCTCGCGCCGCAGCTCGAAGGGGAAGCGATCGGGCTGCACGCGCCCCAGGTGGAAGTTGGCATCCGTCAGCGCCAGCTCGCGGGCGTCGGGGTCGCCGTAACAAAGGGGCCCGGGCGCGGCCCCGGCACTCTCGGGCCCCACGGTGAGACGGAAGCCGTCGAAGCGGCACAGCGAGCCGCCGCCGGCTGCGATGGTGTGGATGCGCAGCATGGGCGACTTGACCCGCACGCCCCCCACCAGGGTCTCGAAGCTGCGGTCTACCTCTCCATCGCGAATCAGCGAGACGTCGGTGGAGGTGCCGCCCATGTCGAAGCCCAGAGCGCGCGCGAACCCGGCAGCCGCGGCCACTCGCGCCGCGCCCACCACGCCGCCGGCGGGGCCGGAGAGCAGCGCGTGCGGCCCGCGGAAACGCTCGCCATCGGTGAGGCCTCCCGAGGACTGCATGAAGCGCAGCCACGAGCCGGGCAGTGCGGCCGCGAGTGCCGCTACGTGACCGCGCAGCAGCGGCGTGAGGTAGGCGTCGACGGCCGCCGTCTCGCTGCGCGAGAGCAGCCCCAGCTCGCGGGCGATCTCGTGGGAGGTCACTACGTGCTCGAAGCCCAGCTCGCGGGCGATGGCTGCCAGGCGCAGCTCGTGCTGTGGATGCGCGTAGGCGTGGATCAGGGCGATGGCGACCGAGCGCAGCCCCGCAGCCCGTGCGGCCGCTAGCCCCGAGCGCGCGGCAGCCTCGTCCAGCTCTTCCAACAGCTCGCCCGTGGCGTCCACCCGGGTCTCGACTTCCATTACGCGGGCGGGTAGTTGCGGCGGCTTTCGAATGTCGAGGTCGAAGAGCTCGGGGCGCTGCTGAGTGCCGATCTCGAGCAGGTCGCCGAGGCCGCGGTTCGCGACCAGCAGGGTCGGAACGCCGCGGCGCTCGAGCAGTGCGTTGGTTGCAACCGTAGAACCGAGGCGCACGCGACAGCGCGGCAACGGCTCGCCCGGGGCGAGCTCCCCTGCCCGTTCCAGCACCAGCCGGATCGCTTCGACCGGAGCCGTGTCGGACGACAGCAGCTTGGCCACGTGTCTGGAGCCATCGGGCGCGAAGCCCACGCAGTCCGTGAACGTGCCACCGCGGTCCACCGCGAACTCCCAGGGCCTGGAGCTAGTCACGGCGGCGCCGCAGGCGCGCGAGCACGCGTGAGACGGCCTCGCGCATCGCCTCATCCCCTAGGACGTAAATGCCTGGACTTGCAACGGTTGCGAAGGCCGCCCCGCCCAGCAGCAGGCGCGGCAGCGCGGCCTCTGCGGTGCCCGCCGCGAAGTGCGCAGCCGCTCCCGCCAGGCAGGCCAGCAGCCCGGCGCGCGCGAGCGTGCCGGCCAGCGGGGCGAGGGCCGGACCGCCGTGGACACGGCGCAGCAGGCCCAACAGCAGCGAGGCGTTCGCCGTCATGGTGAGGGCACCGGCAGCGGCCAGGCCTTCCGCCCCATGAGCCCTGCCCAGCCACACGTAGAGCGGGATCGCTGCAAGGGCGACCGCAGTGCCCAGAAGCATCGGGCGCCACATGTCCTCGCGTGCGAAGAAGCCCCGACCGGCGATCTGGAGTGCCACCATACCCGGCACGGCGAAGCCGAAGACGCGCAACAGCGAGGCCACCCGGACTGTGTCGTGCGCCGTGAACGCACCGCGCTGATACAAGAGCTCCACCACCGGCTCGGCCAGCGCCACCAGCGCCCCGGCCATCACGACGGCGAGCCCCACCGCCGCACGCAACGTGCCCAGCAGCGCGCGGTTGAGCTCTGCGCCACGCCGCTGGCTCCACAGCTGAGAGAGCGCCGGCAGCGCCGCCGTGGCCACGGCCTGGCCCGCGAACGCAACCGGAACCAGCATCACGATGCGTGCGTAGCCGAGCTGGGCGATGGCACCCTCTCCGGCGAACTGGCCGAAGTAGCGGTCGTACCACTCGTCCACGGTCAGTACCGAGAGCCCCAGGATGAGCGGCGCGGCACGCCACAGGTAGGCGCCGAAGTCGCGGTCCAAGGGCGCCACCCGGAAGCCCAGCCGCAGCCCGCTGTGAGCGGCGTCGAAGACCGGCAGCAGCAACGGGCCCAGCAAGGCACCGGCCAGCGCGCCCCAGGCAAAGCCCTCGGCGCCCAGCTCGGTGGCCAGCAGCAGCCCGCCGGCGATGATCCCGGCGTTGTACACCAGGGGGCCGGCGGCCTGGGTCCAGAAGCGGTCATCGGCCATCAGCGCGGCGCGGATCACGCCGCCGGTCACGAAGCCGATCTGAGCGGGCAGCACGATGCGCGTGAGCCGCACGGTGAGGGCTTGCTTGTCGGGCGAGAACTCGCCGAAAAGCAGCGCCACCAGCGGCTCCGCCCAGGCCCACAGCACGCCGGTTACGATCAGCGTCAGCAGCGTCATGGTGCCGAGCACTGTGGCCAGCAGTCGCGTCGCCGCCTCATCGCCTCGCGTCTCGCGGAAGCGGGAGTAGATCGGGATGAAGGCCACGGCGAACGCACCCCCGGCCAGCAGGTGGTTCAGGATGTCGGGGATCTGGAAGGCCGCGCGGTAGGCGTCGGCTTCCGGCGTGGTGCCGAGCTTGCCAGCCAGCACCACCTCGCGAGCCCAGCCCAGCACGCGCGAGGCCAGCACGCTCCCGGCCAGGAGCGCGGCCACCATCGGAATTCGCGAGGCACTCGGGCGACTTGTAGCCTCAGGGCTCAAGTGGATTCAGCTCCCTCCACAGCTGGCCATCCCAGGTCTCTACGACCACCTCGTCCCCCTCCCGGCCACGCAGGGTCGGGTGGGCGAGCGGCACCTTTCCGTGGGGGGTGTCGAGCACGTACTGCGGGATCGCAAAGCCGCTGGTGCGCCCGCGCAGACCGCGAAAGATCTCGACGCCGCGCTCGATCGAGGTGCGGAAATGCGCCGTGCCTTCGAGCAGCTGCGCCTGATAGCAGTAGTAGGGACGCACGCGCAGACGCACGAGACCCTCGCACAGCTGCTTCATGCTGCTGGTGTCGTCGTTCACCCCGCGCAGCAGCACGCTCTGGTTGCCCACTGGAATTCCGGCGCGCGTGAGCCGGTCGCAGGCCTCGGCGGCCTCCGGCGTGAGCTCGGCGGCGTGATTGAAATGCGTGTTGACCCAGAGCGGGTGGAAGCCCTCGAGCATGCGCACCAGCTCCTCGGTCACACGGAAGGGAAGCGTCACCGGCAAACGCGTGCCCAGGCGGATGATCTCCACGTGCGGGATCGCGCGCAGCTCGCCCAGCAGCCAGGCCAGCCGCTGGTCCGAGTAGACCAGCGGGTCGCCCCCGGTGAGCAACACGTCGCGAATCTCGGGCGTGTGGCGGATCCAGTCGAGCGCCAGGCCCAGCTCGCGCTTCTTCATGGCCCACTCGGGCTCTCCCACCATGCGCTTGCGCAGGCAGTAGCGGCAGTAGAGCGCGCACTCGTTGTTCACGCAGAAAGCGATGCGATCCGGGTACACGCGGATCACGTTCTTCACCGGGGAGTGGGCCACCTCGTCCAGCGGGTCCCAGAGGCCGGCGGCGTCGCGCCCCTCCGCGCTGCGCGGCACCACTTGTCGGCGAATCGGACACGCGGGATCGTCCGGGTCCATCAGCGAGGCGTAGTAGGGCGTGATGACGAAGTGAAAACGCTCGGCCAGCTCGGTGATGGCGCGCCGCTCGTCTTGCGTGGGCTCGACCCACTCGGCCAGGGCCTCGGCATCGCGGATGCGCTGGCGCATCTGCCAGCCCCAGTCCTGCCAGTGCTCGGAGGCCATGTCGCTGCGGCAGGCCGGGCTCACGAAAGCCCCAGACGCCGCAGACCGCCCAGCAGCACCTCGGCCACCAGCTCATGGGCCGGGCGGCCGGCGAGCTCGGCCAGGATGCCAAAGGAGCCCTCCGGGTCGAAGGTGGGAAGCGGGTTCATCTCGAGAAAGTAGGGACGACCCTTCAGGTCGAGCTTGAAGTCTGCTCGGGCGAAGTCGAGGCACTCCAGCGCCGCGTAGGCACGCAGCGCGAGCTGCGACAGCTCGGCCTCCAGTGGGGCGTCGAGCTCGCCGCGGATCTCGTGCCGCCAGCCCCCCGGAGCCGCCGGATGACGCTCCACGGCGTGCAGGCCGATGCCCGTCTCCACCTCCAGCGCGCGCTGGAGTACGGGGAGCGCGCGTGGCGGATCGTTGCCCACCACGGTAACGGTGAATTCCGGGCCCGGAAGAAACGCCTCCACCAGAGCCGGCTGGTGGTAGCGAAGCGTTACGCGCTCGACCTCTCGCGCCAGAGCCAGGCGGTCTTCCACCCGAGAGCTTGGGCCAATGCCCTTGGCCGTACCCTCACAGCGCGGTTTCACGAAGAGGGGGAAAGGCGCCGGCAGCTCGACGCTCTCGGCTGCTGCGGCCGAGCGCAGGATGGCCTGCGCTGGAGTTGGCACGCCGGCCGCCCGCACCAGCGTTGCCGCCCAGGCCTTGTCGAGGCTGGCCGAGAGAGTGAGTGCATCCGAGCCGAGGCTGGGGATGCCCTGCATCTGGAGCAGCACGGGCGCCCAGGCCTCACGATCGCGTCCGCGTGTGCCCTCGGCGATGTTGAGCGCGGCGTCCAGCGGCGGCAGCTCGCCCTTCCCGATGCGCGCCAGCAGCTCGTGGGGGGAGCCCAGGCGCAGCGGCTGGTGACCGAGCTGGAGCAGCGCCCGCTCCAGCAACTCGATCGTCGCCTCGGGCTCGAACTCCACGTCTGCGTCCGGCGGATCGTGGGCGCCGGCCGGCCAGGTGCCCAGCAGGTCGTAGACGAGTCCGATGCGCAGCCCCTTCACGCCCTCGAGGATACCGTGCCGACTCTCCGCGTCCGTCCCGCCCCGGGAAGCCGCCCGGCCAGTGGCTACACTCGCCGGATGGGGGGACGCCAGATCCGCGCCAGGCAGCCAGCGTGACCGCGACACAGCGCGTGCTGTGGGCCTGGTTCTGGGTGGCCGTGTGCGCGGGCGCGATCCTGGTCATGTCCGGCGAGTCCTTCGCAGCGGGGCAGACGGGGCGCTTCCTGAAGCCGCTGCTCGAGTGGATCTATCCCGAGATCACCGTGAAGCAGATCGTGGAAGTGCACTACGCCCTGCGCAAGCTCGCGCACCTGACGGAGTACGCGGTGCTGGCCATGCTCTCGCTGCGCGCTCTGCGCCTCACCATCGACGTGTCCATCCTGCGCATCGCCGGCCTCACGCTGTTGATCGTGCTGACCGTGGCGGGGGTCGATGAGCTGCGCCAGTCCTACCTCGCCACCCGCACCGGCTCGCTGGGCGACATCGCCATCAACCTGGTGGGCGGCGGCATCGGCGTGCTCTTGGTGATCGCCGTCCACCGGCTGATGGGCATCGGAGCCCCCGCACCCCGCCAGGAAACATGACAGCACTCGTGGAGCTGACGTGAGCCCGGGCGACGCCCCGGCCACCGCTCCCCGCGCAAGCTGGCTCGACCGCATTGAGCGGCTCGGCAACGCGCTCCCGGACCCCACGACACTGTTCCTGATCGGCGCGGTGCTCGTGGTGGTGCTCTCGCAGCTGGCCGTAAGCCTCGACTGGAGCGTCGAGAAGACCGTGACCCGTGAGGTGGTCGACGCGAGCGGCGGCGTCGGCCGCGAAGTCAGCGAGGTGGAGATCCGCCCCGTGAGCCTGCTCACGGCGGACGGCATCTACTGGATGCTGCGCTCCATGGTGAACAACTTCATCGAGTTCCCACCCCTGGGTGTGGTGCTGGTGGGGATGCTGGGCATCGGGCTCGCGGAGCGCACCGGCTTCATCGGAGCGCTGCTCAAGGCGGTGCTGCTGGCGGTCCCCTCACGGCTGCTGACGCCGGCGGTCTTCTTCGTGGGCGTGATGTCGTCGATGGGGCTGGACGCGGGCTACGTGGTGCTGCCGCCGGTGGCGGCTGCCCTCTACAGCGCCGTGGGCCGTTCGCCGCTGGTGGGCCTGGCCGCCGTCTTCGCCGGGGTCTCGGCCGGCTTCAGCGCCAATCTGCTCCCCACCAGCCTGGACCCACTGCTGGCCGGCTTCTCGACCGAGAGCGCACGGCTGGTGGATCCGAGCTACGAAGTCGCCGCCACCGCCAACCTCGGCTTCATGCAGGTCTCCACCTTCCTGATCACCGCCGTGGGCTGGGCAGTCACTGCCTGGTGGGTGGAGCCGCGCTTTCACGCCAAGCCAGCCGAGGAGGGCGGGCCCAGCGCCGGCGCCGACCTCGACGCCCAGCGACTCTCGCCTCAGGAATCGCGCGCCCTGCGCCTGGCGGCTGCCGCCGCCGCCGGGGCGCTGGCTGTCTTCGCCGCAGCGGCGCTGGTGCCGGGGGCGCCCCTGCACGGGCTCGACGGCAAGTTCCCACGCTGGGTCGCCGCGATCGTGCCGCTGATCTTCCTGGGCTTCCTGGTGCCTGGGCTGGTGTACGGCATTGCCGCGGGCCGTCTGCGCAGCGACCGCGA
>Ga0255057_10001091_pt1 | contig 15557 bp, 15 predicted proteins | sample Cases_109_6_MG_FD_189022 | JGI IMG/M metagenome (GOLD analysis project Ga0255057, IMG submission 189022) | Seawater microbial communities from Amundsen Gulf, Northwest Territories, Canada - Cases_109_6 | ecosystem: Environmental > Aquatic > Marine > Gulf | place: Canada: Northwest Territories... | reverse complement strand
CTTTCGCAGGACATTGACTCCGAGAGGTAAGCCGACTGCCCTTTTGACCGCGGTCACAGCCACGGTTATGGCTGCGACCGTCTCTGGTGGCGCCTCGTCTGCGAAGAACGGTATATCCCCGAAGTTCTCGATCATCAACGCGGGGAACCCGGACTCGGCCAGGTTTGAAGCGTCGGCAATGGCGGTGTCCACGACCTCGCTCATCGATCCATTGAATGCCGGTGAGCCCGGAAGTGGGAGTAGGTGGACCATCCCCACCACGTGGGGGATGGAGATCAAAGGTAGGCCCTGGCTACCCGCATCGCCTTCTCGGCGTGTTCACCGGTCACTTTCAGGCGAGTGTCTTTGGGCTTGGCCCTGCGAACGACGATCCGCGCCCAATCCGAGGCAGATCCCTTGATCAGCTGGTCCGTGTCCTCCGGGCCGTAGATCCACCTGGAGTAACCCGGTCCGATGATCTCGACCCGCACCGGCTCGTAGTGCTCACCCTCTTGCTTGAACGCGTAGGGCAGGGTCTTCCAACCAAGCCAACAAATGTGCCGAATACGGGGGGTGTCCTCCACATCGATCCCCAGCGTTGCGTAGATGTCGAGACCGTGCATCCACGTCTCCATAAGTCGAAAGGTGGCAAACGTACGTGCGCTCATGTCTCCGGCGATCCAGGAGATTCGATCTTCGCCATCCATATGTGAGAGTGGTTCCACAACTTTCGCCCGACCACCGCGCCACCACTCGATGACATCCTGCGGGCGCATCGCGCGGCCCTTCTTGATGGCGTGTTTCTTGGTTGCTTCGGGGTCTGAGGCGTTCTGCCATTCCTTGACCCGGTCGCCGCCGTTGATGGCGTCGGCGCCCAGTTCTTCGAAGTCGGCGAGGTGGGAGATCGTATCCCGGACCGTCCACGGCTTGTTCGGCGTCACGAAATCCCAGACCTTGATGGGGATACGCTGCAAAGACTGGTCTAGAAACTGTTGCTCGGCTACCAGGTCTGAGAGAATGTCGCGCACAGACAGATTCTAATAGTGGACTGACCCATACTCCCAAGGCGAGAAGTTGGTTACCAGGGCCTTTCAGCTTGTTCCTCGCTCATTGGCGTTGGAATGCTGGTCGTTTCGGGCAGATCAGCGACTTCGTTGAGACGATCGATCAACTGGCGAAGCCGACCGAACTGCCTGCGATCAAAAACAAATGCTATCCGATCACAATCGAGAGCATCGTCATCTTCGAGCTCGGCTTTGGTGGCCACAGTTGCCTCGATTAGGCCTTCGGTGACGATGTCAGCGAACTCGGCATTGAGTTCAGCCAGCTCCGTCTCGGAGGGTGTCTGGCGGACTCTGAGGATGAGCTTGCCTTCGGCGTACCTCTGAGAGTGGTAGTTGGTGTAAAAGGTCCGGATGTGGTCGCAGGCCTCGGAAGGGTTCGTGGTGTGAAGGAACAGGGAGAGATCCGGCTCCGAGATCATTCCACCGGCAAGCTGGACATCCCTGACAAAATCGAGGACTGGCTGCCAATAGCCGGATCCTTCCGCCTCGAGAAGGACGATCGGGTGCAGGTCGCTCTTGCCTGTTTGGATGAGAGTGAGGAGCTCAAACGCCTCGTCGAGTGTCCCGAAACCGCCGGGGAGGATGACGAATGCGTTTGACTCCTTTACGAAGCCCAGCTTGCGGGTGAAGAAGTACTTGAAATTGACGGTCCGTGCTTCGGACAAATACGGGTTGGGGTCGGACTCGAAGGGGAGACGAATATTCACCCCGTATGTGTTGTCGAGTCCAGCGCCACGATTGCCCGCCTCCATAATTCCGGGGCCGGCACCGGTGATCACACCCCAGCCGTGCTCCGCCATCAGGCCGGCGAACTCAACCGTCATGTCGTAGTTGGGGTCGCCTTCTCCGAGACGCGCCGACCCGTAGATCGTCACTTTCGGCTCGTCGTGACGTGAGAAGACGAGGTTCGAGTACCTCATCTCCTTGACGGCGGTGTTGATCAGTTTCAGGTCGCCTCGGGTGGCACCGTCTCGATGTAGTTTGAGGACCGTCGTCAGCAGTTCCTCTATGAGGTCCTCGTTGTCATTGCGGGAGGCATCGGCGACAAGTTGACGCAGCTTGTTGTCAAGTTCAGGGTTGCCCAAGTCGTATGCCATTTGTCAAACGTACCTCACGTTTGCCACTGGGCGATGGCGGCTGCAGCAACCTGCTCGCCCCACTCCTGTACGAAGTGCCCCGCTTCGTCGAGGACGAGCGGTTCAGGGCAGCCACGGATTCGCTCACGGACCCAGGGCATGACCGATGCGAGGATGGGGTCGGTGGCTCCGATCGCCATGAACGAGCGACCATCGAACTCGTTGGCCCACCAGTGGAGTGCCCTCTTGGAGATTTCCACGCCACCCATCTGGGGATCTGTGGGGACAATCGCCGGGAAACGACGCACCCCGGCTTTGTAGTTGACATCGGTGAACGGTGCGTCGTAGGCGGCTGATTCCTTCTCGGTCAGATGCGGACACGTGCGTTGCATCAGCCGTCCGACGGCCATGTCGGGTGTGGCGGCCACATAATCCCGCCAGTCGAGGAAGCCCTGGGTCGGCCTGCCGCCCAAAGCGAACGCCGTGTTCATGATGAGAAGACCTGAGATCCGATCTGACATGTCGGCCCCGAGGCTCAGGCCAAGCATTCCACCCCAGTCCTGGACGACCAGCGTGATGTTGGTGAGGTCGAGACGCTGGAGGAGGGCAGTGAGAGAGCCCCGATGGAAGTCCCAGGTGTAGACATCGTCGTCGACTGGCTTGTCGGATCGCCCGAAGCCGAAGAAGTCGGGTGCCACTACGCGGGCTCCCGAGTCGAGAAAGATCGGGATCATCCTTCGGAACAAATAGGCCCATGTCGGTTCGCCGTGGAGGCAGAGGAACACTTCGGCGTCGAAAGGCCCTTCATCGATGTAGTGCATGCGGAGACCTTCGTAGCCGGTTAGATCGTCGATATAGCGCGGCTGATAAGGCCAATCGGGTAGGTCGGCGAAATGTGAGTCGTCGGTGCGGAGCGCTTCGATCATTTTCTGTACGGCTTTGCTGATGGTCCCTTACGCACGACTGCGTTCCAGACTGTCTCGTAATGGTCGCGGTCATAGGCGTCCACCTGGGGTAGGACAAACTCATCCCAAGCCTCTCGGAGCGGATCGTCTCGATCCTCATAGACCAGGAGCCCGGTGGGGATTCGGTCGAGAACCGAACGGAGTGACAGCGGCGTTTCCACACGGACCCCGGTATCGGTTACTTCAAAAGATGCGTTGATCTCGATAGTCAGGCGAGCTATTGCCTCGACGTATTCGTCCTTCAACTTTGGATACCGCCGAACCAACATCGCCTTGACCTGGTCCTCAGCCGGGAACTTCTTCTCCCAGATGACCCAGCGATCTGCGAATGCCTTGTTGAGCGTCTGGGTTCCTGCGTAGTCCCGAATGTCTGTCGGGTTCATCGTCCCGAAGACGCGTACGTCATCCCGAAGGCTGACCGTTTCCCCGTTGGGGAGGTCGAGGGCCGCATAGCGGTCGAGGAGCCCGTGAAGTGCGAAGAGAGTCTCGGCGCCCGCCGCGTTGAGCTCGGAGAGGTTGAGCAATGCAGGTCCACGCAGTGCTCTGGTGATGTCCCCATCTTCCCAGCGGCTCTCAGTTCCGCCTTTGCCATCGCCATGCAGATGCGTTGACCCGATCAGCGTCACATCTCGAACCTCACCTGTGAGGGGTATGCGGAAATAGGGAAGTCCCATCGCCGCGGCGAATTGCTCGATGTCGTGGTCTTTACCCGTTCCCATATGACCGCGAACGGCCACGTGGAGTGGCACCAAGCCTTCTGCCTCCGCCCGACGTGCCTGTTCGAGTTGAGCGAACCGGTAGAGCATTCCTAGATCGACGTAGTGCGGGTCTGGCTCGGGGATCTTGCGTTCTCGAAGTTCGAGATCTTCGACACCCTTTCCGATTTCGAACTTCTCGAGCTCGATGGGCGGACCCTCGGAGCTCGGATCCTCGAAGATCACTGTGTTAGGCAATTGACTTCTCCTTCGTTTGAGATTGTGCTGTTCGCATCCACCAGCTGTCCATGCCAGATATGGCGAGACTGCGTCGCAATGCGCTTCGGGTGCCATCCACCATTGCCTTGGCCAGCTGGTCGGGTTGTTCCACCACCTCGTGGCGCTGGTATGTGTCATCGACGGTGTGGTCCCCGATGCCAATCCCAATCACGGTTGTCCCGGTTGCCTCGACCGCAGAGACAGACTTGGCAAGCGCGTCCGTGGAGCCACGGGTCATACCGTCAGCGAGGACCATCAAGAGCCTCACGTCGGCGCCAAGACGTCCCATCCGGTCGGCGGCGTGGATCACGTTGAATTCGTCGACGTTGGCTGCCTTCTCGAACAGTGAGATCGGCGGGGCGGCTTCAGCCTTACGTCGTGTTAGCGCGGCGGCCTTCCTTGGCTCTGCAGCTGTGAAGAAGAGGCCGGCGAGGACGTGCTGAGCGTCGCGCCAGCGCCGATCAAATGGCTTGACCAGATAGTGGTTCACTGTCGTTGTCAGTCTGTCCGCAGCGGTGCCCTGTGTTTGTCGAAGCCCTGCGGTCGCGGCCGAGCGGGCACGACGGAAACTGTCTTCCGTGTCGTCCGGTCGGGCGGCGAATCCCCGGTTGAAGAGAGCAACCTCGAAGTCGATCTGAAGTTCATCACAGAGCCGTGCCATTGTCCACGCGCCGAGAAGGGCAGCGGGCATTGCCCACGAAGTGCCGGGGCCATGACCTCGTCCCGGGCTGAGCATCGATGCCGAAGCATCGACGAGCAACGACACCGCATAGCGGCGACGGCTGCGCGCAGCTCGCCGTTCATAGAGACGTTGGTAGAGCCCGGCACCGATGAAGAGTGCGGCGTGGGGGGAGACATCGCCTTGGTCAAATCCCGATCGGAGTCCCCGTCTCTGATTGGCCACAAACAGGGGAAAGAGCTCTCCAGACACTTTTCGCTGCGCCACATCCCAGCGTTTGGCCGCTGTTCGGATTGCATCAAGACCATCTTTGCCAAAGGCTGCAAACGCACCAGGAATTGGTGTCACCAGGAGCTTGCCGCCCTGGCCGGTGGGCAGGAAGACCTCGGGGGCCTGGCTGACCCGGAGCAGTTGCTCGGTCGATTCGTCTCCGGCGAGGTCCGAAGCCCCCCTGCGATCCGACAGCCCTGATCGCGATTCTGCAGCGCGTTTGGTGTCCTGATACGAGTCTGAGTCCGACACTATGGGAGAGATCAAACGAACCGCATCAACTCCACTGGCTGCCTTTTCGGCGTCGGTGTCCTCGGCAAGCTTGCGTTGAGCATTTGTGCCAGATTCAGGAACCTCGGCTATCAGACCGTGAGATCGCGCTATGGCCTCGAGTTCGAGAGCAAGCTGAGCGACGTACCAGGGATCGTCGGTCTCGGCGGCGAGACGACAATGCTCGGAGGCGTCGTCGATTGCCACCGCCGCCTGCGCCTCGAAACGACGTTCGAGCACCTCGCGTTCGACGTACCCACCCGTAAGCAGAAAACATCCCAGGACAAACTGGCTCAAGGCTCCGGCTTTGGCGATGGCCTGACTGAGCGATGACAGGTAGAGGTCCTCGAGAACAGACCGCGCCCCTGGATATGCGGAGAGTCCTTGTACCTCCTGGCGGGCGTCCTCGAGGCTGAAGAAGATGACTTCGGCGACGGGCTTTTCAGTTCGTCCCAAAGCAGTCAAAAGATCGAGCTCGATGTCCTCGGCTAGGTCTCCTTCGATTGGCCAGTCGTCAGGAAGAGAGCGTTCTTCATCGAGGTTGGTCGACACCAGATGCATTACCTCGTGCAGTGCCGATGCAAGGGCAACTTCGTCGGGTGTTACCGGGGCGTTTCGGTGATAGGCCGCCTGAAAAATCCGTGGGTCGCAGACAACCTCATCCTCAGAGGCAGCTGCTTCGGACCCAAGACGAACGCGGAGGTTGGGGTTGTTGGAGAGGCTCCGGGCAAGTCTCGTAACGGCCGGCGCAACGCGTTGATAACGGCTGACGACGGCCTCGATTGCCAGGTCTTCGGGGCCAATGAGATCGGCGAGAAATGTCTGGTCACGTCCGCGCATAAGCCGTTCATTGTCTCATGAGTTGTCAAGGCGAGGCGCGAACGTCTTTCGGTGTTGGCGAAAGTGTGTAATACGCTTCCGCCGTGCATTACGACACGACCACCCTGCCCAATGGTCTCCGGATCATCTCCGAGACCATGCCTTCTCTTCGATCGGTAGCCTTGGGCTGCTGGATCGACACCGGAACCCGCGACGAGAACAACAACGAGGCAGGTGTCTCCCACTTTCTCGAGCATCTTCTTTTCAAGGGCTCTGAAAAGCTCTCTGCTCGCGACGTGTCGGAGACTTTCGACGCGATCGGCGCCGAGTCAAATGCCTTCACGTCGAAAGAGGCAACCTGTTTTTGGATGCGGATCCTGGATCAAGAGCTGCCCACGGGGCTCGACATCCTGTCAGAGATCATTCAACGCCCAGCCTTCCGCGAACACGAGATCGATGCCGAACGACACGTGGTGATCGAAGAAATCAACATGTACGAGGACGATCCCAACGACGTGGCGTTTGAGAATTTCACCACCGCCGTCTTTGCCTCCCATGCTCTCGAGGCCCCGGTCCTCGGGACCCGTGACTCGATTCTGGGAATGTCACGAGACGAGATCAACGAGTATTGGGGACGTCGTTACGGGGCCGGCTCTTTGGTCGTGGCTGCGGCGGGTTCGATCGATCATCAAGACCTGGTTGAGATGATCAACGAGCGATTCGGCGACTGGGCGGGCGAGAAGGTCTCCCACGATCACGAGAGATTCGAGGGCGACAGGCGGATCAACGTCAAGAGACGTGATACAGAACAGGCTCACATCATTCTGGGCGGCCCGGGCCTCGATCGAGCCGACGAGAGACGCTGGGCGTTCGAGGTCCTGAACCACATCATGGGGTCGGGCATGTCCTCGCGCCTTTTTCGCGAGGTCAGAGAGGAACGTGGACTTGCCTATGCCGTATACGGGTTCAGGCTGGCGTTTGCCGATACCGGTGCTTGGGGCGTCTACGTTGGGACTACGCCAAGTCAGACCGAGACAGCTTTGAATGTGATTCGCGAGGAGCTTTCGAAGGTCGTGGCTTCGGGTATCACCCCGGAGGAACTCGAGCGCGCCAAGGGATCCATGAGGGGAGGGTTGGCTCTTTCCCTCGAGGAACCGAACAGTCGAATGGTGCGATTGGGACGGGACGAGTTAGCGGGAATGCCCCATCTCTCAGTCGACGAACGGTTGGAGAAACTCGAGGCGATCAACCTCGATGACGTGCAGTCTGTTGCAGCAGATCTCTACGGGGCCAAGACCAGGATGATCGGGGCTGTGGGCCCATTTGACGACTCAGACTTGGAGCAATACCTGGGCGTCTAGGAGCGGGCTCTTAGCCCGAGATGTCGAACTCCACGGACATTGGCTTCTCGCCGAACGCAATCACGCCCGCTTCGCCGCTCTCGGGGTTCTCGATCATCAAGGCGCCCCCGAGGTCCTGCCCATCGACTTGGGAAGGCCAGCCGAGCACCGTGTAACTGGTGACGTTTCCGGAGAGTGTTGACCAGAGCAATGTCTGCTGACCCTGGATCAGGTCGATCACCAAATCGGCGCCGCTGACTGGCTGGACGTTGGTGCCGGGTGAAGGTGCTTCGAAAATGGCAGATGTCGAGAAGGCTGCGGCCACGGTGAGTAGACCGGCGAGACCGAAACCCAGGACACGGCTTCTCATAACGTTTTGCATTGGGGTCACGGTAAGTGACACCGAAGATTTCTAAACGTCTATTTCCACGAATTGCGAAAGGACTAGTCCGTAGATCAAGGCAAGCGACAGTATCACCAGCACGACGCCGAAGACTCCGCGGGACCGGCGTTCTGCCCATTTGGCCGAGGTGAATCCTGCCACCACCCACAGCGTCACGTCGAGCGGCCAGGCCACCCACAAGCCGCCAAATATGACCCCCAGCAGTGCTGACAATGGTCCGCCTGCGTAGAGGAGGGTGATGCCGAGAGTTTGACAAAGACCCTCGCACGAATCGTTGTTGGCAAGCGTGAGACCAGTCGCCATGAAGACGATGCCAAAGCCGAGAAGGAACCCGACCGCCAATGCCGTTCCGCGACAACCTTGAGATTCGCTCTTCTCCGCCACGAAGTGAATCGTAAGTGCGCCGTGCACAAATGAGAACGTGGATTATCGTGCCGTCAGAAAATCGGAGGTTTTCCATGGAATTACACGAAATCATGCTTGTCATCCATATCGCCGCGGCCGGCACCTGGCTCGGCACCAATGTCCTTCAGGCTGTTGTGCCTGGTTTGGCCGCACGTCAGGGGGCCGAGGTAACAGCAGGGTGGTACCGGGTCACCGCTGAATTTGGCAAGAGGGTTTACATGCCGGCTTCGATTCTGGTTCTGATCAGTGGGGTCGTGATGGTTCTTCAGGATGACTCCCACAGCTTCGGCAGTCTCTTCGTCACCATCGGGTTTGCAATGATCATCGTCGGTATCCTGCTGGGCATTCTCGTGTTCACTCCAGGCTCCAAAGAGGCTGCAGACGCAGTGGAATCGGGTGACCAGTCCCGGATCAAGGCAGCAACCAAGCGCATCGCCATGTTCGGGACTATCGACACATTGCTACTTCTCTTCACGATGACGGTGATGGTCTTACGCTGGACCTGAGACATACGATGCTCGGGTGAAGCTGACTCGGTTCCGGGCGCTCCTGGCAACGCTGGCCCTTCTTGTCTCGGCTTGCGTCAGTGTCGAAGTCGTAAGTCCGACGCCGACCCAACCGGTATCGACGACCGCTGCCGTCACTGGACCTTCCACGACCTGGACCACAGCCCCACAAACGACAATCACGAGCCTGCCCTCATTCACGTTGTTTGGGAAGGTCATCGACCGCGCAGGATCACTTGTATCAGGTGCAACGGTTGCAGTCGGTCCTGAGGCGATCACGACGGATTCGGCCGGTGCGTTCAAGATCGAGACCTCGAGTCCCACTTCGGTGCTGATAACCAAGAGAGGCTGGACCGAGGTGGAAGTACCCTGGGACGCTGGATCGTCGTTTTTCATAGTGACCATCGAACCGATGAAGGTGAGGGGGTTGAGAGTTGGAGCCGGTGCCGCTGGTGACGACGCTCATTTCGAGAGGCTGTTGCAACTCGCGGAAGAAACCGCGGTGAATGCTTTTGTGTTCGACACCAAGCAGGAGGGCGGGACGGTCGTTTACGACACAAGGGTTGATGACGCTCATCACGTCGGCGCCGTCGATGTCTGGTACGACCCGGTGGTGCGTCTCGCCCAAACCCACGATCAGGGACTTTACGCCATCACAAGAATCGTGGTCTTCGAAGATGCCTTCCGCGCCAAGGCGTATCCGGACGAAAAGCTTGCCGGACCATGGATCGATCCGAGGGCGGAGAGCGCCAGGTCCTACAACATCGACCTTGCGACCGAAGCATGTGAGCTTGGCTTTGACGAGATCCAGTTCGATTATGTGAGATTCCCTGCCGGGCGAACAGCTCAGGTCAGTGGTCAACTCGATCTGACTCAGGCCGAACGAGTCAGTGCCGTGGAGGGGTTCCTCGCCGAGGCCCGTAAGTCGTTGGAGCCAATGGGCTGTGCGGTGAGTGCCGCGGTCTTCGCCATCGTTGTCTCAGTGGCAAACGATCAAGGCTTGGGTCAGAAACCTGAGGAATTATCTCGCCAAATCGAGGCACTCAGTCCGATGGTCTACCCCAGCCATTATGGCGAAGGTTGGCTGGGTTTTACTGACCCCAACGACCATCCGTACGCGGTGACAGCTAACGCGATCGATGACGCCATCCCAAGACTCGACCCGGGAACTCTTCTGAGGCCATGGCTGCAGGCGTTCTGGTGGACGAATTCCCAGATCCGTGAGTCCATTCAGGCTGCCGAAGATCGCGACGTGGGATGGATCCTTTGGAACGTTCGCAGCAACTTCGATAGAGAGGCCCTTCCTGGTCCGGATGAAGTGAGCGGCTAACGGGTTACAGAGAAGGGGTGGGCCCGGTCCTCACGTCGGGGGCTCCCATCCTGGCCGCGTCGGCAGTGTGGTCGTCAGGCTGGCGTTGCGAATCCCGCTCAGCCTCGATTCTTGCCCGATAGTGCTTGATCTCACGGGCGGAGGTTTCCTCGTCCCATCCGAGCAATGGTGCGATGAGCTTGGTGATCTCATCCAAAGCCCGTGTTCCTCGATGCCGGGTTTCTATCGAGAAACGGGTGCGTCTCGTCAAGAAATCATCAAGATGCAGCGCCCCCTCGTGTGTTGCGGCGTAGACCAACTCGGCCTTCAGGTATGGGGCGTCTCCGACGAGACGCTCGCCCAGTTCGGGAGTGTCTCTGATGAGGTCGGCGATTTTTGAGACCAGCGATCCATAACGGCCGAGCAGTCTGTGGAAGTCTTCGGAGTCAATCCCTGTTGGAGAAGGCCCGTTGCGGAGAGCCTCATACCCATCAGCCCCAGCCAAAGGGACGCTGGTAGTACGTGATGGAGAGAGGGGTTGGTCGAAATAGGTTGCTGTGGCGTCGACCGCATCCGATGCCATCAATCGATAAGTCGTGTATTTGCCGCCAGCAACGCTGATGAGCCCCTTTCCGTTGTCGATGACCGCATGTTCACGGCTCAGTTTCGAGGTCTTATCCGATTCGCCGGTCAACAGTGGTCGCAAACCGGCGTAAACCCCAACGACGTCGTCACGTCCAAGTGGATCTGCCAACACGCTGTTCACCCATTTGAGCAAATAGTCAATGTCCTTCTGGCTGGCAGCCGGGTGTGGCTTTCGGAGCGCCCACGGTGTGTCTGTCGTCCCGACTATCCAATGCTCGTCGAACGGGATGATGAATAGCACGCTGTCCGGTGTGCGAAGGATCATCCCTGTGGTCGAATCGATTCGACTTCGGGGTATTACCAGATGAACACCCTTGGACGCGTTGACGCTCAGGCCTTCACCCCCGGCGAGCTTCTGAATGCCGTCACTCCAGACACCGGTGGCGTTTATGACAGCCCGGCATGCGATCTCCAGTGTTCGGCCAGTCTCGAGATCCAACACTTCGACAACTTGACGTCCGTCGCCCGCAGAGCCGAGAGCCATGACCTTTGTGCTCGTCCCTAGAGCCGCGCCATGAGCCGCCGCCGTTCGGGCCAGCATCATCGTGTGACGTGCATCGTCGACCTGGGCGTCCCAGTAACGGATGGCCCCATGAGCTTTTTTGATATTCAGGGCCGGAGCGACGGTTGCCAGGTCCTTTCGTGACAGATGCTCATGACGCGGAAGAGGGCTGTTGGCTCGTTTTGCCATAACGTCGTACAAGAACACACCGGCACCCACATAGATCCGCTCCCAAACCCGATGACGTAATGGGTAGATGAAGGAGACGGGTCGTGCCAGATGAGGGCAAAGGGATCTAAGCATGAGGTTGCGCTCGGCGAGCGCCTCGTGCACCAAGCCAAAGTTGAACTGTTCAAGGTAACGGAGGCCACCGTGGAACAATTTCGACGAGCGACTTGATGTGCCTGAGGCGTAGTCGCGCTGTTCGACCAGTGCCACGCTGAGCCCTCGCGTGGCGGCGTCGAGCGCGGCCCCTGTGCCGGTAACCCCACCTCCAATCACCACGAGATCGAATACATCGGTGCTCATTCGCTCGAGGTCGCGATCCCGCTGGGCGGCGTTCAGGGCAGAGGGATCGATTTCATCTGACAACGTTGTCTCTTTGTAGCTGAATATGTGCCCAAGCGACCAACGTACGATGGGCACGTGCTCAATGAGATGAAGATCGGTATCCAGCTTCCTGAGGTGGAGCGTGATATTGGCTGGAAAGAGTTTCGCGAGATAGCTCTCGTCGCAGAGAACTGCGGCTTTGACTCGGTTTGGGTGGGCGACCACCTCATTTTCAGAGATGACGTGAGTGGAACACGCGGCCCCTGGGAGGCCTGGTCGTTGCTCGCCGCGTTAGGCGAGGCAACTGAGCGCGTTCTGCTTGGCCCGCTTGTCGCCGCGACCTCTTTCCACTCGCCGGCGATGATTGCTAAGAAGGCCTCGACGGTGGATGAGATCAGTGGGGGACGGCTGATCCTCGGGTTGGGGGCTGGCTGGAACAAGGCCGAGTATGACGCCTACGGATTCCCTTACGACAACCGGGTATCACGGTTCGAAGAGGCTTTCACCATCATTCGCACTTTGATCAGGGAGGGGTCGATTGACGTCGAAGGCCGTTTCTACACCCACCGCGAAATGGAGTTGTTGCCCCGGGCCAGGCCAGACATGAAGCTGATGGTGGGCTCCAACGGTCCACGTATGCTTCGTATCACCGCTCCACATGTGGACATTTGGAACAGCTGGCACGTGTGGTTTGGCAATCGTGCGCGTGGACTTCGCCCGCTGATGGCCGAACTCGACTCAGCGTGCGCCGATGTCGGTCGCGACCCGGCCGAGATCGAGAGGACTGCCGCGGTGTACGTACAGCTGTCGCGTGGTGAGGGTCGAGTTGCCGGCAGTGAGGATCGACCAAAAGCCGAGCCCATCGTGAATGGGGCGATCCCGGAACGACTGGCCGAATTCGAAGAAGCCGGGATAGGCCATCTTCAGATGGTGCTCGATCCGATCGATGCAGCAGCCGTCGAGGAGTTGGCTGGCATACTCGGCCGCGTCTGACTTCGTTGCGGGTAACGTCGGCCCATGCAGCTCTCCACCACCAGTTTCACCGAGGGCGGCATCATCCCCGCACGCTACGCATTCGCGAAGGCCGATACAGACAGCCGTGTGACCCTATCCGATAACGTGAACCCTGCCCTGGCATGGTCCGATGTGCCTGAGGAGACCGGATCTTTCGCGCTGATTTGTCATGATCCCGACGAGCCCAGTGTCGGAGATGATGTCAATCAGGAGGATCGTGAGATTCCATCTGATCTGAAACGTGTCGAATTCTTTCACTGGGTGGTTGTCGATCTTCCGGCCGACCTTCGCTCAGTCGATGAAGGAGAGTTCGCTAACGGTGTTGTCGTTGGCGGCCAACATGTGTACGAAGGCCCTCACGGCTGTCGACAGGGCTTGAACGACTTCACAGGGTGGTTTGCCGACGACCCGGACATGAAGGGGAGCTACTACGGCTACGACGGTCCGGCACCGCCCTGGAACGACAGCATCATCCATCACTACGTGTTCACTCTCTTTGCGCTCAGCATGGATTCGACTTTGGTGTACGGCAACTTCACCGGCAACGACGTGCGCAAGACGATCAAACGACGTCGTCTCGCTGAAGCGAGCGTGGTCGGTACCTACACCCAGAACCCACGGCTGCTCAACTGAACCGGGACATGTCCATTGCGGTCCTGCATGAGCATCCGGTTTGGAACGCTCCACTCTTCGACGAGCTGACCCGTCGAGGCATCAGGGCTGTGAGCTTCAACGCCGTCGATCCCGCTGAGCCCCAAGGCTTTTCGCTGGTCTTCAATCGGATGAGCGCTTCGGCATGGACCCGGGGAAACAGCGAGGCGCTGAAGAAGACACCAGTGCTTTTGATGCAGTTCGAATCATCCGGCGTCCCGGTCGTGAACGGTTCGACGGCGTTCGCCTATGAGATCTCGAAGCGGGACCAGATCGAGTTGTTCGAGCGGGAGGGAATTCGTCATCCTCGAACGCGAGCTGTGCACACGCTCGAGGAGCTCTTGGGCGCTGCGACCGATTTTTCATTTCCGATTCTCGTCAAACCCAATACCGGTGGGAGTGGCGTGGGGATCGAGTCGTTTGACTCGCTTCGCGACTTGAGGGTGGCTGTGAGAGATCGGACCATCGAGTTGGGGCCGGGCGGGACCGGTCTCATCCAGAAGCGTCTGCGCGCTCAGGGAGGCTCGATTGTCCGTCTCGAGATCCTCGACGGAGAGCTTCTCTATGCGATCCGATTGAGTCTCCAGCCAGATTCCTTCAACTTGTGCCCTGCGGACTACTGCCGGCGGGATGGACCCACCGTCGATCCCGCTGACCAGGTGGAACGAATCGACCCGCCGGCCGAATTGGTTTCGACGGCGATTAGGGCCCTGACGGCTGCGGGCGCAGATCTGGGCAGTGTCGAATATCTGGTGAGCGATCATGATGGTGAGGCGTACTTCTACGACCTCAATGTCAACTCCAATTTCGTGGCCGACGCTGTTCAAGTTGTCGGTTTTGACCCATTCCGGTCACTGGTCGATTACTTGGAGAGTCGGAGGGTCATCGCCGTTCCGGCCTAATCCAGCGATTCGGTCCAGACCAGGGCGGTGCCATCCAGAACGACCAGGTCGTCCTGATTAGTGATTTTGCAGTCGAGTGTGGTTAGCGGCTTGTCAGTCCTGAATTCGGTCACCTGCACACGCGCTGTGATGGTGTCACCCGGTCGGACCGGTGCCCGGAAGTTCCAATTCACATTCAGGAACACCGACCCCGGGCCGGGCAGATCCTCAGCCACAACGGCGTTGAGAAGACCACTTGTCACACCACCCTGCACCACGATTCCGTTGAATCTGGTGTGTGCGGCTGCAGCCTGGTCGTAGTGGAGCGGGTTGTGGTCACCGGTTATCTCGGTGAAGAGCTCGATGTCTCGTCGGGTGACAGTCTTGGTGCGGCTTGCGGAGTCACCTTGGGAGAGCGGCATATTCACGGGATCCTAGATGGGAATCATGTGTCGATATGGCGACACAAAGGAATCGAACTGCCCAACGGGTGGTTCACTCGATTACTTATGGTGGGACCAAACCAGCGAGGGGCGGTGATCGCGCTGATTGCGGCTACGGCATTGCTCGTCTCCGCTTGTGACGCTGGTTCGACTGACCCTGTCAACGAAGAGCTCACCAGGGAGGCCGAGGCCTATTTGGGTGCGGTTGGGGAGGTCTCTGATGACTTTGGCGCGGCCATGGCCAGTGTTGACCAGAGGATGCAGCAGACCTATGGGACCCGGGAGGCGTTGCTCACCGCGATCGCTGACGCGGGGATACCCGGGGCCGCGCGGACGGCCAAGCAGACCGCAGCTGCCCTGTCACCGCCAGTCGAGTTCGAAGCCGATCACAAAGCATGGATTGACTACGGGACGGCGATGGTGGGTCTAGCAGATGAGTTGACCGTTGCCGTAGAGAATCAAGACCTCTTGGTGGCTCTAGCAGTGAACGACGCGATGTTGAGAATGGTCAGCTCGATACAAATGAATGCGAGCCGAGAATTCTGTCTTGTCTTCAGCAACGCTTCCTTTGGTGAAGTCTGTGTGGCCGGTGATGGGCTACCCGGGACCCAGTACGGGGTGGAAGCATATGAAGCTCTTCGCCGGTTCACCCTCGCCACCCAGGGTCTTTTTGACTTCCCGGCCGATCTCTCTCCGGAGGAACGAGCACAGCGGCTCAACAAAGTTCAGTCTTACATCGAAAAGGCCTTGAAGGACACCGGCGAGACAATGGATCAACTCGAGCCACCCCCGCAGTTCAAAGATGACAATGCC
>Ga0255057_10001089_pt1 | contig 15564 bp, 16 predicted proteins | sample Cases_109_6_MG_FD_189022 | JGI IMG/M metagenome (GOLD analysis project Ga0255057, IMG submission 189022) | Seawater microbial communities from Amundsen Gulf, Northwest Territories, Canada - Cases_109_6 | ecosystem: Environmental > Aquatic > Marine > Gulf | place: Canada: Northwest Territories... | reverse complement strand
CTCGAGGCTCTCGGTCGCGAGGATGAAGAAGTCCTGCGGCAGATGCTGGCCAAGCGCCCCACCGACCTACACATCGACCGCGACATCAAAGGCGTGAAGAAGCGGGTGGATATCGGCGCAGCCCTGGTCGACATCATCGTCGGCCATGGCGGAGACGCGCTCATGCAGGCTGGCCTGGCGGGGGATCTCCTCCCGGTCACCATCACGCTTCGTCTGGGCGGCAAAACCACGCCCCGGCCGGGCGAAGTCTTGCGGGCACTGACGGGCATCGATGAGCTGACGCCACGAGTCGTACGCTCAGGATTCTTTGCAAACCGGCCAACGGGACGGGTCGCGCCTTTGCAGTTGGAGCTCCTTCGGGCCAAGCCCACCCTTCAGGCAGCCGAATGACCGACCGTTTCGACATCGTGCGGAGCTGGGTACGCCTTGCGGCAGACCAAGCCATCCACCGGATCACCGGTACCAAGTTCGCCTCGGTGACGCGGCTGCTCCTGGAACGATTGACTCAGCAGCGATGGCGACTGAGCGAAGAGTTGCTGACCTCGGCGGCCGCTCACGCCGATGGGGTGGATTCGGCGATGGTGGCGTGTCGCTCGGGCCGCATGTTCGTCCACGCGTCGATGACCAACGGCAAGGAGGTGCAGTTCAGTCTGGCGCCTCGCTCTGTGCGGTTCGCGCCCCGTGGTGCAAAAGAGATCTCTTTCGACGTCGAGCCTCCGGACGCACACGACACCTCGATCGTCGGCGCGCTCGTAGGATGCATCGCGAAAGCAACGTGGCCGATGATCGCCCCGGCGGACTCGCTCGACTTTGGTGGCGCTATCGTCGAACGCGACACCCCTGGGCGCCTGCTAGTAGACCTCCGAAGCATTCCGGCCGTGCGCCGCTTCGCTTCGACGCAAACCGCCGCAATGATTTTCGACGTGCTCGAGCTCGAATCGCTCCGTGTCGAACCCGGCGCCCTCGCCCTCAAGCTCAAGCTCCCACAGCTAGCTCCTTAGAGAGCTTCTTTCCACCGCCGCGACAGCGCCACCTCCGACTTGTAGTAGTCGATCGACTTCTGCCTCTCTTCGTCCGACCAACCAATGAGGTGGGCCATCCGAGTCGCGACCTTTTCAGCTGCGCCCAAGCCCTGGTCGAAATCTCGGAGGAGGATCTGCGTTCGCCGAATCAAGATGTCGCTCACGCTGGCGGCGAGCTCTTCCTGAACCCCGAAGTCCACCTGCGCCATGATCTCCACCCGCCCCGGCACAATCGGCTCCAGGAGGGCGGGGTCCCTCGCGCAGAGCTTTGCGACCTGCAAGGCCCGCATGCCGTAGGTGTCGACGAGGTGGCGTCCCACGTCTTTGGGAAGATCACATTCGCACACCTTAGCGAGCTCCTCAGCCACCAAGTCGTGGTCATCGTGCTCGGGCCAGCCCACCGCACCGGGCAAGGGTGCCTTGAAGGTCTGCGCCGAGTGCAAGTCGTCGGGCAGCCCGTCCGAAAGCGTGAGGAGGTGCACCGCAACGTCGACGACTTCCTTGGCCATCTTGCGATAGGTTGTCAGCTTGCCACCGGCAATCGTAATTAGGCCGTCCCTGCCGACCGTGATCTGATGTTCCCGGCTCACTTTGGATTCGGTAACCTCATCCATCTGCGCCCCAGGCGCGATGAGCGGCCGGAGCCCGGCCCACGTCGCGATCACGTCATCCCGCGAGATCTTCATGGCCGGGAAATGCTCGTTGACCGCTTCGATGCAATAGTCGATATCCGCCAGCGTAGCCGCCACCTCTCCCGGGGCGCCCTCATGGTCGGTATCGGTCGTGCCGATGTAGGTGCGGTCACCCCACGGAAGCGCAAACAGCACACGGTCATCCGTCGGATGGAAAAGAACCACAGCGTGCTCGACCGGAAGCTTCTCCCTGTCCACCACGATGTGAACCCCCTTCGTCAGCCGCAGCATGTCCTCGGTCCGCGGCCCGCTCAGTCCGAGAGTCTCATCCGTCCACGGACCCGTCGCGTTGATTACGGCGCTGGCCTTCACCTCGCGGACGCTTCCGTCGCAAGTGTTCTTCACGACGACGCCGGAGACTCGGCCCTGCTCGTCTTTGATGAACGCATCCACACGTGCCCAGCTCACAGCAATGCCCCCGTTTTCAATGCCGTCGATCACGTTTTCGAGCGCGAGGCGCGCGTCGTCCGTCGAGCAGTCGTAGTAGAGAGGCGCGCCCTGAAGGCCCTCTTGCTTCAAGAGTGGCTCCGCCTCGGCGACCTCTGCGGGCTTGAGGACCTGGTGCCTTTTTGGCGAACGAAATAGAGACAGCCCCGCGTACAACCACATCCCGGCCTTGATCGTGCGGAGGTTCCTCCGAGAGCCGGCGTAAACTGGAAACAAGAACGCAAGCGGGTTCACGAGGTGTGGCGCCAAGTCGAGCATGACCCGCCGCTCGCTCACGGATTCGAATACGAGACTGAATTCGTAGGTCTCGAGATAGCGAAGCCCACCATGGATCAGCTTGCTCGACTTAGAGCTCGTCCCGGAAGCAAAGTCCTTTTCCTCGAAGAGCGCTACGCGCAGCCCCCGACGCGCGGCATTGCGCACGACACCAGCGCCGGTGATGCCGCCACCGATGACAATGAGGTCGACTTCTTTGGGGACTTTTCCCCACATCTCTTCGCGCGAGGGCATCAGGACGCTCCTAGAATGTTCTGTTCGTCGAGGTAGCGGATCACCTGAGCCGCCGCCTCGTCCACGCTGAGGTTCACGGTTTCGAGATGAACTTCGGGGTTCTCGGGAGCCTCATACGGCGCATCGAGCCCCGTGAAGTTGGAGATCTCGCCGGCTCTCGCCTTCTTGTAGAGGCCCTTCGGATCGCGGGCCTCGCAGATCTCGAGTGGTGTGTCGACGAAGACCTCGATGAACTCGCCCGGGGGAAGGAGCCCTCGCACACGGTCACGGTCCTTTCGGTACGGCGAGATGAACGCGGACAAGACGAGACCTCCGGCGTCCGCGAACAATCGTGCGACCTCGCCAATGCGCCGGATGTTCTCGACCCGCTCCTCTGCTGCGAACCCGAGGTCGCTGTTGAGGCCATGACGGACGTTGTCGCCGTCGAGCACGTAGGCGAACGCGCCGCGCTCGATCAGCATGCGCTCGACTCGATGCCCGATGGTGCTCTTGCCGGACCCGGAGAGGCCCGTAAACCAAAGCACAGCCCCACGATGCCCGTGTGCGGCGGCGCGAGCCTCTCGATCGACCTCGCCGATGTGCCAGGTCAGGTGTTCTGCCTTAGGCGCGCTCATGGCGGTGAACATAGCCTCGCTCCCCTCGGGGGCAACCTATCCGGCGAGTCGCTCGGCCAAAGAGCAAACCTTTTGGTGGCACGAAGGCGTCATTTTTCACCGTTGCGCCGAACTGCGATGTTGTGCTGCCGAAGAGTCTCGCTGAAGTGATGCTGGCGGCCGCCTCGGGCAACGAAGTAGTAGTAGTCGTGCTCCTCCGGATTGATTACCGCTGCCATGGCAGCCTTTCCCGGGTTGCTGATCGGGCCCGGCGGAAGCCCCGAATGTCGGTAGGTATTGTAGGGATTTTCGGGGTCGTCCAGCATGGCCCGGGTAATCCGGCCGTCGAAATCCTCGCACGACGGAGCGGCCTCGGGCACCGCGACGCAACCATACTGAACCGTCGGGTCGGCTTGAAGCCTTCGCCGGGGAAGGAATCGCTTCGAAGAGAGCCGATTCCAAAACACTCCGGCGATCCTCGGACGCTCCGCCGGCACCGCGGCTTCCTTCTCGACGATGGACGCGAGCGTCACGATGTCATGCGTCGTCCAACCTTTCCGTTTGCCGAGCTCTTCAGCGTACTGCTCTTGGAGCTCTTCGTACCTCCGAGTCCAATTGGCCAGCATGCGCTCGACCACTCGTCTGGGCTTGGTGTCGTTGTCAAACTCGTACGTGTCGGGAAAGAGGTATCCCTCGGCATCGTTGGCCTCCACGCCGTAGCTCGCGAGAAGCGAAGCGTCTTCGGTCGCGTCGAGGAAATCGTCCGCATCACACACCCCGTGCTCTGCGAGCCGTTCTGCGATCTCAAAGCGGGAATAGCCCTCGGGGATCAGGAGGCGAACCTGAATGCTGCCGAGACGCGTCGTCGCGTGACGCGCGACCTCTTCAGGGGTCATGGGCACACGAAATCGCACCTTGCCCTGTCGCAGGTGCCGGTCGAGACCGCGCATACGCATGTAAAGCGACCACACTTCGGCGTCCTTGATGACGCCTTCGCTCTTCAGCGCCTTGGCAAGCTGCTGAAGCGTCGTCCCTCCGGAGACGTGGATGTCGACCTCGTCGACCTCACTCGTGGGGCCATTGGTGTCCGGATAAATCACGAACAACCAAGCCGTGGCGCCGAGAGCACCGAGCACCGCAAGCAGCGTCACGAGACTCAACGCTCGGGCGATCCCGCTGCCGAGGTCACTCTCGATCTTTACAGGCTGTCCGGGTCCGACCACGTCCCACCCTTATTGGCGTCTAGATACCCCTGAAGCAAGATGGTCGCTGCGGATTGGTCGACCACTTCACGCTGCTTCGCCCCTCGCCGGCCCATCTCACGAAGCGACCGCTCGGCCGCCACCGTCGTCAACCGCTCATCCCAATAGACGACCTCCACAGCGAGCGCCGCGGCCAGCACCTCACCGAACGTCCGTGCGCGCCGGGCCGCCTCCCCTTCGGTTCCATCGAGCCGCAGAGGCAACCCAACCACGGCCAAAGAAACCTCGTCGTCCGCGAGAGCCTCGCGAACGCGTCGTGCCGCCTCTGCCGTACCCCCTTTTGCCGGAACCGTTTCCCGCGGAAAGGCGATCGACCTTTCCTCGTCCGAAATGGCGACGCCGATTCGCGCCTGCCCAGGATCGATGCCCACGATTCGGCCCATCTCAGCCACTCGCCACAGGCCGGGCGCCGCTATCGGGAGGAGAGGACGGTCGTGTCGATGCGAGGCGCTCGCTCAGCAGCGGCAGCACGTAGGGGAACCCGACCTGAACCTGGTCGAGGTCCGGTGCGATCTGCCCTGCTAGCCAAAACATCATGACGGACGCGCGCTCGACGTAGAACCAGCCGTCCGGATAGTGGACCGAGCGCATCAGGTTCCGAAGCTCGCTGCGTTCGACCTCCGGATCGGCCAACGCTTCGAGCTCCTTCGCGTTGGCTTTCATCAGCGCGGCGGGGGTCCGCGCTTCGAGCTTGAGGAGCTTTCGAAAATACGTCTTCACCGTCTGCTCGAGCAACGCGCGGTCGCCGCCCTCGGCCACGAAGCCAATCGATTCAATGCCCTGCAGCACGAGTTCGTCGTTCTGCTCGAAGAAACCGCGAAGGACATCGACCATCCCATACACGGTCTTGTCGCTGACCTCGCTGATCGCACCGAAGTCGAGCACCACGAGCTTCGCGTCGTCGGAGCCTTCAACCGGTTGCACGAGGAAGTTCCCGGGATGCGGGTCGGCGTGAAAGAATCGGTCGACGAAGACCTGCTTGTAAAAGCTCTTCACCAGCCGCTCGCCGAGCTTGCGCAAATCAACGCCACGCTCCCGAATCTCGTCGAGACGCGTGATCTTGATGCCTTCCATGAAGGACATGGTCAGCACGTCGCGGGTGGTCACATCGTCGACGACTTCGGGGAAAAGAATGTGGTCGTCGTCGATGAAGTTTGCCGACATCCGACGCATGCAATCGGCTTCGTGCAGGTAGTCGGTTTCGCGGCGTAGGAGATCGACCAGCGACTCGTGAACAGCCTCGATGTTCTGTACGGGCACGAACCACTTGTAGACGCGCACCATGAGCTTGATGACCCGCATGTCGATGCGAACGACCTCTCGAATCCCGGGGTACAGCACCTTGACGGCGACCTTGCGGCCGTCGTCCATGTACGCGACATGAACCTGACCGAGCGATGCAGCCGCAACGGGCTCTCGATCCATGCTTCGAAAGAACGCCTCGGGTTGTGCCCCAAGGCTCTTCACGAAAGCCTGCTCGATCTCATCGAACGGGTGCGGCGGCACGGCGTCCTGAAGCGTCTCGAGCCTCTTGATGTACGGGGGCGGCAGGAAGCCACCCATGATCGACAGAACCTGCCCCAACTTGATGTAGACGCCTCGGAGGCGGAGCATCCCGGCGAGCAACCGTTTGGAGTTCTTGTCGTCAATTCGGGCCTGACGACGGGTTACCCAGCCGGGACGGCCAAAGAGCTTCGCTAGGCCCAATTGCACCATGTAGCTGGCGAAAATGACGCCAAAGGTGAGCTGGGAACGGACAAGGCGGACGAAAAGACTCATGGGGTTCTACGGTTGAGGGGGACGATAGCAGCGATTGCGGACCGTCCCAGCGCTTTGGAGGTTGGCCCAAAGGGTATAAAGTGAGCGGGTCGTGTCGAGTAGTCGTAGCAGGGACCTTCGGGACAAGCTGAACCAGGCGCTCCGCCGGGAGCGACTCAGCGAAGCCCTCAGCCACTACGAGACCCTTCAAATGGTCGAGCGGAACGAGCCGCGCTGGCCGCACCGCAAAGGGGACTTGTTGAAGCGTCTCGGCCGCACGGAAGAGGCGGTTGGCGCGTACGAGCTAGCGGTCGACCTCTATGCGCAGCAAGGTTTCGTGGCGCGGGCGGCGGCGATGGCGAAAGTCGTCCTTACGATCGCCCCGGAGCGCGTGGACGTGCTCGATCGCGTGACCATGGACGCCGCGAGGAAACTGCACCGGTCGGCGCGGTCGGCGGCCATCACGGCAGATCTGGGCGCCGCGGGCGATGGACATGAGCCAATCACCCAGACGAAAAGCTTCTCCCTCGACGCGATACCACTGGTGGCCGACGAGACCGCCGACGACGACCTGCTGAGGTTCACGAAGCCGCCCACAGCTCGACACATGACGCTCGACCTCGACATCTCCGACGCCGAGGTGCAAGACCGCCCGATCCCCATCGACGGTCTCAGCGAGCGGCCGACGGCAGCGCACCTCGCTCAGCTCCCGTCGATGCCGCTGTTTGCCGAGGTCCCCAAGTCGGTTCTGGCAAGGATGGTCCAGGAGTCGCGGCTCATCGACCTCGAGCCAGGTGAAAACCTCATCGAGACCGGCACGACGGCCGACGCTCTCTTCGCGCTGGTCGAGGGGAGCGTCGAGCTGATCCGTTCGCCCGATGAGGTCGCGGTCGTGTTGTCTGAAGGCAACGTGGTCGGCATCTCGTGTCTGCTCGAGCACGTGAACTACGAAGGGGACGTGACGGCGCGGACCAAGGTTCGTGCGTTGCGCATCAGCAAACTGTTATTGGATCGGCTCGTTGCTCGGCACCCCGCGCTCGGTGACGTCTTGCTCGAAGTGCTCGGGCGCCGGCTGGTCTCCACCCTAGTCCGAACCTCGCCGATGTTCTCGAGTTTCGACAACCAAGCCCGAGCGGCGGTCGCGGGGATGTTCGAGGTCCGCCGCGCCAACCAGGGAACGGCGATCCTGGAGGCTGGGAAGCGGGCAGACGGCCTCTACATCCCGATGATCGGCCACCTGACCGCCATTCGGCCAAACGGCGAAAAAATGGGGAGCCTCAAGCTTGGGCGTGCGCTCGGCCAGCATTCCATGCTGACTCACAGCACATCGCCGATGACCGTCGAAGCCTCATCCGATGTCCTGGTGCTGCGGTTGTCCGCACTGCGATTCCACGAGCTGGTCTCCAAGCATCCAAAGATGGTCGCACACCTCGAAGAGTTCGCGAGGCGTCCAAGCGAGCCCACGTTCTCGCTCCTGCCGGAGCCGTGGCGCAAGAGCAGCGCCTGACGCCTGCGGCAGGCGATGTGCACCCCCTGACGAACCCTCTATACTGACGCTCTCATGAGTTACAGCGCCTCATTTCGTTGCGTCGCGGGTTGTCACGGAACCTACCCTCTCGACCAGGTAATCTACAACTGCCCGCAGTGCGGAGAGCTACTCGAAGTCCATCACGACATGGACGCGCTGAAGAACCGAAGCGGCTCGGCGTGGATCAAGTTGTTCGACCAACGATGGATGACCCGTGACTGGCCGTACGGCAGTGGCGTCTGGGGCAAGAAGGAGTGGGTGCAGCCGAACCTTCGGGAAGAGAACGTCGTCTCAACGGCCGAGGGCGGCACGAACCTGTTCTGGGCGGAGCGCTACGGTAAGACGCTTGGCCTCAAGGACGTTTGGATCAAGAACTGCGGCAACAGCCACACCGGGTCGTTCAAGGATCTTGGGATGACGGTCTTGGTGAGCACCGTCAAACAGATGATCGAGGACGGCAAACCGATCCGCGCCATCGCATGTGCATCGACCGGCGACACCTCGGCGGCGCTTGCTGCGTACTGCGCGTCGGCGGGGATTCCGTCCGTCGTGTTGCTGCCCAAGGGCAAGGTCACGACGGCACAGTTGGTCCAGCCGCTAGCGAACGGCGCACTCGTCTGCGCCCTCGATACCGACTTCGACGGGTGCATGGCCATCGTGCAAAAGCTCGCCGCCGAAGAAGGCATGTACCTCGCCAACTCGATGAACTCACTTCGGCTCGAAGGGCAGAAGACGGTCGCGATCGAGATCGTGCAGCAGTTCGACTGGCAGGTCCCGGACTGGGTCATCATTCCTGGGGGCAACCTCGGTAACGTGGCCGCATTGGCGGCCGGCTTCGACATGATGTTCGAGCTGGGGCTCACCTCTAAGCGCCCGCGGATTTGCCTGGCGCAGGCCGAGAAAGCCAACCCACTCTACAGGGCGTACAAGCAAGGCTGGGACAGCTTCGAGGCGATGACCGCGGGTGACACCGAGGCGAGCGCCATTCGAATCGGAAACCCGGTGAGCGTCCGCCGCGCGATTCGCGCGTTACAAGCGTTCGACGGGGTGGTCGAGCAGGCGAGCGAATCCGAGCTTGCCGAAGCATCCGCCGCAGCGGACCGAGCAGGAAGCTACACCTGCCCGCACACCGGTGTCGCCCTCGCAGCCCTCGAAAAGATTCGAGCCAAGGGGCTCGTGGAACCCGGCCAACGCGCGGTGGTAATCGCCACGGCCAACGGCCTGAAGTTTACGCAATTCAAGATCCGCTACCACGAAAACGAGATTCCCGGGGTGGAGAGCAAATACCCCAACAAGCCGGTCAGTCTGCCAAGCGAGTTCGAAGCAGTGAAGGCAGCCGTCTTCAAAGAACTAGAAGCCCGCGCTTAAATCCCCAGGCGGGCGACGAGAACCTCTCGGTCGGCGCGGCGTAGATTGACCAATCGCAGGCGCACCTCGAAGTGCACGTTGTCGACACGCTTTGAGCCGATCGCCCTGCCCTCGAAGCTGCGGGCTTCACCGTCGGTCGTCGCGCTGAAACGAATGGGCGCGCCGGGTGCAAACGCCCGGGGGCTCGATACAGTGAGGACGGCTCCGTCGAAGGTGCGGGCATCGGCCTCTTCACCGCTGTCCAAGCGAAGCTTCACCGGGTCATCCCTTCTGACGCCGCATCGCAGCACGGGCCTCTTTGAGGTCCTCCTGCTTGCGAATCGCATCTCGCTCGTCGCCCTTCTTCTTTCCGCGGCCGAGCCCTAGCTGAACTTTGGCCACACCATTTTTGAAGTAGACTTGAAGCGGCACCAGCGCGTAGCCACGGATCGTGAGCCGCCCGCGAAGATTTTCGATTTCGCGCTTGTGCACGAGGAGCTTGCGGCGTCTTTGGGTCTCGTGCCCTGCGTGGCCTCCCTGCTCATAGGGGGCGATGTGCATGCCGTAGAGAAAGAGTTCGTCGGCGTCGACTCGGCAGTAGGCGGCTTCGAGGTTCCCGCGACGCGCGCGGAGGCTTTTTACTTCGGTGCCGTAGAGCACCATGCCGGCTTCGAGCCGCTCATCGATGTCGTAGCGTTTGGCGGCCTTCGGGTTGCGGCATACCAGAAGCTCCATTCCTGGAACACCCTTATCAACGCGCTTCTTCGCCATCCCCTGTCGGCTCTAGCATGGGCTGTTCGGCTTTGCGAAGTCGGTCGAGCCACGCGAGCTCCGTCTCCAACCGACGGGCCGCAGGAAGGTCGTCGCGCGTTTCAGCCTCTTCGAGGGCCCGCTTACGACGTTCCACCTCTTGATCCCAGCGTGCGGTTGCCGACGGGGAGTGGTCGAGCACCCAGCTCCGCGCGCTGGCTTTGATAGGGAGCTGAACGCGCGCGTCGGGCATTGGCGCGTCGGGGATCGAAACCTCTAGAAGAAGCCGCGGCCAGGACACGTCGATCTCGATGACGCACGGTGATTCTCCCCAATCGGCGCGCGGTCGAAACACCTCAGAGGCGTAGCCGTCGGCGTCGACCTGGGCCCACGCCAGGCACGTTCGCTCCCGTTCGCGGAACGCCACCACGACATCACGCTGTCCGTCACGATCGAAGTCCGGCCGGGGCTCGGGGCCGAGCTCGACCCAGAGTCGCTCGGGCCATCGGACGTCGGGCACGTGGAGCGACAACGAAGGGCCCCGCGAGGTCACCACGCGGACGGTCGAGTCAGGGCCCCGGACAGCGTCAAAGGCTACGAAGTCGCGTTCGTCGATGCGACGGCCAATCTCAAAGCCGTGCTTGCGGAGATCCTCGATGAGGGCGTCCGCCTCGACCCCAGGATTGACACCGATTCTCAGGTAGTCGAGAGGGTCTTGAACCGGCGCGGGCTGCGCACACGCTACCAAACACGCGCAGCAGAAGATGAGGCACCGCACCGGGCTACTCTACGTGGCTTCTATGAGAACGCGAGCCGCCAGCACGAAGGTGTGCACCTCCGACACTCCGCCCACCTTCAGAGCCTCCGAGGCTGCCCGGAGCGTCGCGCCTGTCGTTCGCACGTCATCCACGAGGAGGACTCGCCCCACCCCATGCAGCCTCCAGGGCGCGAACGCCCCTGCGATGTTCCGCTGCCGCTCGGCGTGCGGCAGGTCCACTTGGCTCGGCGTGTTGCGCACCCGACGGAGGCCCCGCAAGAGCGCCGGGACGCCGAGTGACTTCGCCATCGGCCTCGCGAGAAGCGCCGCTTGGTCGTAGCCGCGAGCGCGACGCCTTCGCCAGTGGAGCGGCACCGGGACCACGGCATCGACCTTGCCGGCCCATCGAAACGCTTCTGCCACCATCGCGGAGCCAAGCGCGGCGCCGAGATCGCTGCGACCATCGTACTTGAAGCGTTGAATTGCGTCGGCGACCGGACCGCCGTACTCGAAGACGGCGCCGGGATCGGACATGCGATCGATGAGGCCGGCGCAGGACGCACAGAATACTCCCGAGGTGTCGCTCGGCTCATCGCAGCCGGCGCAGCGAAGCGGCGCAACCAGGCTCAGAAAGCCGTCGAGGAGATGTCGCACACCGGAGTATCGGCCGCGCCCAACAAGGATTGCCCAACACTGGCACTGGCGCTGGCACGGGGAAGGGGAAGGGGAGTTTAGTGGTCGTAGGGTTCGCCGCGGAGGATGGAGAAGGCGCGGTAGATCTGCTCGGCGAGGAACAGCCGGGCTAGGCGATGCGGCAGGGTCATCGCCGAAAGTGAAAGGCGTAGGTCGGCCTTCTTCGACAGCTCCTGGGGAAGCCCGTACGCGCCGCCAATCAGGAACACCACGGTTTGAACTGACTCGTTTTCGGCACGGCCCAACCACTTCGCGAAGTCTCGGCTGCCGAGCGCACGGCCTTCGACTTCGAGAGCCACGACACGGGAACGATCGGGGATGCTTCGCGCCAGGCGTTCAGCCACCTCATCCGCTTTCCCGTCTTTGAGCTCGATCTCTTCGAGCTTGGCGTATCGCTCGATGCGCGCGTAGTAGTCGCCGAGCAGTGACCGCAAGTCGCGGTCCTTCGCTTTGCCAACGGCGATGATTCGTACGTGCACGACGCGAGGGTCTACGGAAAGACGAAACCCTCGTCCGTCGTTTGGCCTTCGAACCCTACCCGATCCGCATCGAGCCAAAGCGCCTCGAGATCGTAGTAGCCGCGCGTGTCCTGATGAAAGATGTGCACGACGACATCGCTGAAATCGAGAAGCACCCAGTTGCCCTGCGGCAGCCCTTCAACCCCCGAGCACCGCGCCCCATACTTGTGCTTGAGGTCTTCTTCAATGCCGCGTGCGATAGCCGCCACTTGGCGGTCGCTTCGGCCACTCATCACGATGACGTAATCGGTGTAGTCCACCTTGCCGCGTACATCGATGATTTCGATTCTTGCTGCCTTCTTGTCGAGCGCTGCCTCGGCAACCTTCAAAGCCAGCTCGCGGCCGACTACCTGGTCGCTAATCGAAGGGGAACTCGGGTTTGTTTTCAGTTGTGCGCCGTCTGCTTGTTTGGCCAACTAGTTTCCTCCTTTACTGCCGGACTTGGCCCTCGCCTTGGCCGACCCATTTGAGAGTACACAGCTCCGCCAAGCCCATTGGACCATACGCGTGGAGCTTTGTTGTCGAAATTCCGATCTCGGCGCCGAGGCCGAGCGCAAACCCGTCGTTGAAACGAGTCGAGGCGTTCACGAGCACCAAGCTCGCGTCAACCTCGCGTATCCAGCGATCGGCATGGGCAGCGTCTTCGGTGACGATCGCCTCGGTGTGATTCGAGCCGTGTTTGGCCACGTGCGCGAGCGCACCGTCGAGGCCGTCGACGACGCCCACGTTCAGGATCAAATCGAGATACTCGGTGTCCCAGTCCTCGTCGGTCGCGCGCTTGACCCCATTGAGGATCGCGGCAGCGCGATCGTCCGCGTGGATCTCGACGCCTTCCGCTTGCATCTTGGCGCCCAACTTCGGCAAGAACGTCGGCGCCACATCCACGTCGACCAGAAGCGTCTCCATGGAGTTGCAGACGCCGGGACGCTGAACTTTGGCGTTCAAAGCGATCTTCAGAGCCATTTCCGAGTCGGCGGTACGGTCTACAAAGACGTGACAAACACCTTTGTAGTGCTGGATGACAGGAACTCTTGCGTGCTCGGCTACGAACCGAATCAATCCTTCTCCGCCTCTCGGTATGACCATGTCCAGGATACCATCAAGACCGATCATCACCAAGGTCGCTTGCCGATCCGTGGTGGGCAAGAGAGTGACCGCCTCGGGGGGCAGGCCTTCGTCCGCGAGCGCCTGCGTGAAGATCTCGGCGATCGCAGTGTTGCTACGAAACGCCTCCTTCCCTCCCCGAAGGAGGACAGCGTTGCCGCTCTTCAAGCAAAGCGATGCAGCGTCGGCCGTCACATTCGGCCTTGATTCATAGATGATGCCGATGAGCCCCAACGGCGCGCGCATCCTTCCGACGCGGAGGCCGTTGGAAAGCACGCGCTCCTCGACGATGGTGCCCACTGGGTCCGCGAGGCCGGCCACCTGGTCGAGACCGTCAGCCACTCCATTCAGACGCTCCCGATCGAGCTGGAGGCGATCGAGCATCGCGTTGGAGATCCCCATTTCGTTCGCGGCTATCATGTCCTTGGCGTTGGCCTCGAGCACCTGATCGCCGGCTGCGCCCCGCAACGCATCCGCGGCGCGGCGCAGCACGGCGTTCTTCCGCTCGGTGCTCGCCGTCGCGAGCATGCGGGAAGCGTTTTTGGCTCCCTGGGCCAAACCCGTGACGAGGGTCCTCAAGTCATCACTCATAGCCCGTGACGGTAGCACCTTTTGCGGCAAGCGGGATCCGCCCCGGTCAGCCGCCATTATGGATGAGAACGATGTCGTCCCGGTGCACGATCTCATCACCGACATGGGTGCCGATCCGCTCGGCGATCTGCTGGCTCTGCCCCCCCGCGAGACGGTTCACCGCGTCCGCGCCGTAACGCGCGAGACCGCGAGCGACCTCCTTGCCGGACTCGCTCACAATCGACACGGCATCACCGGCCTTGAACGACCCCGTCGTCGAAACGACGCCCGCCGGAAGTAGGCTCGCGTGGCGTTGCTCCAGCGCGCGGCACGCACCTGCGTCCACCACGATACGCCCCTGCGGCTTGAGCGTGTACGCGATCCAATGCTTCCGGCTCGGGAGCGGTGAACCATGCGGCAACAGCAAGGTCCCGACATCGTCGCCGCGCATGAGCTCGTCGAGAAAGCGCGACGACGCAGCGGGGCCGACGACGACGGGCAACCCACGCAGCGTGGCGCGGCGTGCAGCCTCCACTTTCGATTGCATCCCGCCGAGGCCGACATCACCTTCAGGGGGCTTGATGAAATGCTCGATGTCCGCGACCTCGCGCACGAGGGAGATCCGCGCTTCTTGATCGTCCAGGATGCCAACCACATCGCTCAGCAGCACGAGCAGATCAGCTCCGACCAGCGTGCACACCATCGCGGCAAGCTGATCGTTGTCGCCGAAGCGAAGCTCGTCGATCGAGACCGTGTCGTTCTCGTTGATGATGGGAACGACGCCGAGCCTGAGAAGCTCATCGATCGCCTGTCGCGCGTGAAGATATCGGTCTCGGTCCGTCACCACGTCGTGTGTCAGCAGGACCTGCGCCACGTGGATGCCACGGGGCTCAAACACATCTTCGTAGGCGCGCATGAGCAGGGACTGTCCGGTGGCGGCGGCAGCCTGCAGCAGGGAGACCTTCTTCGGGCGATCGGTGAGGTCGAGTCGCGCTCTGCCAAGGGCGACTGCACCGGAGGAGACGAGGACCACCTTGCGGCCGGCTTCGACCTGGGTCGCGACTTGTGAGGCCACTTCGGCAAAACGGCCCCCTTCTGCGCACAGCGCACGGCTGCCGACCTTGACCACTAGCCGCCTGCAGTGGCGCAGGGCGGATCTTGTTTCGTCGCCGGTCATAATCAGTCCTTGAATCGCATCCCCAGCGGCCTCCTGCAACTAGCACGCAAAAAGGGGACAGTGGTCTTTTCGCTGGTAGCATTGGGGGATGCTTGCGGGGGACGTGGGGCGCTGGTTTGTTTGGGCGATGGCTTTCACCTGGGGCGCGGCGTGGGGAAGTTTCTTCAACGTCGCTATCTACCGTTGGCCCCGGGGGATGTCGGTCGTTACGCCGCCTAGTCATTGCCCGGGGTGCGGCGCCCCGATCCGTGCCTGGAACAACGTCCCGATCGTAGGTTGGCTCTTCTTGCGCGGGAAGGCCTCCTGCTGCGGGACCTCGATTTCGCCGCGCTACCCAATGGTGGAACTCTTGGCCGCGGTGCTGTGCGTCGCTATCGCCGAGCTCTGGATAGTCCGCGCCGAGCCGGGAACGTTGCTCCTGCATGCATCCATCGAGACCCTCCTGTACTTCGTCTTCACGGGTGGTCTGCTGATCGCCACCTTCGTCGATCTCGAATGGATGGAGATCCCAGATGAGGTCAGCCTTCCATGCGCTGCACTCGGTCTCGTCAGCGCACCCTTTCGAACGGAGCCAGGGCTCTTTTCAGCGGCCGTCGGCGCGGGCGCCGCCTACTTGGTCGTCCAAGTGGTCTTCGTCTGGGGCTACGAACGCATCGCCGGACGCCGCGGGATGGGTGAAGGTGACTCGAAGCTGCTGATGATGATCGGCGCCTTCCTCGGATGGCGAGGGGCACTCTTCAGCGTCGTCGCCGGCTCGATGCAGGGGCTCGTGTTCGCGGGCTTCGCATTGGTCACCGGGCGCAAGCTCACGCCGGACGTTGAGGAACGCGTCATCG
>Ga0255057_10001088_pt1 | contig 15568 bp, 12 predicted proteins | sample Cases_109_6_MG_FD_189022 | JGI IMG/M metagenome (GOLD analysis project Ga0255057, IMG submission 189022) | Seawater microbial communities from Amundsen Gulf, Northwest Territories, Canada - Cases_109_6 | ecosystem: Environmental > Aquatic > Marine > Gulf | place: Canada: Northwest Territories... | reverse complement strand
CGAATGCGTGCCGGGAAGCAGATATGAAGTTCTTTTGGATTGGATACGATGTATTTCGCGAAGACTATCCAATGACAGAATTAGATAAAGCTCAGTATGGTTATTGGAGTGAAGCTTTTAAATCAAAACAGATGACCGATGAGCAAAAGAAATGGGATGCTGAGTTAGTTGATGAACTAAAAAATATTTCTCATCCAGAAGACACAGAGTTTTTTGAATATGCACATCAAAGTTCATTTGTGGGTACACCTCTTAAACCCATGCTAGAGAGGGCAGGTATTAAGACCCTTATCCTTTGTGGAATCCATTTAGATTGGTGTATTGAGGGCAATGCGCGTGCTGCAAGAGACGAGGGTTATGTTCCGATTGTAATTGGTGATGCCTGCTCTTGTCAGAATCCAGAAAATGACGTGGCAACCATGGAAAGAATTAATAATATTGTTTGCCCCGTTCTATCTGCTGATCAGGCCGTGAGACTTATCTTACATGGTCGGTCTAAAATAAAAGCTGCTTAATATATATTCAAACTGTTTTTAATATTCAAGTGTTCGCTTTTTTAGCAGAATGTGGGCATTCACATAAAAAAAGAATTAATCTGAACGCATCTTCCACGATGTAACTCTTACTCGTACATCCCTATACTCGCTAATCAGTTGAAAGCAGGCACTCTCAAAGATGAATTAACAGAGCAATTTCAAATTAATTGCGTATGTTTTTTTCATTAAAAATCTTGATTTGCAGTATTATAAAGATTTAATTGTTGTATTTGTAAATTGAGTGTAGATTTGTGTTTGAGGGTGTTTATTTGTTGTTTGATGGTGTAGGTAAATCAAATAACATAAAGCAGTTCGACTTCGCGTAAATTAATATTTACGTCTTGTAACGTGAGAATGCAATCCGACAAGACAACATTAACAAAAGAACGCAAAATTCGACGCGATAAACATCACAACAAAATTCCAGCCTACTTAGAAAGCCTGCTGTCTAAAGTGGGCTTTCTTTATTTGGTATTTCAAAAACCTCTATGAGTTCGCGCAGTGAAATTTCAGTCGCTAGAAGAAATAAAGTTGAGAATTATTTTTCTTTCAGCCTAGGCATCAACTCAACTAAATTACACGGTCGATTGCGATAATCAAGTTGGTGTGATACTAGTTTATCCCATGCTTCGGCACATGCTCCTGCTGAACCAGGGAGGCAAAAAATATACGTTCGGTTCGCTACGCCCGCGAAGGCGCGTGATTGTAGAGTTGACGTTTTAATAGTCTCAAACGACAACATGCGGAACATTTCGCCAAAGCCTGTTATTTCTTTATCTAAAAGAGGTCGGATTGCTTCTGGGGTCCCATCGCGACCAGTTACACCCGTTCCGCCTGTGGTGAGTACTACATTAGGTTTGGCTTCAGCAATCCATGTTGATACTGCAGCGCGTACCTGATATATGTCATCAGTGACAATTTTCTTCTCATATACTGCATGACCAGCTTTACTCAAGCGATCGCATAGTATTTTGCCTGATTTGTCATCTGCCTCAGTACGAGAATCGGATATGGTTAGCACCGCGATATCTAAAGGAATGAAAGAACGTTCGTTGTCACTCATATATAATAGTAATCTAATTAATCTATATTCTTAATTTAGCGCACTTCGTAATTAATGTCATAGAAAATGAACGTAGAGATATTTAATAAGCCCTATGATCCTTGGCAAGAGGCCAAGAACTACCAAGATGAGCGCCTTGATGCGGGTAAGTATGGAGCGATGGCATTGTTTATAGGCACGATGCGTGATTTGAATGAAGGCGATATAGTTACTTCGATGACGCTAGAGCATTATCCTGCAATGACGCAAAAACACTTGGAGAAGATTGTAAAAGATGTAATCGATAAGTTTGATCTTTTAGATGTAATGCTTATGCATCGAGTAGGGAAAGTATTCCCAAGTGATCCAATTGTATGTGTAGCGGTTTGGTCAGAGCATCGTGCAGCTGCGTATGACGCAAACCGTTTCATTATGGAAGACTTAAAAGCTAAAGCAGCATTTTGGAAAAAAGAAACCTTGGCGGGCGAACAAAATGCAAAAGAACGTTGGGTAGAAAGAAATACGCCTGGGTAACTAAATGATAGCTTCAAACGGTAAAACTTGAACAGTATTACCTTCATCCACACCTTCAGACTCCATCGGAAGAATAATAAAGCAATTTGCGTCTGACATTGAGCGTAATATTCCTGAACCTTGTGCTCCAGTTTTAACTACTTCGTATTGTGCAGGGTCTTCACTTTTAGTGAGTATTCCACGCTGATATTCAACGCGACCGAGTCGTTTTATTAACTTGGTTTGGCAACGTGCATTAATCATCAGTGGGGATTGATACTCACTACCTGATAATTTTTTAAGTGCGGGTTGCACAAACATATAAAAAGTAACCATTACAGAGACTGGATTGCCGGGCAAGCCAAAGAACAAGGCGTTTTTAATCTTACCAAAGGCAAGAGGTCTGCCTGGTTTCATTGCAACTTTCCAAAAGTTTACTTCGCCAATTTTATCCAATGTTTCTTTTACAAAATCAGCATCACCGACCGATACACCCCCTGAGGTAATTATTACATCTGCCTCGTCTGAAGCAGTATGAAAAGCTTGCTCAACTGCTTCACGTTTATCTTTAATCACTCCCAAATCAATAATTTCTACACCTAAACGTGTAAGCATTCCATATAGCGTATAACGGTTACTGTCATAGATTTGACCAATTTCAAGTTGACTACCGACAGGGCGCAATTCATCCCCTGTTGAGAAAAATGCAACACGTAATTTTTTAACTACACTAATTTCATTTTTACCTACTGAGGCGAGTAGGCCTAGGTCTGCAGGTGTAAGCAGTTTACCTTTGCTTAGTACTTTTCCACCTACAGGAATATCTTCGCCTGCTTGGCGAACGTTTTGTCCGCCTTGATTTGTGTAGTCAACCTGAATTTCATTGCCAACTATTTCTACATGTTCTTGCATGACGACGGTGTCCGTTCCATCAGGCATCGCTGCACCTGTCATGATACGTACACATTCTCCTGTACTGACGGTGCCTTTGTAAGGGCGTCCAGCCCACGCGGTGCCAATATTCTTTAATGTGGCTTGAGATTGTTGCGGTATATCTGTTGAATGAATTGCATAGCCATCCATGGCTGAATTGGTGTGACCAGGAACATTTATAGCTGAAAAAACGTTTTCTGCGAGTGTGCGATATAATGCTTCACGAATGGGAACTTTTTCGGTCCTAGTAATTGAATCTACCTGATTGAGTATTTGTTGTAAGGCTTGACCGGCCTCCATTGAGGCTGGATCAAAGTCATCCATGCAGCTAGGTTCGCGTTGAACGGAATCAGGTTTATGGTTACTTGTAGTCATAAAGGTTCCTGTTGCTTATCTAATATAGATTATAAGTATAATGCTCATATTATATGAACTCGAATTATTAATAAGAGTCTACTTTATTCATATCACCACACATCATAATTTTTTCACCTTCAATTTTATGTCTCATATGAAATATATATCTGCTTCCATATCCCAGAGTAGTTTTCAGATTTCCAGCTATTTATTTTTGCTCACAATTTCTTTATCAGTAAGTGCCGTATGGCAGACTGAAGATGCAGCAATCATGGGCACTACAATCCGTATTGAGGTTTGGCATGAGGATACAAATGTGCGCCAACAGGGTATCGATAAAGTATTAGAGGAAATGGAACGTGTTAATCGCTTGATGAGTCCTTACATTGAGCAAAGTCAGTTATCGAAAATAAATAAGTATGCGCATGAAGAGCCAGTAGAAGTTGATCGAGATTTATTTGAACTCATAGAAAAATCATTAGAAGTATCGCGACTTACAAATGGTGCATTTGATATTACTTATGCAAGTGTGGGGCACCTATTCAATTATCGTAAAGAAATAAAACCTACTGAAGAAGAAATCGCTGCGGCTAAACTATTAATTGATTATAAAAATGTTGTATTAAATAAGGATCAATTAAGCGTTTCTTTTTTAAAGCATGGTGTAAAAATCGATTTAGGAGGAATTGCTAAAGGGTTTGCAGTTGATCGGTCGATTCAACATTTGAGTGATTTAGGTATTAGACATGCCTTGGTTTCAGCTGGAGGGGATACACGATTGCTAGGTGATCGTCATGGCAGGGCTTGGTTAGTTGGTATTCGTGATCCAGCGAATACAGAGGAAGTGATTGTAATGTTGCCGCTGCAAGATGAGGCATTATCTACATCTGGCGACTATGAACGATTCTTTATTGAGGATGGTGAGAAATATCATCATATTATTCGTCCTAGTACGGGTTATTCGGCTAGCGAAGTTCGAAGTGCTTCGATCATTGCGAGAGATTCAATTACTTCAGATGCGCTGTCTACCAGTATCTTTGTTATGGGCCCTAGCAAAGGCCTTGAATTATTGAATAGCTTGGATGGTGTGGAAGGTGTAATCGTCGACCAACAAGGAGAACTTTATTATTCGAAGGGCCTTGAAAGAGAACAACAAAAGTAACAAAACTCCGTAAATTCTAATTCTCGTGTGAAGTAATTCATACCTTGCATATTCAAAAAATAATCTTCTAATTTAGTACGGTAACTACTAATACCGCTTGTCTGTTTGTTTTGGCCGTTGACGCTTTTGTCGCGGTTCCTCCCATTTAACCAGAGAATAATCAGCTGACTATAGTCCTTTTAAATCAAGGAGATAGGAGTATTACGTAAGATTGGTTACCACCTCAAATACCTTGATGTTAACAACTGATTCTACGTGAGTTTTTTATATAGAGAAGGATCTATACACGCTTTCGGAGTTGTTTATGAGCAAAAACTTTACACATATTTGGGTTGCGATGATTGCTATGAGTTGTGCACTGTCGGTACTTTCCAGTTGCAAGACAGGAGAAACGACTACATCAGAAGGTTTTACTACTATCAATGGTGATTTCCCAGTTGTATATGCCCAAAGAAATCTGGATGCCATTGGAAATCCTACAGATGGTGTTACCTTTTCAGCTGGTGGGGACCTTATGTATAAGGATGCCTCTATTCCAGTAATTTTACCTGTAAATATCACTGCTGCTTATACACAAGGGCAAGGTGATGTTTCTGATCCTTCAGTTAATTTTGATGCTACTAAAGTAGTTTTCTCTATGCGTGGTCCAGACGATCAAACATTTAGTTTATGGGAGATGGATGTTAGGACAAAACAATATACTCGATTAATGATAGATGCTGTGGCAGCAGAATCCGGTAACGATGTAGACCCAGCTTATTTGCCTGATGGAAGAATCGTATTTTCATCTGATCGTCAAAAGCGCATGCAAGAGATGATGCAAGATCAAAATATTGTTAGACATAAAACCTTAGACGAATATGAAAGAGAACCAGCATTACAATTACATGTGTTAGATCCTGCAACTCAAGAGAGTACACAGATTTCTTTTAACCAAAGTCATGATCGTAATCCTACTGTGCTTAAAGATGGACGAATTATGTTTAGTCGTTGGGATCATTTAGCGAATCGTAATCATTTTCCAATCTTTACGGTTAACCCGGACGGTACTGATTTGTTTGTTATGTATGGCGCATTTAGTCCTGGTAATTCTATGTTGCATCCTATGGAGCAAAGAAACGGAAATATAATGTCGACTTTGATGCCATTGTCAGGAACTGATGAAGGTGGTCCGATAATATCTATTGATGTGTCTAATTATTCTGAACATTGTGCGCCTGCTCCAGGTGTACCTGAGGGTTGTAATGGTCAAAAAGACATGCAATTTAACAATCAGGCTGTAACTTTTGATGGAAGTTTTTCACCGGGTGGTCGTTATACAACACCTTATCCACTTTGGGACGGCACTAATAGAGCATTAGTTTCCTATGCAATTCCACCAAATGATGAGTTTGGTGGTATTCCAACTGAAACACATCCGTTAGATGGTTCTGTAAAGCAAGTGTTTGGTCCAACTAAATATCAAATTTGGATGTTGGATTTTAATTCGCAAGTTGCCCGTGTCGTGCAAACAGGTTCTCCTGGGAAAGCTTTGGTAGACCCGGTTCCTCTTTTCCCTCGTGCATTAAGCGATTACTCAGCAATCATTCCTAATAAACCAGTCGATCAGAATATGGTTGCTGAGCCAAATGGTTTGGGTGGTCTGGGCATGGGCGTGTTAGGAGTGCGTTCAGTTTATCACACCGATTTCTTAGACATTATGGGAGATAGTGTTTTGGTACCTGCGATTGGCGAGAATATTCCAAAAAATGGTGATACTCCAAATTTATCGGCAATGAAAGATCCGAATAACGGGAATTTTTTAAATCGTCCTGGGTATTTTGCACGTGTCACACGTGCGTTACCCACGCCTCCAGGGATATCAAGAAGTGCAATTGGCCGTACTAACTTTGAAATGCAAGAAGTGTTGGGATATGTGCCGGTAGAACCAGACGGTTCTTTGCTGACTAAAGTCCCAGCAGATTCTGCTTTAACTATTACAGTTTTAGATAAAGCAGGTCGTGCCTTCCAAACGCATACAAACTGGTTGCAAGTACGTCCAGGTGAAATCCGAACATGTAATGGTTGTCACTCGCCAAGACGTGCAAATAGTTCTATCAATGTTGCGCCAATTGCAGGTAATCATGCGAATGCAATTGGCACAGAGACAATGGCTGAAACTCGAACACGTTTAAATAATGAAGTGGCTCCTTCACTAAGTACGAAAATTGATTTTACTGAGTTCTGGTCAGCTGGTCTTGAAGAAGACTTTGCATTGTCATTAGCGAATATAGAAACACCGGTACCAGATAATGGTCGGATTGATTATGTTACTCATATTCAACCATTGTGGGATAAAGATCGTGGTGCGAATACATGTGTTAACTGTCACCGAAATAGCTTATTAGCTGATCCTATATCAGCAGGACTTAGTCTTGAAGGTGGATTGCCAGGGGCAGGAGGGCATGTAATTTCATACAAAAATTTAATGGTAGGGCCATACAAATTGGATGTAAATGGATTTCCACTTCCAGCGGTAGTAAATGCAAATGGTCGCGTTTCATTCCCGCGTAGTCCTGCATTAGTTCGTGTAGGTAGCTCAAGAAATAGTTCACGTACAAGTCATTTAGTAGAAACCATTTACAATACCAAGTTGCGAGCGGGTGGTAGTTACAATGTAGGAATTACAGATCACGCATCTATGTTAACGCCTGATGAAAAGTGGCTGATTTCAACTTGGGTGGATGTGGGTGCGCAATATACAAACGAACCTTACGAACTTTTAAATGGTCAATACGTTGTACGTGATGCAATTGTTTCAAGTCGAGGTGTTAGCCGATCAGTGTTTAATGATCAGATTCATCCAATCTTACAAGCTGAATGTTTTGCTTGTCATCTAGCGGAAGGTTTTAGTGGCAATTCTACTGTTGAGTCTGATGACTTTGCAGACGAGAATGATGAGGCACATGAATATAATCGTTTTGTGCTAACAGGCAATCAAACAGGTGACTTTAATGTTACTCAAGCAATGATAAATAATCTTTGTGACCCACAAAACAATGATTTGTTGTTGCGTCCTATTTCGAATAATGTTGAACCCAATTTGCCACACGCGCAGATTTTGGTGGATATCAATGACCCACTAAGCGCCACTCAGCCGGTATTTTCAGACACTGGTCCTGGATCCTCCTATGACACTATTTTCACCTGGATTAGCATGGGTGCAGCTAGTAATCCAACCTGTCTAAATTAGTAAATAAAACAGAGGTTTGTCGTGCATTTATTGCGGCTGGTGCTACTGGTCGCAATAGCACCAATTTTCTTATTTCAAGGATGTGATAGCACATCAAACGAACCGTTGCCTAACAGTGGTGTGAGTTTATGCATAGATATTTATGAGATGTGTATAGAACCTATTATGCATACTGCGACATCTACAGGTAATTCCTGTTCTCAAGCGGGATGTCATGCTCCTCCTACTGGGCAAGATGGATTTTTCTTATATAACAACATGCCTACTGTTGGAGTTGAATTAATGAATAACTTCAACCAAGTTGAAGCAAGAACGCTTAATAATGGATTGTTGCTAAGCAAAGCTACAGGTAACGCGCATGGCGGCGGCCAACAACTAAGGGTTGGTGACATTTGTTATAACGCTATTCAAGAATGGAGTGTAATAACTTTTGGTGGTGGAGCTTGTCCACCGCTTCCAAGTGGCTGTCCTACACCGGCTCAAGTGCCAGTTTTCTGCGGGCCGTAAATAAGCCATGCATAAAAAAATTAAATTAACGGGCTACTCTGTAACTAAGCAAGGTATAACTCACTTATTTTATTTGCTTTTATATTTAGTGCTTGCAGTTGCACCATTTTCTAGCGCATTCGCAGAAAAAGAATTTCAGCGCGTCAAAATCGTCGACCCATATATTGAATTACACACAGGTCCCGGTCGTGGTTATCCAATTTTTTATGTAGTGAAACGCCATGATTGGATTGACATCATGAAGCGTAAAACAGATTGGTTTAAAGTGAGAAATGATCGTGGTGTAGAAGGCTGGGTAAGACGCGAGGGAATGGAACAAACTTTAACGGTTGCAGGAATTCCACAATCGTTTAGGGATATTTTATATGATGATTACCTTCATCGTCGCATCGAATTTGGTATTTCTGCTGGTGAGTTTGAGAGTGACCCAATTGTATCCGCGAGACTTGCTTATAAATTTACTGAGAATATTGCTCTTGAGTTTCAGGTTTCTAAAGTAGCAGGTAAATTATCTAGTTCAGATATTTATGCCGTTAATTTAGTTTCTACACCCTTTCCTGATTGGCGTCTTACGCCACACTTCACTATTGGCTATGGACGTTTTGAAAACGAGCCAAAAGGCGCCTTAGTACAAGATGTTGACACTGAAGACGACTTGGCAAACTTGGGTTTGGGGCTACGTTACTACTTGACTAAAAGATTCTTTTTGCGCGGTGATTATCGACGTTACATTGTTTTGTCAGAAGATGACCGGAACGATGAGTTTGATGAATTCAGCGCAGGGGTTTCATTCTTTTTTTGATGCTAAACATAGGACATCGTATGAAAGTTAAATTAATTCTTATTTTATTTTTCGTTTTTATTTTGCAGTCAGCATATGCAGAAGATGATGCACCCGAACCTGAGTCATCACAAGAGCAAGTGATTGAGCCCGAGATCTATCGCAGAGATATTGTTCTGCCACGTATTGATGCCCAGGATTTTGAAATCACAGCTTATTACGGTGTTTTAAATGTGGAAGACTTTGGTACCGAACCTAGTTATGGATTAAGGGCTGCATATCACATTACAGAAGATTTCTTTATAGAGGCAGCGATAGGAGCATCGGAGGCATCTGATGACACCTTTCGAGATCTAACTACTTTTAAAATTCTAGATGACGAAGACATCACTTATTACAACGTATCTATTGGTTACAACATTTTTCCCGGCGAAATCTTTTTAGGGCAAGATTTGGCAATGACCAGTAGTTTTTACCTGATGTTTGGAGTAGGCAATGTGGAGTTTAATCGTGAAGATGAGTTTGCATATAACGTAGGTTTTGGGATGAAAGTATTGCCTAAAGATTGGCTGTCTTTACGAGTAGATGTGCGTGACATTATCTATGAGACCGATCTGTTAGGGGACAATGAATTTACGCATAATTTTGAAATTACTGGAAACATTGGTGTGTTCTTTTAGTAAATGTAGATTGTGTAATAACAAACAGTGTTCAAGGAAATGAAAAACTATGTGTAAAAAACAACTGATTCTTACTACTTTAATTGCATTACTTGTGATTACTCTCGCAAGTGTTGTAGCTGTTGCCAAAATCAAAGCAGATAGCGCGCCAGATTTCGTTTTAAAGAGCGCATCTGGAAAGAATGTGCGTTTGAGTGAACTCAAGGGTCGAGTTGTCATGTTGAATTTTTGGGCAACTTGGTGTGGTCCTTGTGCAGAAGAGATTCCACACTTGAATGAATTGCATGAGTCTCTTGATCCATATGATTTTGAATTATTGGGTATTAATTTAGATGAAGATCAATCTAAAGCAATACATTTAGCAAAAAAGTTAGAAGTCAACTTCCCTGTGTTATTTGATACTGAAAAAGATGTCAGTAGAAGCTTTGATATTAAGGCGATGCCTACAACCATCATTATTGATCGTTCGGGAAATATTAGGCACGTAAATTATGGGTTTAAAAACGGCTATATTGAGCGTTATCACAGACAGATTCAGGCCTTAAGGAAGGAATGATTTATGTCTAAAAAGTTATCTTTTATTTTTATTGTTTCAATAATCTTGTCAGCTAGTGCCTGCTCATCATTTCGTTTACCTAATTTGTCAAATATTGAGCCTTGGGTTGCACCCTATGAGCGTGAACATTTGGCAGATCCGATAATGAGTTTTAATAAAGATCCACTTTCTAATAAATATAGACAGCATGTCTTTAACACGCGTGAAGGATCACGCGGTGCAGGTTATGCGCATGGCGGTGGTTGTGGTTGCAATTAGTTTTAGATCAATGACAAAACCAATATACAAAATAAATTTTCTAATACTTTTTTTATGTATTTTTAACATCCAGCATGTTTTAGCAGAAGTATTGCCTGAAGAAAGAGCGGATATTGGTTACCACTACTATGATGGTGGTGGTGTTGAAGTAGATGGACCTATGATGTTGGTTCGCAAAAACTTCTCAGGTAAATATTCGGTTTATGGTGGTTATCATCATGACAGTATCAGTGGCGCATCACCGGATGTTTTAGCCGGTGCAAGTAAATATGACGAAGATCGTGATGAATATACGATTGGTGGAACTTACTTGCGTGATAACACACTGATGGATCTTTCTTATAGTTACAGTGACGAAGATGATTACGAATCTAATACAGTAAGTTTTGATGTATCACATGAAGCTTTTGGCGCCCTGACCAAGGTAAATATTGGAGCTTCAGTTGGAGCAGATGATGTAGAACGCAATGATTTGCCGAGTTTTGATGAAGATTTAGATCGTTATTCCTTTCGTGCAGGGCTTTCACAAGTGATTACAAAAACCTCTGTAGTGGCCTTTAATTATGAGGCTACGGTGGAAGAAGGCTTCTTAAATAACCCTTATCGCTTTGTTTTTATTAATGGTATTTCACAAGGCAGTGGTTCCGAAGAGTATCCAGATACACGAACCGGGCAAGCCTTCTCTCTAAAAGGCATTAAATATTGGCAACATCGCGCCTCTACATCTCTCGGTTATCGGTTTTATACGGACACTTGGGACATTGACTCATCTACCGTAGACCTTAATTACTCACAATACATAGGAAATCAATGGGTTGTTGACGTTTATGGCCGCTATTACACCCAAAATAAAGCTGATTTTTATAGCGACAATTTCAGCACTAGATTGAGATATATGGCGAGAGATAAGGAGCTGAGCACATTTGATAGTTTTTCAATAGGTGGTCGAGTTCGCTACGACTTATTTAAAGACTACAAATCCTTACGTACAGCATCATTAACTCTTGCCGTTGAGTATCTGGATTATGAGTATGACGATTATTCAGGGATTGAATCAGTTGCGGATGTTGGAAGTTTGGGAAGTGGATATTCATTTGATGCTACAACAATTCATTTCTATTTTTCAGCATGGTTTTGATTGAGTTATGTATGTTTAGTTTGTGGAGAAAACTTATGTATAAGAAATTAATGTTATTCATTACTTGTATTCTGTTGACTTACGTTTGCTGTGTCACAGCAGATATTGGTGAACTAAATGCGCGTGAAGCTAAAGACTTTCAAGGCTTGGATGATGATATTCAGGTTTTGAAAGAAGAAGTGCTCGAGCTAAATCGTGACCTTTATATTTTAGAAGAAGAACTACTTTATCCATCAAGCACTCAAGTTGCAGTTTATGTTTCGGTTGATGTAGGTGATTTCTTTGATTTGGATTCAGTACAAGTCACACTGAATGAAAAAGTAGTAGCAAATTATCTTTACACCGAACGTGAAGTTGAAGCTTTACTACGCGGAGGTGTACATCAAATTTATATTGGTAATCTGCCTTCAGGTGAACATGAGCTGGTTGCCTACTTTGTTGGAAAAGGGCCTAAAGGTAGAGATTTTAAGCGCGGTGCTAATCGAATCATTGATAAAGGTTTAGGTGCTAAGTATTTAGAGTTAAAAATTACTGACCGAACCCCAAAACATCAACCAGACTTTGTTGTTAAAGAATGGGAATAAGTATATAGATGTCGTTTCCTAGGCTAGAAATGTTGGGTAAATTTAAAGCTAAGGCTATCTTGGCTTTTTGCGTTTATGTGCTTTCGCTATTCTCAGGCGTATCTAGTGCAAATATCGAGCAGCCAAGTACTATAAAAGATCTTCACTATGGTGAAGTGCTATTTCATTTCTATCAAGAAGATTATTTTACTTCTATCGTTCATTTATTAGCAGCGCGTGATTTAAACAGAACCACTAATCATATTCCTGAAGACGAATTATTGCTTGGCGGCATCGACCTTTCTTATGGGTTGCATAAAGAAGCTTCTAGGATATTTGATAAACTTTTGCAAGGAAATGTACGTGATGCAATTAAGAATCGTGCTTATTACTATTTAGCAAAAATATATTATCAACGTGGTTATATAGATGAATCGGCGAACTTTTTAAGTAATGTTTATGGTCCTGTTCAAGAAAGTGTATTTGGTGAATTAAAATTATTAACTGGCCAGGTATATATGGCACAGGGCAAGTACGATGCAGCAATTTCAAGCTTGGATAATTGGAAAGCACCAAAAAGTCATGAGAATTATGCAGATTATAATCTTGGGATAGCCTATACAAAGCGCGGCAATATCGATAAAGGGATTGAGCATCTTAAAAAAGTAGGCAAGCTAAAAGCTAAAACTGAAACTATGCGAACTCTTAGAGATCGCGCAAATCTCGCATCGGGTTTAACCTTAATTCAAAATGATCGTCCTGCAGATGCAATCGAATATTTAGAAAAAGTACGTCTAGAAGGTCTTTATTCAAACTTAGCTCTTCTTGGAATTGGATGGGCAAATTCGAATGCGAATAGACACAGCGCATCTTTAGGGCCTTTGCAAGAATTACGTAATCGAAGCGCTTATCACTCAGAAGTGCAAGAAGGTGTATTGGCACTTGCGCATGCTTATAACGAGTTGGGTTTGCATGGTAGAGCCGTGCAAGCGTATGAACAAGCAGCAGGTATCTATAACGAGGAAGCAAAAGCGCTTTCATTTGCTGCACATGAAATTGAACGTGGTGTTTTAGTTGATGCTTTGTTAGATCGAACTAAGGGTGGCCCAAAAATGGGCTGGTTCTGGGCACTTAGGGATCTTCCAGAGTTGCCAGAAGTAAAATACTTTACAGAACTTCTGGCTGAGCATGAGTTTCATGAGGCGCTGAAAAATTTTCGCGACTTGTTGTTCTTGAAGAAAAATTTAGCACATTGGGATGAAAACATTTCTATATATTTAACAATGTTAGATACCCGTAAGGCACGTTATCAAAAATATTTGCCACTAGTGCAGCAAAGGTTAAGTGGACTAGACCTGAATGAACTTAAGTCTCAACAAGACAGCTTATCTTCTGAGCTTAATGAAATAGAAAAAGATAATGCATTTATTCAATTGGCTACAGCTGAAGAGAAACAAAAACTTTCGGAGATTGATAAATTAGAGCAGCGCTTAGAGTTGCTAAAGCTTCAAGAACCAGATAACAATAAAATAACACAGATGAGTGAGAAGACTGCACTAATGCGCGGCATTATGCATTGGAAAATTCATAATGCTTATATCGAACGCAGTTGGAATCATAAGCAGGAAATTTCTGAGATAGAGAAACATTTATCTATCACGCCTGAAAAAAGTGTTTCTATTAAAAATGCAATTACGGAAAGTGTTGAAAAATTTGATGCATTTGAAGCACGTATTCTTGCGTTACATAAAGAGATTAAAAGATTAATTCCGATTGCGGACCGTGTTTTTGATGAACAATCACGTTATTTAGAGCATGTTGCAGTAAAAGAACTTAAGCATCGCGAGAAAATACTTGTGGGTTATGAAAAGCATGCGCGCTACGAGCTTGCCTCTTCATATGATGCCGCTGCATCTTCTATAGTTCCTGGCGGTGAGGAAACTAGTTCTGAAGACAGTAAATCTGAAAGCCCCAAGAAACGGTGGAAGCTATGGTAAAGCTTGCACGCAAAATACTTGTAATTACTGTTATAGCAATGTTGGCGGCATGTGGAAGTATTGGCTCTGATAGAAAAGGAGGCAGTATTGGTAGTCTCAGTAAAAAAAGCGTCAAGGTTAATGAAGATGTGCCAATAGTCAGTAGTCGCACTAAAGCTATCAATCAATATAGAAAACTTGTTAATGAAGACCCAGAAAACGTGCAACCTGAAGTGTTACGTAGATTAGGTGATTTGCGTATGGAAGAAACCGAGGATCAGTTAGCAGAAAATGTTCAAGTACCGGACAAGAGTACTTACGCTGAAACTATTAAGCTTTATGAAGGTGTGTTAGCAAAACATTCAATATACCCAAATAGAGATCGCGTTCTCTATCAACTCTCCAGAGCGTATGAGCTTACTGGGCAGTATGAAAAAGCTCTTAATGCCTTGGACCAATTGGTCTACGAATATCCAGCTTCAGATTATTATGGGGAAACTCAATTTAGGCGCGCCGAAATTTTATTTGTAGAAAAGAAATATTCGCAAGCTGAAGATGCATATGAGTCGGTAATCAAGCAAGGGCCGGAAGGCCGTTTTTATATACATTCTTTATATAAGCACGGTTGGTCACACTTCAAGCAAGTTGATTATGATTATGGAATTCCGTCTTTTAATACTGTGCTCGATAACTTGTTAGTAGCTGGAGTAGAAGCGGTGCAAATAGCTCAGTTATCTCAACCTGATCAAGAGTTGTTAGATGATACTTTGAGAGCAATCAGTTTAAGTTTTGCATACCTTGGTGGACCAGAAGAGTTATCCAAGTTTTATGCGAAGTCTGGGAGACAACCCTATGAAATATTAGTCTATGAAAGACTAGGTAAACAATATTTAGATAAGAGACGTTGGAGTGATGCTGCCAACACATATAGACAATATGTTGAAACCCATCAATTTAGTCCTAAAGCACCACACTTTCAGATTGAATCTATGGAAGCGTATAAAAAGGGTGGATTTCCATCTGAAGTGTTGCGTTCTAAAAAGCAGTTCGTTGTGGACTACAACTTAAAATCGGAATATTGGGAGCATAATGACGTTAAGCAATCAGAGGATATTGTTGCCTTCCTTAAGTCTAATATCACTGACCTTGCGAAGCATTATCATTCGATTGCGCAAAATGAGCGTAAGAAACCCAAAGAGTATTATGATGAAGCGGCTACTTGGTATAGCGCATATCTAGAATCTTTTCCACAAGATGAAAATGCATCTAAGATGAATTTTCATCTTGCTGAAGTGCACTATGAAACTAAGCAGTATGCTAACGCTGTTCGAGAA
>Ga0255057_10001087_pt1 | contig 15569 bp, 14 predicted proteins | sample Cases_109_6_MG_FD_189022 | JGI IMG/M metagenome (GOLD analysis project Ga0255057, IMG submission 189022) | Seawater microbial communities from Amundsen Gulf, Northwest Territories, Canada - Cases_109_6 | ecosystem: Environmental > Aquatic > Marine > Gulf | place: Canada: Northwest Territories... | reverse complement strand
GAACTGGAACACCAGATTGGCCGCCAAGATCGTCGTCTGTGACCCCTGATCGGTCATCGGATTGACCTCGTTGAGAACAAAACCGGCCACCCGGCTCGCCAGCGGGAGCAGCAGGTCGAGCAGCAATCGGGTTGAGAAACCTCCGGGCTCCTGCCAGCCGACTCCGGGAGCAAAGGCCGGGTCGAGCACATCGATGTCGACCGACACCACCACATGTTCCGCCGGTTCGATGATCTGAGAGATTCGTGCCAGCGTCGCCGTGATCCCGTCGGAGAACACTCGGGCGGCCGGAAGCTCGGTCAGCCCGATGCTGTCGATGAACCGTTTCGAAGACGGAAAGTTGAAGTTGCGGGTTCCCACCTGCACGCAATGTCGTGGATCCACTCTCTCCAACTCGAGCGCCCGCCGCATCCCACTCGATTGACTGTGGCTCCCCTGGGCGTCGCTCCGGTCTAGCAGGTCCAGGTGGGCGTCGAAGTGAACAACCGCTACCGAGCCCGAAACCGCATCGTGGATCCCGGCTACTGCCGGGAAGAGGACCGAATCGTCCCCCCCGACGACGACCGGCACCCGACCCGACGCCGCCTCCGACCGAACCAGATCGCGAGTCGCCGCCACCGTTGCCAAGAGATCATGGGGAACCACCGGGACGTCACCGACATCGTGCAGGGCTCCTGGATCGAAAGGAACGATCTCATCACGATCGATCCAATAGATGCGACGATCCTCGACACGCATCTTCATCCAGTCCAGGTGCCGCCTGATCTCGTCCGGGGCATAGCGAGAACCGGGCCGTCCGAGGGTGGCCGCCCCGTCGAAGGGCACACCGATGAACGAGAACTCCTTCATAGAATCACACCTCCCGCACACCCTGGATCGCCAGCCAGACGCCGACGACCACCAGGATCACTGCGGCGACCCTACCGAGAGACGACATCACCCGGCCGGTCAATGGACCCATTCGCAGGGGACCCAACGCCACCAGCATGCCGGCGGCCAGCCCGAGCCCGGGCAACACCGACTCCAGACCATCGGAGGCGCCGATGGTCAACGTGAGAGTGATCGTTTCCGGCGAAATCACCCGCGGATAGGCCACCGGCCAGAATCGGGCTGCGACTCCGTCGGGAACCGGCTCCGACGCCGGGATGGGGACGAACATCATCCACGTAGCCACGATGACGAGAACGAAGCCCGCCGCGATGCGGAATGTCTCGGGGGAGATCTCGACCGCATCGAGAACCGGGCCGGAAACTGCGGCGATCCCGACAAGTGTGATCACACCGACGGCGGTCCCCGGGCCGAGCAGACCCATGCGAGCTCCACCGTTGTCGTTCTCGGGGATCCCGAGCCGGGTCCGGACCGGATTGAGAGCCGCCAAATAGGCGACGATCGCCAACAGGGTGTTCATCGATCCTCCTCCATCGCCTGCAGCACGGGCAATGCCGCCAGAAGCGCCGACAGCACGTGTTGTTGACCATCCATCTGGGTGTACCCGCGGTAGAACCATGCGCCCGCCTGCAGGGCCGGCTCGGCTGCAACCGAAGCCTCTTCCGGCGAGACCTGACGTTGAACCATGAACCCGGCCGTGCACACCAAGCGTTCCTCGATCTGGGCGGTCAAATCCGCCAATCGAGGCTCCCGCAGGCTGAGCCGATGGAGGGCGCCTATGCCCTCCCCTGCGGTGCCGACCCCTGCAGGTGGCCCCGGGTACCAGCGGAGCCACAGGTTGAGCCCGGTCCCGCGCCGCTGCGCCTCGAATCGCAGCCTGATCCCAAAGTATCCGGCGAGTCGCCTGGCATATGCGACCCGATCATCCGTGAGCAGATCCGAGTCGAGATCACTCACCGTATATGCAGCCCAGTGATCCGGCAGGCTGGTCAGGTAGCCCTCCGTCAGATTGCGGTCGTTGCCCATATAGTCGACCGTGCGCGACGCCGCTTCACCAAAACCCTCTCCGGGAAACTCCCGATCCAATAGCGCTAACGCCCACGCCGCTTCGCCGGTGGCAAAGGGTCCAAACACCGGGCGCGGCTGCTGATCCGAGCCGTCCCAGGATGCAAACACACTGCCGTCCGACTGTTGCTGCATCATCAAGAACCGACCCATGGCCTGCATCAACTGATCGTGCACCGGGTCCCCCGTCGCCGCCCGCCGCAGCGCCAAGGCTGCCAGCAGCAGTCCGTTCGCTCCGACCTCAATGTCGCGGCCCGGCTGCCACGCCATCCAGTCATCGTGTTCGACGATGCTGGCGAGTGAATGAGCCAGTCCCCGATCCGCCGCAGCCAAGACCGCCCGATCTCCAGAGATTGCGAACGTCTGGTACAGCGACATGGTGACACCGCCGTGCCTGGCGTTGTTGTAGCTCGTGTTTACCCGATCCTGTTCCCGGTGGTACCCGTAGGTGTAGGTGCCGTCGTCGGCCATGCCCCCGATGAGCCACCCCAATGTCGCATCGATCGAGTCGGACACATCTGCCGCGGTCACCGCCGGGCACACCTCGGCAGGAACCACTCCGACGCGAACGACGGCAGCTCCGACGATCAGAACCGACAAGTGAAGCGCGACCCGGCGCCTCATTGCGGAGGCGGCTTGCAGCTTGCAGATTGCAGCATGCAGTAAGAAGCGGGACTCACAGCCATGGGGACGATTCCAGCAGGTGTGACCACCGGGCGTGGCATCATCGGAGGATGACCGATCAACTCGACGTATTGCTGCTGCTGGCGCTACCGGCGTCCGGCAAGTCCGAGGTTCGGCGGTATCTGGATCAGCTGGACCCGGAGTCGGCGCGTCGCGACATGGGGCTCGGCCCAACGACCCAACTCGACGATTACCCCTACGTCCATCTGATGCGCCGGATCTCGCAAGAACTCCAGGCGATGGGCGAGGATCCGGTGTTTTTCGCATCGGACGACGCGCCCTGGCAAGAACCATTCGATTGGCTGACCCTCATCCACCTCATCAACGCTGATTTCACCCAGATGGAAAACGGCGGCGGCGCCACCCCGAATCCTTCAGGCCTGCTGAACAGGTTCGACGGCGCCCGAGGCTTGGCCGGGGCAACCGAACCTTTTCGTGCCCTCAGTCCACGGGTTCGCGCTGCTCTCGAAGCCGGTATCGCCTCCGATGTTGCCGACCTAGCTCCGGTAGCGCCGGCAGATCCCGACTCGACGATCGTCATCGAGTTCGCCCGGGGTGGGCCGCTGGAGGCCGGGTTGCCTCTTCCCCACCCGTTCGGGTATGCCGCCTCGATCGCCGCGCTTTCCGAAGAGATCCGCCGACGAGCCTCGATCCTCTATGTGTGGGTTGAACCCGAAGAGAGCCGCCGCCGCAATCGTGAACGAGCGCTGCCGGGGAGGGAGGGCGACGCCTCGATCTTGCACCACGGCGTTCCCGAGACGGTCATGGTCGAAGACTACGGAATCGACGACATGAATTGGCTCGAAGGCCGAGCTCGGATTCCGGGTACGATCCCGATCGGGGCCGCCGACATTCCGATGCAACGCTTCGATAACCGCATTGATCGGACCTCGTTTCTCCGCGGCGAGCCCGCCGAGTGGCCGACCGACGCGGTCGACGAACTGCACCGAGATCTCTCCGCGGCTCTTCTCCGGCTGGCGTGCCGCGAGATGTCGAAAAACAGAGCCGAACCGGAGTAGAGATGACCAACCTGCGTAGACCCGACAAGTCACATCGGTAGTCTCTCGTACGTGCAATACCAGCCCGCCATCGATGCCGTCACGGGCGAGCTCTACCTTCCGATCGCCGAGCGGGGCCGCCGATTGCTGGATGAGCCGCTCCTCAATAAGGGAACGGCATTCACATCGGACGAGCGCGAAGTACTCGGAGTGCGGGGACTACTGCCGAACCACGTGTCCACCCTCGATGAGCAGGTCGATCGGGCGCTCGACCAGTTGACGTACAAGGACGCCGACCTCCAGAAGCATATCTACCTTGCAGGTCTCCAGGACCGCAACGAGACGCTGTTCTATCGCCTGATCATGGACAACCTGGCGACGACGGTCCCACTGATTTACACGCCGACAGTGGCCGAGGCGTGCCGCCACTGGAGTCACATCTTTCGTCGGGGGCGCGGAATCTATGTGACCGCCGAGGACCGCGGTCGGATCGACACGGTGCTGAGGAACGCCGTGATGCGCGAAGCTGCGGTCATCGTCGTCACGGACAACGAGCGAATCCTCGGCATCGGCGACCAAGGAGCCGGGGGTATGGGTATCCCCATCGGAAAGCTGGCGCTCTACACCGCCGGAGCCGGGATCCACCCTTCGCTATGTCTTCCGGTGTCACTCGACGTGGGCACCAACAACGAAGAACTCCTCGAAGATCCGCTGTACCTCGGAGTCCGCCAGCCGCGGTTGCGAGGTGGGGAGTATTGGTCGCTGGTCGATGAGTTCGTCGCTGCCGTGCTCAAGGTCTTCCCCTCGGCGATCCTGCAATGGGAAGACTTCGCCAACTCGACGTCCTTCCGCCACCTGGACATGTATCGCGAGGTTCTCCCTTCGTTCAACGACGACATCCAGGGCACCGCATCAATGGTGGTCGGAGGACTCTTCGCGGCCATGCGGTTGCTCGGCCAGCGCATGTCCGAGCAGAAGGTCGTGATCGCCGGAGCAGGTTCGGCCGGCATCGGGATCGCTCGACAGATCCGTGGGGCGATGGAAGACGAGGGGATCGAACGCGGGGAAGCACACCGTCGGATCCTTCTCACCGATAGCCGAGGACTCGTAATTGCAGGGCGCCAAGGACTCGACGATCGCAAGGCCCAGTTTGCGGCCCCGCCGAGCGTGGTCGCTTCCTGGGAGAATCAAGGTGATTCCTTCGATCTGGAGACAACGGTGCTGGGGCACCAGCCGTCGATCCTCATCGGTGTCAGCGGGCAACCCGATAGCTTTACGGAGCCAATGATCACGGCGATGGCCGCCGCACACGACCGTCCGATCATCATGCCTCTGTCCAATCCGACGGATTTCAGCGAAGCCACCCCGGCCAACATCCTCAACTGGTCCCAGGGTCGGGCTCTGATCAGCACCGGAAGCCCATTCGACGACGTAGTCCATGACGGCATGCGTCACGAAATCGGGCAGGCGAACAACGTCTTCGTCTTCCCGGGAGTAGGCCTGGGGGCTGTGGTGTCGCGCGCCAGGCAGATCACCTCCGGAATGTTCTTGGCGGCGTCGCAAGCACTAGCAGCAGCGGTTGCCGACGACCGACTCAAGCACGGAGGGCTCTTCCCTCCGATCACCGAGATGCGGGAGGTCTCGATCAAGGTGGCGCTCGCCGTGATCGACGCCGCCGTGGTCGATGGCGTTGCCGAGCCGCTCATCGATCCGGTCGCCGCCATGAACCGCATCGCCTGGGAACCGTTCTACCTGCCCTACCGACCGGCGTGATTCTGAGAGCACCGGTCCCCCCAGCCTCGCGCCCGGTCGACGCGGCCGTTCGATAGGGCCGGCCCGGTGAAGTTCGCCGCGACGCCGGGAGCGTGATTGGGCGACCGCCGCGGCCGGGTTATCAGCGGTGCCGGTAGCGGTCGAGCCCAATCAGGGACCGCCACTCCTCGGTTCGTTCCAGAGAACCCACACCCACCGGCATCCCCGTTCCCTCGGCGATGCGGTTCATCATCTCGAAGTTGGCGATCGTCGCGGCGGCGTCAACAACCGCATCCGACCCGAGAGCGCTCCCCAACGACACTCGAGAGGCCTCCACGCTCCCGTCGCCGAGGACGGCATCCACGAACCCGATCAGACGGCTGCCGCCTTCCACCAGCGGGTCGATCGAGGGGTCGGTGATCGCACGAGGGTCGAGTGCAACACCTGCTGTTTCTGAGCTCGCACGGAGCATCAAACTATGGGCCAGCACTCAATAGAAGCACTCGTTGATGGCTGAGGTACGGGCAGCCACCAACTCCATCTGTCGCCGCGACAGGCCCCGCACGAACTCGAGGTCCTGCATCTGTTCGTAGGTGAGATAGAGCGGCCCATGCATATCTTCCTGAGCCTCTGCCTCAGACGGGACCGCACTGAGAGCCCCGACGATCGACGCGCCCCCAACCATTGGAACCCAAGCTGGGCAGGAGCGAGCCGCCGGATCGCCGATTCCGGTCGGATCACCGGCAACCGGCTCGGGCCAACGGGGCAGAGGCAAACCGATGGCGCGGTGGAACGTGTCGACCGCCGCCGCCCGCGAAACCACGCCGACGATCTCGACGTAAGGCCCCGAGCCCAGGTCGGCGATCGTGGACTCGACCCACGACCGATTGGCTCGTGCCGGTGTCGCCCCGAGAAGCGATGCGGCTGCGGCGGCCGCCGGCGGAAGAGAAGAGTTCTTCTCTCCGGCGCCGGCGCGAGCTTCTCGTGCGGTCGCCGCCAGCTCGATCCGCTGCCGTCCGCTCCAATAGGAGCCTGCGGCAGCAAGGCGTGACCACTCCCGGGCGAACAACGTGGGGATCTCCGGGCGGACCCGGATCGGAGCCTCCTCGAGGAACTGCGTCATCCGATCATTGAAGCACCGGTTAGAACCGAAAGTGACCGCTACCGTCCTCGTGCCCCGATCAGCAACGTTTGCCGGCCGGGGCTCCTGCCGATAAAGGAACCAGATGACGGCCCGACGCATTGTGGTCACCGGACAAGGGTCCACGACCGCCGCCTATTCCGGAATCGACTGGCTGGCGTTGGCCGCCACCTCGATCATCTGGGGTGCCTCGTTCCTCCTCATCGCCGAAGGACTCGAGTCGCTGGACCCGCGCGTGATCGCCTGGACCCGCTTGGTCCTCGGAGCAGGGGTGTTGCTCGGGTTCCGACGAGCCCGCCGCCGGATCGAACCCGAAGATCGGCTCCGGATCGTGGTGGTGGGGATTGCGAGTGCCGGACTGCCGGCGATCCTCTTTGCGATGGCCCAAGAAACCGTGTCCTCGGCGCTCGCCGGAATGCTGGTGAGCGCCACTCCGATCGCAACCGTCGTCATCGCCGTAGCCCTGACCCGCACCTGGCCTCGAGGCCCCCAGCGCTGGGGCCTGGCAGTCGGATTCTTCGGCGTGGTGTTGATGGCGCTTCCCAACCTGGTTGGAACCAGCTCCGCACCGTTGGGAGTGGCGATGGTGATCATCGCGGTCTTCTCATACGGTCTCGGCAACAACATGTACCCACCGCTCCAACAGAAGTATGGAGCCATGGCGGTGATGATGTGGGCTCAAACCGCAGCTGCGCTGCTGATGACGCCGCTGGGTCTCACCGGGTTGTCCTCGTCCGAATGGGAATTGAAACCGGTGGCGGCGATCGTACTTCTGGGTGTGTTCGGGACCGGCATCGCCCGGGCGGTCCACGTCGCGCTAGTCGGTCGGGTCGGCCCCGCCCGCGGCGCGATCGCCGGATACACGATTCCGGTGATCGCTCTCGCCCTGGGTGTCCTTGTGCGGAACGAAACCGTGGAAACCATCCAGGTCGTGGCAGTCGGAATCGCCGTCGCCGGAGCCTGGCTGATCAGCCGAAGAGATGCCGGCTCGGCGCACTAGCGCCGCTGGCAGCGCTTGCTAGATGCGGTCGGCCTTCTTCTCGTCGTAGAAGTCCAAGCGATGAACGGGCATCACGAGCGAGGTGAGCACATTCATGCAATGACCGTTGATCCGCTTCAGGTACCGATACAGGAGAGCTCGCGCTACGGCGTCGGGGGCCCCGGCGTCCGAATCCGCCAACAGATCTCGGATACCGGCGTCGTAACCGTCCTGAACGCCGTCGCCCTCCTGGATCAGTCTGTGGGCGCCCTCGACGTCTCGCTCGCGGAATACCCGAGCCGTCTCGGCGATCATCGACGACGTTTGATCCCGATATTTCATCAGCGCCCGAATGTCGTCGGCAGTTGAAAGGTCCATCCCGGCGTCGGCAATGTCCCAGATGTTCTTGGCATAGTCGCCGATCCGCTCGACATCCTTCACGATCGACATCGACGACAGGACCATCGGAAGATCGGCGCCGGCACCCCTCACCGAAGCGTGCACCACCAGTTCCTTACGAACCTTGCGCTGAGCACGGTTGATCCCGACGTCCGTCTTCGAAATCTGCTTGCCGACGGTTCCGGGCTCGGTCCCCCCAATAAGTGAGTTGATCGCCAAATCGAACGTGTGGCGACAATCCAGCAGCATCTGGATGATCAGACCTTCGATCTCCTCGAGCTGGCTGTCAGCACCGCCCCTGAAGAACTCAAGCACCATTTTTCTCAGCCTCCTGTCATCGCAGGGCAAGCACCCCGATGAGCGGGACAAGTATGAAGAGTCCCCCAACATAGACAAGCACCAGCGACTTGCGAACCTCCGCCAGTTCCGCCAGACGTTCGGCCAGAAACAGCGGCACTGCCCGTAGTCGCGGGATCGGATACCAGATCAAGATTCCCAACATGTTGAACAGAGTATGAGCGAGCGCGATCGCCAACCCGGCGCTGCCGTCGGTTGCCAACGAGGCCAACAGCGCCGTGACCGTCGTCCCGACATTGGCACCGAGCATCACCGGGAATGCATTACGAAGTGAGAGGACTCCGGCAGCGATGAGAGGTACCAGCACCGACGTGGTGATGCTCGACGACTGAACGGCCACCGTGATCACCAAGCCCAGGGCCATCGCCGGCAAACCGGCACCCTTGCCCAGAGCGGCATTGAGGGAGCGCTCGATCCGGGATAGGACGAGCCTCCTCATGTTGCGAGTGATGAGGGCGAGAGCAATGAAGATCATTACCAACCCCGCAGCAAGCATCACCGACCCGACAATCGTTTCATCGACGGTGAAGTTCTCGACGATATTCCGCAGCAAGGTGATCGGCGCCTTTACCGCCGCCTTGATCGGGCTATCCGGTTTCGTGAAATCGATCGCCGTGTTATCCCGCAGGAGATCCGCCAGGTTCATCGCCGTACGGCTCAGAATGTGAGTTGTCACTTCGATCGGAAGCAACACCACGACCGACAGGATGTTGAAGAAGTCGTGCATCGTCGCACCCGCAAATGCACGCCGAAACTCACTCGATCGGCGCAGGTAGCCCAGCGACGCCAGTGTGTTGGTAACCGTGGTGCCGATGTTGGCGCCCATGACCATGGGCACCGCCGCCTCGACCGACAACGTCCCGGCTCCTACGAGACCCACAATCGTCGCCGTCGTCACCGAAGACGACTGCACCAGCACCGTGCCCAGCACGCCGACAAATAGGGCTGCCAGGGGATTGGAAACACCCTCAAACAACGTATCGGTAAAGCCACTACCCAGTCCTTTGATGCCCGTCTCCAGGCCCTTGATGCCGGCCAGGAACACATAGAGAAGAGCGACGACGAGCAGCACCCTCCCCCAAGTCGGGAGAGCGAACCGAGGGGACGGGGATTCCTGATGTGACTCCGCCATCGGCGCCGATATTATCGCTCCCGGAACGACCCGTGGCCGCACGTACACTGCCGGGCAATGGCCGACCCGTCGCGTTTTTCTAGCAGCCCACTGGCCCGCCACAACGCGCCGTTCACGATCCTGATAATCCTGGCCGGGACCGCACTCACCTGGTTCACCCTGACCCACGGCGTCTTCGGCCGGTCGACCGCCGACCAGGACGTTGCGGCCGCCGTCACGACTCAGGCTCCTGCCCTCCAGCCGATCGCATCGGCCGGTGAACCTGTCGACGAGATCACCACAACATCAGCGACCGCGCCGGCCGTAGCCGTCTTGCCTCTAAAGGGCCTCAGCACCGAGGTGCTGCTCGAAGGCTTGGCCCAGCCGTCGTTCGCCACCTCGGCTCCCGGGGATGACCGCATCTACATCATCGAACGAGGCGGCAGGGTTCTCATCTTCGACCCGGCCACCGGCACTCTCAATCCCGACCCCTACCTCGACGTGGCTCACAAGACAAACGCCAACACCGGGATCGAATTGGGGCTGCTCGGACTCGCTTTTCATCCTGATTTCGTCGAGAACGGACGCCTGTTCATCTACTACACCGACAAGAGCGACAACACCGCCGTCGCCGAATACGCCCGCCTCGATTCTGAGACGGTCGATCCGACCTCCGAGCGTATATTTGTCAGCGTCGAACGCCGGGGAGTCCGCCACAACGCCGGGATGCTCCAATTCGGACCCGACGGCTACCTGTACATCGCCATTGGTGACGGTGGCCTCTTTGAAGAATTCGGTCAGGACCCCAGTCAATTCCTGGGGACGATCCTGCGTCTCGACATGAACAGCGGCGATCCATATGGCGTGCCCGACGACAATCCTTTCTTTACCGGAGGAGGAGCACCTGAGGTCTGGGCCTACGGACTCAGAAACCCCTGGCGGTTTGCGATCGATCGCGCCTCGAACACGATTTTCATCGGAGACGTCGGTCAGGCGGATGCCGAAGAGGTCAACGCGGTGGCGCTCGAACCGGTCGGCTATAACTTTGGCTGGCCGGTGATGGAAGGATTCGCCTGCTGGCTGCCGCGTGACGACTGCGACACCACCGACAAGGTGCTCCCGGTGACGGCCTACGCCCACGACGATGGGTGTTCGGTGACCGGCGGATATGTCTATCGCGGATCTCAGATACCGGAATTCTACGGCCACTACTTCTATGCAGACTGGTGCCTCGGGTGGGTTCGGAGTTTCGAGTTCACGGACGGCGGCATCCTCAATCCCCGGGATTGGACCGAAGACATGGGCAGCCTCGGCCAAGTAACCAGTTTCGGGCTCGACCCGGACGGTGAACTGATCTACACGACATTCGAGGGTGTCCTGGGCCGCATCATTCCCGAACGTTGAGCCCCCGTACGCTCGCCTCGATGGCCTCCTGTCCCAATTGCCGAGCGCACGCCGCCCCGGACGATCGCTTCTATTCCAACTGCGGTTCTGTGCTGAACACCGCTGTTCTTCGTGCGGGTCCCAGGTCGAAGAGAATGCCGATTCCTGCGAATCCTGCGAGACGCCGCTGGGACCACCGACGGCAACCCTCGAGCATCGCCTGGTCACGACTCTGTATGTCGACGCGGCCAACCTAACGAAGGTCCGATAGCCTCGACTCGTGACCTCCAAGCCCATCTCACTCGAGCGCGTCGGTGCTGCCCCACTGAGAATCGTGGCCACCCACGGCAGGCCGAGCATCACACCCGCCAGTCGGCTCTGCCTGTCCACGATCGATGACCACCCCGATCTCCTTCGAGGTCGCGGCATCGATTGGGGTAGCGGCAGCGGGGTGCTCACTGTCGCCGCGGCCACCAAGAGTGAAGTCGAGTTCGTGCTCGGGCTGGAACTCGATCCGGCCGAGGTGGCGACGGCTCGCGTCAACGCCGAAATGAACGGTGTGGCCGACCGCACGGGCTTCCTGGTCTCCGACTCGTACGACCCACGTCCAGATCAGAACGTTGCGACCCTCGAAGCGCTCCGCGGAAAGACGACATTCCTCATCGCAAACCCTCCGACAAGTGTCGGTGACGACGGCCTGGGGTGGCGGCGCAAGGTGCTAACGGGGGCTCTCGAATACCTGGCCCCCGGAGCCGAAGTGATGCTTCAGGTGTCGCGCCAGTACGGCCCCAAGCGCACCGAGCGTCTCGCATCCGACGTTGGTGGTTTTTCATACAACGGGGTTTTGGGAAGCACCGGATGGGTCCCGTTCGATCAGACCAGGGCCGATCTGAGGGCTGCCTTGTCGTGGTACGTCGCGGAGGAGTCCCGGACCGGAGAGAAGTACCCGTTCCTGCATCCCGAGCAGGATCGCGAGATCGACGCCACCGAGGCACAACGACTCGGCGTCAGTCCGCGCACCCAATGGCGGATGCATCGGTTTACTCACCTCGGTTGATATGTGAGTATTTACTCACCTATAATCACCGGTCATGAATGAGGTGTTCCGAGCTATAAACGATCCAAGCCGGCGCCGGCTCCTCGATGCCCTGTTCTTCGAGGATGGCCAGACGTTGGGACAACTCTGTGATCACCTGCCGGCCATGACCCGTTATGGGGTCATGAGCCACCTGCGGGTCCTCGAAGGAGCAGGGCTGGTGACAACCCGCAAGGTGGGTCGAAGCAAGCACCACTTCCTCAATCCGGTACCCATTCGCCTTATTCAGGATCGATGGATCAGCAAATACGCCGAACGCACGGTCGAGAGGATGACCGCGATCAAGGCGGCAATCGAAGGAGGAGCAATGACCACACCGAGTCACGTCTACACCACCTATATCGCCGGGAGCGTCGCCGACATATGGCGCGCCATCACCGACGGTGACCAGACCGTGAAGTACTTCTACGAGACCAGGGTCGAATCCACTTGGGAGCCGGGAAGTCCCATCCGCTATCTCGGCAAGGACGGATCACTCGTAGCCGACGGCGAGATCATCTCGTGCGAACCCGAAGCCCGTCTCGAGATGATGTTTCACGCCCGATGGGACCCGGAGTTGGAGGCAGAGGGGCCGGTACGTGAAGTTTGGATCGTGGCCGATGCAGGTGAAACAACGATGCTGTCTGTCGAGATGCACGACGTCGCCATCGACAGCAAGACCTACAGCGAATTCACCGGTGGGTTTCCGTTCATCGTCTCCGGGCTCAAGACCCTGGTCGAGACCGGCAAGGTGATGGCGACATAGCGAGCTCAGGCGGTCCGGATCAGGCCCGATAGGGCGGCGAGGAGACGGTCGGAGTCATCGGTGCCGAAGCGGACGACGCGACCGCTGTCCAGCACGAATTCGACGGCGTTGAGGCCCCAGACGTTCCATAAAGAACCCTTGGGAACCCATCTGATGCCAAAGCCGTAGATCCAGTGGTTGCGCACTTTCCTCACCTCGAGGACCTTGCTCAAGTCGACGGTCTTGTGTGGCCACCCCCGGCCGAAGGCGGCACGAGCCCTCGCCGGCTCCACCGTCACCGTCAGCCAACTGAAGTGAGCGATCAACGCAATGAACCCAGCTGCTCCAAGTACCGAAAGCAGGATCACGGCCGAATCGGCCTCTGCGGCCGCCGCCGCCACGGCGACGATGATCAGGATCGGAACCGCCACCAAGAGCCAGAGTGGCGACTTCTGGGTGTGCTCATAGATCATTCGGTCAGCGTACAGCGGCCTCCGACCCCTCGGACCACACCGGATCACTCGGATTCCATCAGACATCAGACATCTGAGATCTCTTCAGATCAGAATCAGCCGATGTCGGAGAACTCGACCATCCAGAACTCGAACACGCTGAGGATCCCCTCGTCGACACCTGCGTGCATCCGCCAGGTGCGGCCGGACCACAGCTCGCCGAAGTCGCGGATTTCGATGGCCGAACCATCGCCTTCGACCGGCCAGACTCCGAACGCCAAGGTCCCCGCATCGGCCACCGCCAGCATTACGTAGTACTCGCGGCCCACCTTCGGCACCAGATCAGGAATCGAGGCCAACCCGGTGACTTCCTCGTTCGCTTCATAGTGCTCGGACACCACTGCGTCCGGATTCGGCTCGGCACCCAGTCGGAGCCCGAAACGGCGATATCCCGAGTCACCGACCGCGCCCGCATCGAGCAGCGCCAAGGCTGCCGTGCGAACGCTGTATGAGACCCGCAGCACCACCGCGGTGCCGGGGAGCACGGCGAAATTCGAGCGGAGACCTCCGCCGGCGATAGTGGTTCGGGTTCCGACGATGATCCTGTCCGGCAGCGTCTCCCAGCGTCCGGCGAAGCCGGCAAAGTCCCACCGATCCGAGTCCTCGGTGAAGTCGTCGTAGTCGAGGATTCTCGTATCGCGCAACAACCCGGCCACCTGACCGGGAACCGCCGGCGTTGAACCCGCCGGGAGGACCACCTGTGGCGGGGGGCGCAATGCTGTCGTGGTCGAGGTGGTGGGTGCGGTACTCGCCGAAGAGGCCGGCGATGCGAGGGGCGCCGGTGACGTGGTCGGGCTGATCTCCGGTAGGGCGCTCGACAGGGCATCGAAATTGCCCCGCAACGAGATGACGACTACTACCGCGACCAGCACCGCCACGATGATGCCGACTCCATACCTCAACACTCGGCGGCTCGACAGACCGGTGGAGTGGGGGGAGTCGACCGGGGCTGGTGCTTCGTCCGGCGGGATCAGTTCGACGAGCACCTCCGGTCTGGTGTCATCGACCAGAGGAGATCCACACGAACACACCAGGGCATCCTCAGGGATCCCGGTGGCACCACAACTGGGACACGTGGGTGTCATCACCACCGACCCTATCGGGGGATGAAGAGAACGACCGCACGCCCCCTCGACAGCAACCCCGGAGGCTGCCGGCCGATGATGGGGTGATCCGCCGGGTTAGCCGGCAATCAGGGCGTTGAAGTCCTCGATCAGTTGGTCGATCGGATCGACCAGAGCCTGAATCCCGGTCCAATAGTCGTGGTCGTACCACTGCGCCTGGATCTCGTCGTAGCTCTTGCCCTGCTGCTCGACCCACGTGTAGTACTTGAGGTTGTGGATCCGCTTGCGGTCGCGATAGGACAACTCGTGCACATGATCGGTGGCGGTCCCCATCAGGTACCGGGCGTAAGTGGCCGCAGCATCGTTGGTGCTGAACTCGCCCCGCTCGTCGGTGAGTTCGACCAGCCTGCTGCCGTACATCTCCATCGAGTCGGTGCCCAATGTGATCACGACGTCGTTCGACGTAAGTTCGTGGTACTTGGCGAACTTGATGGCGGCCTGCATGTTGCCCACCCCCGAGATCCCCAGCAACGGGAGCTGCTCGATGAGGTCGGGCTTGACCCCTTGATCGACCAGATACTCGACTCCGGCCGGCTCGTTGAAGAGCCGAATCACATTCATCGCCGCCTCGTCATCGAGTCCGATGGCGAAATCGGTATTGCGCAGGTTGTGGACCCACGGAATGTGCTTGTCGCCGATCCCCTCGATCCGATGCTCTCCGAAGCCGTTGTACAGCATCGTCGGGCATTGGGTCGCCTCGCCGGCAGCGATCTTGGAGGTGGGGAAGACCTGCTTGAGGTAGTCGCCGGATGCGATGGTGCCGGCCGAGCCGGTGGTGAGAACTACCCCGGCATATCGATCATTGGGCCCCATCGCCTGGCGCAGCACCTCTTCCATCGCCGGACCGGTGACGGCGTAGTGCCAGAGGTAGTTTCCGAACTCATCGAACTGATTGAAGATCATCAGATCCTCGCCTGATGCCGCCAGCTCTTTGCACTTGTCGAAGATCTCCTTGACGTTCGACTCGGAGCCCCGGGTTTTGATGATCTCCCCGGCGACACCTTCCAACCACTCGAACCGCTCGCGGCTCATACCCTCGGGCAGGATGGCGATCGACTCACATCCGAGAAGGTTGGAGTCATATGCGCCGCCGCGGCAGTAGTTGCCGGTCGATGGCCAAACGGCCTTCTGCGTCGTCGGATCGAACTGACCTGTCACCAAACGCGGCACGAGGCAGCCGAACGCGGCACCCACCTTGTGGGCTCCGGTCGGGAACCACTTTCCCTCCAGCACCAGGATCCGCGCATCGACACCGGTGAGTTCGGGAGGCAACTCCATGAAGTTGACCAGACCGAACCCGCCGCCGTGGGCGATCGGCTCGTTGTGCCACGTGATGCGAAACAGATTGAGCGGATC
>Ga0255057_10001085_pt1 | contig 15581 bp, 17 predicted proteins | sample Cases_109_6_MG_FD_189022 | JGI IMG/M metagenome (GOLD analysis project Ga0255057, IMG submission 189022) | Seawater microbial communities from Amundsen Gulf, Northwest Territories, Canada - Cases_109_6 | ecosystem: Environmental > Aquatic > Marine > Gulf | place: Canada: Northwest Territories... | reverse complement strand
CATGTGACGGCTGCGGAGAGCGGGTGTCGGTCAGTGCATACCGCAAGACCGGAAGGTCTCGGAAAGTCAACCTGTTTTTTGGTTATGACGTGGAAATGGAGTGTCCCCACTGCGGCGACACCTTCTGGGCCAGGAAGTAGCCTTTCCACGAACGCCGGCCTTCCGGTATCTTCAGTCGAGCTCGGGCCCATCGGGATATATCCCGAGAATCAGTCGGTTTTGCGGCCACTGAGGTAGAAGGTGGCGACATCACCCTTGCCCTTCAAGGCCGTTTCGCCACGCGGCTCGACGTCGTAATCGAACCGGAGGACCCGGGCGACGGACTCTGAAATGTGGATTGTGCCGGGGGCCGCGCTGCTCTCCAACCGGCTGGCCAGGTTCACCGTGTCGCCCCAGACGTCGTATACGAACTTGTGAGTGCCGATGATGCCGGCTATCACGGCGCCGGTATGGAGGCCGATGCGAATACCCAATTGATCGTGCTCGTCGGCTTTTTCGCTGACCGTGCGGAGCATCTGTAGGGCGAGATCCGCAGCGGCCTCACAATGGTCGGGTCTCGTCTCCGGCAAACCGGCGACGGCGAGGTACGCATCGCCGATTGTCTTGATCTTCTCGACGCCGAGCGCTTGGGTGTGCGCGTCGAACTCGGAGAAGACAGCGTTGAGGGCACGGACGACTCGCTTGGGGGGCGTCCGCGCGGACGCCTCGGTGAATCCTACGAAGTCGGAGAAGAGCACCGTGACGTCGTCGAACCGGTCGGCGATCTCTTCCTCGCCACTGCTGAGCCGCTCTACGATCTGTGCAGGGAGGATGTTGAGTAGCAGGCTCTCAGATTTGGCTTTCTCGGCGTCGAGGTCGTCCATGGCCGCACGTAGCAATGAGGCATTCTGTTGCTGGTATTGCTCCTGGCGTTCCATGTTTCCCTGCAGCTTCGTCAACCTGCGTTTTAGTGCCTCGTTCTCCCGCTGGAGGCCTTCGAGCGTCGGTTGAGGTTTCTGGCTCACGTACCCAACAGCACGGTGACGCACGTCTCGTTGTGGAACCGGATGTCGCGGTTGGTGCCGAGAGGGGCAATCTCGCCGAACGCGTAGAACCCAATGACTGGCAGGTCCTCGCCGAGTTTGTCACGCACCTGATCGATTTCCGCTCCGGTTCGCGTGCCCAGCAACCACTTGCGTGCTGCACACGAAACTACGAAGGCTGCTTCCGGCTCTGGCAACGCGAAGTCGGCGAGAGCAGCTGCGACCGATTCGTCGGTACCGGCAAGAATCTTGTCGCTGGAGGCGACGGCCGAGATCCTCACATGAGCCCCTTCGGGCACTGCACCTAGATAGCTTGCCGATCCGTCATCATCGAAACCAACGGCGGCTCGGAGGAAGAACCGTTCGCCGTCATCTTCGTAGACCGCCAACGGCGTCGCGAGGGCGTTTCCGGTGTCGGTTCGAACGTAACGCTCATAGAAGTCACGCGGTGGGGCGCCGTCGATCTCGTACACCACGTTGCCCCGGGCTCGGGTTACAACTCCTTCGCGCCCCGTCGGCTGCCAACCGTGGGCGATGCCCACCGAGTAAACCAGGGGACCCGATATCAGCAAGACGGGCACAGCATCGGTCAGGACCTCATCTCCGCAGAACTGGTGGTCCCCGCCCCATTCGGAGGCCCGCTCGTCCTCGACGGCAGCCCCACCCCCTACGACGGGAACGGTCTCGCCAAGGAGTTCCGAGATACCCGCCAGGACGTCGTCGGGATCGATCGAGACGATGGTCGGCAGCGTGATGCACAGCGCCGGGTGTTTGGTCGACTTTTCTCGCGCCATTTCGACCGCCTCGCGACATGCCGCTCGGGCGCCCTGAGAAACATTCGTCCCGATTCCGGCTCCGAAATCGAGCACGTCGGAAGCCAGCATGGCCAGGCCGAACGAATCTTCCTTATAACCGAGGACCGAGCTCATCTCGCCGCCGGTCGTGCTCCCAATTAGTTCGATCTCGGGATACGCCTCGCGGACCAACTTGTGAATCTCCGGCCCGTCCAGGTCCGGTCCTACGAACATCAATGCGGCCTGCGGTTCTATGCCATCCAGGCTCTCGAGGCATTGGTCGAGAGCTTCGGTGACTGCGCTCACAGGTTCGAAGCTGTCGCTGTGGCCGACCGCCATCTTCAACATGGTGTTCTCCGCGGGTCGAATCATGCCGGACTCTACGGCATTCGCGTCTGTGGCGAAGACATGCATGTTGAATCAGGGAGTACCAGTTCATCCCTCTTACTGCCATTAGGCCAGGCGCTATGACCTTCTCATTCGTAGGGCCATTGATGGCGCACCCGATAATGATCCTGCGGGTTCTGGGCGCAACCCGACGATGAGGTCGGGAACTAGATTCTGCCCATGAGCGAGGGCGCGGGACTCAATGATCACGAGGGCCGGGTCATCGACTTTGGCCGCACCGCCGTCGACTACGAACGGCACCGTCCGGGCTTCCCTGAGAGCTTCTTCGACCGTCTGCTGAACCAGCGATGGATTTCCGAGGGCCAGCGCACTCTTGATCTAGGCACCGGCACGGGCTCACTCGCTTTGGGCTTCGCGGCCCGCGGACTCGAAGTCACCGGCCTCGATATCGCGCCAGAGCTACTCGAGGTCGCACGCCAGGCTGGCCTCGACCGCGATCTTCGGGCTAACTTCGTTGAGGGTCGAGCCGAGGCTACCGGCCAGGACGACGCCGGCTTCGACCTCGTAAGCGCGGGTCAATGCTGGTGGTGGTTCGACGCGGACGATGCCATTCGAGAGGCCAGGCGCGTCCTCGCTCGAGGCGGTCGCCTCCTCATCTGCAACTTCAGCTACCTCCCCCTATCCGGAACCGTGGCCGGCCGTACTGAGGACCTGATTCTCCAGCACAACCCCGGCTGGCCCAAGGCGGGCTCGTGTGGCGTACACCCCGAGCAAGTTCAGGCCCTCGATCGTGGGGGCTTCCTGCGGGTCGAGAGCTTCAGCTACCTGGTTGACGTGCCCTTCAACCACGTGGGTTGGCGAGGCCGGATCCGCACTTGCAATGGGGTCGGCTCGGCCCTGAGCGCCGAACAAGTCGCGCGTTTCGACGCCGAGTTGGTTGCGCTGCTCGCTCGCGAGTTCCCGGGCGAGCTCTGCGTGCCGCACCGCGTCTTTGCCACTAGCGGAATCAAAGCCTGAGGACGCAGGGGCTGAGGGCAGAGCGGGCGCCGTCGGTCTCAATCGGGCACAGACGCACTCGTTACATTGGCCACTCGAGGACCGGGGCCGACGCTTCGCAACTGCCAGGGGAACCGGATCCCCACCCGCAGCGTCCAACCCCACAATCGAACAAGGGGGTTGGGTATGAGGCGATTTCTCACGGTGATTGCAGCCACCACAGTGCTGCTCGTGTTGTCGGTGCCGGTGGCGCTGGCGTGTGGGTTCCTGGTTTCAGCCAACGGCGCTGTGCAGCTGGGACGGACGACAACCTTCGTTGCCTGGGAGGACGGCATAGAGCGATACATCACCAACTTCGAGTTCTCGGGTGATGCGGACTCGTTCGGTTCGATTATTCCGTTACCGGGAGAACCTATCAGTGTCACCCGAGCCGGAGACTGGACGCTGCAGCGTCTGGTGCGGGAAGTGGCACCCCGGCCCCGGGTCGGGCTCCTTTCGACCTTCGCGGCTAGCTCTGAATATGCGTCTGGCGCCCAGGTGATCCTTCGCACCAGGATCGACTCTCTGGACGTCGTGGTGCTCAAAGGTGGTGGGAGCGACGTCCTCGCGTGGGTCAACGACAACGGCTTCGCGCTGCCGCCAGGCCCCGAGACCGAGCACATGCTGGAGTTCTACAGCAGCAGATCGCCGTACTTTTTGGCCGCCCGCTTCGACAGTGAGGCTGCCGAGCAGGATGAATTCACGTCCGGGGATGGCATTCCCATCCTGATCACGGTTCCCACCGAGCGTCCGTGGATTCCGCTCCACATCTTCCACGGAGCGGTGCCCGACTCGGAGATTCTCGAGGCGGACCTCTTCCTGTTCACGCCAGAGCGTCCTGATCTCCTCTACGGCGAGGGCCTGGAGGTCAACAAGTCCGAGTGGGCCAACAACGACCTGCTGGCCGACCTGCGCTCTGACGAGAACATGGAATGGGTTCCGGACCGGGCGTGGTTCACCCACCTCGTCCTCGAAACTGAGGCCGAGAACGTCGTGTACGACCTCTCAGTCGGGGTTGGCGATGTGGCGCCGTCGTTCGTCGATGCCGGCTTCACCCGATTTGAAGCCACCGAGGAGCACCTCGACGTCATGGGTCTTATCCGGTCTGATCCCAACCGGGAGTGGAAGCTGGCCGCAGGTGCGGTGTCGATCGCTCTGATTGCGGGGGTTGCCGGGGGCGTCGTCGCCGGCCGCCGTCAGGCGCGCTAGACGGCAGTTTCTTCGAGCTGCGGTTTCGGAGTGGGAGGGCGGCGGCCGTTGCCGTTGCTGTCACCCCGGAGGGCGTAGAAGAGGGCTCCGGCAATCGGGATGCCGAGGATCGGTATCCACAACAGCTTGGGTACTTTGAAGAACTGCTCGGTCAGGTCCGACTGGAGACCCTCGACCCATACAGTCAGGGCATTGTCGGAGAGGGCGTCATCGCCGTTGACCAGGAGCAGGCTCCAGTAGAAGACGACGAACGTCCCGGCCAGTACGAGAATGGCTCCCGATACCTTGTTGAAGACCCGGGAGGCTTGCCGGAGGCGGTGGACGATGGCGTCCTTGCCGAGAGCCATAGCGAGGGTGAGGACGATGACGACCGCGGCCATCCCTACGCCATATGCCACAAAGTTACGTATTCCTTCTAAGAACCCGCCGTCGAATGAGATGGTGATGACTCCGAAGAAGATGGGCAGGGCACAAGACAGTGACGCCAGGGCGTAAGAGACGCCGAAGGCGAATATCGTGCCAGAGCCCTGGCTCTTGCTATGGGTGCGGAAATTGGGGACCCGCACTTTCAAGGTGTTTCCGAGCAGCATCCACACTCCGAGGACCACAACAGCGCCCCCGGTCACCAGCGCAACCCAGGAGAGGCTGCTGGCCAGCGGGCCGCGGAACGCCTCGCCCCCCAGCTGGATCGCTCCGCCGATCACTGTGAAGACGGTGACGAATCCGGCGGACATGATCAGCCCGATTTTCAGTGCTCTCCCCACCACTACCCGACGGGGGGCATCTTCATCCTCGAGGCCCATGAAGAAGCTCAGATAGGCGGGCAGCATGGCGAACCCGCACGGGTTCACGGTCGAGAGGAGTCCGGCGGTGAAGGCGAAGATCATGAGGCGGCGATGATTTCTTCGATGCGATCGGTGAGCTGGCTTTCGAGAATGAGGCCGTGGTGGCGGTCGACTATCTCGCTATCGGCGGTCACGAAGATTGTGGTCGGCATTGTGGGGAGCCCTCCTAGCTCCTGGAGCAGAAGCCCTCTCGGATCCTCCATTATTCGGTAAGTTATACCCGTTTCCCACAGCAGCTCGGCCGCCCCCTTCTCCGAGATTTCCTGGAAATCGACGCCTACGAAGTCGACCCGGTCACCATAGATGGCGTGCGCTGCTGCCAGGTCGGGCAGCTCGGCCCGACAGGGCGCGCACCAGGAAGCGAAAAAGTTGATGACGAGCGGCCGGCCGGCGTGGCCGGCGAGCAGTGTCTCGGGGTCGGCATAGTTGACATAGTCGACCGTGGTGGGGGCCTCGCCTGTGACCACCGTGGGGGGATCTCCACCGGCTGCGGTGGTGGCGGGATCACCACCATCGCCGACGAGGAAGGCGAGCAGCACCGCGCTCCCGATTATCAAAGCCGAGATAGCCGTGGCGATGGCGAGCTGGGCGCCCTTGCGCCGCTGCGTTGTTTCCGGGTTGGTGGTCGTCATTTTCTGCTCCTGCCCCTCATAACTCCGGATCGGGGAAGCCCGTGCCCCGATTGTCAATCGCCCGACAATTCGCCCCTTCCGGATGAGCGAGGCAGGTTGATGGTAGGGGAGTTCAACCGAAGCCAGGCATACGCGAAAGTAAGAATGGACATTGACGGAGTATTCGAAGGGGGAGGTATCAGAGGCATAGCCCTGGCCGGGGCGGCCGCGGCCGCAATGGATGCCGGATACGCGTTTCGGCGGGCGGCCGGGACCTCAGCCGGAGCCATGGTCGCGTCACTCGTCGCCGCCGGGTACGACGGTGACGAGCTGCGCGAGGCGGTTTGTAAGGCGGATTGGCCCGCATTGCTGGATCCGATGCCGTGGACCCGCATCCCCGGGATCGGCAAGCACATCTCTCTGATGCTGCATCACGGCATGTACCGGGGAAGGATGTTGGAAGAAAGGTGGGGCCGGCTGCTGGCCGCCAAGGGAGTGCGAACTTTCGGCGACCTGTCGCCGGGATCTCTCAAGCTCGTGGCCACCGACATCACTCACCAATCGGGGGTCGTGCTTCCAGAGGACCTGAGGGAATACGGCATCGACCCCATGGGCTTCTCCGTGGCCCGGGCGGTGCACATGTCGGCCGCGGTTCCGTTCGTTTACGTTCCGGTTCGGCTCCCACACCGGGACGCTGACGGGGAGGTCGTACTCATGAGCGATGGGGCGATGGCCTCTCGATTCCCGCTCGAGGTTCTCCAGCCAAGCGAAGGACGGCCCATTGTTGGATTTCGTCTCTCCGACGATGACGCCACTCACGAACACGTGCCGATTCGAGGACCGATTGCACTTGCCATCGCCATTATCGGGTCGGGGATGGGGGCCAGGGAGACCTTGCCTCGTCTGGCGCTCGAGCCGGGCAGAGTCGTCACCGTTCCTGCTGAGAGGGACGTGCTCGACTTCGACATCACGCCCCAGGAAGCTCGCCAGCTTTTTGATGCCGGGAGAGTGGCGGCCGCCGAATGGTTCGCGACCAACAATCCCGAGACTCCCAGCGTTCCCCTCAGCGATCGTCCTGAAAGTTGATCAATACAACTAGCGGTCGTCGCTGGCGATCATGAAGCTCCGTCCGAGGGTCCAGGGTCGGTCGGGCTTGACGGCCACGATCTGATAGATGTCCAGGCCGCCCTCCTCGAAGGCCAGGGCCGACGCTGCCATGTATGCCCGCCAGATCCGATAGACGACGTCGCTCCCCGCCGCATCCCGGAAGTGGCTTGCTTCCAGATTCTTGACCCACTGGCGCAACGTCAGCGCGTAGCTGGGGCGGAGGGACTCGATATCGCGCACCCAGAAGCCCACACCTTCAGCTTCCTGCACAGACTGCTCGACCGGTGCCAGCTCGCCGTCCGGAAACACATAGGTGCTGACAAAGGTGGGTCGATGGCGCCCGGGTTTACGATCGCGAGTAGTGATGCCGTGATTGAGCAGGATGCCGCGCGGCCCGAGAATCTTGAAAAGGTGCCCGAAGTAGACCCCTAACTCCTTGGGGCCGACATGCTCAAACATGCCGATCGAGGAGATGGCGTCGAAAGTTCCCTCGACGTCCCGGTAATCGCGTACCTCGATTTCAACGCGATCCTCGACACCGGCCTCCTTGACCAGAATCCGAGCTGCAGCTGCCTGTTCTGAGCTGAGCGTGATACCGACAACCTCTACGTCATAATTGAGCGCGGCGTGGATCGCAAGCGCACCCCATCCGCATCCGACGTCGAGCAGGCGTTGGCCCGGCACCAGCTGGAGCTTGCGGCAAACCAGATCCAGCTTCCGCAGCTGGGCGACCTCCAGCGGCTCTCCGGCATCGAGGAAATAAGCACATGAGTACACCATCTGCGGGTCGAGAAAAGTGGCGAAGAAGTCATTGCCGGTGTCGTAGTGCGCCCGGACGGCCTCGGAATCGCGAGATTGGGAATGCAGCCGTCCGGACCTGGCAGGGCGCTTTTCAGCGTGGCCTGGTGCTTCGGGAAGGCGCTTGAGTCGCCGCATCAGTTTCATTGCCTTTACAGGGTGGCGCCGGGCCTTCTGCAGGTCGGCGGCGAAGGAGAGAGCGCCGTAGATGTCACCTGCAATGTCAACGTCCCCAAAGACGTATGCTTCGCCGGCAACAAGGTCGCTGGGAGGTATGAGCATCACCCGTAGGGCTGATGGGTGATTGAGTACCAGGGTGGTCGCGGCGTCGGGCTGGCCCCACACGTCGCCCTCCCACGTCCGCAGGGCAGGGGCGGGCACCGAACTGAGGTCTACCAGTAGGTCGTAAATCTCCCGGTTCAAGTCTGTAACGGTTGTATCCATCGCCACCAGAATACCTATCAGTGCAGGGCACGTACCCCGAATAGCGCCAGCAGCAGCACGGCCACGCCGGTTAACAGCAGCAGCCAATCTCTGTGCCGGCGCAACAAGAAGACGCCGACCGCATATCCACCGATCAGGATCGCGAGTTGCACGGCGACGCCGCCGTCGGTGCGGGGGAGGAGAATATCGATCATGTCCCGGCTCGAAGAGCTGTTAATAGGGCAACCTAGGCTTGGGGCATGGTTCATAGGCGCGTCGCAGTCGGTATCTCGGCCGGCACCCAGCCGCCGATGCGCCAGATAAGGGCCATGGTGGGTGCGGCTCGGACCCTGCGCCTCGACAGTCTCTGGGTGGTAGATCACTTTCTTGGTTTTATCCCCCAGGTGTTGTGGGACAAGGAAATGTCGTGGCTTGCCAAGCCCGGCTCGCGTCCGCATGCATACTTCGATTACCAGGTTGTTCTCGGCCACCTCGCCAGGCGAGCGGGCTCCCTGCAGATCGGTGTAGGTGTCACAGAGCCGATCCGCCGTCATCCGGTGCTGATCGCCCAATCCTTCATGACTCTGGCTCACCTGACCAGGAAGCCGCCAATTCTCGGCATTGGCTCCGGGGAGCGGGAGAACGTCACCCCCTACGGCCTCGACTTTTCCTATTCGGTAAGCAGATTGGAGGAAGCCCTGGAGGTGATCCGGCTGTGTTTCGACTCAGATGGACCGTTCGACTATGAGGGCCGCTTCTTTGATCTGCACGGAGCAGTTATGGACCTCAAGCCGCCTCCGGGGCGGGTGCCGGAGATCTGGGTGGCTGCCCACGGGCCCCGGATGCTCGAGCTGACTGGAAGGTTCGGCGATGGCTGGTATCCAACTTTTCCGATGCAACCCGGGGAATTTGCCGAAAAACTGGCGACGATCCATGCGGCTGCCACAAAGGTCGGCCGCGATCCGCAGCGGATCGTTGCCGGCATGCAGGTCTTTGTGATGGTTGCTTCCACCCGTGCCGAAGCACGGGTGTTGCTTCGGAGTAAAGCGGCCCGATTTGTCGGTCTGTTGGCGTCAGATGAGATATGGCAGAAGGCCGGGCTCAGCCATCCCCTCGGAGAGGGGTTCAAGGGCATGATCGACTTCGTCCCCGAGTCCTACAGTCGCGAGGAGTTGGACGATGCCATCGCTGCGGTGCCGGTTGAGTTGCTGGAGGAGAGTGGAATCTGGGGTACTCCGGCAGACGTGATCCGAAAGATTCGCGCTCTCGGTGACGCCGGGCTGCAACATGCAGTGTTGGTGCCCGCTTCAGCATTGGTTTCTAGGGCGTCGGCTCGCTTCACGCTCAAGAGCCTTCCCGGCCTCACGCGGCGCCTCCGAACGGGACGCGACTAGCGGACGCCGGAGGATCAGGTACAATCACCCTCCGATTTCGCGCTTCGGAGTTAACACGGGATGCTGTACTTCGCATACACGACAATGATTGAACCCAATCGGCTGAAGGAGCTCGCTCCGGGATCCGATTTCCTGTTTGTAGCGCATCTGCCAGAGACCCAGCTGATCTTTCCCTACCGGAACGGCAAGTGGAAAGGCGGGTTGCCCTCCGTCAAGGCCGAGCCGGGTAATACGGTCTGGGGAGCGATCTTCGACGTTCCGCAGGCCGAGCTGAGCGCTCTCGACATCGCAGAGAAGGAGGAGGGCCGGGTGCGGACCACCCTGTCGGCTATGGACCGATCCGGCAAGCGCCATGCTGTGGAAACCCACGTGTACGAGGAAAACGGTTCCAAGCAGCACACTCCTTCGTCCGAGTACATGCGGATCGTCGTGGAAGGAAGCCGGCACTGGCAGCTTCCAACCGGCTGGATTGCCGGGCTCGAAGAATACGTAACCAACTAGCCGGCGTCAGCACTCAATGAGGCTCTACTGGGGGCCCATTCTCATAGGGGCCGTTGCCGCGTTCGGGGTCGGCTCGATACTGGCAATTCCCATCACCGCCTTTCTCCCGGACGGTGCCGGTCGCCAGGCGTTGCTGGTTCTGGTTCTCTTCCTGATTGAGCTCCTGGCCGGATTTCTCGCAGGGCGGTTCAGTCCGGATTCCGAAGCCTTCAACGGCTCCCAGGCCGCGCTCTTGCTACACGCGCTCGGAGCAGTCATTGCCCTCAGCAACGGTGCCGGGCTGGTGGCCCTGGTGCTGAGCGCCGCCCTGGCGCTGCTCGTGGGCACCCTGGGTGGAGTGCTCGCCGTGGCGGTCAAGGAGTCTTGAGGGCCGAGCCCGAATGTATGGTGATGACGGGCACCCCTTCGGGAACGCGATGACGGTCAACCCTCCCGGCCTCCCCACTTCGTTTCACTGCGTGGGGGAGGTGACTGTCCGCGTGCTCCGCTGGAGGTGCCGGAACAGAGCCGTATGTGGCGGCGTTACCTATCCTGGTAAATGAGTTCGCCGGACGGTCGCGACACGCCGTGAGGCTTGCCGAGGAAAGTCCGGACTCCACAGGGAAAAAGTGCTGGGTAACACCCAGGCGGGGCGACCCGACGGATAGTGCCACAGAGAACAGACCGCCAAAGTTGTCCGCTCGTCGGACGGCCGGCAAGGGTGAAACGGTGGTGTAAGAGACCACCAGCCCGGGAGGAGACTCCCGGGGCTAGGCAAACCCCACTTGGAGCAAGGTCAAGCAGGAGTTGGGCGTCCCGCCCGCAGGCTCCAGGTAGACCGCATGAGGCCGCCGGTAACGACGGCCCTAGATAGATGATCGTCCCGGGCTTGCCCGGACAGAATCCGGCTTACAGGCGAGCTCAACCCTCCCTCTTCAGGGAACTACCGGCACGGCCGATACGTCTTATAGATATGGAAGAGCAGTTCATCTCGCCCACTGAACAAGAAGACGAGCGCCCCTGGGCGGCCCGTGCTGAGTGCCGCGGAGAAGACCCGGCGTTATTCTTCCCCGGCCCCGATGATGACACGTCGGCGGCATTGGGCATTTGCGCCCGGTGTCCGGTGCGTCAGGAATGCCTCGAATACGCAATCGAAGCTCGTGAGCGTTTCGGAATCTGGGGCGGGACTACTGAGCGACAGCGCCGCAGGATGGTCCGTCGCTCGGCTTAACATCTTGCCGCACCGCCGGAAACTGTAACGCTCCGAAATTTGACTGCCAGAATGGTGTCATGAAGCCCCCCGCAGTCGATCCCCGAGACTTCCTCCATCTCGACGCTCTCCTCAACGACGAGGAGAAGCTCTTACGTGACACCGTTCGGCAATTTGTGGCAGACCGGATCCTTCCGGACGTTGCCGATTGGTTCGAAGCGGGCACGCTCCCCAAGGAGTTGGCGAAGGAAATGGGGGCGCTGGGCCTCCTCGGCATGCATCTCGAGGGTTATGGCTGCGCCGGCACATCGGCTGTTCAATACGGCCTGGCCTGTACTGAGCTCGAAGCCGGGGATGCCGGAGCCCGCAGCTTCGCTTCGGTCCAGGGTTCTTTGTCAATGTTTCCCATTTGGGCGTTCGGTGACGAAGAGCAGAAACAGGAATGGCTTCCGCAAATGGCGGCGGGGGAGAAGATCGGTTGTTTCGGGCTCACCGAGCCCGACTCGGGGAGCGATCCCTCGAGCATGCGCACTAATGCCCGCCGGGACGGTGACGATTGGGTTCTCAACGGCACCAAAATGTGGATCACCAACGGCGGCATCGCCGATGTGGCTGTTGTGTGGGCCCAAACCGACGACGGTATCCGCGGCTTCATCGTCCCCACCGATAGCGCCGGTTTCAGCACCAACGACATTCACCACAAGCTGTCGCTCAGGGCCTCTATCACCTCGGAGCTGGTGCTGGACGACGTCAGGCTGCCGGGGTCGGCGGTGCTGCCAGAGGTCGCAGGTATGCGGGGGCCTCTCTCCTGTCTCAACGAGGCCCGGTTCGGGATTCTCTTCGGGGCGATCGGCTCGGCCCGGGCTTGCTACGAAGCTGCCCTCGATTACTCCAAGGAGCGCATTCAGTTCGGAAAGCCGATCGCCGGCTTCCAGCTCACGCAACGTAAGCTCGTCGACATGCTGGTGGCCGTCAATCGGGGGATGCTGCTGGCGCTTCACATTGGCCGCATGAAAGACGCCGGGACTCTCGATCCGACCCACATCAGCTTCGGCAAGCTCGACAATGTCAGAGTGGCTCTCGATGTAGCAAGGTCGGCCCGCAGCGTCCTGGGTGCCAATGGCATCACGCTGGAGTACCCGGTGATGCGGCATATGAATAACCTCGAGTCGGTATTCACCTACGAGGGCACCAACGAAATTCACACTTTGATTCTCGGCCAGGCCATAACCGGCGAGAACGCGTTCACCTAGTGCTCTGTTTCTGGTCGGGGCACTAGGTCATGGCCGATTTTTCCTGGCCAGAGGTCATCGGGCAGCTCATGAAAGGCGAGAGCCTGTCGCGTGAGGATGCCGGGGCCGCCATGGGGGAGATCATGGAGGGCCGGACGTCTGAGGCACAGATGGCGGCATTCATCGTTTCACTGCGCGCCAAAGGCGAGACGGCTGAGGAAATGACCGGATTGGTCGACGCCATGTTCGCTGCCGCGGTGACGATCGATGTGGGCGAGCCGGTCGTCGACGTCGTTGGTACCGGTGGCGACGGTGCCGGCACCTTCAACATTTCGACAACGGCCGCGTTGATCGCCGCCGGGGCCGGAGCCAAGGTGGCGAAGCACGGCAACCGGGCCGCGTCATCAACGACGGGCTCAGCCGACCTGCTGGCGGGCCTCGGGTTCGATCTCGAGCTGGCGCCGGAGTCAACCCGGCAGATGATCCGGGAGACGGGTTTCGGGTTCCTTTTTGCGCCTCGCTATCACCCGGCGATGCGGTTCGTGGCTCCGGTTCGAAAGGACCTGGGAGTCCGTACTGTCTTCAATTTTCTGGGGCCTTTGTGCAATCCGGCGCGAGCAGATCGCATGTCGGTGGGCACATCGGACCCGAATATGGCGGCACTTATGATCGAGGTTCTCAAGAACCTCGGAGCCACCACAGCTTTCGTCTATTACGGGGAGGATGGCCTCGATGAGCTCACCACGACCGCCCCTTCATATATCTACCGGCTGCGGGATGGTGAGATCACCCATGCCGAGTTCACCCCTGAGGACTTTGGTGTCGCCAGGGCACGGACGGAGGATCTGCTGGGGGGCGACGTGGAGGAGAACATCGCAATCACCAGAAACATCCTCGAGGGCTCTCCCGGCCCCAAGCGGGATGTGGCCCTCGTCAACGCCGCCCCGGCGATAGTGGCGGCCGGGTTGGCCGATGGATTCACCGATGCCATGGCACTGGCGGCCCACGCCGTCGATTCAGGAGGGGCGGCAGCGACTCTTGAGCGTTCGCTGGCGATGTGCCAAGAGTTGGCTGCCGGCGCCTGATGGCCACCGAGGATCTGGTCGAGGGCCTGCGCCGGGCCGGGTTCCGAATCACTGCGGGTCGGCGGGCGGTGTGTGCCGCCCTGAGTGAGGGAGATAGCCACCTCCGTGCCGCCGACGTATTGGAACGGGCCCGGGTTCACGCCCCGCGGATCGATCAGTCGAGTGTCTACCGGACCCTCGAGAAACTGGAGGAGCTTGGTTATCTGCACCATGTGCACTTAGGGCATGGGGCCGGGGTCCATCACGTGTCCTCCCAGGCCAACCATCAACATCTGGTGTGTGTCGATTGCGGGAGGACAGAAGAGATCGCGTCAGAACTCGTGGTGCCGATGCTGGATGAGGCTGCGGCCGTGGCGGGTTTCTCTGAGACCTGGCTGCATTTCGCCATCCAGGGGCGCTGTTCCAGTTGTGCTGGGGCTTAGTTCTAGGTGTCCTGCTGTCCGTACACGGTGCCCAGGGTGCGACTTCCCGGCCGCTCTCCCAGGATGATCCGATTCAGCGTGTCTTCCAACACTCCGGCCTGGAGCGGCCCGGTGATCTTGGCAACGATCGTTCCCGACGCGTCGATGAAGTAGGTCTCAGGAGGACCGAACACCCCGAAGCTGATCGCTCCTCTCAGGTCGGGGTCGAGCACTTGCGGGTAGGTGCGGCCGTACTCATCCAGAAATTCATTGGCCCGGTCGGGTGTGTCGTTCCACACCACACCGAGAAAGTTGACGTCTCCAAATTGGACGGCAGCTTCGGTGAGCAAGCCATGCTCTTCGCGGCACGGGAAACAATATGACGCCCAGAAATTGATCACCGATATGTTGCCTGACTGGTCGCGAAGGCTGATGGGCTGCCCACCATCGATCCTCTCCAGGGTCAGGTCTGGCACCGGCTGGCCGATCAGAGGTGAGTCGACGAAGGCCGGGTCGTTGCCGAAACGGGAAGCTAGCACTACGGCCGTGGTCAGGCCAAGAGCCAGGAGCGCACCGGCTAACCACCACCACCGGTTGTGGGCCCGGATGGTTGGCTCCGCAGGCGGGTTGGTCTCAGTACTCAAGGCCGGGCCTCTGCCAGCATCTCTTCAATGACGGCGGCCACTTCCTCCGGAAGATCTTCGGCGGCCAGCGCCTCGAGGAGCTCGCGTGCGCCGGCCGGGTCGTTGAGGCCGTAGAGGCGCACGTTGGCGAGGTAGAACATGGCGTCGCCATAGGCCGGGGCTGCGGCCAGGCTTCGCTCCAGGTAGGCCTCGGCGGTGACGGACTGGTTGGGGTCGGCCAGATAAGTCATCCATCCCAGGTTGGCCAGGGCCTCGGGGTTGGTCGGGTCCTGATCGAGAACGGTGAAATAGTGGGGGAGAGCTTGGGAGAACCGTTGAGCTTGAAAATATCGGCGAGCCAGGGTCAGACGCATGCTGACCACATTGGGGAAGTCGGCTACCACCTGTTCCATTTCGGCGGTGCTGACATCGGACAGGTCCCGATCTTCGATGTTTCCGGTGACGAAATCTCCCGGATTGCGGTCATCGATGGCCTGGGCCACCAGGAAGACGATGGCGATGGTGGCGACGACCACCAGCAGGGTCCCGACCAGAGCCCGGCTGCGTGATCGACCGGGAGCAAGCGGTGCTTGCGCCGGAGCAGCTTCAACCTGTGCCCCGAGCGATTCGAGCTCGGCCTGATAGCGATCCCGAAGCCTGGTAGCAGTTGCTTGATCGAGCTCGCCTGCGTCGAGCTGCTCTTCAACGTCTGCCAGGTCCGCCGCAGCCTGGGCCCGGCGTTCTTCCAGCTGATGGCGGGTGGTCATCACGAGGTTCGGCTCCTCACCAGCCACCTCATCATGCCGATGCCGGCGGCGAGGGTGAGTGCCGGGATCGCCCACAGGGCGATGGTGGATGCCGACAGGCCGGGGTCGAGAATGACCTGATCACCGTAGAGGCCGCGGAAATAATCGAGGATTTCCTTATCTGTTTGTCCGGCATCGACCTGCTCGGCGACGATGAG
>Ga0255057_10001083_pt1 | contig 15588 bp, 14 predicted proteins | sample Cases_109_6_MG_FD_189022 | JGI IMG/M metagenome (GOLD analysis project Ga0255057, IMG submission 189022) | Seawater microbial communities from Amundsen Gulf, Northwest Territories, Canada - Cases_109_6 | ecosystem: Environmental > Aquatic > Marine > Gulf | place: Canada: Northwest Territories... | reverse complement strand
CGGTCTTCGCTGAGCCCTTCAACTACCCAAAGTTCCCATAGGGGTTTGTTGCGGTCGAGCTTGGTCGAGACGATTCGCCCGGCCAACTGTTTGAGCTGCTCGTCGGTACCGGGCCGGGGGAGCGAGGTGTGGCGGACGTGATAGTCGAACGTGAAGTGTGCGTCATCGATCCACACAGGACGACGGTCGTAGGGCACCCACTCCAGTCTTTGCCGGTAGCGAGGGATGTATTGGAGCTTCGATTCAATGTGGGCTCGGACTCGCTCGATGTCAATTCCACCGTCTTCGGCCTTGAGAGGAGATCCGTCGAACAGCGCTACGCCTGCCACATGCATGTGACTGGTGCGGGACTCCAGAGCCAGGAAGGAGGAGTCCAAATAGCTGAGCGGCTCGTAAAAGAAATCGGTCATATCGCCCCATGGGAAGGGGGTAAGGATAGATGTTGTAAGAGGTCACCGGTCCAGATAGTTGCCGATAGACGGAGGCGCCCTCGGGAGGACTCGAACCTCCGACACCCGGTTTAGGAAACCGATTCATCCTGCTTCGTGACCAGGGCATTCATTGAGAATCAAAGACCGAGCTTGACTTTTGCATCGCGTGCGTTCTGAACATCTGTCGTCAGTTTCTGTTGTCTCGCGGACATTTCGCGGACAAGAATGTCTGTAGTATTAGTGGGTTGAAGGCCTCAGCCCCTCTATTCAAACTTCACCGGGCTGAAACTGAGTTTCTCCTTGGAAATCGGTCTGTGAATCAGCCACAAAAAAGTCTCTACAGACCGAACATGTCGCCGATTATGAACCGGGCGTGAAACTGACTCTGATAACCAAAGAAATGGTTCGCCGCTATTCGATCCCCGGTGATTCGGTGTCTGTTGCGTGCTTTCCGTGTTCGCCATGAATCGGCTCGCCTACGGCGTCTGCTGTGGTTTTTCCTGTTGCAACAGGTAAGGCCAATCCAAGGGCGACTGTCAGTAGACCAATAACACCCATCAGAACCGCCAGGGCTGATATTACGTCGGCCGCTTGTACTGCTGACTGGTTGATCGAAATCTCCAAGAGAGCGTTGTTGTACCAAAGGGCAACCACTTGTTGCTGCGGTGCCGAGTCTGCCAAGGCCTCGTTGAGGTCGTTGGTTGAACCTGCTGCCTCAACAGCGGCTTCCACCGTATTGCTACTTCCAAAGAATAAGACTGCAGCAAGCAGTATTGCTAGCCCACCCGCTGCGATTAAAACCGTCCTACGCATCGCATACCTCCGGTCAACGATGATCGGTTTGCAACCTAGTCTTCAGAACGAAGCGGTAGTTCAGCGTTTCGCCGGCCAATTGTCCTCGCTAACTACCAATGTCTCACGTCATCTATGGGTAACGCGTGTCTTCGGCAGACCGACATCAGTCGGCTCAATGTCAGCCAAGAAATCATGCGATTGAGAACCGCACATAATGCCGGTTATGGGCGGCTTGGATGTTGGCTGCCGCCGCCTTTCTCGCCCGATCGGTAGCCTCGTCCGATGCGGTCAGTATGGCGCCGGTTCATATGCTGGCCGTTGCGGCGTGGATCGGGGTCGTACCGTTGAGGCTTTCTGATAGACCAGGATCCAAACCCATTTCGTCCTACCGAAGGCAAACAGTCCTCCCCCAGTGTTGGCAGTGCCGGGCTTGAGGTCGGCCCCCACAAACCCGTACATACGGCACTTATGTGCGGCCGGGCATCGGCGGTTATGGGCGCTGGTCTTCGACCGATCAGCCGTCGGGCGTTTTGGCCAGTTTTCCGTTTGCCAGCCCATTGACGCACCAGACCAGAGTCCGAACCATCCTCCTGTGGGCTGTCACAGGTGTCGAGGGGCCGATTGCTGTCTCGTAACAGTCGTACGTATTGACAAACGGACTGTGCGGGGGAGAATTTGGTGGACTACCGCCATGTTGGTGGTCGAGGCGAAGAAAACACTTGGGAGGCATCGAAGCCAGATCCTCATTCGGTCACCTGGGTCTGGTGGAGCTAATGGTGAGACCGGCCCGTCCCAAGACAGCGAAGGGATGGGATTGTGAATCGACATGTAAGGGGTCGTCACGTACGTGGCAGTCGTATCGGTTTGGGCGCGGGCACGACCGCGCTTGTTGTCGGGTTGGTGGGGTTCTTAGTCGCTCCGATGGCTATCGCTACACATGTGCAGCCTGAGCTGATCACCGCCACCGCTAATCAGACTTGCGACGATCTGGCGGAGGCTTTCTCGGGGACTGTTGGTGCTGTGAGTTGGACTGAACTGAAACAAGACCCTCCCGGCGACGGCGAGGAATCAGACGGAACGCTGACGGTGACGATCACCAACTTCGATGGAAAGTCTTTCGACTGGTCGTCGAACATTGGAGTGGATGCTGTCTATGTGAAGGCAGGCTCGGCCGGTTCATATCTGTATATCTACGAACCACCAGCGGAAAGCACCGGCGATACTGGTTTGACGACACCGGGCGACACAGGAAATGCGATCAGTCATATTGCCTTTTGCTCCGACCTCGAAGACACCACAACGACGGTTGATGATTCGTCTACGACGACGGTTGATGATTCGTCTACGACGACGGTGGATGATTCGTCTACGACGACGGTGGATGATTCGTCTACGACGACGGTGGATGATTCGTCTACGACGACGGTGGATGATTCGACCACGACGACGGTGGATGATTCGTCTACGACGACGGATCGTGAACGTGGGACTACGACGACACCACCGCCCACAACACCAACACCCACTGACGAGGTCTTGGCAACAACGATTACCGCGGCACCAACAACAGTTGAGATCGACCCGGTGGACACCTTGCCGTTCACAGGTGTCGACAGTGGGACCTATGGCCTGCTGGCCATGGCGCTGATCGGGATTGGTGCCTTGACCCTCACATGGGCAAGAGGGTTTCGGGTAGGAAGGCATGAGTCGCCTGGTGGCTAGAAACAGATCGACGGATGCGGATTGTTCGCCCCAACAACCCTTCACTTAGAAAGAGAGCAAGCCTCCCCTAAATCGGTCACCAGGGGAAGCTTGCTGTATCGAGGTCTCACTCTACGCGGTCAGCTGATGGCGCTGAGGCGACCCCTCACGAAGCATCAGGTTGACCCAGGCGCAGGGGGGTTACGCCTCCTACAAGGGCCCAAACCCCTCTACCGCGAATCGAATTCGCCGACCGACTACGACACCAAACTCCACACCACGAATCTCGAATCCGTCCAGGGCTGAAGGATGCGGAAACGACGGTCCAACGGAAGAGACCGGGGGAAGGGGCGGGGAAGGGGCGGGGACCCCGGCCCGAGAGGGAAGGGATAGAGGAATGGGATTAGTGACGCTTGCAAGAGCCGGGCCCACCGACAGCGACGAGAGGACCGGGAGGTAGCGGATTGAGGTTATGGCTCGACGATCTCGAAGCGTCTAGATGAGTGAGAAGTCATGGGTGGCCGGGCTGCCCGTATCGAGGCGTATCTATGTGCCGTTATCGACGGTGTTTGGAGGTTTTCGTGGCTTCCTCGCTATCAGGCCAGAGCAGCAGCCCCACGGCCAGGCCCCCGAGAATGGCGATGACGAGCCAAGACTTGAGGACTGCCACCACTCGACCACCAAACGGAACGTGGAACTTGGCCACTCCGAGAATGTCGCTATTGATGATGGTCCAGGGGTCGGGGCTGTAGCTGTTGTCTCCCTGGGTGACCCAGCCCGTGCTGTCTCCGCCGACGATCCGATGAATGACCGGGTTTCCTGCGCCGAAACCTCCCTCCGGGACCCTGAACAAGACAGTGTCACCTATCCGAACCGGGTCCGTCCACGTGACAACGGCGTCGCCGAGCATGTAGGTCGGTTCCATGGAGTTCCCGGCCACGAGAGTCATGGCGAAGTTGCCTCCGAACTGAGCAGGCCACAGCACCAATATCAGGCAGACGATCAACATCGTCTGCACGAGAGCTGGCGGATTGAGACGTTGGGTGAGCCAACCGGCGGCATTCGAAACATCTACATGTCGACCCCTGCCCGACCTCAACAGGTCGTGATCAAGCTTGGGAAGAGTGAGCGTCACGGCACCAACTCCTCGACTCGGAACCAGGACCATCGACTTCTCCCATCGAAATCGGATTCGAGGCCGAAGCGAGTGTTGGAGCCGAAGGTGGTGAGTTCGCTGGCGGTCATTGTGTAGTTGGCTACGAGCATGCTGTCGGCGTAGATCGTGATCTCAGGCTGGTCGATTTCGACGAGGAAGTCGATGGTGTTGTTACGAGGCAACCAGCTCCACGAAGCGATTTCTGTGTCACCGGAGCCGTCCACTTTGCCAAGTGTGATCTGATCAGCCCCTCGCTGATAGACAACGTACAAGTGGAAACTGCTGCCGTCGTGGAACAGAGATAGTCCTGAACCGGCTGCGCTAACGGTTCGACTAGCCCGATTGACAAAGGTGGATAAGACAACGTGATCCGATTGTCCAACGTCGACGGTTGCACTATCCGCTGTCGTGGTCTGTTTCCTGTTGCGGACCCTGGATGCGGCGGATTGGCACCGCCAGTCCGCAGTTGGTGCCAGCCAGGAATTCCCCACTACATCCACGTCATTGTTCAGGTTGCCTGCACAGGCATCGAAGTGATCGAAGGCAAGTGGGAGTGGAACAGTGTCCGGGCCAGAGAAGACGTAGAGGTCTGCTTGACTCACACCGCCAAGGAATGCCGCCGATGCAGCGAAGACGAAGGCAGTCGAACCCGCCACGACAACCAAAACGGTCACCAAACGGACAGACCGCCTCCGGCGCTTGACCTGAAATCTCATCTCTTAACCTTGTTACATGTGAAGGCGGGTCGTCATCGACCCGCCTTCAAACCGTGTTGGCTAGTTCACGTATTACGGGGTGACGTCGCTGATATAGATGGCAATCTGATCGAGAGCTTCCGCATCACCGGTACCGGCAGTCATGGTCACGGTTGCTGCACCTGCTGCAACTGTGCCAGAACCGGAGTCGATGCTGGCACCAGAAGCGCCAATCTCAACATAGATGTCGTCACCGTTGCAGTTGGCATCGATATCGCTGACGTCAACGTCGGTGATGTCAAACTGCCCAGTGCCGAAGTCGAAACTCAGTTGGTAGTCCACAACCACGCCATCGGTGTCACACGACGCCACAATGGTTGCGTCAGCACCGAGGTCAGCCTGGTTGATTCCGCCCAAGCTGGCCGCCGAGGCAGCAATCAGGCTGAACACAAGTACGGCGAGAACCACCGCAGTTAGTCTCTTGCGCACATCAGACCTCCTTGAAAAGTTGAATACGCCTTCCCAATATCGGGTTAACGCTTCGGTCACTTGAGAATGACTCAGTAGGTCAAACGACCCATTCCACTAGGAACGAACCGGAAATTCGAACCTCAAAATGCACTAACCTGCTGCCCCCCTCCTCGTCATCTAGACGGCCAACGGCCACTTAAAGGTCAAGCCGACAGCCCCCCAATCGGCATTATGTGCGCTTCGTTTGTGCCGCCACACCGGGGTGAGAACCCGCAGTTGTCACGCCACATGCGTCCCGGCATGACGGTGCTGCGAAGTTGACGGCGAGACCGCCTAGGTCTCAACCGGGTACCCCGGTCACAGCGGACAAGGCTCTGGCCGGTGAGGTGGCTGTGTTCCGCCTGATCGGGCTGGCCGGATTCGAACCGACGACCTCATGTGGACCCCATGGAAGTCCCTACCCCATGGAGGTTTCCCGATGCGGGTAGTCGCCCAGCATGCCAAACGCTTGCCGTTTCCCTCCCTTGCGAACGTCAGAACCAGGACCCAAACCCACGACTCCGAGGCGATTCTGCAACCGAAGTGCAACCGTGCGCCCGAGAACACGGCCATCTAGGCTGGTGGTGAAACAGCGGAGAAGCCCGAATTGCCAGTAGCGAACGGACCAACCAGGAGGCGCCCTCGGGAGGACTCGAACCTCCGACACCCGGTTTAGGAAACCGGTGCTCTATCCCCTGAGCTACGAGGGCGTTTGGCCCCAAACTCTAAAGGTCACCGCTCCGGATCCTCATTCCTCTCGACAGTCGGCCTGAGGGTCGATCGCGGTCAGGTCACGACGAATAGCCCAATAGTCGGCGGTGGCTTCGTGACCGGAATGTCCCTCACCCTGTTTGGCATCGCCCTGCACATTCTCAACCCCGTCGAGGTCGACAAAGTGACCGCCGATCGGATCGGTCTCTCTCCAAAGATTCACCCAGCGGGCCGCCCTCCCAGCGACCAGTACGGAAAGCTCCGGAATCCCTGCATCGGGGAACATCCGCGGATACAGAAGACCTAACTGCGAGCCGTACGTGACGAAGTGAAAGTCGTTCCGATTCGATCGGATGAGAGTCACCGCCGCGATCAGCGACCCCTGAGAATGAGCACCGATGACCTCCGGCAGGGGTGCCTCCTCGATTGCATCGGTCAAGTCCTTCACGGCCCTGGGGCCGTATCCGGGCGGCGCCAAAGGGTGGTACCAGCGTGGCCAAAACGATCCCAGGTCCCAAAGAATTCCTACCTGACGTCGACGACCCTCACCTTCCGCATCGCTCTTCCAGCCGGTCCGGATACTTCGGAATGCAAAAAACCCTATGGGGAGGAGCACTGCCGACACCGACAGGGCGATCAGCCATGGTGGAGGAGCCTTAAGGGCGGTCGAGTCGATCTGACCGGCGGACAGCAGAACCCAAAACGAGTAGCCAAACGAAGCGACCCCGAACACCGCTGCGCCATAGAAGATGTAGCGCGCATCGAGCTCGACACGTCTGCCGACCATGAGCCAATACCTGGCGGTCATGGCCTTTCGTCCTGCGTCCTTGCTTTTTAAAAACGGGACGAGCTGTCGCAAAGCTTGGCCCAGAGTCAGGTCAGGGAGTGGTGACGTCGCCCCTTGTTTGGCTTCGGTGTGACCTTTGGTTGCTCTCCAGATAGCGACCAGCAGGAGGAACAAAAGGAACGCCAGCATTGCCACTGCTACCCACCCCACACCTGCTGCGAGCAACTCGTCGATCCCCAGCAACTGTTCCAGGGCCAGGCCTGCGGTGGCGCCGAACGTCGCCCCCACGAATGTCCCCAGCACCAGGGCCCCTACCGAAAGGGGACCGGCGAAGAAACTCAGAAGGCTGAATATGCCCAGGATAAGAGCAACACCCAGCGTCAGGTCGTGAGTCAACGCGAGATCGAACGTGGGATTGGTCGCCCAGACAATCCCGAGCACATACGCCAGAGCGAGCAGTGAGAGGTAAGGAAGCGTCATGGTCAGCGCCCAGGTGAAACCGGACTTGGGAAGATATGTGGTCAGAAAGCCGCAGAGACCAATCGCCACTAGCAACACGATGAGAGCTGTTGAGATCGAGATGGCCTGGCCGACCAGTGCGACATAGATAGCAATCAAGCCCATGCCGACGCCGAGATGCATCCGTCGCAGCCGGTGCAACATCGGGTGAACGGTCCACAGTCTCGGGTCGGTGATTGGCGCACCACCCGGGTCGGCCTCCTTCTGCTTTTCCGTCAGCTCTGCGCGAGTGTCGTAGTTCTCGTGTGTGTCGAGTATTCGTTGTTTGCTTGCACCGAGCAGCAGGGTTCTCGGTCGGGTGTCCTCCACCTCGGGAAAGTGCGACCTCGCCGAGACCCACGCCACCAATCCGTATAACAAGAAAAGGGCGAGAACGGTGAGAATCGTGAGGGCGACCCGGTCGTCCCAATGCGGCGGGCTGATCCGGATGAAGAAGACCTCGACTGGTTGCTTCCGTTGGTTCCAGATCATCGGGAGGAAGACCATGGCAGTCAGTGCCTGAGCAACAAAGAGGAGTGTCAGGGCAAACCCGGCCGATCGAACCGATGATCTTCCCAATCTCGCAGTCCACCGTCTCGGATCGGAATGAGTTGGTTGCGCCTTTGTCGGATTGCGTCGCCAGCCACTCATCCAACCGGCCGTATTCGCAAGAGCAAATGGAGCCAACAGAATCCAAAAGGCGGTCGCACGGCTCCCGGAAGTCAGGTTTGCCCAGTGAAATGCCCTGGTGTGGAAACACGGATCGGTCGAGCGGCTTTTATAGATCGTCGTCCCGGTGTCAGCGTCCGTGTCCGATATGGGATCGGTGTAGAGGATATCTCGCGGTGGGGTCCCCGAAACACCATGGATGCGAAGCTCCTGATGCGGTCTCATCTGTCCCCCCTTCTCAGCGTGAACCTACCGCAGCAATCGCATTGAGGTCGGGAAACGCTGGCTTCGCCCACTACATTCAGCGCATGGAAGAAGAACGCATTGCCCTCTACGTCGACTTCGAGAACCTGGCGATCGGAGCGAGAGACGCGTTAGGCGGCATGGAGTTCGATTTCGAGCCGATCGCCAATGCGCTTGCCGAGCGGGGTCGCGTCATTTCTCGGAGGGCTTACGCAGATTGGTCGATGTTCGCTGATGCTCGTCAATCGATGACCCGAAGCCATGTGGAACTAATCGAAATCCCTCAGCGCATGGGCGCCACCAGGAAAAACGCTGCCGATATCAAGATGGCGGTAGACGCGATCGAGCTGGCGTTTGAGCGTGACTACGTCACCACCTTCGTCATTTGCACGGGTGACTCCGACTTCACCCCGCTCGTGGACAAACTCCGAGAGTTGAATAAGAAGGTCATCGGAGTGGGTGTGAAGGACTCGACATCGGCTCTACTTCCACCGGCCTGTGACGAGTTTCTCTTTTACGACAACCTCGAAGGAGTCGATCAACGCAGGCAGAGTTCCAAGAAGGCGGATAACGGTGATGATGTCGAGGACACCCCAGACCTGGAGACGCTCATCACCTCAACCCTTGGTGGGATGGAGAGGTCCGGCGAAGGATCAGTCCTGGCGTCGTCCCTGAAGCGAGCGGTTCTTCGAAAGGATTCGACCTTCTCGGAAGCCGACTACGGATTTCGAGGCTTCGGTGAGCTGTTGAGACATCTCGAGAACGAAGGCCTCATCGAGCTTTCGGAGGGTCCTGGCCGCGGCGACCCGGTCATCCAATTCTCTGCTGCGGGCGGCGGCGAGAAACAGGCTTTCACACTCCTTACCGACGTTGTGGCTGATCTTGAAGCCAAGAACGGGCCCGTTGTCCTATCAGGGCTTAAGAATCAGCTGCGGAAAAAGCAACAGGGTTTCACGGAGAAGAAGTTTGGCTTTGGAGGGTTCCTTCAGTTTTGCAAGGCCGCTGCGACTCGCGGTCTGATCGAACTTCAGTGGGACGAAAAGGTTGGCGACTACACCGTCACCACCAAATAGTCGTTCATAGATGCGCTATCTGAACGCTGAGCAGACCCGCGTCGCTCTGCCAATGATCGACGCAATCGAGGCCATGGAGCATGCCTTTACTGGTGATAGCGAAACTCCTCTGCGCAGGCCCCTCGGGGGGTCTCTGGTCATGCCGGGGCGACTCGACGATCATATGGCGATCAAGGTGGTGTCGACCGTTCCGGGAAACCCCGTCGGTCTGGTGGTGGTTTTTGGGGGTGATGGAAGCCCGTTGGGAATGGTGGATGGGCCAACGCTGACCGCGATTAGAACAGGGGCGGTTTCTGGTCTCGCTACGCGATTGTTGGCAGACGAAGGTGCGCGAATACTCGCCATGCTGGGCTCAGGAGCGATGGCGTTTGATCAGGTAGAGGCGGTAAAGGCGGTGAGACCGATCGAGCGTGTCCTCGTCTGGTCGCGCACCCCGGAGAATGCGGAGCACTTGGCCGACCGCATCGGAGGAGAGACCGTCACCCATGCCGACGACGCCGTTGCAATGGCAGACGTGGTGTCCTGTGCCACACCTGCCACGGTGCCGCTTTTCGAAGAGTCCTCGGTTCGACCATGTACCCACGTCAACGCAGTTGGTGCTTTTACCCCGGAGATGGCGGAGATTCCGGCTGAGCTCCTCGATCGGGCCTATGTGGTGGTTGACGACGTCGACGCCGCTGCGGCTGAAGCCGGCGACCTGATCCAGGCCGGCCGAGAACCCAACGCCACCTTGACCGATGTCTTGAGAGATGCCCACCCCCAGATTGGAGAGGACGTCACAATCTTCAAGAGCGTTGGTGTCGCCGCCCAAGATGTGGCCTCCGCCCAACGGGCCCTGGAGAACGCCACACTCCAAAGGTTGGGCACCGAACTCAGTTAGCGGTCCGTCTTAGGCAGCCCCTCGAACCTCCAAATGGTCGAGCAGCCGCTGTGACGCCTGCGCGATTTCGGCGACGGCTTCGTCGAAGACCTCGAGGTTGTGGGCGGCCGGCTTGGTGAACCCAGAGATCTTGCGGACAAACTGACGAGCAGCGGCCTCTATTTCCTCAGGTGGCGCCAGCTCGGCTCCATCTCGTAGACGTTTTATTGATCGACACATCTGGCGGAACCTACCCCGTCCTGCGACGTTGCTATAGCAAGACGGATCGAAATCCGAGTCCTCTTGCTATAGCAACAGACAAGGTTCGATCTACCTGGTCCTGCGACGAATTCTTTCGAACTCGTTGCTCGCCAACGCGAGGACCATCACACCGGCCGCGGGCACCATTGCCGAGGCGTCCGGTCCGCTGAGAAAAGCACCGAGAAAGATGAGAACACCGACCATCGCTCGCGATGCGTGCAGCCGCCCGGGTACAAGTTGCGTTTTCATTCGGGAGTCGACCAACGAGACCGGTGCCTCCGGTTCTCGGACGACTGCAACAAGGGCCATCAAACCAATCCCGATAACCACCGCGGAGCGGGCGTCGGGAACCTCTTGGGGAAAGACTTGGGCTGCACTCACGACAACCGAAGCTGCGAGGGCGGTTACGGCAGCCGAAGCCAAGCCCATCTGCCGGTGCTCTTCGGCCATCCGATCGTCGATGTACATGGCGAGAGCTACGCCGAACCCCCCAACCCAACCTGTAATCGTGAAAGAAAGCGCCGCAGCGATCATGCCCATGCCGACGTAATCTGTCAGCAGAGGGCGGCGCCCGGTGGAATTCAGAACCAATCTGGCCGCGATCATCAGCCCCAGCACGGCCGTCATCCCCGAAGCATCAAAACCGGCGAGCACCCACAAACCACCACCAATGGCAGCGATCAACGCCGTTGACGGGTGATCCGGATCCAACTCCCGGCCAAGTGCCCAGGCAAGCCCGATATAAACCGGTGCCCACCATGTCGAGACAGATCCGCCGGTCACGACAACTGCGGCCGCCGCGATCAGTCCCACCCCCACCAGCCCGACCACCAACTGGTTCGAGGCTAGGGAAAGGTCCATTGGTCTGACGACATGGCTTCTGAATCCCATGAACCGGATTGTGCCTTTCTGCGAGTCATTTGTGGACACAAGTGCAGCAATCGTTGCTTTAGGTTCTACGCTCACCGCCGGTGACCAAGCCACTCGACAGTTTTCGAAAAGTGCCAGCCGTCGGCGTGCTCGCCGAGCGTCGTCTCGGTGGTTTTCTCGCGCTTTCCGCCCTGGTGGGTGTGGGTGTCGGTCTTGGAGCCGCCGCGTTGGTGCTAGCGCTCGAGGGAATCGGCAACCTGCTCGAACCGATCCTCGACCCGCTTTTCAACGCTGACGAGATCGGATTTTGGGACATCCGAAGGGCGTGGATATTTTTGACCGTCCCCGTCGGGCTTGTCGCGGCTTGGTTCATTGCCAGGAGGTTCGCGCCCGAAGTAGCTGGAGACGGTGTACCGGAGGCGGCAGCCGCTCTTGCAGTTCATGGCGGCCGGATCCGAAAACGGGTGGCGCCACTCAAGATTGTGGTCACAGCGATCACTATCGGGTTTGGTGGGTCGGCAGGTCGTGAGGGTCCAGTCGTCCAGATCGGTGCCGCAGTGGGATCGTGGATCTCCCGGACCTTCAAGCTTGGCGAAGATGAGGTTCGCTCGCTGGTCGCCGCAGGCGCCGGCGCCGGCATCGGAGCATCCTTCAACGCCCCAATCGCGGGAATGCTTTTCGCACTCGAGGTGATCCTCTCATCTTTCGCACCTCGACATATGTCATCGATCGTCATTGCATCGGTGGCCGCGGCGATCACCACACAGTCGATTGTTGGTGAGGAGTTGTCCCTCTCTGCGGGCACCTACACCATGAATGGCTTTTCGGAGTTGATCCTCTACGCCGCCATGACCGTGGTCATCGTGGCCGTCGGCTATTTCTTCTTGAAACTCCTCGATTGGCTCGAGAAGGTTGCCCATCGCAACGATCGCACCTGGTCGTGGATGCGGCCAACCGGATTCGGTCTGATTGTGGCTGGTTTGATCTTTGTGGAACCACGACTTTTCGGTACTGGTCAAGAATTCACAAACCGGCTTCTACTCGATGAGACCATCTCTGACGTTACCGGAGCGGCCGGCGACCTTTGGTGGGTTTTGATTCTGCTTGCCCTTGGCAAAGTAGTTGCAACAAGCTTCACCATCTCGTCGGGAGCATCGGGTGGTGCCTTCATGCCCTCCCTCTTCATGGGCGCGGCCCTCGGTGCGGGTTTCGCTCGTCTGGTTCAGCCACTGTGGACGTTCACTGAACTCGACACCGGGGCATTTGCCGTTGTTGGGATGGCAGCGATGTTCGCCATGGTTGGGAGAGCGCCCCTCACCTCGATTCTGATCGTGTTCGAGATCACCGGCGCACGTGATTACGGGCTGATCGTGCCACTGATGCTGGCAGCCACTCTCGCTACCTTCTTTGGGGAACGGTTTGCCAAAGAGTCGGTTTACACCGCGGCCCTGAAACGGAAGGGGATCCGGATCAGGCCGGCCGGCGACGTCGACATTCTCGACACAGTGAATGTGGGAACTGTGATGGCGCCCAATCCGCTTATGGTCGGCCCGGACGCCACGATCGGAGAGACCGAACAGAGGCTGCATCAACAGCGATCACATGGGGTGCCGGTGATTGAAGATGATCGTCTGATTGGAATCGTCACCGTTTCTGACATTTCTCGTTCCGAAGCTGGGCCGGACACACCCGTCCGTGACGTGATGACGCCTCGTCCGGTAACGGTCACCCCGAGTACCCCAGTTTCCCGCGCCCTAGAGCGTATGGCGGCCCTGGGTATTGGCCGGCTGCCCGTGGTAGCGGAACACAACCCCGAAGAAGTCGTCGGGATGTTTCGAAGGGAAGAAGCTGTCCGCGCCTATCACGAGGGGTTGAACGCCACGACCGACTCTGAACTGCACAGGATGCGCTTGGCCCAAAGAACTGATCCGGGTGCGGGCTACTTCGATTTCAGAATCCCTTTGGGTTCCATGGCCGACGGAAGACTGGTGCGAGAAGTTTCCTGGCCCGAAGGCGCAACCCTGGTTTCGGTCAGAAGGAATCGCGAGGTTCTCGTTCCCTCCGGTAGCACCATTCTGCTTGCTGGCGACGTAGTCACAGCCTTTGGCACCGAAACGTCGAAACGCCGCATGATTGATCGATTGAATTCCGGTGCAGACGAACCGACAGCCGAGATCGAGCTTCCTGAGTTCGGTGTCGAGACCGACGAAGAGTCCACTCAGTCTTCTGAATAGACTTGCGTCACCTAACTACTGAAAGGTGTTCACGGGGATGGATGGATTTGCTGTTTTTCTTGTAGTCGTCGTTCTGGGTTTCGTGGTCTGGAACTTGATACGGAGTCGCAAGAGGCAATCGAAGCGCATGGAGGAGGCCGCCGGCACTGCTGTCGGAAGCGACCTCTCGATTGCGCGTGACCTCTTCGATTCGGAGACCAAACACCTCGCCCCGGTGAGCGATTTTCACGTCCACGACATCGAGGCTCGGGTCACCTTTGATGTCCCTCTCGCTGAAGAGGACGACGAGGTATTCAACGAGCTATTGGTCGATCAGGCCGTCGAGGTGGTTCGAGAGAAGAACCGGGAACTCCCGATCGACATGGTTGAAGTCATTGTCGTGTTTGCCGGTAAGGACCCGGTGCGTGAGGTGGGACGGCATCAGCTGCCATCGGCAGGCGTGCTTCCACCGCCTTCCCCGGCGGCGGCTCTCAGCTTCGCCAATATCGCCCATGATCCCTTTGCCGCCCCGTTTGAATCCGATGTCGACCATGCGGTCCACTACGACACCAAGGCCGACACTCCGTCCGACGAGCTGGGCCCGATCGTCGACGAATTGAAGATTCCCAACGGTCTTGATCGGGGACTGCGAGCCAACGGGGTGGACCCCGACACCCTGGATGGGCCCGAGTTGGTGTTGGCACTGCTTCGCTTGTTTGGCTACGGCGTCACCGAACAGACCTACCCAGGGTCATACATGGCAATCAAAGATGGGTTGTCGACATACATTCTCACCGAGGTGTACAAGGCGGCACAGCATCCCGAGCTCGAGGAGGATGTCATCCGTCGTTTCCTTGCCGATTTCAGCTCATCAGGCGCCGAGCGGGGCATCCTGATCACCGACAAATACAGTCCGTTCATGATCCACGAGATTGAGGCCAATCAACCCAAGGTGCGTTTCATAACCCGAGAGCGCTTCCAGGCGTTTGTTGATTCGATGGCACTTGGATAGCAGAGTGTTAGCGGGCCGGTCAGAGGTATGATGATCTGCGAAGGAGGCAATGTTTGTTCGGTTTAAGAGGACAAGAGCTAATCATTGTTCTGGTCATCGTCCTGATCATCTTTGGAGCGAGGAAGCTGCCGGACCTCGCGCGGTCGCTCGGCGCCTCGGCCAAGGAGTTCCGTAAAGGCATCGAAGAAGGCACGTCCGAAGAAGCTGCCACCGACCAGGCGACCGAGACATCGAGCGACGACCCGGACGCGCGGACGTCAGACTCCTCCGAAGTTCCCGATTCCTAGGAACTAGACGCCGAATGGCGTCGTTCTCCGAGTAGGTCTCCATGGTGGAGTCCGTCCCGCTCACCTGGGAAGAGGTAGCCCGTGTCTACGGACGCAAGATCTACAACTTTGCCTATCGGCTCACCGGTAATCCCGATGACGCCCATGATCTCGTCCAAGAGGTCTTGCTTCGGGTCCGCAAGGGTCTCGCCAACTACCAACCGGGCAGTTTCGAAGGTTGGCTGTGGCGCATCACCCGTAACGCCTTTCTCGATGATATTCGCAAGCGCAAGCGACGACCGACAACTCCCCTTCCCGAGGAAGTCGACCGATGGGACCTTGCGTCAACCGAGTCGGCGGATGCCGCCTACGCCCGTATCACGCTCGGAGACGACATCCAGAAGGCTCTCCTCGACCTGCCAATGGAGTTTCGAGAGGCTGTCGTTCTCTGCGACATCGTCGGACTTTCCTACGAGGAGATCTCCCAGGCAGTGGCGGTGCCTATCGGCACCGTGCGGAGCCGTATTCATCGTGGGCGAAAGATCCTGAAGGAGACGTTGGGTTGACTCATCCTTCCGAACAGATCAGCGCATACCTCGACGGCGAGCTTCATGGCAAGGAGTTGATAGGGCTTCTCGAGCATCTGTCCGGTTGTGGGCGGTGTTCTGCTGAGATGGAAGATATCCAGCAGGTAAGAGCGGCTGTTCGGTCTCTCCCGGTTCTGGAGTTGCCAGAAGGTGTCGTTCCCGAGGCAGACGCCGATGTTGTTCCCTTGCGACGGAATCGCGGGTTCTGGGTTGGCGCCGCAGCCGCGATTGTTGCCTTGGTGATCGCCGTG
>Ga0255057_10001082_pt1 | contig 15619 bp, 16 predicted proteins | sample Cases_109_6_MG_FD_189022 | JGI IMG/M metagenome (GOLD analysis project Ga0255057, IMG submission 189022) | Seawater microbial communities from Amundsen Gulf, Northwest Territories, Canada - Cases_109_6 | ecosystem: Environmental > Aquatic > Marine > Gulf | place: Canada: Northwest Territories... | reverse complement strand
GGTCTATTTCCGGGGTCGCTACCGGCAGATATAGCGCATTCGCTATTGCGATACGGCTCGATAGCGATTATGCTATCGACATGAGCATCGAGCAACGAGGGCGCCCCGGTCGCTACCTCCGCTACGCCCGGCGCAAGGCCGGTTATACCCAGGCAGAGCTCGCCGGGCGCGCCGGTGTGCCTCAATCGGTGATCGGCCGGATCGAGTCCGGTGCGTCGATGCCGCGATTCGACACCATGGACCGGCTGCTCAACGCCTGTGGGTATGGCCTCGAGCTCGAGATCCGTGCCGGCGCCGGAGTTGATCGGACGCTGATCGAGCCATTGGTCGCCGCAACGCCGGCCCATCGAGCACAGCTGGCAACCGAGCAGGCTCGGGGAGTGGCCGATCTCGTTGCCGCCGCCTCCCGGTGAGCGGCGGGTTCGACCCGCTGCGCTGCCTGCGCACCCTCGACGCCTACGGGGTTGAGTTCGTCCTGATCGGAGGATTTGCCGGGAGCTTGTTCGGTTCCGAGCTCATCACCGGCGATGTCGATATCTGTTACGACCGGTCGCCTGCGAACGTTGCCCGGCTGTCGAGCGCCCTCACCGATCTGGAGGCGGAGCTTCGCGGCGTTGAGGAGCGTGTGCCGTTCCGCCTCGACGCCGCCGCCATCGCCGCCGGCGACTCCTTCACTTTCACCACCCGCTGTGGACCGCTGGACATTCTCGGAGTGCCTGCCGGGACCGACGGCTTCGACGATCTGCGCTCAACCGCTATGACCATGGACCTCGGCGGCTTCAATGTCGCAGTCGCCGATCTGGAAGACCTCATCCGGATGAAGAAGGCTGCGGGGCGTCCTAAGGACCTTGCCGCGGTGGAGCACCTGGCTGCTCTGGCCGATCTCATCGACGGCATCGAAGAACACTGAAACAACCGGGCGTCCTACGCTACGCCGCCGGTGACCATCGAGAGCAAAACACCAACCGTGTGGCTGACCACGCTCGGCTGTGCCAAGAACGAGGTCGATTCCGCCAAGATCGAGGGAATGCTGGCCACGGCGGGGTACGCCGCCGCTGAGGCGCCGGGCTCGGCCGATGTTGTCATGGTCAACACGTGCGCATTCATCGAGGCAGCCAGGCGAGAGTCGATCGACACCATCCTGGCGCTCGGCGAGGACAAGAAGGACGATGCCAGCCTGGTGGTGGTTGGCTGCATGGCACAGCGATACGAGTCCGAGCTGAGCGAAGCCCTGCCAGAGGCCGACGCCATCATCGGGCTCGACCGGTACCCCGAGTTGATCGACCGCCTCGACGAGCTGCGCCGGTGGACACCGCTCAGCATCGGGTCGGCGCGGCGCCCGCACATGGACATCCTCTACGAGACCCGCCGACCGACTCCCACCACCCCGTGGGCCTACCTCAAGGTCGCCGAGGGCTGCGACAAGCTGTGCACGTTCTGTGCCATACCGCAGTTCCGCGGCAAACAGCGCTCGCGCCACCCCGATAACATTCGCCAGGAGGCAGCGGATCTTGCGGCGGGCGGGGTCTCCGAGATCGGCCTGGTCGCCCAGGACCTCGCCGCCTTCGGCCGCGACACCGGAGAGGGTGACATCGTCACCCTGATCCGATCGATATCGGCCGTCGAAGGTATCCGCCGGCTGCGGCTCTTCTACCTCTACCCCAGGGAGATTCGCCCGGCGCTCATCGAGGAGATGGCATCGAATGACCGGATCGCCGACTATTTCGACCTCTCCCTCCAGCACAGCTCGCCACGGCTGCTCCGGGCCATGAAGCGCGCCGGGTCCGGCGACGCCCATCGGCAGCTCATCCGCTCGATCCGCGCCGCGGCGCCCGACGCCGCCATGCGCTCCAGCTTCATCGTCGGCTTTCCCGGCGAGACCGATGACGATGTCGACGATCTGGCCGCATTCCTCGACGACGCCGAGTTGGACTGGGCAGGCTTCTTCCCGTACTCGGCAGAAGAGGGAACTCCCGCCGCCGCCATGCCCGACCAGGTACCCGAGGCGGTGAAGGCGGAGCGAACCCGCCATCTCCAGATGATCCAGGACGACATCACCACCGCCAAGACCATCGGACAGGTGGGCCGCCGCCTCGAAGTGCTGGTCGACCAGATTGAGGATGGCCAGCCGGTTGCGCGCTCCTACCGGGAGGCGCCCGAGATCGACGGCGTGGTGCTGCTCGATCATGGAAAGCCGGGGGAGTGGCTCACCGCCGAGGTCACCGGCGGTTACGGCACCGACATCAACGCGCGGGTCGTCGCATGAACGTGGAGATCATTGCCATCGGCACCGAGCTGCTCCTCGGCCAGATCGTGAACTCGAACGCAGCCCGGATTGGTGAGCGCCTCGCCGAGTCCGGGCTCGACCACTACCGCCAGACGGTGGTCGGCGACAACGTCGACCGCATGACGGCGGCAATCCTCGATGCCGCGTCGCGGTCCGATGCGGTGATCATCACCGGTGGGCTCGGGCCCACCAAGGACGACCTCACCCGTGAGGCCCTGGCACGAGCCGCCGGCGCCTCGCTCATCCTGGACAACGACGCGGCCGAGGAGCTTCGCGAGCGCTGGCGACGGCGTGGCATGGAGATGCCGGAGTCCAACCTGCAGCAGGCGGAGAAGCCCGCCAGCGCTGCCTTCATCGAGAACCCGAAGGGCACCGCCCCGGGAATCCGCATGACGGTGGACGGTTCGGAGGTATTCGCCCTGCCGGGGGTGCCGGCCGAGATGATGTGGATGCTCGACAACGCCGTCATCCCCGCTCTCGCCGCCGCCGGTGAGGGCGTCGTCACCAGCCGGCTGCTCCGTTCCTGGGGCGAGTCGGAGTCGGCGATTGGGGAGCGGCTCGGCGACCTGTACGACAGCTCGGAGAACCCGACCATCGCCTTCCTTGCGTCTTCAGGTGAGATCAAGATCAGGATCACCGCCAAGGCAACGTCACCCGCCGAAGCAGAAGCGCTGATCGCACCGGTCGAGGCCGAGGTCCGCAACCGGCTCGGCCAACGCATCTTTGGAGCCGACGACGACACCATCGAGGTCGTCGTGTTGCGCCAGCTCGAGGCACGAGGATGGACGCTCGGGACCGCAGAATCGGCGACCGGGGGCATGGTGGCATCGAGGATCACGTCGGTGCCGGGTGCTAGCCGGGTGTATCACGGCTCGATCGTGGCCTATACCAACGAGCTAAAGGCGTCGATGCTCGATGTCGACCCGGCGCTGATCGACGAGCACGGCGTCGTGAGCGAGTCCGTCGCCGCGGCCATGGCCGAAGGAGCGAGATCGCTGCTGGGTGTCGACGTGGCGGTCGGGGTCACCGGGTCCGCCGGTCCCGATCCGTTGGAACAGCCGATGGGGTCGATGGCGATCGCCGTGGCCACACCGGAGACGACGCTGGGTCGGACGCTTCGGTTTCCCGGTGACCGCGAGCGCATCCGGGTGTTTGCATCGACCGCGGCACTGCAGTGGCTTCGGATGACCCTCGAGGGGATAGATTGGGCGAGCCGCTGACCGAGCGCCTGTTCCTCGGGATCGCCCTTTCGGACGAGACCCGCCACGGGCTGGCCGCATTCCTCGATGCAAAGGCGGGCACTCTTCCCGGCAAGACGGTGCCCCCGGAGAACTGGCATCTCACGCTGCGGTTTCTGGGCCCGAGCGAAGAGCCGCAACGCGACCGGGTGCTCGCCTTCCTCGATCAGCACATGCTGACGCTGCCCTTCATCCTCGGCTTCGCAGGACTGGGTGCGTTCGCCAGGCCGGCGCGGGCCACGGTCTTGTGGCTCGGCGTGAACCGGGGGACCGAGGAGCTGGCCGAGCTGGCGGCGATTGGTGAGGAGGCCGCGCTGTCGGCTGGATTCCCTCCCGAGGATCGACCGTTCCATCCCCATGTCACCGTATCGCGGATCCGACCGTGGCAGGACGTGCGGCCTCTGGTCGACACGGTGCCGCCGTTCCCGCTGGCCCAGACCGTCGAGGAGATCACCCTGTACCGGAGCGTGCTCGGGCGGGGAGGCGCCCGCTACGAGATCGTCGACGAGTTCGAGCTGTAGCCTCGGAAGCCATGAGCCCGGATGCACGGATTTCGCTTCGAGAGATCACGAGCGACAACGTGCGCGCCATCTGTGATCTGTCGGTGGCGCCCGACCAGGAGCAGTTCGTCGCCCCAAACGCGGTGTCCATGGCCGAGTACGCCGTGACCACCAAGGCGTGGACGCGAGCGATCTACGCCGACGAGGATCCGGTCGGCTACGTCCTGCTCTCCGATGACGACGAACACCCCCGCTATTACCTGTGGCGATTCATGATCGACCAGCGCTACCAGGGCTTCGGGTTCGGCAAGCGGTCGATGGATCTGGTCATCGACTATGTGAAGGGTCGTCCCGGCGTTGACGGGCTGTACCTCTCCTATGTGCCGGCCGAAGGCGGTCCGGAGAACTTCTACAAGAACCTGGGCTTCGTCGATACCGGCAGGGTGCACGGTGGGGAGGTCGAGGCACTGCTCACGCTGTAGATCTGGTGCGCAGTCCTCGACATCGAACAGATGTTCGCCTATCGTATCGACCACTCTGCGAATAACATCGGTGTTGTTCTCGGACGCGAATTTGTCACAGGCGCCCGGTACGTTCGGGACAAGCGGAGAAGGAGAAGCACCGTGACCGAAGAAGACCGCAGCGACGACCGGGACAAGAACCTCGAGATGGCCATGACCCAGATCGAGCGCCAGTTTGGCAAGGGCGCCATCATGCGAATGGGCGACGAGGAGATCCGTCGCATCGACGCCATCCCAACCGGTGCTCTGTCCCTTGACCTCGCCCTCGGCATCGGCGGGGTGCCCCGGGGCCGGATCGTTGAGATATACGGACCGGAGGCTTCGGGAAAAACTACATTGGCTCTCCACGTCGTTGCCGAGGCGCAGCGCAATGGGGGGATGGCGGCGTTCATCGACGCCGAGCACGCCCTCGACCCGCAGTACGCCAGGGCGATCGGCGTGGACGTCGATGAGCTGCTCATCTCCCAGCCCGACACCGGCGAACAGGCGCTCGAGATCACCGACATGCTGATCCGCTCCGGCGCCCTCGACGTGGTCGTGATCGACTCGGTGGCGGCACTGGTGCCGCGGGCCGAGCTCGAAGGCGACATGGGCGACGTCCACGTCGGTCTCCAGGCCCGACTCATGTCCCAGGCGCTGCGCAAGCTGGCGGGATCGATCAACCGCTCCCAAACCACGGCGATCTTCATCAACCAGTTGCGCGAGAAGATCGGTGTGATGTTTGGTTCACCTGAGACGACCCCTGGCGGCCGTGCCCTCAAGTTCTATTCGACCGTGCGCATCGATGTGCGACGCATCGAGGCGATCAAGTCGGGTACCGACAACATCGGCAACCGGGTGCGGGCCAAGATTGCCAAGAACAAGGTGGCTCCTCCCTTCCGCCTCGCCGAGTTCGACATCATGTTCGGGGAGGGCATCTCCCGGGAGGGGAGCCTGCTCGATGTCGCCGTCGAAGAGGGCATCGTCAAGAAGGCCGGCGCCTGGTACACCTACGACGGCGATCAGCTCGGGCAGGGCAGGGAGAAGGCCAAGGAGTTCCTCCGTGACAACCCGGAGCTGTCCATGCAACTCCAGGACCAGGTTCTGCGCGCCGTCGGGGTGATCGTCGACGAGACAGAGCTCGAGGCCGAAGAGGAAGCTCCGCCAGCCGAGGCCCCCATCGAAGATGCAGACACAGCCGACTGAAGGCCAGTGCAGCTGGCCCTCGTACCGCGGTCATTTCGCGGCGGCAGCACGCAATGACTAACTGAATCACGGCCGACTGGAGCGGGTGTTGGGTGCACCCATCCGCTCAGCGAACGAAGAAGAACCACCAGCCGAAGAGCGCTATCAACCCGATGGCGATCAGAAAGCCGAAGTGGAGGATCTTGCGGAAGACCCACCAGACGATTGCACCGATGACGACCAGGACGATCAGGCTGATAATCGCTGTCATCGGCGGTTGCCCGTTGTATCGAGGGACGAGACCCTAGCAAGGAGGCAGCGCGCCATACCGTGGTACGGTGGAGCGGCGGAACACGGTCCCGGCCGACTCCGCATGTTGGCTCGGTTTGCCTGCGGTGCATAGCCGTCTGCTGAGTGGCACCACCGCTGAATCTCATGGCATCGCCCGAGTAAGCGATCATCCCGGACATTTGTTAGGAACGTATGCGGCCATTGAGCCATGCACTGAGTCGGAAAGAGCCGTCTGGGGCTGGGGCATACCCGATCGTTGCGACAGACGTCATCGATATCGCGGAGATTCGATCTCCGCGGGATCTGCCGGCGCATCCGAATCGACCGGAGAGGCGTTCCCGGGATGTCACCACGGCACTTCTCCTGGCCGCAGGAGCGGGCAGGCGTCTTGGCAACGGCTCCCCCAAATGTCTGGCTGGGGTGTCGGGAGTTCCGATTCTCGGACGTCTTGTCTCGTCCTTGGTCGAGCAGGGCTTCGAGCGCCTGGTAGTCGTCGTGGGATATCGAGGCGAGCAGATTCGCGACTACTTGAAGGTGCACGCTTCCGGATTAGAGATTCACTACATAGATAGTCGCCGTTATGCGACGACGAACAACATCTATTCGTTGTGGCTCGCCCGTGACTACATCGAAGCGCCGTTCGTTCTCATCGAGTCCGATCTCGTGTTCGACCCTCGCCTCCTGGGATTGATGAGTGTCAGCGATCGCATTGCCGTTGGCAAGCTCCTCCCACACATGCACGGGACGACGGTCTCGATCGATGACGCCGGAATTGTCGAACTGTTCCGCGTCGGGGGGCTCGACGGTCCTCGACTTTCATACAAGACGGTCAACATGTACAGCTTGTCGATGTCGATCTGGCACGAAGTGACCCGAAGACTCGACCTGCGCATCGCAGCCGGGAGAGTGCACGACTACTACGAATCCGTTTTCGCGGATATGGCGGTTGAGGGGCTGCTACCTCTCGAGGCGGTCAACTTTGACTCTGGACGCTGGAGCGAAATCGACAGCCCCGACGACCTCGTCGCTGCCCAACAGCTCTTCTACGATCCGCCGTCGACCATCGGAGCATGACACCCGAAGAAAATCGAGGGTGGTTCAAGGAGATCTACCGCAATCTCCCGAACATCGTTTCGATACTCGGGGTGGTGCCGCTGTCGATTCTCTTCCTGGAAGATGGGTTCTCGTATGTTCCTGCGCTCATCGTCTACAACAACTTCATGGACGATCTCGACGGAATTCTCGCCAGGGAACTCGGCCTGTCCAGTGACCTCGGTGCCCGCTTGGACAATGTGGCCGACGCGGTGGCCTCTATCCTGATTGCGTTCGCGGTCGGCGCCGAATTCGGCGGGATCGTTCTCGGAGCCAGCGCGGTTGCGGCTGTGGCCGTTCTCCTCCGTACTGGACACCGACTGGGCCCTTCGCCGACCTACGGAATGGGGTCGCCGACCAACGAACTGATGCGTCAGCTGCTGTTGGTGGTCGTTCTGCAGAACGCGTACGGCTTCGACATCACCGTGCCTCTGGTGGCGATCTTTCTCTTCAATTCGGCGTCGATGCTCGTCCCGTTCCCGATGCCACAACTCATTCGCGCCAGGACAACATCAGTGGTGGCGATTCTGTTGGTCAACGTTGCCCTTGTTGCTGCCTGGCTGGTTCCAGAGACTGCGCCCTTCGTTGCGGCGGCGTTCTTTGGAACGTACTTCTACTCCTTTGCCACAAATGGTGTTTCCTGGCTCCGGGGCGGCGTGTCGCCAGAAGGCTTGGTGTAGCAGAAGAGGTCGAGCACGAAGGACGTTCGACGTTCGTTGGAGAGTCGTCATATTTGAGGGTCGGGAGGATTCACCGGGCGACCCGGGACCTGGCGCGAAAGGCCCGAGTCCCCAGACCGTGGGCTACAACGCCCGCTGGCGTCTCCGGTAGGCGGCGACGCTCTCCCTGGTTGTGCAGGAGTCAGAGCAGTGGAGGCGGGAGCGGTTGCGCGAAGTGTCCACGTAGACGTCGTCGCAGGTCGTGGAGGCGCACCGTCCAAAGCGGTCAAACCCGCCCTCGATCAGCGCCGTCGCCAGTCCCATGGCTCCCACCGCCCCCAGCCAGCGGGCCGGGCTGCCCCCTTCGGGCTCGAAGTGGAGATGGGGCCCCTCGCCGTGAACGCTCACCCTGGGTGTCGCCGAGACGTCCCCCAGCACGGCGTTGAGCGAGGCTGCCGCCTCTCGCGCATCGGCCGCGCTGAACACCTCCCGCAGCCGGGAGCGGAGGGCACGGACCTCATGGAGGTCGCTCTCGGAAAGGGGCCGGTCACCGTCGAACCAATCGCCGTCCCAGGCGTCGATGAACGTCCCGACGTCCTCGGGTGTCTGCAGCGTCTCCTCGCCGGTCACCACGTCGATGGAGTTGATCAGAGCCACGGCCATCCGCACCGGCTCATCGCTGTAATGGGAGAAATCCATTTGACTCGTTACATCTCCTACTAATCAGTGTAATGTATGTATTTAATATAGCCCATTACCAAAGGACCATCCGATGGTGGCGACGAGGACACCGGCAGTATCCGCAGCAGAGGTTGAGCCCACCGGCTCAACCTCCCCGAGTGGACTCGTCGTTGGTGCCGCCCTCGCCGCCGTCTACCTCATCTGGGGATCGACCTACCTTGCGATCCGATTCGGTCTCGAGGGGTTCCCACCGTTCCTGTTGAGCGCAATCCGCTTTCTAGTAGCGGGCGGGATCCTGTACACCGTGCTGCGTCTGCGCGGGACTCCCGCTCCCACCCGGCGCCAGTGGTGGAACGCCGCCAGGGTGGGGGCACTCATGCTGGCGGGAGGAGTCGGGCTCGTCACCCTCGCCGAAGACTTCGGTGTGGGCTCCGGTGTGGCGGCGACGGCGGTGGCGGTCATACCCCTGTGGGCGGCACTGGTGAGCGGGCTGTTCGGCCGGTGGCCGACGCGCCTGGAATGGGTTGGTCTCGTCGTCGGGTTCGTGGGCGTTCTGGTGCTGGCCCAGGAAGGCGATTTCGTGTCCAACCCGGCCGGCTTGATCCTTCTGGCGATCGCCCCGATCCTGTGGTCGATCGGTTCGGTGTGGGGATCACACCTGGATTTTCCTCGGCCGGCGATGGCCACCGCCACCCAGCTGCTGGCCGGTGGAGCCGTCCTGGCGATGCTTGGCGGCCTGCGGGGGGAACGGATCACCCAGGCTCCGTCTGCCTCCGCCTGGCTCGCCCTCGCCTACCTGATCGTGTTCGGCTCGATCGTCGCCTACACCGCCTATGTCTACTTGCTCCGCACCGTTCGCCCGGCGCTCGCCACCAGCTACGCCTACGCCAACCCGGTGGTGGCGGTGGCGCTCGGCGTGACCCTGGGAGCCGAGGTCCTCACCGGTCCGGCCTTCATAGCCCTGCCCCTGATCTTGGCTGGGGTCGGGATCGCCGCGCTGGCACCGAGACGTGCGCGACGAGAGCGAGAGCCGCTTGTGCTCAGCAGTTCTCGCGGTGAACAAGGGCCCGACGTCTCCACGGAGCCACCGCCCACGACCGGATCGCTTGATTCTGAAGGGTGCTGCGCCGACGCAGCGTGAGCCAGCCTCGCAAGACGGACTTTCTGAGATTTCGCGCTCCGAACTAGTCCCTCTTGGGGTAGGATCGGATTACGACACATACCGAAACACAACTACTACCAGACGGACCAGAACGTATGTCGACCCGGAGAACAGCAGCCGAAGTGAGCGAAGGGGAGTAAGCCCCCTCACCTGCGCGGTGTTGTGCCCGGTGTGTGCCGAGCCCTAGCGGCTCGGCATGCGGCGTTTTGGGACGCCGGAAGAAGGCAGCAATGGAACAGTGGCTTGTAGGGGCGCTGGGGGCCGCCGCCTTGGTCATCGTGTTCGTCAGCGGATATGTGCTGGCGCGCCGCTTGCAGAGGGTGGAGACCCCGAGCGAGGCGCTGGCCGAGGCTCGTCTGGAAGCGCAACGGATCCTGACCCGGGCCGAAGAGGAGGCCAGGGCCAAGGCCGAGACCTATCGCGACCGAGAGGACGCCACGCTCGAGCATCGCCGCGTTGAAGCGGGATCACAGGAATCGCGGCTGGTCCAACGCGAGGCCACCCTCGAACAGCGGGCGGGAAACCTCGCGCAGCGCGAGGAGCTCGTGCTGTCACGAGAGCAAGGCGCCGATGCCGCGGTAGCCGACGCCGAAGCGGCGAAGGAGGAGGCGCGCTCCGCTCTGGAGCGCACCGCGGGAGTCGACGCCAAGGCGGCGAAGGCCGAGCTGTTGGAGAAAGTGGAGGCCGAGGCCAAGCGCGACGCCATGGTGTTGGTCCGCGAGCTCGACACCAGGGCCCGCGAAGAGGCTGAGCGCCGTGCCCAGCGCATCCTGGCGGCCGCCATCCAGCGTCTTGCTGCCGAGGTCGTGTCTGAGACCACGGTCTCGGTCGTTCCCCTGCCTTCGGACGACATGAAGGGCCGGATCATTGGGCGGGATGGGCGCAATATCCGCAGCTTCGAAGCGATCGCAGGGGTGAACCTGATCGTCGACGACACACCCGAAGCCGTGTCGATCTCAACCTTCGACCCGGTACGGCGCGAGGTGGCGAGACGAGCCCTGGAGCGGCTCGTCGAGGGTGGCAGGATTCATCCATCCTCCATTGAGGAGGCGTACGCCAAGGCCCGCGATGAGGTCGAGCAATCGATCCGCGACGCGGGTGAATGGGCGTTGCTGGAGGTCGGGCTCAGCAAGATGCACCCGGAGCTGATCACGCTGCTCGGTCGCCTGCGGTATCGCACCAGCTACGGCCAGAACGTGCTGAACCATCTCGTCGAGTCCGCCCATATCGCCGGCATGCTCGCCGCAGAGATGGGAGTGGACGAGGTGGAGGCCCGGCGAGCCGCCTTCCTCCACGACATCGGCAAGGCGGTCTCTCACGAGATCGGGGGTGCTCATGCCCTGGTCGGTGCCGAAATCGCCCGCCGATTCGATGAGAGCCCTGCGGTGGTGCACGCCATCGAGGCCCATCACAATGAGGTCGAGCCGCGGACCCTCATCGCCATCCTCGTTCAGGCGGCTGACACGGTTTCTGCGGCACGACCGGGTGCCCGGCGCGAGGCCCTGGAGTCGTACGTGCGCCGGCTGGAGCGGCTCGAGGAGATCGCAGCCTCCTTCGAAGGTGTGGAACGAGTATTCGCGCTGCAGGCCGGACGCGAGATCCGTGTGGTCGTCGAGCCGAGCGCCGTGGATGATCTGGCTGCATCGGCCCTGTCACGGCGCATTGCGAGACGACTCGAGGAAGACCTCCAGTATCCCGGCCAGATCGAAGTGACGGTCATCAGAGAGTTTCGGGCAAAGGACTTCGCCCGTTGAGCGAGGCGAGCGCAGCGAGCTTGAGCGGGGCCCGAGCGGCCCGCCGCCGAAGGCGGCGAGAGCGGGAGGTGTTGAGCGAGGCGAGCGCAGCGAGCTTGAGCGGGGCCCGAGCGGCCCGCCGCCGAAGGCGGCGAGAGCGGGAGGTGTTGAGCGAGGCGAGCGCAGCGAGCTTGAGCGGCACCAAGGACCAGCCATGAGCAAATCGATCATGCTCGACCTGCCTACCACTCGCGAGGTCCGGGTGCCAGGCAGGGTGGGCAGTACCTACTTCATCCGGACCTTTGGTTGCCAGATGAACGCCCACGACACCGAGCGCATCGCCGGGCTGCTCGACACCGACGGGATGACCCGGGTGCACCGGGCAGACGACGCAGATCTCATCGTCGTCAACACGTGCACGATCCGCGACAACGCCGACCAGAAGCTCTACGGCTACCTGGGTGGGCTGAAGGCGTTCAAGGACCTCAGCCCCGGGATTCGGATAGCCGTCGGGGGTTGTGCCGCTCAAAAGGACAAGGATCTGGTGCGGGAGCGCGCCGGCTGGGTCGACGTCGTGTTCGGCACCCACAATGCCCATCGGGTCCTCGATCTGCTCGACCACGCCGACGAATGGGGGCCGGTCACCGAGATCTGGGAACAGTCCACCGATCGCGATGACATCCCTTCGCATCTTCCGGTGCACAGGGAGAGCGACCACTCGGCATGGGTGACCATCACGGTCGGGTGCAACAACAGCTGCACGTTCTGCATCGTGCCCATCGTGCGCGGCCGCGAGATCAGCCGCCGCCCCGGCGACATCATCGGCGAGGTGGAGCGACTGGCCTCCTCGGGCGTCGTCGAGGCCACTCTGCTTGGCCAGAACGTCAACTCCTATGGTCGTGACCTCGACCTCAACGGACGCAAGCCCCTGTTCGCCGACCTGCTGCGGAGAGTTGGCAACGTCGATGGGATCCGCCGCATCCGTTACACCAGCCCACACCCAAAGGACATTCAGGAGGACGTGGTGCGCGCCATGGCGGAGACTCCTTCGGTTGCCGCACAGCTGCATCTCCCACTGCAGTCGGGGAGCGACCGCATTCTGGCTGCGATGCACCGCGGTTACACCGCCAAGCGGTTTCTCAAGAAGCTGGCAATGGCGCGCCGCATCATTCCCGCCCTGTCGGTGTCAACCGACGTCATTGTCGGCTTTCCCGGCGAAACCGCCGAAGACTTCGATCGAACCATGGCCGTGATGGCCGAGGCACGGTTCGACAACGCCTTCATGTTCCAGTTCTCGCCGCGACCGGGAACGCCGGCTGCGGAGATGGGTGACCAGATCGACGCACAGGTCGTCCAGGAGCGGTTCGACCGGCTCGTCGAACAGCAGAGCCGCATCACCTTCGAGCACAATGAGGCCGCGGTCGGGGCCGAGGCAGAGGTTCTCGTAGAAGGGCCATCGCGTCGTGATCCCACGGTGGCCACGACACGCACAGAGGGAAATCGGATCGTCCACGTTGTCGGTGAGTTCACCCCAGGGGCGTTTCTCGATGTCCGTATCACCAGGGCGGCGCCGCACTATCTCGAAGGGGAGCTGGTCTGACCCTCGTCGCCGTCGTCGGTCCCACCGCCTCGGGCAAGTCCGCCCTCGCCGAGGCCATTGCCGACCGGATCGAGGGTGTCATCGTCTCGGTCGACTCGATGCAGGTGTACCGGGGCATGGACATCGGCACCGCCAAGCCGAATGCCGCGTCACGGAGACGCTACGGGTACCACCTCATCGATCTTGTCGAGCCGTCCCAGGATCTGTCCGTGGCCGAGTACCAGGCCAGAGGCGCTCGGGTGATCGACGAGCTCGCCGATGCCGGTGAACATGTCATTCTCGCCGGAGGGTCCGGCCTGCATCTGCGGGCGCTGATCGATCCCCTCGAGTTTCCACCCACCGACGGCGAGCTCCGCTCCGTGCTCGAAGCCGCCACGCCGCAGAGCCTGGTCGAGGAGCTGATCTCCGCCGATTCGGGTGCCGGCGATGTCATGGATTTGGCCAACCCGCGCCGGGTGTTGCGCGCCGTCGAGGTGCTCCGCCTCACCGGGAAGACTCCGTCGAGCAGGGTGGTCGGTCCCCAGGCCACCGCGGTTCGCCGGTACGTTCCCAGTCGTCCGTTCGTCGGCATCGGTGTCGACCCCGGCGGAGAGCTAGCCGAGCGGGTCACGGAGCGCTTTGACTCGATGCTGGCCTCGGGACTGCTCGCCGAGGTGGCCGCATTGACGCCGGTGATGGGGCGGACCGCCCGCCAGGCGGTTGGGTACAAGGAGCTGATCAGCGTCGTCACAGGCGAGGCCTCGCTCGAGGAAGGCAGTACCGAGGCGATACGGGCCACCATGGCGCTGGCAAAGCGACAACGCACCTTCTTCGGTCGTGATCCACGGATCAGCTGGATTCCGTGGCACCATGATCCCAACGAGCGCCTCGCAGCGGCGTGGTCGCAACTCGAGGGTCTATGGACTTCGTAAAGGTCGAAGGGCTGGGAAACGACTTCATCGTTGTCGACGAAGAGCCGGCCCCGGAACAGATCCGGGAATGGTGTGAACGCCATACCGGCATCGGCGCCGACGGGGTGCTGCTGTTGACACCGATCGACCGGGGTCGAGTGGCGATGCGGTACTGGAACGCCGACGGTGGTGAAGTGGAGATGTGCGGCAACGGGTTGCGTTGCCTGGCAGTGCTGTCTGTTGCCGACGGCCTGGTTGATGAGAAATCGTTCATTGTCGAGAGCGCGGTTGGTGACCATCCGGTCACCGTTCTCGACAACGGCATGGTGAGGGCCTTTGTCGGACAACCGCATCCCTTCAGGACCGAGGAGATCACGGTGGCCGGTCATACGGTACGGCCGGTCGGGGTTGGCAACCCGCACGCCGTGCTCATGGTCGAGGATGTGTCCAAGGCCGAGGTGGCTGAGATCGGCCCGCAGATCGAGCGAGACCCGCTGTTTCCCGAGGGCGTGAACGTCGAGTTCGCCGAAGTCGTGGACGCTAATCGGGTCAGGGCACGGGTGTGGGAACGCGGGGTCGGGGAGACCAAAGCCTCCGGCACCGGCGCAACTGCTGCGGCATACGCAGCCCGCGCCGCTGAAGGGCTCGGCGACATGATCGTTGTCGAGCTGTCAGGGGGCGAGCTGCTGGTGGAGTTCGACGAAGACGGTGCCTGGATGGTCGGACCGGCTTCGATTGTCTTTCGGGGTTCGTTGTAGGAGGGTGAGCTCCTCGTCTCCACCGCAAAGCGGGCGAGATGCGGCGAAGCTGATGCTTCGCCGTAGAGGGGGCTTCTTACTGAACCCGACGCAGCAGGGCGATGACGATGCCGAGGAGCTCGACGCCCTCGGTGAACACCATCGGTGCGTAGGCTGGGTTCTCGGACTCGAGGATCACCCGCCCGTCCTTGCGACGCAGCCGTTTCACGGTTGCTTCTTCTTCTCCGACGAGGGCGGCGACGATCTCGCCATCGTTGGCGTTGGGTTGACGCCTGACGACGACGTAGTCGTCATCGAATATGCCGGCATCCACCATCGAGTCGCCTCGCACCCGCAGCATGAAGACCGGATCGCTCCCGACCAGTTCGGTGGGAAGCGGGTAGATCTCCTCGATGTCCTCATCGGCGAGGATGGGCGTTCCGGCGGCGATGTTGCCCACCAGCGGCACATCTCGCACCGGGGCTCGGTGGAGGCTGGACTCTGGAGTTCCGTCGTCGATCACTTCGATGGCGCGGGGCTTGGACGGGTCGCGCCGCAGATACCCGGAGCGCTCCAGGGCAGAGAGATGGCTGTGAACAGTGGACGGCGAAGACAACCCCACCGCGTCACCGATTTCCCGCACCGACGGCGGGTAGCCCCTGTTGCCTACGGTCTCGGTGATGACGTTGAGGATCTCCCGCTGTCGGTCGGTGAGCTCCCGTCGTGGCATTCCGTCACTCTCCTGTTCTGTTGGGGAAACGGTAGCCGGGATTCCCTCCCTGACCAAACATATGTTCGATCGTTGCCTAGACACCGCGTGTCGACCAGCATCGCGGAATGATCAGGTGGGCGTCGGCCGCAGATGCCGAAGCGATCGCAGGAGTCATGGTTGCGTCGTGGGAAAGCGCATACCGGGGTCTCGTGCCGGACGCAGTCATCGAAGAAGTCACCGTCGAGCTTCGGACCGCGCAGTGGAACCGGATCTTCGCCGATCCATACCCCCGTACCGCGGCCTTTGCCGCCGAGCACGATGGCGAGGTGGTTGGGATGGCCCACGTCGGCCC